>Ga0209906_100067_pt1 | contig 168538 bp, 140 predicted proteins | sample FECB24metaG_FD_188303 | JGI IMG/M metagenome (GOLD analysis project Ga0209906, IMG submission 188303) | Cyanobacterial communities from the Joint Genome Institute, California, USA from Joint Genome Institute, California, USA - FECB-24 metaG... ...
CAATCCATAGTTGTAGGCATTGCGACAAATTTCCATCCACTCAATCAACTCCTGTTGTTGGGCGGCTTGGGGATAAATGCGATAGCGATAAGTGAGTGTGAGCATAGCTCTAGCTTAACACGTTTACCGGAAAATATAACTCCAGTAAAATATAAAGCCGTCCTTGAAGAACGGGGCTTTAGACCCATTTCTTTGGTAAAAATTAATTAAATTTTTGGTTGCGCGCTACATTCTTTGTCACCTCTAAAAACTCGCGCAAAATTACAGACGAATCATCGCGTCGCCAAACCACAGCTAGTTGTAGAGTTAAGTTTTGTCCCTGAATTGGTCTGTAAACAACTCCTGAACGCTGTAGATTTTGGGCATTAGCAGGAAGCAACGTTACTCCAACTCCACCTGCTACCAAGCTGAGTACAGTCACCATCCATGTTGCTTCTTGTACAACTTTCGGGGAAAAACCCACCTGCTGACAAAGGCTAATAATCTGACTGTATGATGGTACTAGGTCGGGTGGGGGTAAAACAAAAGACTCTTCTGCCAAGGCATTGAGTGGAATTTCGGTTTGGGCTGCTAGAGGGTGCTCTGCTGGTAAAGCAATGACCAAAGGCTCTTGTAAAATCGGCAGAAAATTCAAAGCAGTATCGTTGCAGTTTACATTGGGCAAGCGTTCAAAAGCAATATCGATTTGGCGATCGCGCAGTAAGTGTACTTGCTCGGAGGAACTTACTTCGCGCAACACCAATCTCACCTCTGGAAACAGAGGTTGAAAAATTTGCAGAATATCTGGTAGAACGCTGTTTGCAACAGAGCTATTAGTCCCCACCACCAAGCGTCCAATCTCACCCCGGTTAACTTTTTGCGCGGAGGTAATTGCTTGTTCCAATTGAGGGAACACCAAACGTGCTTCAGCTAAAAAGACTTGTCCAGCAGCAGTTAACTGTAGCGGACGTTTTTTCCGTTCAAATAGTTGTAGCCCCAATTCAGCTTCTAGCGCCTGAATCTGTTGACTCAAAGGTGGTTGAGCAATATGCAAGCGTTCAGCCGCACGGCTAAAGTTTAATTCTTCAGCTACAGCGATAAAGTATCGTAGATGTCGAAGTTCTATCATGACTCTAGCTACTATATTTTAAATATATACTTTAGTCACCAATGAAATATTGGACATATAGTAGCATTTTGATTATTCTGATTCTTACAAGAAGTAATAGACAGTGAAAAGCACCTCGCTTCATATCGACTATTTCATCAGACGAGTGCCCTTTACTGAATTAAAATTTTTCACTTACAACATACTAAAGGGTGATAGTGCTCTTTAGTGCCGATACACACTCTTGTGCAGTTATACATTTCTAAGGGATTGGCAGAGGGATTCCACTTTTCTGATAAAGTTTTTACACATGAGGTTTTTATGACTCAAATTAACCGAGCTGCGATCGTTGGAGGAAGCCACGGTAATGAGTTAACAGGAGTATACTTAGTCAAAAAGTTTCAACAGTATCCAAATTTAATCAATAGACCAAGTTTTGAAACGATAGCATTACTCGGCAATCCTAAAGCCATTCAAGAAGGCAGACGATATATTGACACGGATTTAAATCGTTGCTTCACCAATCAAGCTTTGCAAAATTCGTTGTTGTCAAGTTACGAAGATATACGAGCAAAAGAAATTCAACAAATTCTACAACCACAAAACCAGCCATTCGTCGATGTAATTGTTGATTTACATAGCACAACTGCCAACATGGGGTTAAGTATTGTCCTAAGTAATATGCATCCTTTATTACTACATTTAGCAGATCATTTGAGTTCGATAAATCCTTTAGTAAAGGTCTATTTACATCAGCAACCGAGAGGTAGTGGTTTTCTCCGTTCTATGTGCGAATTAGGTTTTGTCATAGAAGTTGGTGCTGTGTCTCAGAGTGTATTAAACGCTGAATTATTTCAACAAACAGAACAGCTTATTTATGCGGTTTTAGACTATTTTGAAAGGTATAACCAAGGAAAATTTTCACAAACAAACAGGATGCTTACACTCTATGAATATACTGGGGTCATCGATTATCCGAGAAATGAGCGTGAGGAAATTCAAGCTATGATTCACCCTCAGCTTCAATTTAGGGATTATGAACCTCTAAATCCAGGCGATCCAATATTTCTGACTTTTGAAGGAAAAGATATTTTCTATAAGGGAACATCCACTGTTTATCCCATATTCATCAACGAAGCAGCTTACTACGAAAAAGGAATTGCAATGCATCTAACTCAAAAGCAGTTGATTCATGATTATTAAATGCAATATGTGAACTTGTTTGCCAAGTTTATAATACCGTTACCAATGAGTTTAACAGACAAATGTAGACCATCGATGGGAATTTTATGCGTGTAGAGACGCGAAATTTCGCGTCTAGGTTAATTGTCTTAAATCGAACAGAAAAACACTGTTTATAAGATTAACCCACTAACCGATACATAATCACCTTCCCTTTCCAATTTTCTTCTACAAACACGAGGTACTCACCATTTGAACGCCGAAAAGCGCGGATACCGTAGGGTATATCAATCCAACCGCTTTCGCCTGCAACTTCTGGGCCGGGTTTTAACTTTTGTACTTGCGTTCCCGTTGCTGCGTTGTAGACGTATACTTCTGCTGTTTTCACTGTCACGGCAAACACATACTCTCCAGCCACACTCATAGCAGCAGTGGACACTTCACGTTTACCAGTAGTGTCGTGTGGAATCACAATCCGACAACGGGGAGTGCGATTTCCTTGGCTCCAATTGTCAAAACGTGCAATCTCAGAACCAACGACTCCGTTATCATCACCGATCGCAGGGTGATCTACTGTGAAGCCTGACAAATACATAGTATCTGTTTGTGGAAAATATTCGATCCGTCGCAGGTCAGTAAACATGCTCGGAGTGGTTTGCTTTTGCATCGAACTATAAGAATAGATGGGGTTACCCTTAGCATCTATTCCCTGTAAAGGATAGTGCCGGATGCCATCTTGAGTTCGCAAGGTTTTCCAAACATCTCCTTTGCTGTCTACCCACCAACCGCCGATGTAGGGATAATCTTTGCTGCTATCATACTCATTCTTTTCAAACGCGCCATTGCCATTACTATCTCGCCAAATCCATTCTCCTTTTTCCGGCTGATGCGCTGGCCAATTTCCCGCGAGGGATTTTTTATCGCCATTAGTACCTACAAACATTCCCGCTGGTATGGCAATTTTGCCATCTTTAGCTGGATTGAAACGATATATTTGCAGAAAACTGCTATACATATCTGTGAGGAACAAAAAGGGCTTACCTTGGATGCGACGAACAAAGGTTCCATCTGGCGATGTATGCAAGCGTGGATCTTGAGGATATTTGACAGCGTTTAAAGTATAGCCTTTGTAAGTCCATTGCTTACCAGCCGACTGGCTGTAGTCCATTAAATAGTGTTCATGCTTGGTGAATACGTCTACACCATCAGTTTTCGGATCAGCATCAGCATTATCAACAAATATCAATCCCAGCAATCGCCACAATTGTTTTCCTGATGGCGAGAACTTCCGCAAATCCGTCCCCGATTTGTTAAAACCATTATTATTTATGTAGATATTGCCTGCGCCATCTGTACCGACTCCGGTAAGGCCATAAAGTTTCAAATCTTGGACTTCACCAGGAATACCTGCATAGATACCACCCTTACAGCCAAAACTGCTTACCTGTACTGGCTTATCTTTAATGTCGTAAATCAACATTTGCTGACGCGGGCCATTTTCTGCCACTAACAGCCTACCTTGATTATCAAGTGCGATCGCTGTTGGTTCAACGACATCTGCAATCTGTTCGGGCAATTGCTTTCCAGTTTGGGAATAATGTACAATCTTGGCCGGATTACTAGCATTTTTGCTTTGAATAATCCACAGATTGTTTTGTTTATCAACTGCGATCGCACCCGGACGAGTTACGCTAAAGCTGCGAAGTTCCTTCATTGTGTCAGTATTGTAGACACGAATGCGATCGGTAGCAAAATCGCTCACATACAACTCGCTTCCCACAGTTGCTAATCCAGTGACTTCACTTTTATTGCTGGTAATTAACATACTTTTATCCCAGCCACGCCCTTCAGGAAAGGGTGCAGGTTTTCCAGATAAGTCATAGCGTCTGACGCAATACCAAATTATTCCTTCAGAGGGATAATCCTCTTTTGTCTTGCCCATCGCTCCTTGGATCATGGCAATGTAAATATATTTACTATTTACTGTCACAGCTTTGCCACCACTCCGACTCCAGCCGTGAGTATCACCAATGACACCAATCACCTTGCCATCTTTATATATTTCTGCTTCTGTTCCAGCTTCATCCCAATGGCTATTAGCGTAGACTGTACCATCGGCAGCAACATACATTGCTTCTATATTGTTTTGTACCCGCAGGTTTCCACCGCCAAAAGTATTACCTATCCAAGATGTTTTATATGTAAGTGCAGACTTTCCTGCTGTAGCCCACTCTGTTGTTGTAATTCCAATAGAAGTAACAAATACTCCAACAGTCAGACTGAGTAAGAAATTGAAAATTTTACTTTTGTGCCAATGTCTACTTTGAGATAGTTTCTTGATACGTTGATTCAGCTTTTGACAGAATTTACCTAACTGTAGTATTAATTTGTTTTTCATAAAATTCCTAAGCTTGTAATTTCTTTTAGACGATCATTCTTTCTGGAATTCCAAAAAAACATAGTTTTGATTGACTAGACCTGTTGCAAAAGTCTTAAAGTGCCCTCAGACTAAAGTCTGGGGCTACCCGAACAAAGCCTGCTTTAGCAGGCTTTGAGGCATGAAGTCCGGCCTTGCGGACTTTGTTTTTATAGCCGCGACTTCAGTCGTCGGGTACTTTTGCAAGAAGTCTACTGTATATACATCACAGCATATAGGTCAATAATTAATAGCTAAATATCACAAATTGAATGCATAGTATTCTGCTATACCTGCATTTTTAAATGTATATTGGCTAAAAATCTAGATGATTAAGTATGCTGATGCAAATAAACATCAATGATTAATACTCAAAACCCTGATTATATCGATGTACAAGTATAAAATCTTGACTACTTTGTGTTGCTAGATTTATTTGCGATCGTTTACTTAAAACTATCTACCTCAGAAAAAACAATTTTTTGAAGTTTAATTACTCATTGTCCGTTAAGCAGTACATATACATAGATAACAAACAATCGTCATTAATGTTTATGCTTTTACCAAAACTTTATGGAAATCATACTATTCTTTCAATTTCATCTTAATAGATTTAACTATATTTATTTAATGTATTAATATTTACATTAAAAAGGAAAAAGTAAATATTAATACAAAATTACTTAGTATTCAATTACTTCCATTCAGAGAGATTTTTCGGCATAAAGCTTGATTTTTAGAGGATAAATGCCTAGTAGTAGTGTAATAAAAATTGGATATATGATTGCTATACAAGTAGCATATTCATTCATGACTAGTATTCTTTAGTTAATAGAAACACATGTTTCAACTTCCTTGTTGACAATAAAATATAAATAGTTTATAAATTAGTGTTATTTCAAAAAACAAACTCTTATTTATAATGTATGTTCATCTGTCAACTTGGATAATTTTAAAAGTGCAGATAATGCATAGAATTGCAGGATACAAGTACTAGCATCATCAATTTACTGCTGAATTAAAAAAACGCGGTTGAGCTTGGTATGGAAGTTAATAGACGCACGCTAAATACATCATAGGAGACACATTGGTGAGAGATAACAAAGAAAGTTTTGATTCAGCATCAGCATCTATCCTCACTTTGGGATTAGGATGGTTTCCCGAAACACCCGGAGGATTAGAAAGGTATATTTATGAACTAACTCATAAATTAGCCGCAAATCAAGACCAGGTTGAATTATGTGGAGTTGGTCTACCAGAAGCTGAACAAAATTTGCCGATTAAGCTGACTAACTTGGCTTCTCCAGATAGTGCTATTTGGCAAAGACTATGGTCAATTCGCACGAACTTCAAGAAAACAAGAGTCGGTAAACCAGATGCCATTAATTTGCATTTTGCATTATACAGCTTTCCTCTTTTAGATATTTTGCCAAAAGGGATACCAATTACCTTTAACTTTCATGGGCCTTGGGCTTCTGAGAGTCAGCAGGAAGTTGTTAATAAAAAACTCAGTATTTTTCTTAAGCATTGGCTAATAGAACAAAGCACTTATAATCGTTGCGATCGCTTTATTGTTCTTAGCAAAGCATTTGGCAATATTTTACATCAACAATATCAAATTCCGTGGAGTAAAATTCATGTTATCCCTGGTGGAGTAGATATTACCAAATTTCAAACAAACTTATCATCTCAAGAGGCTCGTACACAGCTAGGCTGGCCCAGTAATCGCCCTATCTTATTTACATCCCGCCGCTTAGTACATCGAACGGGGCTTGACAAATTATTGCAAGCTCTGGCTATAATTAAGCCGAAAATTCCCGATATTTGGCTGGCGATCGCAGGTCGTGGTCATATACAAGCTACACTACAACAGCAAGCTACAGAATTGGGATTAGATGACAACGTTCAATTTTTAGGTTTTATACCTGATGAGCAGTTACCTTTAGCTTACCAAGCTGCTGATTTAACCGTTATGCCCAGTCAATCTTTTGAAGGATTTGGATTAGCAATAGTTGAATCTTTAGCTTGTGGTACTCCCGTTGTGTGTACTCCAGTTGGTGGAATGCCGGAAATTTTAGCAGCCTTTTCACCAGATTTAATTACCACTTCTACCGAAGCTTCAAGTATTAGCGAAAAATTAGAAAATGCGCTATTAAAAAACATACCCATGCCTTCACGAGAAGCCTGTCGCCAGTACGCCACTACACACTATGACTGGAATAAAATTGCCCTGCAAGTACGCAATGTTCTATTAGCTTAAATGAATATTATTTAACTACCCCTTCTAGATAATTATTCAAGAATGGGGTATTACAAGGAAATTTTATGAAAATTCTTTTTTTAGACCAAAGTGGTAAACCAGGCGGTGCAGAATTATGTTTAATAGATATTGCTAAACCCTATCGCGATCGCTCTCTTGTAGGACTATTTGCAGATGGAGATTTTAAAAGTTTACTACAGCAAAATCACATCCCCGTAGAAGTTTTTGCTACTCAAGCAATCCAAGTTCGCAAAGAAAGTAGTTTGACACAAGGATTAAAGAGTCTAAGACAAATCGCACCTCTGATTACTAAGGTAGTAAAAAGAGCAATTGAATATGATTTAATCTATGCCAACACACAAAAAGCATTAGTTGTAGGAGCATTAGCGAGTTTATTTAGTCGTCGCCCTCTGGTTTATCATTTGCATGATATTCTTTCCAAAGAACATTTCAGCCAAACTAACCTTCGCATTGCTATTACCTTAGCTAATCGTTTTGCATCATTAGTAATTGCCAATTCTCAAGCTAGTCAAACAGCCTTTGTGCAAGCGGGAGGAAATCCAGACATTATCGAAGTTGTTTATAATGGCTTTGAACCGAAAATTTATCAAACTAGCGAACTTGAGATTAACCAGTTAAAGCAACAGTTAAAACTAGAAGAACAATTTGTAGTTGGACATTTTAGCCGTCTTGCACCTTGGAAAGGGCAACATATTTTAATTGCTGCGCTTGCTGAATGTCCACCACAAGTGACAGCACTTTTAGTTGGTGATGCACTATTTGGTGAACAAGATTATATCCAACAGTTACATCAAAAAGTTGCTGAAATGGGGTTAGAAAACCGTGTTAAATTTTTAGGATTTCGTTCAAATATTCCCCAGCTAATGGCTGCTTGTGACTTGGTTGCACACACCTCCACTTCACCAGAACCATTTGGTAGAGTGATTATTGAGGCGATGCTATGCGGACGACCTGTGGTAGCAGCAAAAGCTGGAGGTGCAATCGAATTAGTAGAACATGGAATCAATGGTTTTCTCGTTACGCCAGGAGAACCCCAGGAACTTGCACAAGTCATTAACACCTGTCTTCAGGAGACAGAAACAACTGCAACTATGGCTAATTATGCCAGGACTAGCGCTAGTCAACGTTTTGATGTGACAACTATTAATCAGCAAATAGCCCAACTTTTGTCTCAATACGGTTTGGATAAGTCCACAGGCTAAGGCGTGTTTTCAAACCCTAAAGCCTAAGGCTACAGGAACAAAGCCTGCATACGCAGGCTCAAAATCTGGATTTTTCGTAGTCCGCCTGCGCGGACTTCGTTCCTGTAGCCGCATCCTTTAGGGTGTCGGCAAGGCAAGAAAACACGCTTTAATAGCTAAAGTCCTCTTGCGAAGACTAGAAGACAATACGCTTGCGATAAGACACTTTGCACTACCAATAACCTGTGTAGAGACGTTGCAATGCAACGTCTCTACATTGCTATGGGTGGAACTATAAACCCACTAATTCGCGAGATTCAAAATCAGTAAGTTGTTGGGCGATCGCTAATCTCGCTTCTAACTTAGCTACACTAAACTGGTTACGCAGATATTCTAAATGAGCGATCGCATTTGCTTTTTCAGCACTTAATCGAATCAAGGTATCCATTGCCTTTTGATATTCCTGATTCACGAGCAGTACTTCAAAGCGACGAGCCTTGCGTTGAGCATCGTTTTTCATATCTATATCAAAGGCCGCGGCGCGATCCGCATTGCCTTCAAATCGGTTAATCTGGTGCTGCACTGCCATTAACTGAGAATCTATTTCATTAGCCCGTTCGGCAGCTTGTGCGATCGCAGCTGGATAATGACTCAGTTGCATCATGAAATAATTTTCCTTTGAGAACATAGATTAATAAAACAAGCCAAGAAGAGGACAAGGAAGAATTCTTACTTGTTTGCTCTGTTCATTCGTGCTTAGCAGTTAGATGAAGATTGAGAACGTGGTGTTTAAAGATAAAACTAACTCTTGAATCCATTATCCAGAAGGCTGTCACAGAGCAGTTTTACACTTAACTAAGCTTTGTGGATGCTATACATCTATTATAGTCTAAATATACTGTAAATAGCAGAAAAGGTGATGTATGTGCAATCAAACAGAGGCATTGCACACAACTAAAAATATGCAGTTGAGATCTGCGGTAAGCGATCGCTATTCACCACTCAAAGTTGCTTTCAGTCCTAAGAGTAGAAAAGGAAGTCAGGAGTCAAAATATCCTTTTTTATGACTCCCTTTCTCAATAACAAGTATTGTTACTAAATTCTGCATAGCACCTTAAGCTGCTTCCCGCAGTTGCGAGGCGACATTTACCTCTGGAAATGAAAGTGAAAGTTGTTCGGCATGAGGTACCGCAGCTTGCTCCAACACTGTTACTTCTATATTCACACTCACCAAATAACTGCCTGTATCAGCACCAACTGCTTCGGCAATTAATTTGGCAATCTCTGGACGTTTGGCAGTTAGCGGATCGCGTAAAATACACCGATCCCATTCATGTTTGGCAGTCGGATTGAGGTTGAGAATGTAATGCTTGATCATAGGACTAACCCGTAAATCCATCTTCCAGAAGGTTGTCACAGAGCCGTTCTGCACTTCACCAGGCTTTGTGAACGCTATATCTATTATAGTACATTTGTACTAAAAATGGGGAAAGGGTAATATCTAAGCAAGAAAGTAGGGGATAGAAGGCTGAATCTCGTAGAGTGCGTTAATGCAAGCCATAACGCACCATACATTTATAAGTTGCAGATGTAGGTTGGGAAGCCAGTGCGTTGCAAAGAGAAGTCTGTAGACGCTTCTGCGGCTTCCCGCAGGGTGCGGAGGCTGACTCCGTTGGCGCAGCCTCTCTGAAAGAGATTCAGAACTTCTCACTCGGGGAGCTATTGCGGTCTTGGGATTTCCCCAAGTGGAGCAAGTGGCGTGAGACGCCTGCCGTAGGATGCCCAAAGGGCTGTAGGGCGAACGGGAGGTTCCGGCAGTTGTAGCACCTGGCGTTTGAGCAACGCGAAACCCAACATCGATAAGGGTGTTGGGTTTCCTTACGTCAACCCAACCTACAATTTTTTTTGCACCAATTTAGCCTTGCCACACCAATACATTTATAAGTTGCAGACTAATAAATCTACATTTTTAATCAGCTTTGCCATTCCCGTGGGAGTTCAGCAATTGTCCATCATTCACCCAAACTGCTTGTTGAGGTACAGGGATGGAAATACCTGCTTGGTCGAAGGCAACTTTTAAGCGACGACGATACTCCCGTGCCACATCCCATTGTTTGAGCGGCTGTGTTTTAATCCATACACGAATCATCATACCGCGATCGCCAAAAAGATCTATTCCCAGAACTTGGGGCGTTTCAATAATTTGACGTTGCCATTGCGGATCTCGATCCATCTCCAAAGCTATATCTCCAATCAACTTCAAAGCCTCGTCAACATCAGCCTCATAGGCAACCGGGACTGTTAAATCGGCTCGTGACCAACGACTAGAAAGATTCGCAACAATTTTGATTTCACTATTGGGAATTGTGATCAAGCGCCCTTCTGAATCTCGCACCTGGGTCATCCGCAAATTCAGATTTTCTACTAAGCCTCCGACATTTCCCACAGCAATGACATCCCCTAGTGCATACTGATCTTCTAGGATGATCAAAAAGCCGTTAATCGCATCTTTAATCAAGTTTTGCGAAGCTAGGGACACCGCAACACCGACTAAACTAGCACCAGCTAGCAAGGGAACGATATCTATACCCAACGATACCAAAGCTAGCAAGATGCCAACTCCCACGCAGACAGCGGTAGCAATGCTTTTAGTCACACCAGAAAATGTCGAAATTCGTAGTTGTAAACGTTCAGAACTTTCTGGAGTCAGGAAAGCACCACTGCTAATCAGAGTGGAGGCAAAGCGGTCAATGAGGGCATAACTCAAACGAATAGCTACATAGGTTACTAGCGCTACAACAGCTAATCTTAAAGGAAATTGGGCTGCGTTAAGAATTCCTACCTGAAAGGCTCGCGTGTAGGGAAATAAACCCAAGATTATGAAACTTCCACCTCCCCAAATTCCTGCTTGAGTTAGCTGAAACATTCGTTTCTTGACTTCTTGGAGATGCTGCTGTTGTTGTTGATTCAGTTGTGTTGTAATTGGTTTATCTGTTGGTGAAGTTGGAACACTAGGTTTTAATAAATCCTTTCTTGAAGAACGGCGCTGCCAACCATATACCCCCAAACTCAGGACAATCATTGCCACTCCAGTAGCCGCAGCAATTTTACCTTGGTCAATTAAGAACTGAGTTTGTCGCTCTTGCTTTGCCCGTTGCAAGTCTTCCTCTAAAGAGTCGGCGATTTGATTTGCCGATGTGGACATATCTACCTGTCGCAATCCGGCATCCTCAGAAGTAACAGTCATCAAGTATTGGTCGTTGACATAAATTACTGGTAATCCGTTGACTGTCCGAACCTCTGCATTGACTACTTTTGCAGATGAATGAAAGTAATTTTGGCTAATTGTCTGCAACTTCTTTTGAATATCTTCTGAACGCTCAGGAAAATTAGTTCTTGAGGCGGTTATCTGAAACAACTGGCGACCATCCAAATAGATCCAGCCAGAAACAATTCTATTATTTGAGTCATTACTCACACTGCTGGGAGCTTGCAGTTGTGGGAAAAAGGGAATCTGGGCTGTAGCTCTTGGTACTGATACAACGGCCATAACCATTGAACTGGCGATCGCCACTATCACGGGTTGCACACCTCTCTTGAGGCTTCGTATGGGCTTCGTGATGGTTCGGATGTTACCGAGGCATTGTCTTTCTGAAAATGCCTGTCCTTCCTCCAGAGGAGTAAAGGCAACCTGATCTTTGGCAAAGCTAGGCAATGGAACCTGCTTTGCGATTGCCAAAAATTGAAAGCGCACTAAAAAACCTCCTTGAGCAAAATCTACGGTCAAGTTCTATAACCATCCTCTTCAATCAATCTGAGTAAATGTACCTGTCTGAAGTTGGGTATTTTCCTTCGGATGATGAAATTTTGATGTTTTTTAGTTATTTTATATCTTTAGACGGATGTCATTGTATTTATAAAACCTCGGCAATTGCTGGAGCAGTCTTTGATAATACTCTTACCAAAGATAAAACAAAAAGAAAAAAGCCAGAGATGAAGTTGACATTAAGCTGATCAAACGTCAAGCTAGTGCTGAGGACTATTGACTACTGCTTGGTAATTACAAGCAAAAATAGCCACTCATGGAACAATCTACTAAAGTACGTAAAATACTTACGTAACTTTTTTACATTTTTGAGGTAATTTTTGATGACCGCAACTTCTCCCCGATTAAAGCACGAGGTTAAAGACCTCGCCCTAGCTCCCTTGGGAAGACAGCGTATTGAATGGGCTGGACGCGAGATGCCAGTCTTACGGCAAATCCGCGATCGCTTTGCCCAAGAAAAACCTTTTGCTGGGCTTCGCCTTGTGGCTTGCGCCCACGTAACAACAGAAACAGCACATCTAGCAATCGCTCTCAAAGCTGGTGGTGCAGACGCGCTTCTAATTGCCAGCAATCCCTTGTCAACTCAAGATGACGTAGCCGCGAGCCTCGTCCTTGATCATGAAATTCCCGTCTTTGCCAAAAAAGGTGAAGATAACGAAACTTATAGTCGCCACGTCCAAATAGCCTTAGATCACCGCCCCAACATCATTATTGATGATGGTAGCGATGTGGTTGCTACCCTGATCCAAGAACGCCAACACCAAATTGCCGATTTAATTGGCACCACCGAAGAAACCACAACGGGAATTGTGCGGCTACGCGCCATGTTCAGAGATGGCGTTCTCACCTTCCCCGCAGTGAATGTCAACGATGCTGATACCAAGCACTTCTTTGATAATCGCTATGGTACTGGGCAATCTACCCTAGATGGCATTATCCGCGCTACAAATATCCTGCTGGCTGGTAAAAACATTGTCGTTGCTGGTTATGGCTGGTGCGGTAAAGGCACTGCACTCCGGTCTAGGGGTCTTGGTGCTAACGTGATTGTCACCGAAATCGACCCCATCAAAGCAATTGAAGCGGTGATGGATGGTTTCCGCGTTCTACCAATGGCCGAAGCCGCTCGCTTAGGTGATTTATTTATCACAGTCACTGGTAACAAGCACGTAATTCGCGCTGAACATTTCGAGGTGATGAAAGACGGCGCGATCGTTTGTAACTCCGGTCACTTTGACATTGAACTTGATTTGAAATACTTGGCTTCTCAAGCTAAAGAAATCAAGCAAGTACGTCCCTTCACTGAAGAGTATAAATTGCCAAATGGCAAATCAGTCATCGTTCTGGGTGAAGGACGCTTGATTAACCTTGCTGCTGCGGAAGGACATCCCAGTGCAGTCATGGATATGAGCTTTGCCAATCAGGCTTTGGCTTGCGAATTCTTGGTGAAGAACAAGGGTAAGCTGGAACCCGGTTTGCACTCAATTCCCACAGAGGTAGATCAAGAAATTGCCCGGCTGAAGTTGCAGGCGATCGGAATTAGTATCGATACTCTGACATCAGATCAAATTGAGTACACCAATTCTTGGACTACTGGAACTTGAGCTAACTCTGGAATTTGCCTAAAATTCCAACAGTAGGGCTTAAGCCATAACTCCATCTTTTAAACTTTTTTCTGTGGAATGGGCACGTTGCCTATTCCACTTTCTATTTACGGCAAATAAATTTACAAGTTGGGTATTGCAGAAACCATTGGTAAACGAATATAGGACTTACGCTAATCAAATATCAGATTGTAGTCGATATAGCGTTTCCCAGCCGACTGAGGTACAAATTTATCTGTGTTTATCCGTGTTCATCTGTGGTTAATTGCTTTTCTCCGTACTTCACTCCAGTGAGAACCGCCATAAGTATGGTGGAGTGCTGAAATATCTATCAAAATCGGGAAAAAGCACTGAGTCTGGGATTAAATTCCGTATGCAATAATTACAAGTTTAGATCTATACCAATTATTATTAAAAGTTAAGAGTCTTAAGTTTTAAACTAAAAATTTCTTCAATCCTGGGAGAATTAATATCTAAGATAAAATTTGTCAAGTATTTTTTAGCCTTTTTTGCGGAAACCAGACAGCTGAAAGTGTAGCAAAAGTATTAGCCAAAATGATTCAAGCTAAGAGACGATGAGCGAAACTAGCCCCCGTCGAATTGTCATTGGGGATGTACATGGTCACTATGAAGGTTTAATGACATTGTTGGAGGCGATCGCCCCCACCTCAGACGATCAGGTATATTTTCTGGGAGACTTAATTGATCGTGGCCCTCATAGTTCACAAGTAGTAGATTTTGTCAAGCAAAATAACTATCCATGTTTGCTGGGAAATCATGAGCAGATGTTATTAAGCATTCTGACTAGCAAAAACATTCCCACACCAACAATGCAAGCATGGCTGTATAGTGGCGGACAAGCGACTGTAGCCAGTTACGACAAAGCCACAATCCCCGATGAACATCTGGATTGGTTTAAAGCTTTGCCTACATATCTCGACCTTGGGGATATTTGGTTAACTCATGCCGGTGTTGACCCTTCCAAGTTAGTAGCAGAACAAACCGCCGATCAACTTTGCTGGATACGGGATGAATTCCACAGTATTGAAAAACCCTACTTCCCCGATAAGCAGATTATCATCGGTCACACCATTACTTTTACTCTACCGGGCGTCACTCCTGGTAAACTAGCACAAGGACAGGGATGGCTAGACATAGATACTGGCGCTTATCATCCTCGAAGTGGCTGGTTAACTGGGCTAGATATTACAAATCACCTAGTTTATCAAGTTAACGTTTATAAACATCACCTCCGCACCCTGCCTTTGAAAGAAGCAGTAATCACCGTTGATCCAGCCAAAATCAAAGTTCATCGCCGCAACAAGCAAGGTGCATAATGCGAGATGAGAGAGTCGGGTAAGCAGTTTGGTTTATGGAATTTTGAATCTGCACAGTGGTACTAAGAGCGCGTTAATGCCCGAATATTAGCTTTATAAGCAGCATTATCCAAGCCATAACGCCCACTGCTAGGTTGGGCATTAATAGCACGTTTGAGAGCATCAATGCGATCGCTAGTTGCGGGGTGCGTACTTAAAAATGTCGGAGTAGAACCCTTTCTCAACAGCTTTTGCATAAAAGAAACCATCCCAGCCGGAGCGTAACCAGTGCGTGTCAAAGTTCTTAATCCTCTTTTATCGGCATCGAACTCATCTTGACGACTGCGCGGACGGTTTAGGGCTAAGTCTACACCAATACCCACAGCGGCGTTGCGATTTAAACCCGCAGCTGTTGCTACACCACTTGCGATCGCTTTTTGTCGCATCTGATTAACCAGGTGTTTCCCGCCAATGTGACCAATTTCATGGGCAATAACACTTGCTAGTTCCGCTTCATTATCTGCGGCTTTTAGCAAACCAGTGTGAACATATACATAGCCTCCCAACGTGGCAAAGGCATTAATGGCATTATCATCAACTACCTGAAAAGTATAGGAGAGATTGGGGCGATCGCTATTAGCTGCCAAACGCCGACCAATTTGTTCTACATAACTATTAATCTCAGGATTGCGATAAAGCCTGACTTGACTGCTCAATATTTCCTGATTAATCTGCTTACCAAGATCAGCTTCCTGGCGTGGAGATATATTAGAAAGCTGAAGTACCTGAACTCCCTGGAATAGAAGCGGAAATAAATCTATAGCTCTACCTGGTAAGGGTGCACTCAGGCATAGACTCAGGGCGACTACCACTGAAATTAAGGGATAGAACCAGCGACGCCGCCACAAACGGTGATTTGCAAAAAAGCTTTTCCAGTTCATCATAATCCGGTTTGAAGATAATCTTGACAGAATATACAACGATGGGACAAATTATGAGACGGATTTAGAGGATTCTAAGTTGCATTGTGAACTACCCATACTGACCTGACGGTGAGCGTGTAAGCTTCCAACTTCACAGAGGAATGCCGCATCTTGGACTTTAGCTCGACTTTATCCATTTTTTGACAACACCAAACTGACGCTGAAACCTCTGTGGCACGTTAGTTTTACTTTTTGTATTTTACCGAGAATCAAGAATATGGAAAAAGTGTTTGCCAAAAAGCTAGGTTTTTGCCATATCAAGAGAACCAAGTTCTTAATTTTGGATAAAGTCGAGCTAACTAGCTAATTTTAAATAACAGTCTTTTCTTGTTGCTTAGAAACTGGCATTAAAAACAGTTTGGGGAATAAAAGCCCAGAACGATTTTTGTAGTCATCAAACTCAGAGTAACGAGATAAAGAAAAATCTTTCTTAAGCATATTTGGAATAAACACCGTGCTGATAAAACCTCCGAGAATCAAGAATGGGAGCCAGTGTTGAGTCAGCATGGCGAAGGCAGTGTAAATAAATATTTCTCCCAGATAATTTGTGTTGCGGCAACGAGCGAAGAACCCTTCTGTTATTAATCCCTTCTGATACTTAAGGGTATAGTACTTCTGGGTATCGCTAGCAAAGTGTAGAAAAACACCAAATATATTCAAGGAAATAGCTACTGCCACTAGTGGTAGTGGTGGTACTGTGCCACTACTAATCAGAATAAAGGGTGCTATCCAATATAAGTTCACCAGAAGAAAGATGAAGATGCCCTGTGGAATAGAAACGAATTGCTCCCATTGTTTGTCTGGAAATAGGTGGTCTTTTAGTAGCCACAGAAAGCCATAAGTACCATGAAGTGCTAAATACACCCAAGCACCAAGAGTGAAGTTCTGGTAAACAAACATAAGTCCCAGTATAAAGAAGAATGTTAGTCCTTTGCTGAGATTGATGGCATACTTAGCTTTCATGATCTGGATATTGTTCTCTAAATGTTTTTATGTCTTTATTCTGAATTATTCTAAGTTTTTTTGCTCAATACCCATAAGATGTGAAGCCAAGAAAAAAGATACGAAAGTACCATCCATCTCCATGACTACTCATTTGTCACAAGTTAAGGCTGTATGGCAGTTGTCAAGGGGATTTTAGAAGATGCTTGAAAGAAAAATTGGTCAGAGCCTTGTTGCCTTTCAGGAAAAGAGTCTTTGCTGTGACTAAAGTTAAACGTTTTACAACCTTTGAGGGAGAGCTTCCTCCACTGCCAACTTCCACCAGACATGATAAACTGTCGCATAACCGCACGGCCCCGCCACTTTGAGTATTACCAAGTAGGGAATATTGCCGTTACCCTCGAAAACCTTGCTGCTACAATCAATTACTCCGCTTATATCTGGGAAAATTTGTTATGGCTATATTAGATTCCAAAGGTCGCTTGTTCGGTAAAATCAACCTTCTCGATTTAGGTGCTGCACTGGTAATTCTGCTAGTTATATTTGGCATCTTTTTCTTTCCTGGTACTTCCGGTTCTGTTGCCCAAGTTGGTACAAAGACAGTACCCATGGAAGTAGACTTAGTAGTTCGTGGTTTGAATGTGCGCGACCCTGAACAATTATTCAATAACGGATTAAAAAAAGGTGGTAAAACTAATGTGATTATCCGCAATCAACCATACGGACAGATTGAAATTAAATCAATTCAACAGCTACCCAGAACAATAAATGTTTTTCAACCCGATGGTTCCGTTAAAGAATTGCCAGATCCAAAAAGCAACAATTTTAGTACAGATTTACTTTTGACTTTAGATGGCAAAGCCCAAATCACAGAAAGTGGACCAGTTCTAGGTAACAGTAAAGTTAAAATCGGTATGCCATTTGAGTTGGAAGGGTTCAACTACAGCTTTAATGCAACTGTTATAGATGTGAGATTGAAAGATAAATAATATTCTCATTTTAGTTGAGAATATTTTCCATCCTTGCCTCCGATTTCCAGAGGCAATTTTTTAGTGTTAATAAAAGAAAATAAACTTCTTCCCAAAAAGAAAACCATGAGAATTTACACAAAAGTAGGTCTGCTAACAGCAATACACTGATTTATCAAGTTTAGAAATAGGTCAAGCTCGAAATTACGGTATGCGATCGCTCATTTTTGTCAGGAGTCAGTTATTAGCTGTAACCAGAAACTGACTCCCATCAAATTACTAATTAAGCAAAGGCAAAAATCGGCGAATTAACCCGATTGTCACTGCTGGTAATTCCAGCTGTGGCGTTAACCCCACATCTTCCAACTGTTGAAAAAATCGGATTGCTTGGGGATTCATTTCGGCGAGACGACGACCAATTGAGGGACCTGTAAACTCCGACTTTTGTCCCCAAATAATCGTGGTGGGAGTTGTTAGTTGTTGAATGTAGAGCGACAAATCAAAGCACAAATCGCCACGTACAAAAGACAGCGCTGCATATTCAGCATTAGGCTGCTGAGCAGATTGTAAATAAGCGTCTACAATTTCTGGGTAGATTCGATTAGGCTGAGCAAATTGCCTTTGCTCTAAGAAACTGCGAATTCCCCCTTCAGTAGCAACTCCAGTGCTATATAGCAAGCGGTCAAAGATGGGGACGCTGACTAATTTAGCAAAAAAGCTACCGGAGTAGTCTTCGCCAAAGTCAGAAAGTCCGGCGGGAGTGGTGAGAATTAAAGATTTGAATAAATCGGGATGTGCGATCGCTACTCGAATTGTAAATGCTGCGGTCAGAGAAGAAGCGATCGCTGTTACTGGCCCTGTACAAGTCTGCTCGAAAAACTCCCGAATAGTTGTCAAATAATCCTCAATCTTGTAATTCCGTGGTGGATGCTCAGATCTACCCCAACCGATCAAATCTGGTGCAATAATCCGATATTCAGCGGCAAAAGCAGGATAAACTTTTGACCATTCATAAGCAGAAGACCCACCACCAAAGGCGTGCAGAAACACCAAGGTTTCCCGGTCACTTTCTGCATTTACATCATCCTGCAAAGGTGAGCCAGCAGCAGTGTAATATACCATTCTACCTAATGAGGTATTTATGGAGCGTTGCTCAAATCCTATTGGCTGAAACATAAGTATTTTTTGTTTATTGTGGTAATTACTTCGGGCAGGTGATACTTACGTCACCTCGGAATACTTGCTTGTTGAATTGAAACTCCCCACCATTGGTTATTATCGGCTAAACCATCCCTCCAAAACTTCTCACCACTGTTACAGCAGTTTTCATTTGCATGAAGTACAAAGTCATTGGTTTTGAGGCAGGAGGCAGAAGGCAGAAGGCAGGAGGGAGAAGAATAATTTAATTTGTGAGCCTTTGGTTCTGTACCTCACTTAGTTGCAAACTGCTGTAGATTAAGTAGATGTAAAATCACTGGATTAGTTGTAAAGATTTAGCGATTTTTTTTTCACAACAAACAAGAAAATTACGTGATAAATACCATGCTACAAGGTTTTATGTTGGTAGCCACTAGGGCTAAGGTGTAAATACCGCATATTTTTTATATGGTATTCTATCAGAAAGATTACGGTTAATTTGGAGCGTCAGTAATAGTCAAAAAGCTCATTTTAATAAGCGATTAATTTAGTTATGCATGTCAAGAGAATAGCTTTTGATGTAATTACTAATCTGATGATTCTTGAGTTAGCAGTAAAGCGGGGTGTCATGGTAAAGCAGGCTACTCTTCAATTGAATAAAGGGTCAACGCTTGAAGATACTAAATTTACCCTTGACAACTGTAATATGCAAGACAAAGTTACAGTTTCAGCTTGGCAAGTTCCGTTCGAGCAAGCCGTTGAGAGTACAAAGACGGCTGCACCTACTTGTATTTGTTTAAACTTAGAAGATTTGGAATGTTTTGAAGCAGTGGAACGTCAATATGAGCACTGGGGAGTAATTTTTCACAATTCTTTAGCAATACAACCATCGAATCCAGCATTTCCGGCCTATTCGGGGCTGACGGTCTTAATGGGAGCGCCCAAGAGCGGATTTTTAGAAGCGACTTTCTTGCGTCCTGTTAACTGGGTTAGTGCTTTTGTCACTAGTTCGCAACGGCTAGTGCTTTCCGCCTATGATCGCGATCGCCGACTGCTTGCCCAAGCTGTACTACCAGAAGCTAATCTGGCCAATTCTGACTCAGCGATACCTCCCAATACTTTATTATCTGTGACAGCCAACAACATCTACAGTGTTACCTTCTGTACTTTTGATGGTCAGTTCACACTGGATGATTTTTATTTTTGTTTTTAACTTAAAACTATGAAAACTTACTGGCAAAATCGCTCTTACTCGCCCCAACCCAGGTATTCTTGTAGAGTATTATTGATCGTCAATTGCATACTTGGGTACTAGGAAAATACAAAGTATGAAGTATTATATTTAAGCCTAACCTTGGGGAACAGCTACCCTACAGGAACTACGCTGAACATCCTTCATTCATCTTTAAGCCTTTCCTAATCGCTAGTAAAAGTAATTTTGTAATCAAGTAGGTAAACACTGTGACACAGGCTTCGTCTTCTTGGCAGCAATTGCTCAACCAGATACCCAACTGGTCGCTTCCAGAGCTTAAGACGGCAAGAGCCACAAAGCAGCGAACTTTCAAGCGTTTCTCTGGACCTGGGGGCGTTCTTGGATTCCTGTCAGTCATCATTGCTATGCTGTTGTGGAACTGGAAACTGCTGTTGGCGCTCTTAATCGGCGTTGGGGTAATGGCATTCGTTTACTCAATGCAGGAATGGAACTGGCAACTGCGCTGGCTCGAAATACGTAGGTTTTTAAATAGTCCAAACCGTCGGTTAGCCTTAGCCGTCAGTAGTGGTGGTCTGGCTACTGTCAGTACTTACATGGCAGCTGCAATCTGGGTTGACTCACACAGTCCCTGGATTGCTGCGGGTGCTATTGTGCAAGGTATCGGGACACTGTTAACTTTAATTTTGTTAGTGTGGCAAATCGTCAGCCTTTATGGAAATCGAGAAGAAGACCACTTCGATCAGTTGTTGGTCAATTTAACAGAAAAAGACCCATTGAAGCGTTTGATAGCCCTGCGTCAAATAACTAAATTTATCACCCGTAAGCAAGTTGATGCTTCAACGCAGCAAGATGTTGTCCAATGCTTGCGACTCCTACTCACGCGAGAGGAGGAAACAGTGATTCGAGAAGCAGCTTTTGAGAGTTTGCAAGCTTTGGATAGCTCGCAAAACCTACCATCTGGTACAGCCGTTCCGCTACGCAAAGTCAAAAGCACCGAAGTTCTGATGCCTACGGCGGGCTGCGCCAACGCCGGGAGCCGGCGCTCAGACTTCTCTCAAAAGTCCATAGTCCAAAGTCCACAGTTTTTAACCCTTGACCCTTGTAGAGACGCGATTAATCGCGTCTCTACCCTTGACTCCTGACTATTTTCGAGACAGATATCCATTGCGAACTTGCACCACTGGATGATTGCAACGCCGCACCAATTGTTCATCGTGAGTAGTGACAATTACCGTGGCTCCAAAAGAATTTAACTTTTGGAGAATCTGCATTACTTGCCAAGAATTATCTGGATCAAGATTTCCGGTTGGCTCATCCGCTAACAGCAGTGGTGGTGTTCCGACGATCGCTCGCGCAATACTCACCCGCTGTTGCTCTCCTCCAGAAAGTTGGTCAGGAAAGCAGTCAGCTTTAGTAAGTAAACCCACCAGCTTTAAGGTTGGTTCTAAACGTCTTTGAATTTCTTTACGGGTATACCCTTGAGCTTGCAAGACAAAAGTCACATTTTCCGCTACTGTGCGTTGGGGAATAAGTTTGTAGTCTTGAAACACAATGCCAATACGTCGCCGCAATGCTGATAAGCGATCGCCTCGTAGAGCCGCCACATTACATTCATCAACAATTACTTCTCCTTGTGTTGGCAATTCCTCGCCATATAACAGTTTCAAGAGTGTTGACTTACCAGAACCACTTGGCCCTGTGATAAATAGAAATTCTCCCTGTTTTACCTCTAGGTTGGCGTTTAATAAGGCGTGACAGCCGTTGGTATAGGTCTTTGTTACAGAGTGCAATTGCACTTTTGCAGCATTATTGCCAGTGTGTTGTTGAGTTTCTCTGCTCTCTGTATGAACAGATTTGTCAATCCTTCCTGGAGTTGTTAATGTTGGCATTTTTAAATATTCCTCATACCCACAACCAAACAGCTTGGTGGCTCAGATTTAAAATTCTCCCCAACATAAGGGTTCCCAGGTAAAACCCAGGAATCTCAAATCTAACAAGGAAAATTTAAATTTTTGTGAAGACCTCAGTAATAACTAAGTAATAACACTCACTACTCATTACTCAGCACTGAGCACTCATCACTCAGCAAGCACTTTTAACTAATTGCCCCTCTTGCAGTCAAACGATAAACAAAGGCTTTCACAGCAAACGTTGGCAAAGCCAGCATCCGCCGCCAGCGCCAAGGTTCTTGATAAAGCCGATACAGCCATTCCAAATTGTTATTTCCTAACCAGGCGGGAGCGCGAGTTTTTGTTCCCGACCAAATATCAAAACTGCCTCCAACACCAATCCAAACCGCTTGGGGACATAAATGCCGATTTTTAGCAATCCATAACTCTTGACGTGGCACTCCCAAGCCGACAAAAATTACTTGTGGCTGCAATTGAGTAAGAGTTTGTCGCAATTGTTCTTCTTCTTCTGGGGAATGGTAGCCTGAGTGAGTGCCTGCTATGTTCAAATCTGGAATTTGCTGCTGCCAAAAGTCTGCCGTGCTTGCAGCTACTCCAGGTGCTCCTCCATAAAAAAATACCTTTGTTCTTGTCTTTTGTTGCCCAAGTTCTTGCAGCAGTTTTTCTGCTAGTTCAATCCCTGGAAAACGTTGCACTTTTTGCCATAAAAGCCACCGCAAATACAAAACAACCCCTGCTCCATCCGGAATCACTAGCTCAGCATTCCGAATGACCTGAGCTAGGGAGCTATTTTGCTCTGCTTGCATGATCATTTCTGCATTGAGCGTTACAACATGAGTTCCTCTGCCTTGTTGCAGGCATTCTAATAACCAGCCTGGATAGTTAGTCATCACATGAACTGGTATCCCCAACACCGAAAACGTTTTAGGCGGTTTAGACATAGCCTACTTTTTGATTAGCATCACACCAGATTCTCTCGAACGTTAGTTTATCAAATTTTTTTAGATGTTGGAGATTGTAATTTTAGTAACAGATAATTGGGTACTTTTTTGATGTAGAATACTTAATCCATCCCCACAAAGTGACTTAACTACCAGGGGTAAAATCGTATACAGTTTTTTAGTAAAAATTATTGTCTGATTTGCCAAAATAACACTTAGGTGGTGATTTTTGGAAAATGTCTAAGGACGCAATTCTCGCCTGGACATACTCCGCGATGCTCCTTGAGGAGCCGCCAAGGGCGATCGCATTTGTTAAATGGGAAGTTAAGTGAGAAATTTTTCACAAATATAACTCCGCCTCACTTGAGCCAGTATACTCTTAGCAAAGGAGGTGAACCAACAAGCCTCCACAGGAAAAGCGACTCTGCGACCAATTTCCCGGAGGATGACACTTGCGTGGTGAGACAATCCGCAGCTATTGGGGGTTCCTCGTACTCCTACGGGGAAGCTAGCTACGCGTAGAGTCTTTGTCGCAACTGAGGTCAAAGTGTTTGCGTAGCATGTATAAAGGGTGCAGCATACTTCAGCAGTTCTACAATATCAAGTATGGCTTGTGCTGTCTCACTATCTAAGGAAGTAAGAGCTGCAACAATAGAAATCAGAATTAAACTAATTGGTCTTGGGTGCTTGTACGTTGGGTGAACCAGCCCTGATTTGATTATTTGAAGTGTAATTATTTACATAGGGGAATGAATACCTGTAGTACTGGTAATGCCCCTACGTGTTAGCTTTTCTTAAACAGCGCTTCTATATGTTTGTACAGATGTCTTTAATCTGCGTCTCTTAAGACTTTCTAGTAAACGTCGATTTTACAGTTAAGGTAGGGTAACGGGCTGAAGTTGGCTATGAGTAAAATTCGTATCGCTCTAATTGAAGATCATGACCTAACTCGTGTGGGTATTCGGACAGCACTATTGCAAAAGGAAGAAATTGAAGTTGTAGGAGAAGCCACAAATGCTGCTGAAGGGTTAAAAATGCTAAGAATGCTACAACCAGATATTGCGATTGTAGATATTGGTTTACCAGACAAGGATGGCATTGAGCTGACACGGGAGGTGAAATCTACTGTTAATGGGCAAGAGTTAACAACGAAGATATTAATCTTAACATTGCGGGATAACAAAGAAGCGGTGTTAGCAGCTTTTGCAGCGGGAGCAGACTCCTACTGTATGAAAGATATTAAGTTCGATAATTTGCTGGATGCGGTGCGAGTAACTTACAATGGCAACGCTTGGATCGATCCGGCGATCGCCCGAATTGTATTACAACAAGCCCAACAAAATCCCCAAAAGTCAGAATCGGCTTCCTTGGATAGCAAGACCATTGCTTCTAACTCCGATTATGTCGATAATCTGGAAGGAATTGAGCCATACAGCCTGACAGAAAGGGAGTTGGAAGTGTTACAGTTGATCGTCGAAGGTTGCAGCAATGCATCAATTGCGGAAAGACTGTATATCACTGTTGGAACTGTCAAAACTCACGTTCGCAATATTTTGAATAAGCTATGTGCTGATGACCGAACTCAAGCAGCAGTCCGCGCTTTGCGCTCTGGATTGGTGGGATAAGGTTATTTTTCATATGCAGCAATCCTTAAGTAGACCAAAGGAGAACTGACAACCTTGAGCAAGTTACTTAAAAGTGGGTAGCTTCTCTTTCAATGATTACTTTTTGATTTTTGGTTCTTATTAGGTGAGATAAACATCGCATTATCTCGCCATTCAAGTATTTAAAAATTAAAGTCAAATATGACTGAAACAGGGGTAGACAAACTCAAGCTCATGGTGGTAGACGATGAGCCGGATAACTTAGATTTACTCTACCGTACTTTTAGGCGAGATTTTCAAGTATATAAAGCAAATCATGCTCATGGTGCCCTAGAAATGTTGGAGACAGTTGGCGAGATGGCTGTGATTATCTCTGACCAAAGAATGCCAGAAATGAACGGTACTGAATTTTTCAGTCGCACAGTTGAGCGCTTTCCTGATACAATTCGCATTTTGTTAACTGGTTTTACTGATGTCGAAGATTTGGTGGACGCGATTAACTCCGGTCAGGTCTTTAAGTACATCACCAAACCCTGGAACCCAGAACGGCTCAGAGCATTAGTAGAGCAAGCTACTGATACATATCGCGTAGTTAAGAAGCGCACGCAGGAGTTGCGTCGAACTCTCAGGCGAGAATCTCTGTTTAATGCGGTGACAACAGCAATTCGGGAGTCCTTAGACTACGACAGTATGCTGCAAAAGACTGTATCAACCATTGGACAAAAATTTGAAGCTATCGGTTGCTTTCTCAGACCAGTAGAGGGCGATCGCCTAATATCAGACCAGTTCTCCTACCACGATCCCAACTTCCAGATATCGGATTGCTGTTTCGACACCAGTCTTTTAATTGAAAAAGTGCTGGAAAGTCGCCATTATCAGCTTACTCAAGAGACATACGACGGCAACCTTTGCCACCATTTGGTTGTGCCACTTAGCTATCAGCAACACTTGCTCGCGGTGCTTACTCTCCACCAATGGGGACGCGATCGCCCTTGGCAAGACGAAGACATCCAACTGATTATAGGTGTTGCAGAACAAGCAGCCTTAGCCCTGTCTCAAGCAAAACTTTACCAACGCCTCCAAGAAAAGCAACAGCAGATCCGGACTGAGTTGGAGGTAGCTCGCCAAATTCAAATCAACCTACTACGTCAAAGTTTACCTGATATCAAAGGTGTGAAGGTGCAAGCCTGCTGCTACCCAGCTAGGGAAGTCGGAGGAGATTTTTTTGAAGTATTTGTCCATCCTAAAGGTGACTTATGGTTGGCGGTGGGTGACGTTTCTGGTAAGGGCGTCCCAGCTGCTTTATTCATGGCTAGTGTTATCTCAGTGTTGCGCCGGGAATTATCTCAAGAAGCACCAGCCGATCCAAATGTAGTAATGCAAAATCTCAACTACACTCTGGGCGATGACTTGATTAGCAACAATTATTTCATCACCCTTGTGTTAGCCCGTTATACCCCTAGCACTAAAGAACTCGTTTACACTAATGCCGGTCACATCTATCCCATGTTGTGGTCACGCCAAGCTACTGTAGCTGACGAACCCAATTACCTCAAAGTACGCAGTGTTCCTTTAGGAATCTTGCCTAAGTGGCAGGCCCAGTCTGGTCGTTTGATTCTTAGTCCTGGAGACACATTGCTGTTAGCCACTGACGGCATTACTGAAGCTATGGTATCAAATAATTTATGTTTGTCAGCAAAAGCCGTGGATAGCGTTGAACCACTTAACCGTTCTATGCTGAATCAAGATGGTCTTTGGCAACTCTTACAAAGTGAAGTCCAGCCTCTTTCTCTTAATCATTTACTAGCTCGCATCCAGGCAGATAACTACGTTCAAGAAGATGATCAAACTATACTCTCGTTGGAGATTTTGTAACTAATGAAAAGCGAGCTTCATGTACCAAGTGATTTGAATTTTCTTAACATCGTCGAAAACTGGTTGCTAGGATGCTTAAGAGTTCAGCTAGGAGAATCTGTGGATTGGTCAAGACAATCAAGTCGTTTGCGACTGGCTTTGGTGGAAGCCTACTCAAATGCAGTCCGTCATGCCCACAAAGAGCAGCCAAATTTACCAATTTTACTGCGTTTAGAACTGAAAGACCGGGATCTTGCCATCGAAATTTGGGACTACGGCGATGGCTTTGATATGTCCACCTACTTCCCTCCAAACCCTATAGAAAAACAAGAGGGTGGTTATGGTTGGCTGATTATGAATCGTCTTATGGATAAGGTGGAATATCAGTTGAAGGTTAATGGTGCCAACTGTCTCAAGTTAGAAGCCACTTTACCAGAACTAGTCAAATAAACGAAAATTTCTGTTTTTCAATTAGTGTAGGTTATACCAATTTTGGATGCCTAGATTTTAGATTAAATTTATATACTTAACACTAAATGAACTACTTTTCTATAACCTTAACCAGATAGGATTTGATCAAAAAAGTTATATTTTTTTATCACTTATTAAGTATATTTTCTCTTTCATGACTTACGCATGTGGGTATCTTGTTTTGCGTAAGTCCTAAATCCTTATAGCGTTTCCTAGTCGGCTGAGGTACAAATTTATCAGTGTTTATCTGTGGTTAATTACTTTTTCTTGTACCTCACTTGAGTGAGGTACAAGAACCCCACCCCCAACCTCCTAAGAGACGTTGCACTGCAACGTCTCTACAGTGGTCTAGCTGTCGTATTCCTTTTTCAAAAGGGTATTAGTTTTCAGGACGCAAGGAAAGTAACTCTTGAGGAGAAGCTAATAGTTTGATTTTGGTATAGATAATTTGCCGTTGTTGATTGAGAATAAATAACCACAAAACGTTTACGCCGCACCAGGAAGTTTGAGCTTTACCTGTAACTTGAACTTGGATTTGCTCATTTTCCAAGGTGTCCACAATTCCTTGGCGAGGGTAAGCTTTAATGTTTTGAGCTTCTTGTTTTAAGTAGGTAGCGATCGCATCTGGCCCAACCATACCAGATTCAAATGGTGGATGCATCACACCATCCTCGGCAAATAAGGCAGCAGTTGTTTCAAAATCTCCTGCGTTCAAAGTTTCAAAATAACTCAGTACGCTTGTTTCTGTAATTCCCTCAATTTGAAATTTTTCGTTTGGCTCTGTTGAGGGTATAAATTTAGCAGTTGTCATAGAATTACCTGCATCACGCTAGCTAAATATTAATTTCAATCCAAAACTAGGCAAAAAGAAAGCTGCTGTTGAGATAGATTGGCATATATATATAAATCTTCCTCATGATGGAAGTGTAAAGCAAAAGTCCCACTGCACTCTAGTTGAATCTAGGGAAGACAACAGTTAAACAAAGATACTGACTACATAATGTATAATTATCATGCCTCTGATTGGGCAAGATTCAGATAAGGAAGATGAATGATTGTTCCGTAATTAACAGCAGTGTAGTGAAAGAAAAAGCTACAAACTTAGGATTTCACAAAGTTGGCATTGCTGCTGTAGATAGGGCAGATGCTACAGAAGCACAGAGGTTGCAAGCATGGATAGCACTGGGTTATCACGCCGATATGGAATGGATGGCTAACCCGAAGCGTCAGGATATCCGCTCAGTGATGCCAGAAGCGCGATCGCTTGTGTGTGTTGCGTTGAATTACTACACACCACATCAACGTCCCGAAGGCGAGGAATACGCCAAAATTTCCCGTTATGGCTGGGGAAGGGATTATCACAAAGTGATGCACAAAAAGCTCAAGCAGCTGGTCACTTGGCTAAAATCACTTGATGAAAGCGTTCGGGCTAGGTACTATGCTGACACTGGCCCAGTGCAGGATAAAGTATGGGCACAACAAGCTGGAATTGGTTGGATTGCTAAAAATGGTAATGTGATTACACGGGAATATGGCTCTTGGGTATTTTTGGGTGAAGTATTGACAAATCTGGAATTAGAGAGCGATCGCCCATCAACTCAACACTGCGGTACCTGCACTCGTTGTCTTCAGGCTTGTCCTACAGGTGCAATTACTCAGCCTTTTGTAGTTGATGCCAATCGTTGCATTGCCTATCATACGATTGAAAATCGAGCGGACGAATTGCCAGAAACAGTCACACCCCATTTGCAAGGCTGGGTTGCTGGTTGCGATATTTGCCAGGATGTTTGTCCTTGGAATCAGCGTTTTGCCAACACAACTGATGTTGCAGAGTTTCAGCCATATCCTGCGAATCTTGCTCCCCAGCTGATAGAATTAGCCCAAATCTCAGATCAGGAGTGGGATAAACGATTCCCGGCATCGGCCTTGCGGCGGATTAAGCCAGAAATGTTACGACGCAATGCCCGAGCTAATCTTGACGCATCTAGGCGAAAGAATGACCCAGAAAGTAATTATTTTTGATTTTGACGGTACGATTGCTGATACAGTAGATGCTCTTGTAAGTATTGCTAATCGTTTAGCTGTAGACTTTGGTTATATACAAATTACTCCAGAGCAATTAGCTTTTCTCAAAAACCTAACATCAAGAGAAATTATTAAGTACTCAGGAGTTTCTTTGTTTAAGATACCTTTTTTGGTTAAAAAGGTTAAAGCCGAATTAAAAAGCAAAATTCCAGAATTAAAACCTATTCCGGGAATTCAAGAAGCTTTAACTGAACTCCAAAATGAAGGATATAAACTGGGAATTATCACTTCTAATTCTCAAGATAATGTTAATCAATTCCTGACTATCAATGATTTAAATTACCTATTTGACTTTATCTACTCCGGGATTACAATTTTTGGTAAAACAACAATAATTAATAATTTATTAAGGCAAAAACAACTCAAGCCTCAAGAAGTTATTTATGTTGGAGATGAAACCAGAGATATAGAAGCGTCAAAAAAATCCAATATTAAGGTGATTGCAGTGACTTGGGGATTTAATTCCTTGGAAGTACTAGCTAAGCAAAATCCAGATTTTTTGATTCGCCAACCCAGCGAACTGCTAGATGTAATCAAAAGTTGTTAAATGCTCAGACAAAGAGGTATTACAAACCCTTTAAAAGTGGTTTCACCCTGGAAGAGTCAAGCCACAAAAACAAAGCCTGCTCCAAAGTTTGGAGTAGGCTAAATATGTTTTGAAAGAATTTATTTTGTATTGGATATAGACAAACTTAATTCTTTCGTTCACCTTTTTCCAATGCTTTTTTTACTAAATCATCGCTGACATTAGTTACACCTTCAGTCTGTGAACCCCCAACTTCCTTAGCTAACTCTAAAAAATCATCAGGATTACCAGCTGATTGTGCTGTAGTTTTTGTCTCTTGTGCTTTAGGAACATTATATTGAGGTGCAGTTGCTTCTTCAGCAGCTGCTGCACCTTCACCTGTGCGGTCAATTTCACTTACGCTGAATTGTTGTGCAGCTGCGTAATCAGCTTCAAAATCAACAGCTGGCGCTTTCTCTTCACCACTAGCTATGCTATCGGCAGCTAATTGTGCGTCATGGGTTGGGGCTTCATTGACATTGGGCTTAACTTCATCAGGCATAATTAAACCTTAGGTAATTTTTAAGGAATGTTTTAATTGCTGGGGTAATTATACCAAAGCTCTTCACTACTTGCTTGCTCTCTGGGGAAATATTTTTACCTCTATTAAAAGGTAGATCAAAATTTAAATATTTAATTAATAAAAATCTTTCTCTCGGAAGTAGAATTTGATTCACAAACTTTGGTAAGCCTTAATTTAGCCCATTAAATCACCTTAAAGACAAATTATGACTCAAAGTTACGATAAAACCATTTCTCAAGCCCAAAGCAATGAAACTCAGAAATTGGTGGACGCGTTTAACGCTTTAGACACCGATGCAAAACTGGCCTGGTTCTATTTGGTTTATAAAAAAATGGGTGACTCTGTGACTCCAGCCGCTCCAGCTGCTGCTGAACCAGAACTAGCACCAATTCTGCTAGGAGACTATTTTAAATTGTCAGATGAGCAGCAACTAGAAATTATGCGGGATATAGTCAACCGCAAAGATACAGAGTATTCCCGTGCTTACGGAGCAATAAAAGAAAATAACCAGCTGTTAGTTTGGTATGCTTGGGCGGTAGCTATGGGGGATACAGTAGTTGATTTGCCAAGCACCTATGAGCCAACTAAAGCGATTAACGATTTACTGTCCCAAATTGAAAAACTAGATTTTGACGAACAAATTTCGGTGTTCCGGACAATCAGTGGGGAATTGGGTTACACCGATGTCAAACCGATTGAGACGCAAGCACAAACTGGCAAAACATCAAGCCTGTAATCATAACTAAATCCACCATCTATATCTATCTTTGCCCTAGGGATTGGAAGTTGCAGCTACACAAACAAAGTCTGCGTGGGTAGACTTTAGAAAACTGGGGTATTTAAACCGGATTTAGTATCAGTAAAAGCCAAAGGCTAATAGCTAATAACTATTAATACTTAGCTGTTAGCCGTCTGTTACTGATGTGATGTGTTGAGCAGCCATTTACCAATTGTCTGCTCCATACAGGTTTCTCCTTGGGTAAAGCCGAGTTTTTTGTAAAAATTGAGAGCATCATCTGTAAACAAACAGACATGCAGCCAATTAATAACTATGGAGGATGACCGAATATAACATTAGTAAATGCGGTTAGCGGTATAGTGCTCCAATGATCAGAGCGATAACAATTGGGATAATGATGGGGATAGCAACGATAAGTCCCCATTTGCCAAAGCGAATTTCTTCACCTTCTGATTTCATAAGTGCTATCCAACCACCAACTCCCATTAATAGCCAGATGCATCCGAAGACAATAAATATAACAAATGCTGAGTCTTGCATATTAATAAATCACAAACTAGAAGACATTAAACAATACGGTTGTTTCGGCAAAAATCAGCGACAACAGGCTCTGAAAAAGCAAGGTTGTTCTTCCTTTGACGATGTTGATTTTATCTTAAGGAGCAATGTCTATAAAATTGACGATGCTATCTGCAATGATGGCAAAAAATACGATATCATTCTTGACAACAACTTCACTATAGTAATCCGATTTGATTGCTGAATCACTTGTAGAGGCAGGGAATGGGGAATAGGGAATAGGGAATAGGGAAGAAGGAATAAAGGTGTACTGAGTTTTGTTCAAAAATCAAATAGGAGTCCTATATTGTCTCTAAGCAGGAAGATCGCGACTAAGAGGTAGTGTTACAGAAGCTGCGATCAGTTGACGTTTTTGTTCATTTTATAGTAGAGACGCGAAATTTCGCGTCTCTACAGGGTTTTTGGTATGCAACTAACCGTTAAAATTTAATTGACAGACTAGTAGACTAGTAGGTTGGGTTGAGGGGAGCGAAACCCAACATTAAACGTTAATTGTTGGGTTACCCTGTGGGAAGTCGCCTCCGACGTCTACGTTCCTCGAACGCCACTTCAAAAGAGCGGGGGGAAAATACGCACATGAGCGGCTCCCCAACCTACGCAACTTAAGGTTTTTGGCGCTAACTAATTACAAATGTTCATCCTGACTTAATATCAGTTCAACAGAATAAGGGCGCACAAATCTGCACGCCTAACTTATAACGTAGCAAGGTGGCTCAAGTCAGATGGAGTTAGGTTGGAGTGTATGACTTGACCATCACGAAACCAGACAATGCGCTGTGTTTGACGGGCAACTTCTGGTTCGTGAGTTACCATGACAACGGTGATACCGCTAGCATTTAGTTCGCCAAAGATATCCAATACTTCTTGGGTTGTGCGTGAATCGAGTGCGCCTGTGGGTTCATCGGCTAGGAGTACAACGGGACGGTTGACGATCGCACGCGCGATCGCTACTCTTTGTTGTTGTCCACCAGATAGTTGAGTTGGTTTGTTGTTGAGGCGATTTGCTAAACCGACTCTTGTCAGTGCTTCTATTGCGCGATCGCGTCTTTCGCCAGGGTTCACACTAGCATACACCATCGGCAGCATGACATTTTCAAGCGCTGTCAGTTGGGGCAATAAATGGAATTGTTGGAACACAAAGCCCAGCTTTTTATTACGGATGTGCGCCAATGACCCATCGTTCATTTGTGCTACATCGAGGTTATCTAAATAATAATGTCCAGTAGTGGGGCGATCTAGACAGCCGATGATATTCATGGCTGTGGATTTACCAGAACCAGAAGGCCCCATAATTGCACAATATTCGCCTTGTTCTATAATCAAGTTGACATCATTCAGCGCTCGGACTTCGGTTTCACCACTGCCATAAATCTTGAAAATATTTTCTAGTTGAATTATTGCTGATTTAGGGGCTGGATTAGAAAAATCGGAGTCTGTAATTGATAGTGTTTTTGTCATAAAGATTTTTTTAAAGTCAAGGGTTAGGCTTGAAGTTTTACTTTTTGAGGCTCAATGTTTATGTTCTAATAGCAATTCTCCGTGAGGATGCACTTAAATATTAGAAAACGAACCGCCAAGAACGCCAAGGAAGAGAAGGGTAATCAATTTAGTGCAAGTTTATAGAGAATTGGTATAAGCATCAACGTTCATCTTCTGAGCATCAGCTTTCATGTTCCAAGAGTTACCCTTGTACCCCATTTCCCCAACTTTGCATCAGTTTAAGCACTTCTCAAAGCGACAATCGGGTCGAGTTTAGCAGCGCGACGTGCGGGAACGACACCAAAGAATAAACCAATACCGCCAGAAACACCAACCGCCATTGCGATCGCCACAGGAGAAATTCCTGCTTCTAAAGGAGTTAAAGCTGCTACTACGAAGATGCCACTGATACCAACCGCAGTCCCAACTACACCACCGATTGCTGAAACAATCACAGCTTCAATCATGAACTGTAGCAAAATATCTTGCTCAGTTGCCCCGATCGCTTTTCTCAATCCGATTTCTTGAGTACGTTCTGTGACAGAGACAAGCATAATATTCATGATGCCAATACCGCCGACAAACAGCGATATGCCGGCGATCGCAGCCAGCATAATTGTTAATGCGCCTGTGATTTGACCGACAGTTTGTAAAGCATCCTTTTGAGTGTTGATGGTAAAATCATCTTCTCCGATAACTTTGTGTCGCAGACGTAGCAAATTAGTGATTTGAAACTCTGCTGCATCTACGCTCTCTGCATTCTTTGCTGAGGCGACAATGTAGGTTAACTCTAGTCCATAGGGAGAAGTTCGCCCGACAATTCGGTTTGCTACTGTGACAACGGGCATTAATGCCGCATCGTCATAATCAACACCGAGGTTTGAGCCTTTGGCTGTTAGCACCCCAATTATTTGAAAGCTGGCGTTTTTAACCCGTAACTGCTGGCCTACGGGACTGCTATTACCAAAAAGTCTTTCTGCTAATTTCGCACCCAGAACAACAACTTGGTTGCTGCGCTTCATATCTACGTCGGTAAAAAACCGCCCTTTGTCAATTTCAAAGTCCCGCACCGTCAAAAAGCTGGGAGTTGTACCAATAATATTGACATCAGTGTTTTTGTTGCGGTATGTGACCACCTGCCTACTGTTCAATTCCGCAGCAACTGCTGCTATCGTTGGCACTTGAGTTGCGATCGCCTCGGCATCTTCCAACACCAACGTTTTTGGCAAATCCAAAGAGATGCGCTGAGTTTCTCGATTACCTGGAATCACAAATAACACGTTTGGCCCCAGCGACTCCAGCTGGTTGGAAACGTACTTTTGCCCACCTTCGCCAATGCCAATCATGGCAATCACCGAGGCATTACCAATAACAATACCCAACATGGTTAGGGCGCTACGCAATTTATTCGATAGCAGGGTTTTCCCCGCCATTTGAACACTTTCTAAGAAATTCATTTGTTATACCAAATTGTCCAAGGAAGTCTTGTTTCACTTCACATAATTTCAATCAAGCTTTATTCCTCTGCGTCTTAATTACGAATTACGAATTACGAATTATTCTGTTCTTTCGCCTTTTCAATTTTGTAATCTTTGGGTGGGTTAATAAAAACGCGATCGCCTTCTTTTACTCCCTCTAAAATCTGAGTTTGGTCTTGGATTTGTGCCCCAACTGTAACTTCGCGGAACTGGGGTTTATTCTTTCCATCTGGTATCAGTACGCCAGTTTTACCCTTTTCGGTGACAATCGTCACAGTTGGCAATACCAAGGCATTGTTGACGCGATCGCCTAAAAAGGTCAAATCGACATTTAAGCCAGAACGCAGTTTATCTATGCCAGTATCAAGGGCAATCCGCACCTGAAACGATGTCACACCTTGCTCAACTACAGCTTCTGGAGCAATCAGGCGCACATGACCTTTAAAGATTTGATCGGGATAAGCATCAGCAACAATTTCCACTTGCTGTCCTTGTTTAATTCTGCCAAGATCTGCTTCTGGTACTTGAGCTAATACTTCTAAACCGCGGGCTACGGCGACAATTGAACTAGAAGTTGCTGATGCACTGGTAGAAGCAGAAGTTGTCGGTGTCACGAATGAGCCAACGTTGGCATATTTTTGCGTCACAATTCCAGAAAAGGGAGCGCGAATAATTGTATCTTCCAACTGCACTTGCACACCTTTCAACTGAGCCTCAGCAGATGCAACAGCTGCTTGGCGCTGGGCAATTTCCTCTGGACGTGTGCCATCTTCCAACAATACTAAAGCTGCTCGTGATTCGGTGACTGCTGCTTGGCGTTGGTCGATTTCTTCACTACGAGTGCCACTTTGCACTAGTGATAGTCGTTTTCGTGCTTCTTCTAAAGCAGCCTTAGCACTTTTGTCTTCGCTAATAGCTTGATCGAGTAATTGTCTTTTCTCCGCTCCCTGTTGATACAGGTATTGGTAACGCTTTACCTGTTCAGTTGTATAATCTGCCCTTGCTTGAGCTGCGTCCACTTGGGCTTGAGCTTGGGAAATCTCTTGAGGCCGATTACCCGCACGAGCAGCGGCTAACTGGGCTTGGGCTTGGGCTAATCGCGCTTTAGCTTGAGCAATTTCTTGAGGACGACTACCAGCGAGGGCTTCGGCTAACTGTGCTTGGCTTTGCATTAAGTTGGCACGGTACTGACGGATTTGGGCGTCAATGTTTGCACTATCCATCCGAGCGAGAATTTGTCCTTGCTGAATGCGATCGCCCTGTTCAACATACAATTGCGCTAGCACTCCAGGGTTTTTGGGACTAATATTCACGCTTTGGACTGGCACCACCTTACCACTGGCAGTAATCCGCAAAGTTACGTTTTTCGCTGCTACAGGCAAAGTTAGTTGTGTAATATCTTCTTTGCTTATCCCTCGATTAACAAAGTTGTAGGCGGTAGTTGTGCCAACGACCAAAGAACCCGCCGCAATCAGCCCAATTACCCAGCGTAGTGGATGCTTAACTTTGCCAATAACAGGAATTTCTATATACGTAATCATAAACAGCAGCCCACGAATGTTCCTTTGCTTGAGTAGCCTTCTTTCAGAGGACAGATACAAGAACGGAGTTAAAGAAAAACTTTTGGACTAAATCTTTGATCTAATAGGAACTAGACGAGTAGATAAATTAATAGTTGCTTAACTTAACTTCATCATAGCCGTTAGAAATTTTATATGCCTTCACCTGAATGGGTGACTTTACTACCTTTCTTAGGGTAGTTTTACTGAACCTACAACCTTGAGCGGACGTTTAGCCTATGGGTTGGGTTTCATTGCCGAAATTCAACCTACTAAAGTGATACCGAATAATAAAAAATCAAATGAAGCTTCAAGAACTGTACTTTTTAGAAACGCAAGCTTAAAGAAAGAGTGAGTTAATTTTTGCAGGTCGAAACAATAGCATTGTCAGTCGAAACAATCGCATTGTCAGCCGAAACAATCGCATTGTCAGCCGAAACAATCGCATTGTCAGCCGAAACAATCGCATTGTCAGCCGAAACAATCGCATTGTCAGTCGAAACAATCGCATTGTCAGTCGATGCAATCGCATTGTCAGTCGATGCAATCGCATTGCAAGCTCTCCATGAGAATCTCTAAGAGCGGACAGCATCGATTCCTTGACAATAGTAGGGGCACACAACTAGAGCATCGATTCAGTAATCGCAAAAACCCGATTTATTTTCGGTAAAACGACCAATTTTCGTTAACTGTAGAGACGTTGCATTGCAACGTCTCTACGAAATAATCGGTTTTTTCGCCCCTAACTTGAATACTGAATCGGTGTTCTAGCTGTGCGCCCCTACTATTGAAGTTAATTTGTTCAGGTAAACTTACATCTTGCACCTGACGATTAAAATCGCGGCTACACGAACAAAGCCTGCCTCCGCAGGCTATCAAAACCTTGATTTTCTGTAGTCCGCGCAGGCGGACTTCGTTTGTATAGCCAAGCCAGTGCGTTGGGCGGGCAATGCCCGACTTGAAGCAACTGGCGCGCGACTTCCAGTCGTTCGGTGCTCTGATTTTTTTTTCAATTGATGAGCATATTTTACAGTTTGGCGATCGCCTCCGGCGGGGCTTTGCCCATCGCGCAACCACTCCTCTGGAGTATCGCCCTTAGTACACATCACTCTAAAAAAGGGTCGAAATTTAATTTTTTGTAGGTTGGGGAGCCAGTGCGTTGCGGTGAATCAGCGCTCTTGGTAGGGTTTCCCTCCGCAGGCGACTGTGAACCCGAAGGGAGGTTCCCTCCGTTGTAGCACCTGGCGTTTGAGGAACGAAACCCAACAAGTGCGGAAACGTTGGGTTTCGCTCCGCTTAACCCAACCTACAGTTAGTATTTCCAACCCTTATTAATGGTGAGATGCCCTTAGCGGGAGTGGTTGCCAAAGGCGATCGCAATCAGATGCTCCTTACCTGTCTTTACCAAAAGTCTAAGCAAACTTTTGGGCAACAATTCGACTTTAACGTGAAGTTCTGGAAGTAACAGAGCGTTGTAAATTAGCCAAAGCGCGGTTGTAATCCAAAATAGCAGCGACTCGATTACCTTCTGCTCTTGTCAAGTCGTTTTCAGCAGCAATCACCTCTGTTTGAGTGCCTACACCAGCTTGAAACCTCAGCCTAGCTAGATTCAGAGATTCCCTAGCTTGATTTAAAGCCACAGAAGAAGTCTGGACATTATTTTGATTGGCTTGCAACTGAGAATAGAACCGTTCTACATCAAAGCGAATTTGGTCGCGCTGAGTAGCAAATTGATTTTCTGCGATCGCAATATTAGCTCTTGATTGAGCCGCACTCGCTCTTGCTGCTCCTCCCTCAAACACATTTTGAGTTGCTTGCAGTCCCACTGAATAACCATCAGTAATCCCGACACCATCGTCAAAACGATCTAGCACACTATAGCTACTAGCCAAACCAATTTGTGGCCCTAGAGGTGCAAGTGCTCGTCGTCGCTGTTGCTCACTAATATTACGTTGTGCCAAACCCTGTTGCAGTTCTGGACGGTTTTGAAAAGCTTGTATTATAGTTTGTTCAACTGTTGGCTGCCAAAGACCCGCCAATTGTACAGGGTCTGCGGCAGTGATATTAACCGACTGCGCCAAACTTAACCGAGTTGCTAATCGACGACGGGCAATTTCTTGCTGTGCAAGAGAATTAGTTAGGGTTTGTTGAGCGTTTGCTAAATTTACTTGAGCTTGCAGCACATCGAAACGTGTACCCACTCCAGCTCGTTCTCTAGCTTGAGTATCCCGCAAACTAGCCTGGGCATTCGCCACAGCAGCCCGATTAATTCGTACTTGTTCATCTGCTTGTTGCAAATCGTAGTATTCAGTTGTGACATTCAGCTGGACTTCTAAAGACCTGTTCTCAACATCTAATTCATCTATCCGTAGCTGTTCCTCAGCTTCTCGGATTCTAGCTCGCCGACTCCCAGAGGTATACACGTCATAATTCAGTTGTGCAGAACCATTAAAAGTGGTAGTGGGTTGTGATGGATTGCTAACAAAACCATTACCATTGTTAGTCACACTGCTGTTAACACCAAGAGTAGGAAATAAAGCAGCCTGAGTCTCCCGTAGTGCAGAGCGACTGCGTTCTAGCTCTAATATGGCTACCTGTAACTCTTGATTGTTGCGTCGTGCTAGTTCCAAAGCTTGTGCCAAACTAATTGGTACAGTTGCTCGAATTTGTACTTCCTCTGGCTTGGTGGGAAACTGTAGAGGATTGGGATTAGGATTAAGGTTAGCGGGAACTTGAACAGAGCTACTACCCGTAAGGTTTGGGGATTGCTGCGTTTTTGGGGGAGTTATTGCACCTGCACTTTTGACTAAAGTTGGCATGAGAAAAGTCAGCGCCAGGGTAACCCAGGTAGAATGCACAAACAATAAGATGAAATTCATAATTGATGCGGTAATTAATCGTGTTTCTCTACAAATTCGAGGATACGATCAAAAATTATTCCTCCGATTTTAATTTACCGAATTAGCTGACAATCATACCATCTTGAACTCGAATAATCCTTTTGGTTTGGGCTGCGACATCTGGTTCATGAGTGACAATCACAATTGTGATCCCTTGCTGATTAAGTTCTGTCAGCAAACTCATCACCTCGTGAGAAGTCTCAGTGTCTAAAGCTCCCGTCGGCTCGTCTGCCAAAACTAATGCAGGTCGGTTGACCAAAGCCCGAGCAATGGCTACGCGTTGTTGTTGTCCGCCAGACAGTTGACTGGGACGGTTGGAGATACGTTCCCCTAGACCCACCCTTTCCAAAGCTTCCAATGCCCTTTGACGGCGTTTTGGCTTTGGTAAATTGGCGTAAACCATCGGTAGCATAACGTTTTCCAGCGCTGTTGCCCGTGCCAATAAGTTAAATTGTTGGAAAACAAAACCTATTCTTTGATTGCGGATATACGCCAATTCATCATCATCAAAAGTAGTCAGGTTTCTACCTTCAAAAATATAATGTCCACTTGTGGGACGATCCAAACACCCCACAATATTCATGAGCGTGGATTTCCCCGAACCTGACGCACCCATAATAGACACATATTCCCCTTCCTCAATGGAAAGTTCAATTCCCTTGAGTATAGGAACAGTGACTTCTCCTAAGTAATAGGTTTTAGTAATAGATTCCAGCCAAATCATCGTTGTCATATTAATTACGAATTACGTTGGCGCAAGCCTGCCGGAGGCACTATTACGAATTACGAATTATTTAGTCGCTTCGTAAAGCGGTAATTGGATCTAATTTTGCGGCATTCCGTGCGGGAATCACACCAGCAATTAAGCCAACAGTCAACGAGAGTCCAAACCCGACAATAACTGACCAAAAAGAAATTACAAACGGAAACTTGAAAATAGTTGCAGCCCCAAAAGCAATCAAAACGCCACTCCCCATACCAATTCCTCCTCCAGCAATTGAAATCACGATCGCTTCCGCTAAAAATTGATTGAGGATTGCTGAATTGGTAGCTCCTACTGCTTTGCGAATCCCGATTTCCCGCGTCCGTTCAACAACGGAAACCAGCATGATATTGGCAATGCCAATTCCCCCGACGACTAGAGAAATACCAGCGATCGCTACTACCATGACTGTAAATAAACCCACAACATTAGTGAAGGTACTAACAATATCTGCTTGGTTAGTCAGTCGAAAATCATCAACTTGCGGTGGATAAATGTTATGACGCAGGCGTAAAAGATTGGTGACTTGAAACTGAGCGGCCTCTAACTGCTCTTGATTGGCACTTTTAACTAAAATCCCGGTTACAGAAACGCCTACCAGAGCATTGTTACCAACTAGTCTCTTCGACATACTAGTTAGAGGAATGAAAACTTGGTCATCTCGATCCATCGGGCCCTGAGAACCTTTAGGCTCCATCACTCCAATCACTTCATAAGCTTCTCCTTGAATCCGAATTTTCTCGCCTATGACATTACCACCCTGTCCAAAGAGTGTGCTTTGGACAGTAGGGCCAAGAATCGCAAGCTGTGCGGCAGTATTTAGTTCTTCCTGAGTAAAAAATCTCCCCTTTTGGGGGTGAGTATTTCTCACTTCTGGGTAGTTTAAATCTGTGCCATAAATGGTTGTTGACGTGTTCTGTCCTCCATAAACAACTTGGGCGTTGCGTTGGAGATAAGCAGAAACTAGTTGAGCAGATGGCGCTTGTGTTGCGATCGCTTTAGCATCTTCCCAAGTCAAGGTGCTGCTAGAACCTATACCCTGGCGGACATTTCCACTTCTTGCTGCACCAGCCAAGATTTGCAACACATCTGTACCCAACGCTTGTATCTGTTGCTCAACTCCCTTTTGCACGCCCTGACCCACAGAAGTAATCGCAATGACTGAGGAAATCCCAATAATTACGCCCAGCATAGTTAGTCCTGTGCGTAATTTGTTACTCCACAAAATCTCTGCTGCCATTGACAATATTTCCAGCAACGGCACAGTGCGGGTATTCTTAACTTTGTAAAATCCCTTAAACATATTGATTGTATTTAAAAATAACTTTAAGGCGAACCACCACCTTGAGAACGTCCACCTGTAGAACCACCACCTTGAGAACGACCGCCACCACCTCCTCCTAGACCAGGAAATACTCCTCCTCGTGGTGTTGATTGTGGGCGTGCTCCTGGTGGAAAACTGAGCAACACCCTCTCGTTTCCTTGCAATCCAGACTTAATTTCAGTAAAGTTATTCGCTGTGACGCCAGTTTCGATGCGAGTGAACACAGGTTTGTTATCCTTTCCTGCCACAAATACACCTGTAGCATTTTCTTGGCGTACCACTGAGGCTGTTGGCACCACTAAGACATTTTCTAATTGACCAGCTTGAAAATCTGCTGCCACATTCATCCCAGACCGCAGTATTCTTTGCGGGTCTGAAAGTGCCACTCTGACTTCAAAACTGGTAACATTCTGCTCTACTACAGATTGAGCAGCGATTTGGCTCACTTTCCCTTCAAAGGTTTTTCCTGGGTAGGCATCTGCTTTAATCGTGACTTTTTGACCAAGGCTGATTTTAGAAATATTTGTTTCGGCTAAATTGGCTACAACTTCATTTGTAGAAGCTAGAGACAAGATTGAAGAAGAAGTGGCAGAAGATACGTCACTACTAGCAGTCGTTGGAGTCACGAAAGCGCCTGGATCAGCATACTTCTTTGTCACCACACCATCAAAGGGTGCGCGAATTATTGTGTCATTGATTTGGGATTGGACATTTTGCAGCGAGCCACGAGCAGAAGTTACCTGAGCGCGCGCGGTATCAATATCTTCTTGGCGCGTTCCGGCTTTCAGGAGTGCTAAAGCCTGCTGTCTCTGGTTCACCACAGCTCGTGCTTGCTGAATATCTTCCGGGCGTGACCCGGCTTTTTGCAATGCCAGTGCTTGTTGTACTTCATTTACCTGCGCTTGGGCGCTGTCACGATCTGCACGGGTTTGGTTGAGAGTCTGAAGGGAAATTCCTCCGGCATTGTAAAGTTGCTGATTGCGACGGAAGTCATCTTCTGTTTTACTGAGGGTAGCTTGAGCACTTTGTAAACGTGCCTGTGCTTGGGCAATATCTTGAGAGCGATTGCCTGCTTGTACTTTTTGCAGATTCGCCTGGGCTTCGTCCAGTTGTGCCTGTGATTGGGCAATATCCTGAGGGCGATTACCCGCTTGTGCTTTTTGCAGGTTCGCCTCAGCTTGTGCCAATTGTCCTTGAGCAGAGGTGAGTTGCCCTCGCAAGTTGGAATCATCCATGTAAGCTACAATCTGTCCTTCTTTGACAAGATCTCCTTCTTTCACCAACAGTCTTTTCAGGATGCCTGAATTTTTAGGACTGAGGTTGATTGACCGCTCAGGCTTCACTGTTCCATTTGCTGAAACTGTGATTGTTAAGTCTTGCCTTTCTACAGGTTGTGTCAGCACCCGGCGTCTGGCTTGTTGACCGGGAACAACGGTTACTTGGTAATAAACTGCATAGCCAATTCCACCCAGAAGGCAAAGAGCGATTAGCCAAGATAGCCAATTACGTCTGCCCTTTTTTTTCTTGACTTCTGGAACCAAAACTGATGAATCTACAAGGTTTGATGTATCAATTTTCATATCCGCTTTTATTCTAGAAAGAACGGCTACCGACCTGGTTCTAACGGCTAGAACTATAGCCTGGTAGCCCTATACTGACAATTTACTCAGTTTTTAGTGTTTTAAAGGTTTATTTGCACTGTCAGCCCATTAGGAAGCCTGTAGTAATTATCACGCACTTTAACTAGTCTCCTAGCAGGAACAATTTCCTGAGTGGGAAGAAGAATATCCCCATTGGGAAGTCTGAAGTAACCTTGATTACGCAGTCTGACTATCCTGCTTGCAGGAACAATTTGCCCATTGGGATATCTGATGTCACCATTCCGAAGTCTAACTATCCTTGCTCTGGGTTCGTCGTCGCGGTTCCAATTACGCCTGTTTATAGGGGTTCTATTTTCCCTATAGTTGCGTCTGCCGTCGCGATCCCAATTTTGATCGCGTTCACCGACAACGTAGACTTTCGTCTGGGCATTTGCAGGCATAGACAAGATAGTTGGAACAATGATTAGGGCAGCAGCTAAGACTAATGATGCACGATTTTGTTTCAACATAAAATTGACTCCTTATTTGCACTAAAGTTCGATTATGCTTAGGTTCTGATTGAGCAATTTTTAGATAAAGGTAGACGTTAATGTATTTGTAGCTTTTGTTCTGGCATGAGGATTTTTGATATCTGCTGGTATTTTCTGCTGTTGTTCTGGTGATAAGTTAAAGACAGCGATGTCTGACAACAAGCCGCTGGTGAGGCTTTACTGTGTAAAATTTTTCAACTGTAATCAACTTATCGTATAAATTCATACAATATAATTATCGATTAAAAAGTCAAAACCTATGTATGACCAAAGTCACTAGTAATTCCCAACTAATGTATGACTAAAGTCACCAATTTTTCTCAAACGATGGTCATAAACTAATGTACGTTGTACTTTGCAATTATTTGTTAATTTGATTATTAGTTAATGCGAATCACTTTAATTAATTTTAATTAGCTAAAAAATAAAAATTTAGCTAAAGTATATTACAAAAATAATTTGGACAAATTTCCCTAAAAAGAGGTTTTAGAAAGGTTTGTTCTCATCTGATATCTAGGCTGTCTCGTTGACGCAACGGCCGTCCCACCGAGAGCGGCTGACTGGAGGTTAGCAAGTGACGACGGCTTCAAGCAACGGCCCATTTCATTTTTGAAGGAAGGTTAAAACTTTTTGAGTTAGACCTAACCTGGCAGGCTGTCTCCTCCAAGAGTTGTAAAATTTTACTGCCGTCAACAGCGGAGATCGTTTAAGCTAGCTGAAAGATTCTTTGATTTGTGGTTAAGAGGCGGTAGTGTGCCCAAACATGTTAGTTTGATTTCTCTTCTGGTTGTCTGTAGTTTGTGGAGTATGCCAAGAGCGGCTCACGCACAGGCACTCATCCCTCATACACTGCAACTCGATGCAGCGAAGTTGGAGAAGCAAGGATTGAGTTTGGCTCAGGAGGCGGCTCAACTAGCTCAGTTTCAACAGGTTGAGTTGGCTTTGCCAAGAGCGCGGCTGGCCAGTCAACTGGCTCCTAAGAATGATAAAGTATGGTTGCTGCTGGGTGGATTGCAATTGCAAACTAAAGAGTTTGACGGTGCGATCGCAGCTTTGAAAAAGGCACAATCTCTCAACCCCAAAAATCCTGATATTCAGTTTGCTTTGGGTTCAGCTAGTTTTCAGCAGAAAAATTACCAAGCAGCAGTTGCTAATTACCAAGCGGGTTTGAAGTTAAAACCCAATGACCCAGAGGGGTTATTTGATTTGGGTAATGCTTACTATCTGTTAGGTCGATTGCCTGATGCGATCGCGCAATATAATAAAGCCGTCTCCCAAGATAAAAAATTCTGGCCGGCGCTCAACAATATTGGCTTAATCAACTACGAGCAAGGTGATACTCAAGGAGCGATTAAGCAATGGCAAACAGCTGTAACGCTGGATAAGCAAGCCGCAGAGCCTCTATTGGCATTGGCCGTGGCACTGTATACTAAAGGCGATGCCTCCGGCGAGCTACGCTTACGCCAACAAGGACTGACCTTAGGAGAAGCCGCACTGCGTATAGATCAGCGCTATGGCAATTTAGATTTCCTCAAAGAAAATCTCTGGGGTCAACGTCTACTTTCTGATACGAAAAAATTCCTAGAATTACCCCGCATTCAGGCCGCTCTACAGCAACCAGGAAACTCATCAGCCCCAAGCCGTCAGCCTACCCAATAGGAGAGTTAGGAGAGTTAGAAGTTAAGATTTAAATATTTCAACTCTAACTTAGTCAGAAGTTTGAGCGGCTTTTGCCGCCCAAATTTTCGGTACTCATAACTCTTCTACTACCACTTGCCTAATCCCACTCTTTCATAGTACATATATACTGATAAAGACAGGAAATAGTCACCCAAAAGATTTGCGGGGGGGTATTCCTAAAATAAGTCGTTAATTCTCAGTGGTCGTCTTTGGGTAGAAGTGCGATGATTTGGTCAACAAATTGTTGATGGTCAACAACTGGTTTAGAAATGTAGCCATCAGCACCGCTTTGCTTGAGAAAGTTCTCGCGATCGCCTTCCATAGCGTGCGCTGTTACCAGAATCACAGGTAAGTGTGCTGTTTTTGGATCGGATTTCAAGATTTGTGTAATTTTGATCCCATCCACAGACTTACCTTGATAAACACTTCTGGCCAGAGAAACATCCATCAAAATCAGGTTGGCTTCTCCTGATTGGGCAATTTTTATTACTTCTTCAACATTTTCGGTGTGTTTCACATCCAAGCCGCCACGCTTGGTCAAAATCTTGGAAAAAACGCGAGCATTAATCAGATCGTCTTCGACAATTAAAACGGTTTTCATGAGAATTTTATTTATAAAAGTGAGGGGATTGAGGAATTCAAAATTCCAATATGGCAAATATCCTGACTACTGACTGTATGCTTTCTTAAGCAAGGGCGGATTTCCATCTGATAAAAACAGTTGTTTGCCTCCTTTTTAATAGTTAATTTGCATCCCCGTCATCAAGGATAATACTACTGTTTTTTATCCTTTGATTATCAACATTGTTTTATGAATCCCATTTCATCCGTTATGCTGTGTTTGCTACAGTGTTCAGTTCCAGCAGTTTTTGTGTAGTTAAAATTCAGGGAAAAAGCTCATGGCAAAACAGTTAAACCTTCTCTCAACGGGACAGGTGATTACGACAGCCCTGCACACCGAGATGCAACGGTCTTACTTAGAATATGCCATGAGCGTGATTGTTGGGCGTGCGTTACCAGACGTGCGTGATGGCTTAAAGCCAGTTCACCGCCGCATTTTGTATGCGATGCACGAACTCGGTTTGACACCAGATCGACCCTATCGTAAATGCGCCCGTGTAGTGGGAGATGTGCTGGGTAAGTACCACCCCCACGGCGACCAAGCAGTTTATGATGCTTTAGTCAGGCTGGTGCAAGAATTTTCTAGCCGCTATCCCTTGCTAGCAGGACATGGCAACTTTGGCAGCGTCGATAATGATCCACCAGCGGCGATGCGCTACACAGAAACGCGCCTCTCACCTATTAGCCATGAGGGAATGCTGGCGGAAATCGGTGAAGAAACTGTGGAATTTATTGGGAACTTCGATAATTCCCAACAAGAACCAACAGTTTTACCTGCTCAGTTACCGTACCTGTTGCTCAATGGCTGTACTGGTATTGCTGTGGGTATGGCGACTAATATTCCACCACACAACTTAGGGGAAATAGTTGATGGCTTAATTGCCTTAATTGACAATCCAGATTTATCAGATGAAAAGTTATTCGAGCTAATTCCAGGCCCAGACTTTCCCACTGGCGGGGAAATGATCACTGAGGTGGGAATTCGTGAGGCATACACCACAGGTAAAGGTGGGATTGTGCTACGGGGAGTCGCCAACCTGGAAGAAATTCCAGCCACTAGAGGAAGCAAGCGGCGGACGGCAATTATCATCACAGAATTGCCTTATCAAGTAAATAAAGCAGGCTGGATTGAGAAAGTCGCGGACTTGGTGAATCAAGGACGCCTGCAAGGAATTTCAGATCTTCGAGATGAAAGCGATCGCGAAGGTATGCGGGTGGTAATTGAACTCAAACGGGATGTTAACCCCCAAGAAGTTCTCCAGCATTTGTATCACCAAACCGCCTTGCAAATAAATTTTGGGGCGATTCTCTTAGCGTTGGTGAATGGACAACCCCGCCAGTTAAGCTTGCGGCAAATGTTGCAAGAGTTTTTGATTTTCCGCGAGCAGACGCTTAACCGCCGCTACAGTTACGAGTTAGGTAAGGCAGAAAGTCGGTTGCATCTGGTGGAAGGTTTGCTAAAAGCGCTGTCTCATCTGGATCAGGTAATTGAAATTTTACGGCAAGCTGCCGATGGCAGTACGGCTAAAATTAACCTTTGTAGCCGACTGGATTTGAGTGAGGTACAAGGAGATGCAATTCTGGCTATGCCATTACGCCGCCTCACCAGTTTAGAACAGCAAAACTTGCAGCAGGAGTTTGAGCAACTAAGCGAGCAAATTGAGTTATTGCGTCGGTTACTGGATGATCGGCGAGAATTACTCAAGGTGCTGAAAAAAGACTTGCGATCGCTCAAGCGCAAATACAGCGATTCCCGACGTACGAAAATATTAGAGGAGCAGAGGTCTAGGGTAGAGGGGCAGGGGAGCAGAGGTCTGGAGCAGAGGTCTGGAGCAGAAGAAGAACTGGAACTTAAATCTTCTGAACCTCCAGAAGAAGCGGTTTTAGAGTTTACCCAACGAGGGTATGTGCGCCGCAGTCTACCGTCAGCTAAAAAGCCGAAAGCAGAAAACGGTCTGCACGATAATGACTTCATTATCCAAACTGTTTTGACTGACACAGAAAAAGATTTGCTAGTCCTAACCAATGGTGGCAAAGTCTATCCTGTCAAAGTGGGAGACATTCCCCCAACTACTGGACGTTCTCCACGGGGAAAACCATTGATCACTATGCTCAGTAGTACTGCTCAAGGCGCTCAAGAACCTGTTGTCACCCGCTTTTTATTACCGGAAAATCTCGAAACTACTCAGATGATTTTCCTGACAAAGCAGGGACGAATTAAGCGCTTGTCTTTGGGAGAATTTACCAACCTAACTCGTCGCGGGATTACAATTTTAAAGCTCAAAGAAGATGACGAATTGTTATTTACCCAGTTTGCTACTACAAAGGAAAATCTGATTTTAGCCAGTTCGGGTGGACGCTTGTTGAAATTTGCGGTAAATGACGAACAATTACCCGTTATGGGTCGTACTGCAATGGGTTTGCAAGCATTACGGCTACGGAAAAATGAGCAAATGGTTGGCTGTGTAACCGTGACTGGGGAAGAGCAATTGTTGCTAGTTACTCAAGAAGGATATGCTAAACGCATACTTGCGAATCAGTTAAAACGGGCTAATCGGGGTGATTTAGGCACGCAAGCGCTGAAATTTACCAACAAAACTGATAATTTAGCTGGTATGGTAATGGCGATCGCTTCTGGTGAAGTAGCTTTACTAACGAATAAAGAGCGGGTAATACGCATACCTGTGGAAACAGTGCCTATCTCAGGCAGAGATGATAAAGGTGAAAGCGTTCTCCAACTCAACCGCGATGAAAAAGTTATCACCGTCGTCGAAGTGCGATCATAACAGGAGTTATGTTAAACCTACGACAAGCCAACTTGCAGGATTTAGAGGTGCTTGTCCAAATGCGCTTAGAAATTCTGCACGAGGTTGGCGATATTGAAGCTGACACTGACACCGCAAACCTAGTAGAAGTAACTCGAAAGTATCTTAGTGAAAAAATGCCGCAAGGTGAGTTTCTAGCTTGGGTGGCTGAGGTGGATAGTCAAATTGTTGCTACTAGCGGCTTGGTATTTTTTCAACGACCCCCCTATAGCGGCAATCTCTTAGGCTTAGAGGCCTACGTTATGAACGTTTATACAATTCCTGCGTGGCGCGGCCAGGGAATTGCTACAGAACTGTTAAAAGAAATTATTAGCTTTGTTAAGGCAACTGAGGCAAGACGCATCTGGCTTCACGCTACCGAAGATGGTAAACGTATCTACGAGAAGCTTAGTTTTGTCTCAACTTTAAAAGAAATGGAAATTGTCTGGTATTGATCATAGTCTCCTTGCCGTAGAATTCCTATTTGATTTTTGTTGGCGTAGCCTGCGCTTGCGCTTAAAAAACTCAGTACACCTTTATTACTTCTTCCCCATTCCCCATTCCCCATTCCCCATTCCCTATTCCCTATCTCTATGAGTGATTCAGGAATCAAATCGGATTTCTATATATATATCTCCATTAAAATCTCTCAGTTTAGGAAATCACTGCATCGTCAAAGCTTGGAGATGCTTTTAATTAAGAAGTCTGTCGAATATTTAAGTGTAGATGGAAATGATATTCACGTATGCTCCGAAAAATTTTAAATTTTTGGTTGCAACACGTACATCCTCGTCTGGCTCCTCTAATCGCCACAATTGGTATTGTTGGACTAGCTAGTTGTCTACTCATTCTTTTTGTTTTAGCAGAGCTTTTTGAAGAAGTTTTAGAACGAGAAGCTTTTGCATTTGATACAAATTTTCTGTTGTGGTTGCATCAGTTCGCTAGTCCTGGTGTAGACAATGTGATGCTGACCATAACGAGACTTGGCAATCCTAATGTTGTGGTGATTATTGTAGTCGTTAGTTTCGCCATACTTTGGTGGCGGCGTTACTACCAGGAAGCAAAAATATTTGCGCTCGCTTGCTTAGGAGCCTTCATTCTCAATACAGGGCTGAAGCTGTTATTCACCAAACATCGTCCCACACTTTGGACTCAGTTGATTACTGAGACATCTTTTAGCTTTCCCAGTGGTCATGCATTAGGCTCTTTGGTGCTATACGGGTTTCTGGCTTACTTACTAGCAACTCACTATCCTAGGTTTTCTAAATTTATTTATGGTATGGCAGTTGCTATGATCGCGTCCATTGGTATCAGTCGGCTATATTTAGGAGTGCATTGGCCCACAGATGTTATTGCAGGTTATGGTGTCGGATTTTTGTGGCTGATGATGTGCATAGCAATGCTGAAATTGCAAAAAATGAGAGAGTTTTAGCGTTGATTTCCTGATTAAATAAATAATTTGGTGGATTTTACGTCAATAACATGCGTCGCTTTGCTGTTGACCACTGCTATTATTTTCACGTTCAGTAACTCTACCTGTGGATAGATGTCTCTGCCTGTTTTCTGTAAGTACTACTATCGAGTCAATATTTAGTAACAAAACTATAAATAACTATTGCAATTATGAAAATAATTGTTATATTAGTTTACATAGAGCAAAAAAGCTTAGCAAATTCTTTTCGGAGTGCGGACTATGACAAATGCAACTACAACAAAAGTTACTACTCCCGTAATTGAAGATCGCAACGCTTGGCGTTGGGGCTTTACTCCACAAGCAGAAGTTTGGAACGGTCGCCTGGCAATGATCGGCTTTTTAGCAGCCGCTTTGGTTGAGCTTTTCTCTGGTCAAGGCTTCCTACACTTCTGGGGCATTCTGTAAGTTTTAATATACAAAATGACCTATAAATAAAAAAACCTGGAGTGCTGATTCACTACCAGGTTTTTTATTTTTTTGTCCTTTGTCCTTGGTCATTTGTCTAAAACTGATGACTAATGACCAATGACCAATGACTAATGACTAATAATTACCGAATATATTCCTTGAGAACACTGTTGCGATTTGGATGGCGTAACTTGCGGAGTGCCTTCGCCTCAATTTGACGAATCCGTTCGCGAGTGACGTTGAAAATTTGTCCAATTTCCTCAAGGGTCTTCATCCGACCATCATCTAAACCATAGCGCAGTCTGAGAACATCACGTTCGCGGGGACTGAGACTGTCGAGGACTTTTTCAAGGTCTTCGCGGAGAAGATTTTTAGAAACTTGGTCTTCTGGTGTCTCGCCATCAGATTCAATAAAATCGCCCAATCGAGAATCTTCTTCTTTCCCAATGGGTGTTTCTAGTGAAATGGGCAACTGGGCGGACTTAGCTATAAACCGCAACTTCTCAATGGTCATTTCCATGCGAGTGGCGATTTCTTCTTCAGTGGGTTTGCGACCCATCTCTTGAGATAGTAGCTTGGTAGTTTTCTTGATTCGAGAGATGGTTTCGTAGAGGTGGACTGGAAGGCGAATAGTGCGAGATTGGTCTGCGATCGCCCTGGTAATTGCCTGACGAATCCACCATGTAGCGTAGGTAGAAAACTTATAACCTTTTTCGTGGTCAAACTTTTCAGCAGCGCGAATCAAACCTAGACTGCCTTCCTGAATTAAGTCCTGGAACGACAAGCCACGATTCATGTACTTCTTGGCAATTGAAACCACAAGGCGCAGGTTAGATTGCACCATTTTGTCTTTCGCCCGGCGACCAACATGCAAGCGATAACGAAAAGCTGGCAATGGTAGTTGTACTGCTTCTGCCCATTCACTGTCGTGAGGATCGCGTTCCAACTGTTCGGAAAGTTTTTCCCGAACTCTCTCTAATTCAAGCAAATCGGCTATTTTACGCGCCAATTCAATTTCTTCATCTGCCCGCAACAGACGAATTCTACCAATTTCTTGCAAGTAAAGCCGAATCGAATCTTCGGTGTAGTGCTTTTTCTTGCTTTGTGTCCGACGACGCGATTTAGCGGCTTTTCCAGACTTTGCGTCATCCTCATCAGACTGAGGTTCTAAAAACTCATCGTCACCTTCATCGATGATCAGCAAGTCCTCTTCATCTTCAATTAAGAGTTCTTCTAACTCGAGCTCAGGCTGATTCATTATTTCTAGTTCAGGCTGATAAATGCTTTCGAGTACGTTGTTAGCCTGGTTCATGCCGCGTTCCTCATGCTCCTTGCAGAATCAATTACTCAAGATGTGTTTACTGCTCTTTTAATCGAGCTGTTTGCTAACTGAAAACAGAATTTTTGGCTGATTTGCCAGAAATGTTTTCAGGGATTTTGCACCTCCAAAAGGAGGTCTTTTTTACTTTAGTTTAAGCTACTACTAAAGATGACTGAATCACCTTAGTAAATATTGTATGCGTTGTTTTCGCATACAGCTTTTAACTGACTGGTCAAAAAAAAGCCTTGATCAAAAAATTTGCCACTCCATACAAACGTATTAAGACTGTTGGCAGATTTCCCTAGAAAGACTGTTCCGATTGTAGCCTGTTTCACAGAAATTGCACTCTTTTTGTGTATTAATCATGAGGTCTTTAAGCAAGGTAGAGCCACTTTTACCAAAAAGACATTAAAAACGGTAGTCATAGCCTGAAATTTTTTTACACCTTTTTGGAATTGTAGTAGCGTTCTCATGACATTAAAAAGTAAGTACACTTGCTCTTATGCAATTCAAGGTATTTTACACAACAGTAATTACTTAGAAAAAGTGCATTTCATCAATCAGCGGAGGAGTATTAATGCAGCCATTTTTACATTTCCTTCATAAATCACTCGGTTTGCAGAGAAAAGTATTGCTCTCGCTTCAGGTAGATAAAATAGCCCTGGCTAATACTCGTGTCAACCTTTTTGCCAATTACCTTAACTGAGGAGTTGAGGCGGCGGCAGAATGTGCCATTAGGCAGACCAATTTAGATTCAACTAATTTAGTCTTATTCACACGTTAGCGCACTGCTGAGATTTCAGCCCTATGAAACTTGACAAACTCTTATTATTGTATCCAACGATATTTTAATCAATTCAGAAACGATTTGACAGTATAAATCATTGATATTAGCTAATTTAAGGCAAAAGTACATTGGATACATGCAACATAATACCTGTTGCAACGCCATACACGAAGATATTAGCAAGTTTTCAGCTTGATGTTATACGCTTTTAATCTGCTAGAACTTTCGAGCATACAGAAGTCAAAGAATTAGTTATTGCGTAAGATAGATGTAAATTTTAGTACTTTTAATTCAGTAAAATTTTGTCATCTTATGATGATAAATCCTAGAAATACTTATTAACTGCTGCTTGGTAAATGATATGTATCTCTATTCTTCAAGGATAACAAATGCATTTCTAGCTGGTTGAAACTAATCAGAAAGTTAGTGCCCATACTGTTGCATCCTATTGAACTCTTGGTAGAATTGGCACAGCGGACAACACTCAATTATTCATTTTTTAAAAAAACTTGACAATAGATGCTTTTTATGTAGATTTTGTTACAAAGAATTTAAAATTTTTATAGTTAATATTTATATAGTTTATTAAACAAGTTTTATGAACCAAAAAGGGACAAAAAAATTTACCTAGTTATTGTCCCTGATTTTTAGCCTGTTGTTTAAGCATTGATGCGATCGCCAATTAGTAGCTCAAAACAATATCTTCCAGCATTTAGTTCAGTTCTGTGAATAGCTTCCAAACCCACAACTGATAAAACTGGTAACAATTGGCTTTGCTGAACTACCTTGGTGTTGGGGTAGCGTTCAGACTTGCGGGAAAATTAGGTGGGAGAATTACTTTGTCAACTACGTGAACGATGCCGTTGCTGGCTGGGATGTCTGGCTGACTCACCCTAGCATTGTTAATTGTGACTGCCTTACTAGCAGGATTAACCGTTATTTGAACGGGAGTGCCCTCAACCGTTTTGGCTTGTCCAGATGTCAATTGCGTCGAGGTAACTCTCCCAGGAATAACGTGGTAGGCCAGAAGCCTAATTAATTGTTGTTTGTTTGCTGGCTGTAAGAGTTTGTCTAGAGTACCTTTTGGTAAAGCAGCGAAAGCAGCATCAGTAGGAGCAAATACTGTGTAAGGGCCTTGTGCAGTCAATTGTTCAGTTAAACCAGCGGCTTGCACTGCTTGTGTGAGGGTTTTAAACTGTCCTTGGCTAGCTGCTGACTTTGCCTGTTCTGCGAAATTCTGGGTGGCTGTTGCGCCAGTAGGGCTTGGCGTGACAGGAGGAACGGTGGCTGTCGGAGTCGTGGTGACGGGAGGAACGGTGGCTGTCGGGCTTTGTGTCACAGGTTGAGCGCAGGCGGAGAAAGCAACCAGACTACCTACGCCAACAATGTTGAACAATGCTTTTCCTACTATGCCTTTGCTTGCTTTCATAGCTTTGCCTACAATCTAATTAAATAGAGAATTATTGACAATAGTTAATGACTTTCTGAATATAGTCACTCAATCTAACGACATAGTTTGTAATCAGAAAAGTATCCATACAGAAGTTTTGCTGTTTTCCTAGTTTGCCATCAGCCAAAAGAGGTAGGTTTTAATAATTGAATTTTCTATTGCAATATATGAGGGTGCAGAAAGTATAAAAAAGGTAATGGATAATAGGTTTTCATCTATTATCCATTACCAAACTCACAGATTATTCGGGTAGTTAGGGTGCATCCCAATGCAAGAAGAAATACCCGACGACTGAAGTCGCACGCCAGTTGCTTCAAGTCGGGAAACCCGCCCAACGCACTGGCTTGGCTATAAGAACGAAGGCTGCGAAAGCAGCCTAATGAAATCTAGCCTGCAAAGGTAGGCTTAGTTTGTGTAGCCCCAGACTTCAGTCTGTGGGCTATGCGCCTGCATTGGGATGCTCCCGGTATTTACAGAGATATTTATCTTAGATATCTAGATCTGTGAAGTTGAGTTTAGAACCATAGGTTTCGATGAATTCGCGTCTGGGCGCTACACGATCGCCCATTAAAATTGTGAAAATGCGATCAGCTTCGGCTGCATCCTCAATTTCCACTTGTTTGAGGGTGCGGCTTTCTGGGTTCATTGTAGTTTCCCAGAGTTGTGTTGGCATCATTTCACCCAAACCTTTGAAGCGTTGAATGTTGTAGTTAGCGTTGGCAGGCAGGGTGGCGAGGTGCTGTTGCAGTTCGCGATCGCTATAACAATACTGTGGCATACTGCGTCCCCGTTCTACTTTAAATAGTGGCGGACAAGCAATGTATATGAAACCCTGTTCGATCAGCGCTCGTTGATAGCGATAGAAGAATGTTAACAATAGTGTACGGATGTGCGCCCCATCTACGTCAGCATCAGTCATGATGACTATGCGATGATAGCGCAGTTGGGAGGAGTCGAATTCATCACCTTTGACACCCAAACCAAGTGCTGTGATTAACGACTGGACTTCGTTGTTTTTGTAGATTTTGGCGTCGTCAGTTTTTTCGATGTTGAGGATTTTACCACGTAGGGGTAGGATTGCTTGGGTGCGGCGATCGCGTCCTTGTTTGGCACTTCCGCCTGCTGAGTCGCCTTCCACAATATAGATTTCCGACTCACTGGGGTCACGAGAACTGCAATCTGCCAATTTACCAGGTAATGGCGAAGATTCTAGCACCGATTTGCGCCGTACTAACTCCCGCGCGTGACGGGCTGCTTCTGCGGCTTTAAAAGCTTGGATCGCTTTATCTAAAATTGAGTCTGCTATGGGAGGGTGAAATTCTAGGTACTCGGTGAGGACTTCTCCCACTAGAGAATCGACAATTCCTCGCACTTCGGTGTTACCAAGTTTGGTCTTAGTTTGTCCTTCAAATTCGGGATCGGGGACTTTGACGGAAATAACCGCAGTCAGACCTTCGCGGACGTGTTCACCGCTGAGGTTGGGTTCATTCTCTTTAATTTTATTGCGCTTGCGGGCGATCGCATTTAATGTCCGAGTGAGAACCGCTTTCAAACCTTCTAAGTGCGTACCACCATCAACCGTGCGAATATTGTTAGCAAAGCCTAACACATTATCCGTATAAGCATCAGTACACCACTGCAAAGATACTTCTACTTGTACGTTATTGCGTTCCCCCTGCACATAAATGATTTCTTCATGCAGCGGCTGCTTCTCGCGGTTCATGTAGGCGATATATTCTTTAATGCCACCCCTATACTCGTAGGATTCTACTTTAGGTGTATCGCTTTTTAATAGTTCTAGACGGTTATCGGTAAAGGTAATTTTGACACCTGCATTTAAATACGCTAACTCCCGCAGGCGACCTGATAAAGTGATGTAATCAAACTCAATGCTATTGGTGAAGATTTGGGTATCTGGCTTGAACGTGACAGAAGTTCCGGTTCTAGCCTCTTTGTAAGGCTTTACTTGCAGTTCAGTAACTGGGACACCCCTTTCATAGCGCTGGGTATGAACCTTTTTATCTCGCCAAACTGTAACTTCCACCATTTCAGAGAGGGCGTTAACAACAGAAATCCCAACCCCGTGCAATCCTCCAGAAACCTTGTAGCCACCGCCGCCAAACTTACCCCCGGCGTGGAGTACCGTCATCACCGTTTCTAAAGCCGATTTCCCTGTTCGCGAGTGAGTATCGATGGGAATACCGCGACCATCATCTGTTACAGACACGGAACCATCAGCGTTGATCTCGACTTCAATATGAGTGCAATGACCCGCTAAAGCCTCATCAACTGAATTGTCCACCACCTCGTAAACTAAATGGTGGAGTCCTCGCGGCCCCGTAGTACCGATGTACATCCCTGGTCGTTTACGGACGGCTTCCAGACCTTCCAGAACTTGAATCTGATCGGCACTGTAACTGCTCGTCATGAAAATTCTCCTGATGCGTGGGGTTGAACTCGCCGAAAGGCAAACAAAAGTAAAAACACTCCAAAATTGTAGCACAAAAGCCTTGCTGGCGTCTGTAGGGCATTTTCAAGAGAAGTTTATACAGGGGTTGCAGCCCCGTGGAAGAATGGCAGGGGAGCCGGGGGGAGTGGGGGAGTGGGAGAGCAGGGGGAGCAGGGGAGAATAATAACTCTTAACCTTGAGAGAAGTATGAGCGGAGGAAGCCTACGCTTATAACTTCGGTGCTCTTGACTCTTGACTCTTGACTCTTGACTCTTGACTCTTGACTCTTGACCAGTGACAAATGACCAATGACTAAATTGATTGTGATTTGTGGGGCGACGGCAACAGGTAAGTCGGGGTTGGCTTTGGCTTTGGCTTTGCGGTTGGGTTCTGTGATTCTTAGTGCTGATTCCCGTCAAGTGTACCGCGAGTTTAATATTGGCACGGCTAAACCAACATTGACTGAACAAAAATTGGTGCAGCACTATTTAATAGATATCTGCAATCCGACAGACACGATGACGCTAGCAGATTACCAAGAGCAAGCACAAGTCTTAATTGCTTCTGTTGCTGTTTCCCCGGTGTTGATGGTTGGTGGCACTGGTTTGTATATACGTTCCATTGTTCAAGGGATGAAAATTCCTAGGGTTGCACCACAAATAGAACTGCGATCGCAACTTGAATTTTTGGGTCAACCACAACTCTACGCAATGTTACAACAAGTTGATCCAGTTGCCGCACAAAAAATTCATCCCAATGATTCAGTGCGTACTTTAAGAGCATTGGAGGTATTCTATGTAACTGGGCGTCCAATTTCAGAACAGCAAGGAGAGAGTCCACCGAATTATCCGATTTTGCAAATTGGCTTAGATTGCGATGTCTCCGATGGGTTACGCCTACGCATTAAACAGCGTACTGAGCAAATGATAGCAGACGGGTTGGTTACTGAAGTGGAGTATCTTTGTCAAAAATATGACGCTGATTTGTCTTTGTTGAATACTTTGGGTTATCAGGAAATCAAGCAATATTTGGCTGGGGATATTTCTTTGGATGAAGCGATAGAATTAACAATTTTACATACGCGGCAATTTGCCAAGCGACAACGCACTTGGTTTAGAGCATATCCACAAATTGAATGGTTTAATGCAGATGATTCTGATTTGCTAGAGAACGTTTGGCAGCGTGTGCAGAAATTTATAGAGAATACTAACTAATAGTGTCAGGATCAACGCCCATTGCTCGCAGTCTTTCTGCTAGTAATTGAGTGCGTTGTTCTGCTTGTTCTGCACGTTGCTTTTCATGTTGGCTACGTTGTTCTGCTTGTTCTGCGCGTTCATCTCCAGTTGGCAAAACAGTTCCATCTTGATAGCACCAGCGTAACCAAATATCTTGTCTAGCTTCAAATTCACCTGTCCACAGAGTTACACCTAAACCAACTTGTTCCAACCAAGTTTCTGAGGTTTCAAAATAGCGTCTTCCCCTGAGTTCATAAACGCGTAGCACTTGTTCTGTTAATTGCTGAGTAGGGTCATATATTTCATCCAGTATTTGAGAGCGTTATTTTTAGATTAGTTGATTATCCCCTAGACAAACAAATATAAGTGATGCGATCGCTCTTTACTCACCCTTGACTGCTATTCTTGCAACAATAGTAATTACAACCGTTCTACCTTTAACTTTAAGAAACTATGCTTACCCAAGATAAAAAACAAATCAACTGGAAACCTATTATCAAAGCATTTGAGGCAGCGCTAGGCAAAAATGGCGTGGTGCAACGTCGTGAGGAACTTATTACTTATGAATGCGATGGTTTAACAGCCTATCGCCAACGTCCCGCTGTGGTGGTGTTGCCTAGAACTACAGAACAAGTTGCCGCTGCGGTGAAAATATGTAATCAATACTCTATCCCCTTCATAGCACGCGGCTCTGGTACAGGTCTATCTGGCGGCGCTTTACCGTTGGAAAACTCTATTTTGATTGTCACTTCATTAATGCGGCAAATCCTCAGCGTAGATTTGGAAAATCAGCGGACAGTCGTGCAACCAGGGGTAATTAATAGTTGGGTAACCCAAGCCGTCAGTGGTGCTGGATTTTACTATGCTCCCGATCCCTCCAGCCAAATTATCTGCTCTATTGGAGGTAACATTGCCGAAAACTCTGGTGGGGTGCATTGCCTTAAATATGGTGTTACTACTAACCACGTTTTGGGATTAAAAATTGTCACACCTGAAGGGGAAATTCTTGATTTGGGGGGACAAATCCCGGAAATGCCTGGTTATGATTTAACGGGTGTATTTGTTGGTTCGGAAGGCACTTTAGGTATCGCCACAGAAATTACCTTGCGAATTCTTAAAAGTGCAGAATCAATTTGTGTGCTGTTAGCAGATTTTACCAGCGTTGAAGCTGCTGGAGCAGCTGTTTCCGACATCATCAGTGCGGGAATTATTCCTGGTGGGATGGAAATGATGGATAACTTTAGCATCAATGCGGTTGAAGATGTTGTAGCAACTAATTGTTATCCCCGCGATGCTACTGCTATTTTGTTAATAGAAATTGATGGTTTGGAAGTTGAAGTTTCAGGAAACAAACAGCGAGTTATCGAAATTTGTAAAAAGAATGGGGCGCGTAATGTAACTACTGCTAGTGACCCAGAAACCAGACTTAAATTGTGGAAAGGACGCAAAGCTGCCTTTGCAGCAGCTGGACATTTAAGTCCAGATTATTATGTTCAAGATGGTGTGATTCCTCGGACTCAATTGCCTTATGTTTTGGAGGAAATCGAGATATTAAGTCAAAAATATGGTTATCGTGTTGCTAATGTATTTCACGCTGGAGATGGCAATCTTCATCCGCTAATTCTTTATGACAATTCTGTGTCTGGAGCATTAGAGCAAGTAGAAGAATTAGGAGGAGAAATTCTCAAACTTTGTGTAAAAGTTGGTGGCAGTATTTCTGGTGAACATGGTATTGGTGCAGATAAAAAGTGCTATATGCCTGATATGTTTAGCAAAGCTGATTTAGAAACTATGCAGTGGGTGCGCCAAGTGTTTAATCCTCAAGGGTTAGCAAATCCTGAGAAGATATTCCCCACACCGCGCACTTGTGGTGAAGCAGCCAACGCATTAAGTATCAAGCAGTTTGAAGGAACGGAAAGATTTTAGTTTAAACCGCGATTCATCTACTCATATCATGTCCGGTTACAAGCTGAATAAAAATGTTCGTTTGTAGTCAGGGCTTTAATCCTGGCTTTGAGGACTGTAGACGCGTAGCGGCTTCTCGGAGAGTAGTCCCCACTACAAACTGCTTATTATGAGTGATTTGGCGGGCATCATATCATAGCTTATAAGCCTGCCAAAAGCAGGCTTTTTACATACGCAATTAAGAGAAGTTAAAGCAGAGGCTTCCTCTAAAGTGAACTTTTCCTAACACAGATGCTGCGCGTAGCTTGCTTCACCGCAAGGGTAAGCTTGGCAATTTTCACTCTTGGAAAGAGTGAACAGATTTTAATTCCGCACTAATGTATAAATGTATAAAGTGTTTATTTGCATCTTCGTACCTTCTTGTAAAATGATAATCATTTTAGATAATCCGGAGGATTATAGATTTATTTTGTAGTTATATGTATTCCGATCAAACTAGGCCATACTTACAGATGAATCGGGTCGCTCGCCGTTGTTTTTATTTCTTGATATGTTTGGGATTAGTAGCCAGTTTAACAGTATTTTCGCTCTCTTCACCTCCAGTTTATTCCAAAAAAAAAAGTCCTGTAACTACTGAAATTCGCGGCGTTTGGCTCACTAATGTTGCCAGTGGTGTACTATTTGTACCTTGGGGTATTGACCGCGCTTTAAGTCAACTATCAGTACTCAACTTTAATACGATTTATCCTGTGGTTTGGAACCGAGGGCAGACTTTTTACAAAAGCGCTGTGGCCAAAAAATTTACAGGTTCAGATACTCAACCTTTTCTCAACTTAATGCACGGAGGACGAGACACTTTAGCCAAGTTGATACAGCTTTCTCAAACTAAAAGTTTGAGCGTCATTCCTTGGTTTGAATATGGATTTATGACGCCGCACAATTCACAATTGGCAAAGCGTTATCCCGATTGGTTGACAATTGGGCAAAAAGGTATAAACTCTATCCAAGAAATCCCTCTAGAAGAAATCAATAGCAACTTGGTGACTAAACAAGCTTGGTTAAATCCTTTACATCCGGAAGTTCAAGAGTTTATCCAAGCACTAATTGTGGAAGTGGTTAAAAATTACGATGTGGATGGCATTCAACTTGATGACCACTTTGGGATGCCAGTACAGTTTGGCTACGATCGCTTCACCATCGATCTCTACCAGCAAGAACATCAAGGCAAAAGCCCCCCAAGTAACCCTTTTAACGCAGAATGGATGCGTTGGCGAGCAGACAAAATTACTGATTTTATGGCAGAAATTTATCAAGCTGTCAAAGCAGTTAAACCCAAAGCCAGAATATCCTTATCTCCTAATTCTCAAGCTTTTGCCTACAAATATTATTTGCAAGACTGGGAAAGTTGGGTAAAAAAAGGTTTAGTGAATGAATTGATTTTACAGGTATATCGAAATGATCAAAGTAGTTTTATCGCTCAACTGGAACAACCCGCGGTGGAATTTGCTCGTAGTCAAATTCCTGTAGGAATTGGAATATCAACAGGAACAGCGCATAATCCTGTACAAATTGCACAAATTAGAAAACAGGTTAAAGCAGTACGCGATCGCAAGTTTAATGGTGTCTCCTTTTTCTACTGGGAGAGTTTATGGGGTTACATTGCACCTGAATCACCGCAACAGCGGCGCAAAGCTTTTCTTAATATGTTTAATGCCAAAGCTGTTAGACCATTACAACTAGAGAAAGTTTGATGCCATTAGCGCCTGGGAATACAAGATTTAGCTTTACATGGCTGTGGACTTTAGCTACTTTTAGCGGTTTCTTACTAAGTTTGTTCTTAATTGAAGTTGGCGAAAAACCAGATATTGGAGTGGTGGAAGCAGCTCTTGGCGGATTTGCGATCGCACTTCCTCAAGGCTGTTTGCTCAAACAACCTATATTCTGTGTCAGGTGGATTTTGTCAAGTGTTTTGGGTTGGACTGTCATTACTGCTACTGGTATTGGTGCTGTGGGTTGGATTGTACCTAGTACTCAGCTTCTCCCTTTGAGACTCCTGTATGGGGTAATTTATGGGACAATTGGCGGCTTTGGAATTGGACTGGCACAATGGTTGGCAATTCCCCAACCATTCCCTTGGGCGTGGCGATGGATATTTGTCAACTCAGCAAGTTGGGCGGTTGCTATACCTCTAGGTTCTTTTGTCGGGATCGTTTTGCGCCAGCTCACACAGTTATTCTTAGGCGAAGTCGTGGGACTAGCTATCACCTGGCTTGTGGTTGGTATGCTCACAGGAATCGATGCTCACAAATTGCGATCGTGAGTAGTTTTGAGTACAACCCCATGTATGGAGAAGGGAGACAGGGGAAGAAATTTTTGACTCTTGTTAGGAGAAAAAGAGGCTTTATATATGGCTTTGACAGCACTTCTTGAGAAATATATTAAGAATTGCGACATTTAATAAATGTAACGATAGATTACGTCTACGTATATGCAACAATCTGAAGACATTATTAACAAAAAAGTTTTCAGTAACTTTGCGTTAACCTGCAAATGTATTTTCGCCTTCAAAAAGCAGGATTTATTAAGCTGACTCCTTTTAGCTTTCCTAGATTTCTGATAAGAAGTAGAGAAAGACCAAATTTCAATGAGCAACGGCTGACAATTCTTTGCTTCAGGCGCTAAACAGCATCTCCTAAAAGCATAACCACAAGAGAGCGCCTAGAAGAGTCAGTAATACAAGACAGGGACTCTCGCATGAACATAAATCCAGCTGAATCAACTTTAGAGTTGACACAACTATCACCTCCTCAGATTCTTTTCGGCACAGAAGTAAATAACAAAAGTAGTAGTGAGCAGTTTTTACTGAGCATGTACAATTCTGTGCAAGCATCCATATTTGTGGTGGATGTTCTGGAGGATGGGGATTTCCGGTATGTGGCACTCAATCCAACTCATGAGCGGTGGCTAGGCATCTGTTCAGAGGATCTGCGTGGTAAAAAACCAGAGGATATTCTTTCTCCAGGCGATGCTGCTAAGGTGCGTCAGCATTATGTTGACTGTGTGTGCTTTGGCAAAACTATTTCCTACGAACAATGCTTGCAATTCCAGGGGGTTCCCACTTGGTGGAGTACGACTTTGACCCCGCTGCGGGACGCTAACTCTAGGATTTACCGACTGATTGGCACTAGTAGCAATATTACTCCGGCTAAGCAAGCAGAACAAGCGGGAGGACTTCAAGTTGAGCGGGAGCAACTACTAGAAGCGATCGCTGGGCAGATTCACCAATCTGTAGATTTAGAGACAATTCTCCAGCAGACAACAAAGGAAATTAGGCAGTTTATAGAGAGCGATCGCTTACTGATTTATCGCTTTGAGTCTGACGGGAGTGGGACGATCATTGCTGAATCAACTGTGGCTGCTACTGGTTCGCTGTTGGGAAAAAACATCACTGATTCCTGCTTGAGTGGCAAACATCGAGAACACTATAGCCGGGGTTGTATTCAAGTTGTTGAGGATATTTATGCAGCAGGGCTGCATCCTTGCCAAATAGATTTACTTGCTTCTTTAGAGGTGAAAGCCAATCTGGTAGTGTCGATTTTCTTAGAGCAAAATGTGTGGGGACTGTTGATTGCCCAGCATTGCCATCAAACACATCAATGGCAACAGACAGAAATTGACCTACTCAAACAGCTAGCAACCCAAATCGGCATTGCTGTTCATCAGGCAGAACTTCATCAGCAGAACAAGGATTTCCAAGCACAGTTGGAGTTGCACAAACAGAAGCACACTGCCCAATTACATCAGGTGCGGAACTTTGAAGCTTTAGTGCGACGCATGACAGAACAAATCCGCGACAACCTGGATAAAAGTCAGGTGCTGCACACAGTTACTCATGAATTGGCACAGTTATTCAACCTTGACAGTTGTCAAATCGAACTTTATGACACCTGCCACACGTTGGTAACTGTTGCCTACGAATACACCACTACCTTACTCCAGTACCAGGGATCGACCCGCAAGATTGCAGACTCGCCTGAAGTATATCAGCCTTTGTTGCAAAAACAACCCTTGCAATTTTTGGAAATTACCCCTAGATGGCAGCCAAAGTTACTTGTGATCGCACAGATGGCTTGTCCAATTTTCGATACTCAAGGGATTCTGGGAAATATTTGGTTAACAAGACCAACACAAGAGGCGTTTGATGAATTTGAAATTGGGCTGGTGCAGCAGGTAGCAAGTGAATGTGCGATCGCCATTCGCCAAGCCCAGCTTTACGAAAAAAACCAGGCACAGGTGAGAGAATTAGAAAAACGCGATCGCCTCAAAAATGAATTCCTCAAAACCTTGTCTCAAGAACTGCGGACACCAATAACTAGTATTAGTCTTGCAGCCCAAACTCTCGAAAGTGTCCTCACACCTGAAGAAATATCAGATATAGAAATAGTTCCACAACTCTTGCAGATTTTGCATAACGAGTGTGCCAGGGAAAGCAAGTTAATTAACGATTTGCTCACACTCACATATCTAGAAGCCGAACCCGATCCCCCAACTTTGATCGCCATCGACTTACAAAGCTGGCTTCACCCCATCGTCGAGTCTTTTCGTGACCTTACCATTTGTCAGCGACAGCAGTTAAACCTGAGCGTTAAAACTGCACTCCCGCTTTTAGAGACAGATATCACTGACCTAGAGCGAATCGTCACCGAACTCCTCAATCATGCTTGCAAATACACCCCGGCGGGCGAATCAATTACGGTGTCTGCTTACCAGACAGCAGAAGCCGTAGAGCTTAGTATCAGCAATTCTGGAGTAGAGATTACCAGCAATGAACTGTCACGTATTTTCGAGCCGTTCTATCACCTTTCTAAGAATGATCCCTGGAAATATAGTGGCACTGGACTGGAACTCGCATTAGTGCAAAAAATGGTCAGACATTTAGCCGGCGCAATTTATGTAGAGAGTACAGCAGGTCAAACTACCTTCACCGTTAAATTCCCTAAAGTAATTCCACCATCTATTTGAGGTTTACAGTTGATTGCCTGCTCAATTACTAGCAAATATGCCGGAAGTTTGCTAATATGTTCTCTGGTGTGGGTGACTAGCTCAACGGTAGAGCAGTAGACTCTTAATCTATTGGTTGCGGGTTCAAATCCCTCGTCACCCACTTTTTAAGTATTTGTGTACATTAACTAATTATTTGTCACTGTTAACAGATTAATGTCACTTTTAACTAATTAATGTCACTGTTAACAGATTAATATCCTCTTTGAGAAATTAATGGGGTGCATCCCAGTTTTTCTTTTGCGGCTAGAGAATAAAATCTTAATCTCCGTAGAATGGATAGTTTGACAATTAGTACTTTTGTTCCACTCAAAAAAGTGGGATGCTCCCAAATTAATGGCACTTTAGAGAACTAGAATGTAGCTTCTCTATAATATCATTCCACCTATATCTCACTTTTAGGTGATTGCGATGCTTTAAAGGAAACTGCTGGTTTCTACCAATTCAACATCACTGTTGAACATTTCCAACCAGCGAATTTTACCTTCTAGTTGGTACTGCGATCGCTTCATCAGGGCAAACCATGATTTATATACATAAGTAGCTAGGTGGAATTAAATAGAAGACCCCCTGTAGTCCCCCTTACCAAGGGGGACGGCGACAGCCGGGGGTTCTATCTTCGATTTAATTAAGCCCACTTACTTAGTTCACCATGTTTTGGGGGAAGCGTATGAGTATCTGCTGCGGAAGTTTGCCGAAGGACAGGGGCAAAGTGCAGGGGAGTTCCTGACACCATCAGAAGTGGGTTGGTTGATTGCAGAAATTATTGACCCTGAACCCTACACGAAGATTTATGACCCCACTTGTGGATCAGGTAGGTTGTTAACTAAGCCGCGTCTGGTGTTCAACCGCAAGCATCCAGGGGAGGAGAGTAAAGCACCCCGGTTATTTGGGCAAGAGTTGAACTGGACAACTTTCGCGATCGCTAAAATGAATATGTTTTTGCAAGATTTTACTGATACACAAATTGAGATTGGCGATACATTCCGGCAACCTAAATTTACGGTTGACAAGAAGGTAATGCGCTTTGATTATGTGGTTGCTAATCCGATGTGGAATCAGGACAACTACGGCGCAGATGCTTATGAAGAAGATTCTTTTGAACGGTTTAAGGACGGAATTGCCTCCAAATCTTCAGCAGATTGGGGATGGGTGCAGCATATTTGGGCATCGCTGAAAGATAACGGACGGGCGGTGGTTGTTTTGGATACAGGTGCGGTGTCTCGCGGTTCGGGGAGTCAGAACAAAAATCAAGAAAGAGACATTCGCAAGGAATTTGTGGAAAGGGACAGAGTTGAAGGGGTGATTTTACTACCTGAAAATTTGTTTTATAACACGACTGCACCAGGGGTGGTGATTTTGTTAAATCGCCTGAAACCTCTGAATCGTAAGGGCGAGTTTTTGCTAATTAATGCTGCTGATTATTTTGTGAAAGGCGATCCGAAGAATATTTTCACAAAGGAAGGGATTAAGGCGGTTGATGAGGTTTATCGCAACTGGGAAACGCGAGAGAAGCTGAGTAAAGTTGTTAAGTTAGAAGAGTTGAGGGAAGCGGATTATAATCTTAGTCCGTCGCAGTTTGTAGATGTTAGCGATAAAGTTGTGCATCGTTCCATTGAGGATATTTTGACAGATTTGGCGGTAGCAAGACAAGAGAGAGAATGGGCGGATAAAGATTTAGCTGAGGTGTTAGCAAAGTTGAATTTATAGCGGCGATAGATTACCCCACCCTAACCCTCCCCTTAGAAAGGGGAGGGAACCAGATTTCTGATCTCCCCCCTTTATAAGGGGGGATTAAGGGGGGTAATACCTGGATAAGTCGAGAGTTTTGTCTATGTGTCGCATTCTTTTTTCAAAATAGTATTATTTGTTACATCAGCGATCGCATTTGTTACATCAGCGATCGCATTTGTTACATCGGCGATCGCATTTGTTACATCGGTGTTCGCATTTGTTATTTCGGCGATCGCATTTGTTACATCGGCGATCGCATTTGTTACATCGGTGTTCGCATTTGTTACATCGGCGATCGCATTTGTTATTTCGGCGTTCGCATTTGTTACATCGGTGTTCGCATTTGTTACATCGGCGATCGCATTTGTTACATCAGCGATCGCATTTGTTACATCGGCGATCGCATTTGTTACATCGGCGATCGCATTTGTTATTTCGGCGATCGCATTTGTTACTTCGGTGTTCGCATTTGTTACTTCGGCGATCGCATTTGTTATTTCGGCGATCGCATTTGTTATTTCGGCGTTCGCATTTGTTACATCGGTGTTCGCATTTGTTACATCAGCGTTCGCATTTGTTATTTCGGCGATAGCATTTTACGCTAGCTGATCTCAGAGTATTTAACAGGACTTACGCATTGAGATCCCCCAACCCCCTTAAAAAGGGGGCTTTAGAAGTTCCCCCCTTTTTAATGGGGGCTAGGGGGGATCTAGGTTTCAGGCTTCAGTTAAAATATTCGTAGGTTGGGTTGAGGCTTTGCGAAACCCAACAAACCCCGCAAAATGATAAGTTACCCTTCGGGAAGCAAGCTACGTTCCTCAAACCTACTAGTCTGTCCCAAAAGTTTTGAGAGGTTAGTGGTGTTCAGATCCCCGACTTCTTCAAGAAGTCGGGGATCTAGCAGCCCCGCAAAATTAATGGGACAGACCACTACCTACACATTTTACGCTAGCTGATCCCTGAGTATTTAAGTTTGTCTGCAATTAGTAGTAAAGTTTAAATTGCTAAAGTTTCAATCAGCTACAAATATCTTATTATTTTTATCCAGGATACAGCAATGACTCAGGCAATTGATCAAGAACAAATAATCATTGATGAATTTAGAAAATTATCTCCAGAGAAGCAGCAGGAGGTAATTGATTTTATTCAGTTTTTGCAATATAAGGAGATGCAAAAGCAGGAGACACTTCAGGATACAGAGAAGGAAAAACAAGTTTCCTTTTTAGAAGCTGCTAAGGAGTTTATTGGATGTATTGATGGAGGCCCCGGAGATTTGGCGACTAATAAAAAGTATCTAGAAGGGTACGGTAGGTAGTGAAGCAAAATATCATTATTGATACTGGCCCTCTAGTTGCTTTAATTAATAATCGGGAACAATATCATAGTTGGGCTACTCAAGAAGTTGCTAATTTAGCTTACCCTTTCTTTACTTGTGAAGCAGTAATTAGTGAAGCGTGTTTTATATTGCGAGATTTTTATGGCGCAGAGGATGCGGTTATGTCTTTACTAGATACTGGCTTAATTCAAATCTCTTTTCGTCTCAGTGATGAAATCAACCCTTAACTGAGACTTACGTATGAGCGAAAGTTCCGCCGTGCAAAGACCGATGCTGAAATATGCCTATCAAATAGGCTGGGAATACCTAACTTCAAAAGAAGCATTACAACGGCGGGAAGGGAAGGGAGAGGAAAAGCTCAAAGAAAGGTACTTTGCCGATGTTCTTCGCACTCAACTAATTAAACTAAATCCTGGCGTTGTCACCTCTAACAACATAGATGAAATTCTTCGCCGCCTGCGAAATATTGATAACACCATCGAAGGCAACCGCGAAGCTTTAAACTGGTTGCAAGGCAAACAATCTATTTTTGTCGCCCAAGAAGAAAACCGCGACAGAAATATTACCCTCATCGACTTTAACAACCCAGAAAATAACATCTTCCAAGTCACAGATGAATGGTCGCAAAAAGGCGTAAAATTTCCCAACCGCGCTGATATTATTTTTCTAATTAACGGTATTCCCGTCGCCATTGCTGAAACCAAAGCAGAAAATAAAACTGATGGTTTAGCACTAGGCATTGACCAAATTCGCCGCTACCACAACCAAACCCCCGAATTGCTTGCCTTTCCCCAAGTTTTTGAAGTCACAGAACTCTGGAATTTCTGGTATGGCTTAACCTGGAATACCAACCGTAAAAATTTGTTTGAATGGAAACTGACCTCTCCCCTAACCCCTCCCCTACAAGGGGAGGGGAACAAAACTACTCCCGCTTTTACTCCCCCTTCCCTCGTAGGGAAGGGGGTTGGGGGGTTAGGTTCCATTATCCAAGAAGGCGACTATGAAGAGAAAATCAAAGCCTTCTTCGACCATCAACGCTTTTTAGAGATTCTTAGATATTACATTGTTTTCCTCGAACGCGATGACGGCTTAACCAAAGTTGTTCTACGGCAACACCAGACCCGTGCAGTTCAAAAAGTCCTGCAACGTATCCAAGACCCGAATAAAAAACGGGGACTAGTTTGGCATACCCAAGGCAGTGGTAAAACCCTCACCATGATTACAATTGCCGCCCAACTCGGCAATATTAGCGGCGATAATACCGTAATCATGATTGTTGACCGCAACGAACTAGAAAACCAACTAGACAAAAACCTCAAAGCTTATGGCATCAAAAGCTATGAGGTGGCAACCAATAAAGCAGACTTAGAAAAACTAATCCAAGATGATTATCGTGGGTTAATCGTTGCCATGATTCACAAATTCGACAAGATGAAAGTAGAAAATAAGCGTTCTACGATTACCGTCTTAGTCGATGAGGCACACCGTAGCACAGGCGGTAATTTCGGCATATATTTAATGGCTGCCCTCCCCAACGCCACATTTATCGGTTTCACAGGTACACCTCGAGGTAAAGCAGCTAAAGGACAAAGTACCTTCCAAATCTTCGGCGAACCTACTGACCCAAAATACAGCCTAGATTCCTATTCAACCGCCGACTCAGTACGAGATGGCACAACCCTGAAGCTAAATTATGCCCTTGCTAAATCAGAGTTTCGCGTTCCCAAAGAAATTTTAGAAAAAGAATTTCTCCAACTCAAAGCCGCAGAAGATATTAACGATATTGAGGAACTTGATGGCATTCTCGATCGCGCAGTTAAATTAAAAGAGTTTCTCAAAAGTGAAGATAGAGTAGATAAAGTAGCGAAATTTGTCGCCGAACACTTCCAGGACTACGTTGAACCAATGGGCTTTAAAGCTTTTATGGTTGGTGTAGATCGAGAAGCTTGTAGACTTTATAAACAAGCCTTAGACAAATATCTCCCTGCTGAATACTCAACAGTCGTCTATTCCCGGACTACAGCCGAAGGACTGCGCGAGTACAACCTGACTGATGCCGAAGAGAAAGAAGTCCGCAAAGCCTTTATTAAAAAATCCGTCGTTTCTGCCAGAATATCCTTACCGGATGCAGTCATCGACTTTATCGAATCTCGCCCGAAAGATTTTAACTACACCACTAAAACCCTAAGTTTTACAGGTTATTGTTCTGCTGAAGATGCCCAAAATTTAGAAACCCTTTGCGGTGGCGATGCTGATGCTGTGACAAAAATTCGCCAACTTTACGAAGACTACCGCAAAGCATTGCCCAAAATTCTCATCGTCACCGAGAAACTATTAACGGGGTTTGATGCACCGATACTTTACTGTATGTATCTCGACAAACCCATGCGCGATCACGTTCTCTTGCAGGGAATTGCCCGTGTGAATCGCCCTTATGAAGACGCAGAAGGTTTAGTTAAGCCTTACGGCTTTGTTCTAGATTTTATCGGTATCTTTGGCGACAAACTAGAGCAAGCCCTGGCCTTTGAGTCAGGAGAAGTTAACGACATTATCCAAAATGTTGATGTGATCAAAAACCTCCTGCAAACGATGATGGAAAATACTGCACCTGGGTATTTACCGCTAGCTAAGGGATGGGACGACAAAGCAAAAGAACGCGCTGCGGCGCACTTTGCAGACAAAGATTTGCGCGAGAAATTCTTTAAATTTGTCCGCCAATTACAATCAATTTACGAAATCCTCTCTCCCGATCCTGACTTGCGCCCCTTCATGGAAAATTATCAAGCGATCGCCAGGCTTTACGGAACAATACGCGCTGCTTACAATACCAGTCCCTACATTGATATTGAACTCACCGCCAAAACCAAAGAACTGGTACGCCGCAACGTTACAATCGGCGAGTTGGAAATGCCAGGGACAATCCATGAACTCAATGCCCCACAATTAGAACAATTCCGCCAAAGTAGCACGACGGATACAGTAAAAGTTCTAAACTTGAGTAAGGCATTGTTGAAAGTAGTAAACGAGCAAAGTCGGCGATCGCCTTTTTTGATTTCCATTGGCGAACGTGCAGAAATTGTCCGCGCCAGCTTTGAAAACCGCCAAATAGAGGCACAGCAAGCTTTAGCTAAACTAAATGAAATTGCCGATGAATGTGTAGAAGCAGAAGTCTTACGCCAACGGCTCAAGGTTGATGAAAATACCTTTGCCATTTACACTGTCATCAGGCAAGCAGTTGCTCTCATTGATATCGACCAAGCAGAAACCATCAACGCCATTTATGGCAACTTCCCTGATTACTGGTGGGATGCGCGTCAGGAAATTGATTTAAGAACCGAACTTTACGCTACTATTTATCCTATTACAAGCTCAGTTGAGCAAACCATTGAAGTCACCAACAACCTGCTGAAACTCGAACGAGTCGAATCATGAACACGACTCCTTTACCAGAAAAACTCGAAGCCGCAACGCAATGGAAAGACGCACAAGCACTTAAGGACGCTGTGGGAGAATGGAGCGATCGCATTAAAGTCCAAGTCAAACAAATTCAACTCCGTCCGATGAAGCGCAAGTGGGCATCCATTTCTACTATAGGGCGCTTAACCCTTAACACTGAATTGCTAGACTTACCAAAAGAGCTAGGCGAGTTTGTCATTGTTCACGAACTGGTGCATTTGCTCGTTCCCAACCACGGCCAGCTATTTAAGTGCTTTATGTCTGCTTATTTGCCTGATTGGCAAGAGAGGGAGAAGCGATTGCAGGGCTTTGTGGGGTAATGCGGGAAACTGCCTTTAAAGGTCTTATATAGGCTCATTTACAAGTCCTGCACCGACTGATCCCAAGCGTGACTTTCACAATTATTTTTAACTAGTTCCGTGGGTTTAAGTCCCCCGGTTCTTTAACCGGTAAGTTTTGTATTGGGGTTCAAATCCCCATTACAAAACTTAATTACGAATTACGAATTATTTAATCCGGCATTGGGGCAGCAAGACTACAAAGTGTAGTTAAACTCTCTTGTGAGACTTTGCCATCTCTGCAAATATTAAAAAATACCGTTGGCAATGACCATCAATCCACAACGCAGGAATTTTAAACCTTGCCCCACAGTTGGGACATTCTGAAAGCAAGCTTAACTTGTGGCGATCGCGCAAATGACAAACAAACCCCCATGCGGGTCTACCAACGGCAGCCCCTTCAACCCCTAAATATTGATTATCATTTTTATTCAGGGAATAATTTATTTTCTGGAAGTCCCTTAAGTCGTTTGGCTTCACCCTTCCGCAATAAAGCAAGGCTCACAGTGCTAAGAAGCGCTAAGAAGCCGAAAGTAGAAGTAGATTCAGGAACAGGCTTGGAATTCTCAATTTTGAGAACTTGTCCAACTCCAGGGCGATCGCCTCGGTTTGTCACGTAAATAGCACCATCAGCACCAATAGTCAAAGCAGTAGGAGACTCTAGTCCATTGCCACTAAGAATAGTTGTGCGAGTTCCATCAGGCGCTATTTTAATCACAGAACCATCTAGATTACCTTTCCAGAGTGACTGATTAGCGTACTGCAAAGCATACAAATTACCCTCAGTATCAAAATCTAAGTCAGTAAGTTGGGTAAAGCCATCGGTATAGACTGTTGGTTGACCATCAGAACCAACTCGGTAGATTTTTGCTTCACCTTCTGGAAAAGGAAAACCAGTTAATTGGCTAATATAGTAAGCCCCATCTGAACCTTTGGCGACATTTGTGGGTACTGGTTGGATTTCAAATGGCGATGACGATGCACCAGTGGGAAAAACTGGATTAGTTAATGTCTGCCGGGGAATTGTGGCGATCGCGTTCAAATTACTTCCATCAGTCCCTACACTGAGTAATTCATTAGCTCCAGTATCAACTGCAACAATATTATTTCCTTCTAAAAGAAGAGAGTAGGGATTGCTAATTAGATCGCCTTGATCAGGATTATTTGCAAGTTCATATTTAGCTAAATCAGCAACACTAGTCCAGGAATTTGTATTGAAATTAGCAGTGATGATTTTTCCTAAGTCAGTGTTACCTAATGTGGCGCGAAATTTGGGATTTGAACCATACCCAACCGCAATATAAGGCTTGCCAGTAGCATCAAATTTGATATCTTGAGGGCCAGAAGTATCAGTACCATCTGGTAGTGCTAAAGAAGGAAGTCCTGTAAGTACACGTTTTTGCGTACCTTTTCCAATTTTTGTCACTGCACCAGTTGTGCCATAACATAAAGATTGGTTTTCAACGCTCGGTGAAGGAACACAAGCTCCACTTCCGCCTGTTCCAGCCTCTGTGACGTAGAGACTCCCGTCAGGACCAAAAGTTAGACCCCGTGCATTATCAAGACCATCGGCAATTACCGAAAATGATGCCGCCTCTGCTGCTTTCATTCCCGAAAAAGCAGCAATACAAACACTCAAAAATGTAATCCCAAATTGCTTTAGTTTCATTAAACCCGTCCAAAAACTAAATTTGCGTAAACAAAAACAGAATATTAGTATTTATCAAGATAAATACTAATATTTACCGTATATAGTTTCTGCGGATTGTACAGCAGAATAAATCGTGTTGACGCTCAAAATTTGAAAATCTTATTTTTTCTCTCTAAACTATCATCAACTATGCAAAACCCTTATTGTTATGTTGAATGAAGACATATAGTCAACCTTTGAAACCCTTGTACAAACTGAGTTATAAAATTTATGGACGAGTCTATTCGTTGCAAAATTGGCTAATTAGAGAAGTTTGAGAATTTTTTAATTGGTTAGGACTTATATCAATTCTCTAAAAGAGGGCAACAGATTCAAACTTAGAAACCCAGATGAAATTTTAATTTCTTAATTTTGAGTTGTATCATACCATTTCTAAAAATCTTTGCAACACATGAATCGGCTGTAGGGGTGTACATCTGTACGCCCCTACCTATGTATCTGCATCAGTTATTTCGTGAAATGGTATAAGATTCTGGATTTGGTGTTTACACCACTTGAAAACTAAAGCTGAGACTTGCCCAATTATTCACATCCAAAATGTATGAGTCAGCAGCTGTAACATTCATCTCAGCTTTGGCTGCACTAGCGTTATGCAAATCTTGCAGCAAGGCTTGTGCAACTTCCAAGGGATTCAATAATGTGCCAATTGGCCGCTGGTCAGCTGTGGAATACTTAACAGTGTCTAAGGCGGTGAGGGTTTCGCTTAAGGGAGCAGTACCGAGGATTAGTTGGTGTTCGCAAAAGAAGGCTGGCCCCGAAATCACCCATTCAGAAGCAGCAGTAGTTTGGGGTAAAGTAAGGGTTTCGCCTGGGGGGATGACTACTTGTTTGAGAAGAGGCTTGGTGTCTGGAATGTTAGGTTCTTGGGGAGTTTGCCAAGGGTAGAAGGCAACTGCTGTCCGATTATTCTTTAATCCCAGCAAGATGAAATATACAGGGCGATCGCCCAGGTTTTGCAGCCGATACTGCATTTTACTACCGATAGAGACTGTAGGAGTGCTGAGTGATTTGCTGATGGATTTTTCAGAACTGAGAGTTCGCACCGTTTCGCGCTGCATAATTACCCGTGGTGATATACCACTAATTATTTCCAGGGTTGCTTTGACTGCTAAACGAGAAGAACCTTCATTCTCTGTAAGCCGCCATAACTTAGCTGCTAGCAGAGTTTGAAATTTCGGTGCTAACCGTTGCACCGCCACTTTCACTGCTTCCTCGACTTCCCCAGCAGTGTTGAGAATTAGTTCCCCACCAAGGGAAAATAGACCATAGCGACTAGGAGTTTGCTCTAGCTTACCAAGCACATAGTCAGCTGGTTGTTCCCCCGCAACGACAGTGGACACGCGAGGAATTGCAGCAAAGGCGCTTGTAGCGTCTACCCGCTCGATTCTTTCTAGTTGAGTGTCTAGAGCAACTGTTAAATCAATATTCCGAGGTAAAACTCGGACTGCTTCCTGAACAAGTTGCCCGACTTGTAGGGAAGTTGTAGGATTAATGCTGGAGATTTGGGCTTTTGCTGTTAACCCATTACGCGATCGCAATACTAACTGTTCTCCCGTTACTAGCGTCAGTCGAGAATTAACTCCGTAGTGTTCTAGCACTTTTGGAGGTAATCCTCCTAACCACAGATGGACTGTTTTACCGTCCTCTGCAATTGCTGTCACCGCTCCCTCTGCACCAATAGTGCTGTTGGGAAGAAAATTCTCGCCCAGTAAGGCTTTTTGCAGACTTTTCTTACTACTCAATAATGCTGGCTGCTGTTGGCTACCCAACTTGTATAGATGACTTCCCACATGGGAGAGAATGAATTGAATTGTTGTGGCTGGGGTGGATTCCCACAAGTACTGTGTTAAGGCGTAGGTAAATAACCCAGCACTAAAACCAGAAAATATTGCTTCCCTCGCCACCTGCTGGGGATCTGAGGTAGCTGTCAGCACAACAGGAGTGCTGAGTGAGTTCCGAATTTTGAGTTGGTTTTGAAAGTCAAGTTCTGCTGCTATTTGTGCTTCTATTGGCTGTTGAAGAGCACGAATTTTTGAGCCTGCTACCTGGGGTGTGCTAGGAGCATAGTAGCTGGTATCTAATACTGCTGTTACTTTATCTGTGGTCAGCGATCGCAATAAAAGTAGTACAGTTTCTTCTAATAAATAGTTGACTATTTCTTTGTTTTGTGCATTATTCTCAATAGCTGGGATCAGAGCATTTTGCACCGTGTCTAACGATGTTCCCAAATTGACACGGGTGCCGTAGCCGCTAAAGTGGAAAACAACCACATCACCAGGTCTAGCTTGCTTACCCAGATGCTCTAAAAAAGCCGCTTCAATGAATTCCCTGCTAGCTTGTTCCTCAGTTAAAGTCAGAATATCTGAGGCTTGGAAACCAAAGCGATGAATCAAAAGTTCTCTTTGCATTTCCACATCGGTCAGACAACCACTGAGGGCTTGATGTGGATATTGATTGATGCCTATCAATAAAGCCAACTTCCGGGGGCTAGGTTGTGCTAAAGCTTGGTAGTAGCGATTTCCAAAGGTCAACCACTCAGCCTCAGTTACCCCTAATAGTGCGAGTATTGAGCCAATCCGATGTAAAAACGTCCGCCGCTTCATAATTTAGCTATCAGCTATCAGCCCATCAGCTAGCAGCTTACAGGGCTGATGTCTGTAGTGTAAAGTTATAGTCTATACTGTTTGCCCGTTGGCAATTTGTCCTAAGCCGATACTTGTACACGTATTGCCCGTACCAACTCAGCCGCTACTTCCGGACGAGAAAATTCTGGTGGAGGTAACTCACCCCGGCGCAATATTTCCCGAACTTTCGTACCCGACAAGTGAATGCGCTCCTCTGGTTTGCTAGGACTGGTTTTAGTCGTTGCCATCTGCTTAGTGCGTGTACAGTAGAAAGCGTGTTCAAATTTCATCGGCACAATGCCTAATTCACCAGGCGCAAACTCGTCAAAGATGTACTGAGCATCATAAGTGCCGTAATAGTCGCCAACGCCAGCATGATCCCTTCCGACGATAAAGTGAGTACAACCGTAGTTTTTGCGGACTAAAGCATGAAATATTGCCTCACGAGGCCCAGCATAACGCATTGCCGCTGGATTAATTGCCAAAATTACCCTGTCTAGGGGATAGTAATGTTCCAGTAAAATTTCATAGCAACGCATCCGCACATCGGCGGGAATATCATCTTCTTTTGTCGCCCCGACTAACGGGTGTAAAAATAGACCATCTACAGTTTCTAAAGCGCACTTTTGAATATACTCATGGGCGCGGTGGATGGGGTTGCGAGTTTGAAAGCCAACGATAGTTTTCCAGCCCTTATCTTGAAACATTTGCCGTGAAGCAGCCGGATCGATTTGGTAAGTGGGAAACTGAGGATGGGAGTCGCGCTGCAACAACCAAACATCACCTGCAAGATGTACGGAACCTTGGTTATAGAGTACCTGAACGCCCGGATGTTTGGCATCATCAGTGCGGTAGACATTTATCGCCTCGCGGGTCTTATCATATTGATATTTTTGCGTGAGCTGCAAGACTCCGATAAACTCACCTCTGGAGTTATCCAGACGAATCAAGCCGCCTTCTTTGAGGGAAGAAGCTACTTCTTCTGTTACCGAAAGTGTAATTGGTATTGACCACACAAGACCGTTGGCTAACCGCATTTGGGTGACTACGCAATCATAGTCTTCCTGGTTCATAAAACCCGTGAGTGGGCTAAAACCGCCAATCGCAATCATTTCTACATCAGAAACGGCTCGCTCATCAAGTTGCACTCTTGGCAAAAAGTCAGCTTTTGAGAGAAATTCTGCCTTTTGTTCCGGTGTGGCGATACGGTTAACTAACTGTCCACCGTGGGGGGCAATTGCATCTGGATTGTGACTCAACGTAATCCCCTCTTGCTTTTATTGTTATTGTTTCAAACTATGTACTAACTTATCAAAATGCTGGTACGTAGAGAAAAAGAGTTTAGGGAATGGAGGAAAATTTTTGCAACTAGCCTCTAAGTACACGTCACTCTAAAAAAGGGTCGAAATTTAATTTTTTGTAGGTTGGGGAGCCAGTGCGTTGCGGTGAATCAGCGCTCTTGGTAGGGTTTCCCGACAGCCAGGCGACTGTGTTCGCCCTACAGCCCTTTGGGCAACAAAAAGGCAGGCGTGCCGGAGGCATCACCCGTTGGCGCAGCCTCTCGTAGAGAAGGGAGGTTCCGGCAGTTGTAGCACCTGGCGTTTGAGTCACGTAGACGCCGGAGGCGGCTGACCGCAGGGTAACCCAACAAGCGCGCAAACGTTGGGTTTCGCTCCGCTTAACCCAACCTACAGTTAGTATTTCCAACCCTTATTAATGGTGAGATGTACTAAGCGATGTGATTAGGTTAGGCTAAAGCTAATCCAGCCTTAAGTTTCAGAATAGTTCCTTTATTTGGAATTTCTTATGACTGCTGTATCCCCCGTTGTTAAACCTGTTAGCCAAATGCGGCTAGCGCCTGGTAGTACAGTGAATATCCAGGATATGAGTTGGGAGGAATTTGAGTCTATTTTGCAAGAACTGGGGGAAAAGCGATCGCTACGAGTTGCTTACAGCAAGTCTACGTTAGAAATCATGGTTCCTCTACCTGAACACGAAAAATCAAAGGACTTGATTTCGGATATTGTAAAAATCTTGCTGAAGATCGCAGGGAAAAGTTATGAACCCTTCGGTTCAACCACCTTCAAGCGGGAAAATACAGCGGGGGTAGAACCAGATGCTTGCTTCTACATCCAGAATTACCAAAGAATGATTGGTCGTCGCAAGCTGGAACCAGATGATCCGCCTCCTGATTTGGCAATTGAAACAGATGTGACATCAAAAACAACTCTTGATGCTTACGAAGCGATCGCTGTTCCAGAACTATGGATTTACGATAGTAAAAAGCTGAGGATTTATTTACTTAGGGATGGACATTACATCGAATCTGATCACAGTCCTAACTTTCCAAATATCCCTCTAACTCAAACTATTGCCGCTACAGTTGAACGAGCTTGGCAAGTAGGAACCGTACAAGCTTTGAAAGAGTTTGAAGGGGCATTAGATAGAAGTAGTTTTTGATAGAGAGTACGTACATGTAGCTCACCGCAGGTATCGCTTTTGCTCATTGAGCCTAATATGGCAATAAATGGCATAAATTGCCATAGAATAATATTATGAAGGAAAAATTAGGGAAGTAGTGCCAGTGAAAAGTATAAATATATCTCTCCCTGACGCGATGCGGACTTATATAGAAGAGAAAGTGGCGACTGGTGGTTACAGCAGTGTCAGTGAATATTTCCGTGAATTAGTGCGCCAAGACCAAAAGCGTCAAGCGGCTGAACGTTTGGAAACGATGCTTTTAGAAGGTTTAAATTCTGGGAATGCAACTGAGATGACTCCTGGCGATTGGGAAGACATCCGCCAAGCTGTGCGGGAAAGGATCGCCAAGCATAAAGGGTCAAACCAAGGTTAATGAGCGACATAAGCAAACGACCGCAAGTCATCTGCGACTTGATAGAATTAGCGACTTATATTGCAGAAGATAACTTGGAAGCTTCAGATCGGTTTCTTACAGCAGCAGAAACAACTTTCAAACAACTGGGTAAAATGCCAGGAATGGGAAAATCTTGTCAATTCTCTCATCCAAATTTAGTTGGTGTTCGGCAGCAAGCAATAAAAGGATTTAAAAAGTATCTTGTTTTTTATCTTCCTTCAGATTCCAGTGTAGAGATTCTTAGAGTCATTTATGGCGGACGAGATATCGAAGCAATCTTGAATGAAGATTTAGGAGAGAATGACTTGTAATAATAATTACGAGTATTTTACGGCGTCACTTTTAGGATGAGCGATCGCTATCCTAGAACTATAGATTTTTAGACTGCAAATATTCTAGTAGTAGCAACCGCAAGTAGTCCAACATTCTAATATAACTCTTCATCTGTTCATAGTTGCTATTACTGCTAAAGTAAAATCTTGCAATCTGAGATATATTTAAAACTCGCATTGCTTGTAATTGCTCAATTGCCTGCTCCTTATTTGCAATTTGACCCGTAGATTGAACTTGACTGGCATAACCTCTAAGATTTACTGTTAAAAGCTCAAGTTCTTCTAGTAACGAAAATTCTTCATCTTCGGGAGGAAACTGAACAATAATTTCTTGCCGCTCCCTACGGGTATTTTGATAAGCATTAGTCAACTGTGCCAATAATTGAGCAATATTTTTCTTAATCAATTCTTGCTCGTTTAAAATTGCTTCAGTCATCGTTGATTCCATAAATAATTATTTTTTCAGTGCCATATTTAGTTAGGTTTAACAATCAGGTAGTGGTAAATACGCTTGGGTTCATCAAAGAGTTTTGTTGCAAAATTTTATTCAGGTTATGAAAATCTGGATTTTAGACTATGACATGGAAAACATCAGCAATAACTTGACTTCTTCATCATTACATCTTGGGCACTATCTCTGATTTTTCAATTAAAATTATATTATTAAATGTACATTTTTTTTGCATTAGTACTTATGAATCAATTAATCAATGAAACACGAGTGATTTTAATTGGCGGCTCCTCTCATGTAGGCAAATCGACCCTTGGCCGATCTTTGGCGGCGAAGCTTGGTTGGAGTTATCGTTCTACGGACAAACTCGCTCGGCATCCTGGACGTCCTTGGGTAGGTGCAGATGGAAAGGCTATTTCAGAATACGTAGCAGAACATTATAGAACTTTGTCTGTTGACGCTCTTTTTTTAGATGTATTGTCGCATTATGAGAAAAATGTGTTGCCGCGGGTCGAGGCTATTGTTCATTCTCATGCGTCTGATTTATCAACGGAATTCCTTATACTTGAAGGATCTGCGTTATGGCCCGGATTTGTAGCGAATTTAGTTGGCGAAAATGGTGTTAAAGCGATTTGGCTTACGGCTAGCGACCAACTCTTATCTTATCGAATTTTTAGTGAAAGTAATTTTTATAATGTAGGTGAGGATAAAAAGCACCTAATTCAAAAGTTTCTAGATCGTACCCTATTCTACAATAAACGCATGAGGGAGAAGGTTGAGCGTCTCGGATTTATATGTATTGATGTAGAATCTGTGTCAATTGCAGACGAACTTTCAAAGAAATGTATGGAATTGATGCAGGTTTCGTAAATGGGGCTATTTTAATAGAACAAAAATATTAAGCCCTTTAGTAGTTTGCGCGGTAGTGGTAAATATGTAGTGGAAACTGATATTTACTAACTCAAATTATTCATTTTTAGCTATTGAAATTTTTAATTATATTTAACTGACTAATTAATTTTGATCTAAAATATAAATTTGTTAAATATATGGTTTAGCTATAACGTATCACTACATATTTACCACTCCCCTAATTTAAAAATAAAATACCCCTCCTCACGGCAAATAGAACTTAGAGCAACGGCTTTTGTCGCTCTAAAGTTCGGAGAAGAGGCTTTTTTTGCAAGTTCTAAAACTGTTCGATAATTCCGCCACCCAGCACTTTTTCCCCGTCGTACCACACCGCAGCTTGTCCGGGGGTGATGCTGAATTGGGGTTCATCAAACACCAGGCGGACGCGGGAGTTTTCCAAAGGAATCACCGTTACTGGTGTAGGGTTTGAACGATAGCGAATTTGCACTTCGGCATGAATTGGGGTGGATGGTTCGGCAATAGAAACCCAGTTTACCCGTCCTACAGTGCATTCTGGTTGGGTTACCTTAGTGCGATCGCCCACAACTACCTTATTATTTACCGCATCTAATTCAATCACATATAGCGGCTCAGGGGCAGCAATCCCCAGCCCTTTACGCTGTCCAATCGTGTAGTGATGAACACCATCGTGCTGTCCCAAAATTTTGCCTGCGGTATCTACAATATTGCCTGTTTTGGGAGCTAAATATTTATCAAGGAATGCCCGCATAGAACCATTGCTTTCCACTAAGCATAGATCTTGACTTTCTGGCTTATCAGCAGTTTTCAGTCCGTATTCGGTGGCGATGCGGCGGGTGTCAATTTTTTCCAGTTCACCCAGAGGAAATATAGTTGCCTTTAGCAAATCTTGAGACAAGTCATACAGAAAGTAGGACTGGTCTTTGTTGCGGTCAACGGCCCTTAACAACTGGTAACGTCCAGTTGCTTCGTCATAGCTAATTCGCGCATAATGACCAGTGGCAATGCGATCGCATCCCAATTCTTCACGGGCATATTGCACCATTGGGCCAAACTTCACGGTTTTATTGCACTGAGAGCAAGGCAAAGGCGTGATTCCAGCACTGTAACCAGCCACCAAGTAATCGACTATATGTGTTTGAAAAATATCCCGAATATCAACAATCTGATGAGGAACGCCCAATTGTTCACAGATCTGTGCCGCGTCGATCATACCTTCAGAGCAACACTGACCTTTGCCTTTCATTAGCCAAAGAGTCAAACCAATTACTTCATAGCCCTGATGGTGCAGGATAGCAGCGGCGGTGGAACTGTCAACGCCACCTGAAAGACCAACGACGACTTTTTTCATAACCCTAAATCTTGTTAGGCTACTAGCTGTTACCGACTGGGATTAAAACCCATCCAATCCAGCCTTATGGCAAAATTTTAACTATGTACAACTTTCTATCTGTGAGTTTTATGCAATCAAGGCAATGCCATGTTTACGTAACTTGTGGTTGCCACTGGTTGCAACTCACACTCTAGAAACTGCCTGCTCCTTTCCGGTATTTGGAACGGTGACGCTGTACTCGGCGTACGAGTAGAGGCTTTTCATCCAAGCACCACACGGAAACTGCGTGATTGTTAAATTGTAGCATACACATCTTCAAAGCCTTACTATAAAAGCACTTCAGTTTCTGGACAACCGAATAAGTGAGCAATCGGGGGCAGGGGGAGCAGGGGAAGCAGAGGAGATATATTTATTTTGGAATGTAACAATGAGCCTTTGAGCTTCATTAATCCACTTCAGAACTCCATTAACGAGGCTTTGAGCTTCATTAATCCACCTCAGAACTCCATTAACGAGGCTTTGAGCTTCATTAATCCACCTCAGAACTCCATTAACGAGGCTTTGAGCTTCATTAATCCACCTCAAAACTCCATTAACGAGGCTTTGATACTCGCCCCCCGCTGCCTCCCCTGCTCCCTAATGTATTTGTTGCCACGTAAATGAGCTAATTTTACGTAAACACTATATAGTTGCTACAACGGCGAACTAATTAGTTGCTTTAGGAAATTGCCTAGAAATGTTGTGACTATTTTGTGACTATTATGTCGAGTGCAATACCAAGTCAATTTATCCGATTTCAGATGCTGCTCCGAAGTTTCAAGCGCCGGCGTCCGGTGCTCAGACTTTTCTATTTATTAGCGGGAGGATGGTTAGCGCTGACCCCCCACTCTACCCCAGCACAAGCACAAATCCACAACAGCAACGTGTTGTTAGCTCGACAAGGGGTAGTTGAAACTTTACCACCACCGCCAAATCTCCAACCGATTTCTTCTGTTCAGCAGCCATTACCGCAGTTGCAACCGGCGCAACCATTGCAGGGTAATCAATATGAGCAGGATTTTCAGCCCTTCCAAGCAGTACCAGCTAATCAATATAGCCAGAATTTTGAGCGTTATTTAGTGTACGTTGATAGCAATGATCCCCGGACGCTGGAACAAATACGTTTGATTGAACCTAGAGCTTATATCCGCCAGTACCAAGGACGTACTGTAATCCAGTCAGGAGTTTTTAGCAGATCATCTAATGCCCAACAACGGGTCAGAGAATTAAAGTCATACGGCATCAATAGCGCACGGATTGTCAGTTTCGCTGATGGACAGGAAATAACCACTTCCTCCTCTTTTAGAAGCGATTCTGGTAGAGATAATTCTAGAAGGCAAGAGTCTAGATACTATGTCATCATTCCTGCCAAAGCAGAAGAGTTAGCCGGAATCGCCGCCCGGATTAAGCAGAATATAGGACAAAATGGCGGCGTATTTCAAAGGCTCAAACCGCGAGGCCCACACGTAGCAGTCGGGCCTTTCCCTGAGCGTTTCCAAGCAGAGGAATGGAATAAGTATCTACGAGAATTGGGATACGGTGATGCCAGGGTTTATTACGGAAATTAAATTTAGTGCTGAGTCAAGGGTAGAGACGCGATTAATCGCGTCTGTACAAGAGTCAAGGGTAGAGACGCGATTAATCGCGTCTGTACAAGAGTCAAGGGTAGAGACGCGATTAATCGCGTCTGTACAAGAGTCAAAAGTAGAGATGCGATTAATCGCGTCTGTAGATAAGAATTGCGGTTACGCTGTTGAAGATCGAACTCTACTAAACTGAGTGCTGAGTCAGGAGTTAAAAGTAAAGAGTGAGGAGTTAATGTAAAACTCATAACTCATAACTCACTACTCATGACTCAGGATTCAGCACTGATGCAGGATAGGGAAGAACAAATTTCGCAAGTGGTAGTTACTGCTGGGCAAATGCGCGATATTGAAGAGCGCATCTTTGCAGCGGGAATGCCTGTAGTGGCTTTGATGGAAAAGGTGGCGGGATTAATTGCGCGTCGGATTCAAGCGCTGATCCTTCATCTCAAAGCGGGATCTCGTGTCGGGATTTTAGTCGGCCCGGGTCACAATGGGGGGGATGCTTTGGTAGTAGCCCGTGAATTACACTTTCGCGGATACGAAGTTTGGATATATTCTCCTTTTTCTAAGCTCAAGGAATTAACTTCGCAGCACTTGCAGTATGCCCAGAGTTTGGGCATCCCAGTTTATCAAGCGATGTCTGACGACAAGACGCTAGACGTCTACGCACAACTGCCAAATGCTGATTTTCTGATTGATGGGTTGTTTGGATTTGGTTTAGAAAGAACCCTCACCGATCCCATCGCTTCTGCAATTAATCAGCTAAATGAATTATCTGTACCAATTATTAGTATCGATTTGCCGTCGGGTTTACATACCGATACAGGCGAGGTATTGGGAACTGCTATTCGCGCCACTCACACGTTTTGTCTAGGTTTGTGGAAACTGGCTTTCTTGCAAGATCAAGCTTTAGATTATCTCGGCAAAGCTGAGTTAATCGATTTTGATATTCCCTTGGCTGATGTGCAAGCGGTTCTAGGGAATGCGCCCAAGATTAAACGCATTACACCAGCAATGGCACTCTCTACTCTACCGTTACCCCGTCCACCAGTCACCCATAAGTATAAGGAAGGCCATTTACTACTAATTTGTGGTTCACGGCGCTATGCAGGCGGAGCAATTTTAACTGGTTTGGGTGCGCGCGCAAGTGGTGTGGGGATGCTTTCAATTGCCGTACCCGAATCCCTAAAATCTCTTTTGGTGTCACACTTGCCAGAAGCGCTAATTGTTGGTTGTCCAGAAACGGAAACTGGAGCGTTCACTGAAGGTGTTGGCGGAGCGATCGCTCACCTCCAACTCCCAGAAAATACTGGTTTAAGTTCATTCGATGCGATCGCTTGTGGCCCTGGTTTAACCAGAGATGCAACGCCGATTGTGCAAGAAGTAATCGAAAGTAAAAGCCCTTTGCTTCTCGATGCCGATGGTTTAAATATCTTGGCACAGATGGGAACAATTCCTACTTTACAAAAACGCCAAGCAGTGACGGTACTTACGCCCCATACTGGTGAATTCCAGCGATTGTTTCCTGATCTACCTGATGCCAAAAAAGACAGGGTGAAAGCAGTGCGGGAAGCAGCGGTGCAAAGTGGGGCGGTGGTGTTGTTGAAAGGGGCGAGAACTGCGATCGCAAACTCCCAAGGTGCCGTGTGGATTAATCCAGAAAGTACTCCTGCATTGGCGCGTGGAGGTAGTGGAGATGTACTAACTGGGCTACTGGGTGGATTGTTGGCGCAAGCCGCGACTAAACATCTGACTGTAGAGCATGTTGTCGCAACTGCTGCTTGGTGGCATTCCCAAGCAGGTATTTTAGCAGCCCAAGAGCGCACCGAGTTGGGTGTAGATGCGTTCACATTGGCACAGTATTTGGTGAAAGTTCTAAGTATTTATAGTAGGGAATAGGGAATAGGGAATGGGGAATGGGGAACTCTTAACAGGCTTGAAACTCCTTTGGTGTCTGGGTTTTATGATTAGTTTATGTCACTCGCTAACTGGCAACTGCTATATAACCCAATACAGTTCAGTTAAGGATTATCGGTGGGAATTTTAGGCATGTAGAGACGCGAAATTTCGCGTCTCTTAGGCATCCAATTACAGAGAATCCATAAAATGCTGTACCTTTTCCAGCAGTGGCTGATATTCGATTTGCTCGGCTAATTCTTGGGCATTTAGATAACACAATCGCGCCAACTTTTTGCGTCTAGTTGCAGCGTAAAGGCTTCCCATATTCAGCAAAGTTGAAATTTCTCCCAGAGAATCGTTCAATTCTCGATAAATTACAACGGCTTGTTTGTAAAACTTCAACGCCTGCCGATTTTCTGCGAGGATAGCGTAGGTAAAACCAATGTTGTGAAGAGTTGTGGCTTCGCCAGAGCGATCGTTTAGAGAGCGACGTGTCAAAAGAACTTGATAGTAAAGCAATAGTGCTTGTTTAGGTTTTCCTAAATCACTATAGACAGAGGCGATATTATTCAAGGTGGTTGCTTCACCAACCAAATTCTTGACGGCTCGTTGAATTGGGAGTGCTTCTTGCAAAAATTCTAAAGCTTGCTCAAACTTGCCTAAGGTGCTGTAGGCAAACCCAATACCATTTAGCGTTGTTGCCTTACCAGAAAAGTCTCCTAGCAATTGACGCGTTGCTAAAATTTGGTGTTGTAGTAACAGTGCTCGTTTCGGTTCTCCCAACCTGGTATAAATCAGTGCCACATCATTGAGAGTAGAAACTTCGCCTTGAGTGTCTTTCAATTTCCTGAAGATTTGAACCGCTCTGTCAAAATAATCCAACGCTTGCGAAAAGCGTCCAAGACGGCTGTAAGTAGAACCCAGATTGCTGAGTGCAGTTGCCTGTGCTCGCGCGTTTCCTAGTTCTTGAGCAACTATAAGTGCCTGATGAAAACACTCTAATGCTCTTTGAGGTTGCCAGCAAACTAAGTGAGCTAAACCGATATCGTTCAATGCATAACCTTCTCTGGCTCGATCTGGAATTGTTCTAGCTAACTGTAAATTCTCGGTTGTCAAATCTAGATATTCTTGAAAGTTACCCCGCTTATAGTAGCGGCTTGCTTCATCACGGCGTTGTTCCCACTCTTTGACTTGATTTAAAGGTTGCGTCATCTGACCTCGGGTGCACTGGAGATAAATGGGCAGGATACCTTTTGGGAATAAATTTCTCTAAGGTTTCCCAACTGGAGTTAACCACTATTCTCTACCTTTAGATATAAGACGTAAATAGAGAAGTGTAGTATTATTGCACATTCATCACCGTATTCTTGAAGCAATAACTACAAATCCGATAGTTGAAAGGCTAAATGCTGCACCCACATTAATTTCATTGAATGGCTGTAGTCGGTGGTGCATCAAATAATAGTGGGATAGGTGACTAAATCGTTCCAAGTCCAAGGCTCTAGCGTTAATCCTGCTCGTTGAGCCGCCGTTGTTTTCAATCGACTCCGCTGCCAAATCCAGTTGAAGTAACTCACCACATCGTTTTCCAAGAAGTTGGAGAATCATGTTGGTGCAATTTGGTACTTTGTTCACCCCTACAACGCATCCTGACCTGTTTAGCACTACCCAAAAGGTTACTGGTGAGTGTTCAGCATCAAGTCAGATGGAGATTGCTTTCCAATGTAGAGCAATTGTGTCGTAGAGAGTTGTGCAATCATCTCTGTACGCGACGAAACCTCAAGCTTACGAAACATTCGCTTCAAAGCCTGCTTGACAGAGTTTTCGGTAATCCAAAGTTCATGCCCAATTTCTGCATTGGTTCGCCCCAGAGCAACCAACTCAGCGATCTGTAACTCACGCGGCGTTAATCGATTGGTGCTAAACAATTGATGCTGAGATTCCATTGCGCTTCGTGCGAATCGCACGGTTGCAGTCCAAGCGGATAGGTGCAAACAAATGGCACTTAGATCAGCTAAATCTTGGGTGTCAAAAGCAGGCATTGATTTTTCACGGGTACATCCCACTGAACCGACGACTTGAGCGCGATCAATAATCGGTCCTGCCATCACATGCCAGTGATCCGGACGCGGACAGATTAATTTCCAAGCCTTGGGTGTTGTCACCAATCCTTCATGGACAGGTGTATGGCGTTCTGCGATGTAACGCGCGACAGGATTATGTTCAAGAGATAGGGCAAGGTTCAGAACGGTTTGAAGCTTACGATCGGCTAAAAGCTGGTCGAAGAAAAAGATCCCCGATCGCTTGGCAGCAAAGTACTCACCAATCTTTGGCGCAAGGTGCGATCGCAAATCATCTTCGTCCTTTGCTTGGTAAATTTCTTCAAATAAAGGCTTCAAGGAAATGGTCATGGTGGTGAAAAGAGTACTCGATCGAGGACTAGGCGCGGTGGGCTGCCATTCCTAGTATAAGGATAGATTTAATCGCAATCGCCACAAGGAGATGAATTCATGACTGACTCACCAAAGTACATCATTGGTTTAGTATTTTATCCTGGTATGACATCGTTGGACATTATGGGTCCACAACAAGTTTTTAGTACGCTGCCTGGTGTCCAGATTCATCGGATCTGGAAAACGCTAGATCTCATTAAAACCGACGATGGCATGACCGTTTTGCCTGATACCACCTTTGAAAATTGCCCGCGCTTGGATGTGATCTGTATCGGTGGCGGCTTAGGACAGATGGCAGTAGTAGACGATCCAGAGATACTGGAATTTCTCCGAAAGCAAGGTAGCACAGCTAAGTTCATCACTTCTGTTTGCGGCGGATCGGAATTTCTGGCGAAGGCAGGACTGCTCCAAGGCTATCGAGCGGCGACTTACTGGGCAGGACGCAAACAACTCGCTTCATTGGGCGTTGAGGTTGGAAACGAGCGTGTAGTAATCGACCGCAATCGGATTACAGGTGGAGGCGTGACAGCCGGGATCGATTTTGGTTTGACGATCGCGAGCATCTTGTATGATGAGGAAACCGCCAAAATTGCTCAACTCTTGATTGAGTACAATCCTGCGCCGCCATTTGATGCTGGTTCACCCGAAAAAGCTGGACCTGAATTGGTCAATAAGGCAATATTATTTATGCAGCAGATATCGACTAGAGTTTAGAACTAGCAAAATCAGTAAAAAAAAGTTCGGGTCAAGTCTGGCTCCACGTTAAGCTATGTCGATGTCGGTCAAGGGGTTCCGATTATTTTGATTCCTGGGCTGTTTTTAGATCACACCGCTTTCGAGCAACAAATCAAGGCTTTTGCAGGTCAAGCGCGAGTCATTATTATAGAAACGCTCTAGCTAAGCGGGATGAAGTACAGCGTCTCTACATTTGCGGGTGTTGCAAAAATTTTGGGAATCAGTATGAGTATTCTTTCCTTATGTTTGAGACGCTTTCCTTCACAAAAAGACATAATTCGGTAAAATTGGGTAAAGCAATTTTTGCGCTTGTTAAATAAAGGCATCAGCAAACCCATGCAGCTGAAACTCAGTGCGTCTCGACTTCCCTTCGCCCCCCTACTGTTAATCGCCCCGTTTTTCCTGTGGGGAACGGCAATGGTGGCGATGAAAGGAGTAATACCCCATACGACGCCGCTATTCATGGCGGGAGTGCGTTTGCTACCAGCAGGGGTGTTAATTTTGATTGCCGCAGCATTGATGGGTAGACCCCAGCCCAAAGGTTGGGCAGCATGGCTGTGGATTACTTTATTTGCCTTGGTGGATGGGACACTGTTTCAAGGCTTTTTGGCAGAGGGATTAGTCAGAACCACTGCTGGGTTAGGGTCTGTGATGATTGACTCACAACCTTTGGCTGTTGCCTTGCTCTCGTTGTGGTTATTTCAGGAACACATCGGTTTGTGGGGCTGGCTGGGATTAGGATTGGGCGTCGCAGGCATTAGTTTAATTGGTTTGCCGGATGAGTGGATTTTCAATTTTCTCGACTCCAGCGCAAATATCACAATTGGTAACTGGCAAGATTTGTTTGCTAGTGGTGAGTGGTTAATGCTGTTAGCAGCGCTGTCAATGGCTGTGGGAACGGTGTTGATCCGATTTGTGTGTAAACATGCTGACCCGGTATCAGCCACAGGATGGCACATGATTTTGGGTGGATTGCCACTATGGGGGATTTCATCAGTTGTCGAATCCCAGCAGTGGCAGAATCTTGGAGCATCTGAGTGGGTGGCTTTGGGTTACGCTACCATATTTGGCAGTGCGATCGCCTACGGGTTGTTCTTCTACTTTGCCTCTAGTGGTAGTCTTACCAGTCTAAGTTCCCTCACCTTCCTCACACCTATCTTTGCTCTGTTTTTCGGCAATCTCTTCCTCTCAGAAGTTCTCAGTCCGTTGCAATGGATAGGAGTAGGCTTGACTTTAATCAGCATCTATCTGATCAACCAACGTGATACCTTAGCTGGGCAAAATAATACGGTTACTGTCAACGACAAAACTACTACACAGCAGCAACAGATTTTAGAACCTTCTGCTAAAAAGCTAAACCCTCTAACCCTAACAGTGAGGGAATCTGAACCAGAAATCTTGCCCTAAACAATCAGCGATGAAAACATGGACAAAGGAGTAACTTGTAACAACTGACTACTGATAAGATTTTTTGTGTCACGTTATAAGTTAACATGTATACCGCTTAAAGTTATTGTGTATGCATGACTTAAAAAGCACGTTCAGGCTGCAACTTCCAAATTATGAGGCTACGCCATTCCTCAATCCTGATATTTACCTGTTTTGCTTGCTTGGGTTTTTACCCAAATCGCGCAAGTACAGCTACACCTAAGCTAGCGCCCAAAATCATAGAACTGGCTAGCGCAAGTTCTACAGTGTCTGCTAAACAAACTGTTCTCAGACCAGGTAGTAAAGGGTCAGATGTGCAGGGATTGCAAACCCAATTAAAGAAGTTAGGATACTACGGTTATGCAGTGAATGGACAGTACAACGCAGGGACACAAAATGCTGTAGCTAAATTCCAGAAAGCAAAGGGTTTAGATAGAGTAGATGGTATTGCTGATGTGGCGACTAGGCGAACTTTGCAAGCAGCTTTGGTAGTCAAAAAACCGATTGTTGCTTCTGCTACCCCAACTCCCCAACCAATAGTCAAGCCAAAACCAACCCAGCGAGGTTTGATTTGGTGGTTGCTATTGGGCCTCGCATCTCTGGGGAGTTTTGGTGCAATCCTTTACCTGATGAAATGGTTTCGTCAGGTCAGACAAGTGGAAAAGTCTAAAACTTCAGATGCTGAAACTTTAATTGCAGCTAATAAAGACCCAGTTGCACCACCATTACCATTAGAGACGACAGCAAATCAGCATCAAGATACTACATCTGTAACTAGTTCACAAACAATCACACCACCACCTTCTACACAACTGCTGCTACCACCAGGAAAAACTTCCCGTCTTGCGAAAGTCAATATTGTTGACGAATTAATTAAAGACTTACATAGTTCTGATCCCACAAAGCGGCGCAAGGCTATTTGGGATTTGGGTCAGCAAGGAGACTCACGGGCAATTCAGCCACTGATGGAGGTGATGATTGATGCAGATTCTCAACAAAGTAGTTTAATTTTGGCAGCTTTGTCAGAAATTGGCGTCCGTACACTCAAACCAATGAACCGCGCTCTAGCAATCTCAATGCAAGATGAAAGCCCAGAAGTGCGGCAAAATGCGATCCGTGACCTGACTCGCGTTTATGACATGATGAGTCAAATGAGTCAAGTATTGCGCCATGCGCTAGAAGACCCTGATACTGAAGTGCAGGCAACAGCAAAGTATGCTTTGACTCAGATGAATCGAATGCGTAGCTTGCCTGAACAACAGAGTTTACCGGAAGATTCGCACAACGATTCACGACAATAAGCCTAAAAATATTTCAACTGGATTTGGATATTGGTGTTCGGGCCTGCTACTAAAAACGCTGCTTCACCGAACTTGGGCGCACTTGTGCGAACTTCTGGGTTTCTGGAAAACCCAAAACCTTCTATGGGCATACCAAGGTCATTACGATTGAGGGTAAGGTCATTATTTTGATCGTGGATGACTGCAACAGCGTAGTTACCTGCTTTCAAGTTATCAAAGCTGACTAGTAAGGGAGTGTCGGTAATTTTAGTACACTGTCTTTGTAAGACGCGATCGCGGTTATTCGGAAACCCTTGACTATTGGCAAAGATGCTGACGCAGACTTGTCCTTGTTTATTTTTTAATCCATCAATTTCCACGCCGAGTTTACCCTTAAAATCTGCCTTGGCGCTAAATGGCAATGCCAGTCCCATAACTGCTAGCAGCAGCATACTAAATCTCAATCTTTTGACCATAAAATTTTCAGTGGTATCGCTTTTAAGCCGCGTTGACTCTGCATTGACTGAAGATTGCATAAGATTTTATTAACATAAATTAAATTATCATTAAATTTGCTAATCACACCGACTTATCAATAATATAAAATACTTATCATAGACGACTCCCAGCAATATTGATGAAATATCACAACATTAACGAAGTCCTTGAAAATAATCAGGCTTGGGTTGCGGAAAAACTAGCTATAAACCCGACTTACTTTGAAGAGTTGTCCAATGGACAAAAACCACCCTTTCTCTACATTGGGTGTTCTGATAGTCGTTTGCCTTTAACAAATTTTACCCGCACCGAACCCGGTGAATTTTTTGTACATCGTAATATTGCTAATCAAGTTTCTCTGACGGATATTAACTTTTTAGCAGTTTTAGAATACGCAATATCCCATCTAGAGGTTGAACACATTATTGTTTGTGGTCACTATGATTGTGGTGGAATCAAGGCAGCGTTGGAAGGGACAACAATCGGAATTATTGATAACTGGGTGAATCCAATTCGAGAACTCTATTTACAAAAACAAGACGCAATTGATGTTTTACCAACTAGAAAAGAACGTCTAAACCGTTTAGCAGAAATAAATGTTCTGGCACAGGTTAAAAATTTGTACCAAACTTCCATTATGCGTAAGGCACTCCATGACCAAAAAGCACCTCTGGTTCATGGCTGGGTGCTGGATATCAGCACTGGATTAATCAAAGACTTGAACATATTAACTGTACAATGGGAATTGCCATCATGTCCCTTGTTTAATAAAGCACCTATAATTACTTTGGTTGATTTTAAACCGACGGATGGGGTTGCAGGTTGTGGCTGCGAAGAGCTACAAGAGGCAGAGTTACCTATGGCTGTCCAACAAGTTAACCCAAAGCAAATTTATATTTCAGTGGTTGAGTCTGAGGGACTAATTGATACTAATTCGTAATTCGTACCTCGGCTTCGCTCGGCAACCTAATTCGTAATTCGTAATTCGTAATTGCTAAAGGGCATTTAACAATAGAAATTTGATGTAGAGACGTTGCAATGCAACATCTTTACAGGGATTGTCCGTCGGGTAAATTGTCTTATCTCATACCATTTCCATATGAAGACGCATAGAAAGAACCCCACCGCCTGCGGCACCTCCCCTTGGTAAGGGGAGGTTGGTAGGGGTCAAAATAATGTGCAACCTCACAAAGAATTGGTATCAAGTGTATTGCATTTAACAGCGCATATTTTTAGAGCTAATATTTACATCGACTATGAATCTAAGATCTACTTAATAAATATACTGTTCATACATTCTGCGGATGACTTCTGCCAAAATGAAATTACTTTTTGTCTCCACTCCCGTTGGCCCTCTCGGTAGTGGAATGGGTGGCGGTGTGGAATTGAGTTTATATAACATTGCTCAAGAAATGATTCGGCGAGGACATCAACTACAAATTGTCGCTCCCGCAGGTTCTACTTGGAATGATCTACCGTTGGTGCAAGTTCCTGGTAATTTACAAATTATTGCCCAAAGCCAAGAACGCACAGCCCCTATTACTATCCCGGAAAATTCCTTGCTGGCGAATATGTGGGACTATGCTCGTCAAGTTCAGGATGACTATGACTTGATTGTGAACTTTGCTTATGATTGGCTACCGTTTTATCTAACACCTTTTTTTGGCTGTGCGATCGCTCATTTAGTAAGCATGGGTTCATTGAGTAATGCTTTAGACCAAATTATCAAACAATTAGTCAACCAGTTTCCCGGTACAATTGGCTTTCATACACAAACGCAAGCTGCTACTTTTGCGCTTGAGCAGGAGTGTCCTTATTTAAGTAACGGTATTGATTTATCACTATATGATTTTTGCAGCGAGCCAAAACAGCAGTTAGCTTGGGTAGGTAGAATTGCACCAGAAAAAGGTTTGGAGGATGCGGTAGCAGCATCGCAAAGCACAAATATTCCTCTAAAGATTATGGGTAAAATCCAGGATGAATTGTACTGGCAAAAAATTTGTCAGAATTATCCAAATGCACCTTTGGAATATCTGGGGTTTTTATCAACAAATCAAATGCAGCAGGTAATGCGTGAATGTCGCGCATTATTAATGACGCCTCATTGGGTGGAAGCATTTGGAAATGTCACAATTGAGAGTCTAGCTTGTGGAGTCCCAGTGATTTCTTATCGTCGGGGTGGGCCAGCAGAAATTATCCAAGATGGCAAAACTGGTTTTTTGGTAGAACCTGATAATGTTCCTGGTTTGATAGATGCGATCGCCCGCCTTGATAAAATTAACCGATACACCTGTCGCCAGCAAGCAGAGACAGAATTTTCTCTTCAAGCAGTTGGCGATCGCTTTGAAAACTGGTTCAACAAGATTTTAGATATTAATTGACCAGTAACATATTGGGCGAATAGAATTCGCTACTACACAAGCAAAGTCCACCTCCGTGGACTAATAAAAAATCAAAGGTTTTTAACCCACATTCGCCTTTGGCGTTCCTGTTCGCGTAGCGTCTCCGATAGGAGAAGGGTAGGTGGGTTTTGTCTGTGTAGCATTGGGCGAATAGAATTCGCTACTATACAAGCAAAGTCCACCTCCGTGGAAAGCATGAAAAATCAAAGGTTTTTAACCCACGGAGGTGGGTTTTATCTGTGTAGCCAGTGCGTTGGGCGGCTCCGCCGACTTGTTCGCCTTGGTCTGCCCTTGGGAGAAGCAACTGGCGCGTGACTTCTAGTCGCCAAGGCTTTAAAAACATCCTCTTAGTACACGTCACTCTAAAAAAGGGTCGAAATTTTATTTTTTGTAGGTTGGGGAGCCAGTGCGTTGCGGTGAATCAGCGCTCTTGGTAGGGTTTCCCGACAGCCAGGCGACTGTGTTCGCCCTACAGCCCTTTGGGCAACAAAAAGGCAGGCGTGCCGGAGGCATCACCCGTTGGCGCAGCCTCTCGTAGAGAAGGGAGGTTCCGGCAGTTGTAGCACCTGGCGTTTGAGTCACGTAGACGCCGGAGGCGGCTGACCGCAGGGTAACCCAACTAGCGCCCAAACGTTGGGTTTCGCTCCGCTTAACCCAACCTACAGTTAGTATTTCCAATCCTTATTAATGGTGAGATGCACTTAGATGTGATTCAGGAAATAGTTAAATTCATACCCATTTACGATAGCAACGAGCTGTAACGTAGTGAGGGTGAAAAACCTCTAAAAAGTTAGTCTGAATTGTGCGGAAGAAAGTGTCTACTACTTTAGGGTCATCATTGTGAAAGGGATACTCTTGATTAAAACCTTTAAAGAAATGCCAGTTTAGGATAATCTTACCTTCAGATACCAGAGCTTGATGGAAGTCTAACATCTGCTGACTGGGGTCTGGTAAATGTTCTAAAAGGTCAAAGGAAATGATTGTATCGAAAGTCTCTTTTGAAGGTATTTCATGGCAGAAAAATATTTTTTCGCTCAACCCCATGTGTTTGACTCGTGAATAAACAAAATCGTGATTAACAGGATTAATATCGCAATAGATCACTTGTTCAACTTGAGGACAAAGAGCAGCACCAATCGTATGAGTCCCAATACCACCGCCAAAATCTAACACTCGACCTTGAGCATGATCGGATATTAACCGTAGTGTATCTCCAATATAGTCATGACTTTTTAGATGCCACGCTCCCAGTTCAAATAAGTAAGCTTGTCCTACCTTGTCACGATAAAAAGTACCTGCTTTTTTCCAGTCAAAATCTTTATGGCCTAACTCAGCCATCTGTTGTTGACCAGCCTTTAATTTTGTCTCTAGTGTTTCTGTATCTAATTACAAAAACTCTTGTAAATGCTGCTTTAAATTAAATGAATCTTGCCAATAGTTATTTAATAAAGGCTGATTAAGGGAGGTCAGCATTAGTGGATCACCAAAATTAATCTGAACTACCTTATGATACTATGCAAAGGATGTTATAATTTTCTCTAAAAAATGGTTTTTAGAGAGTACCTGTTTTTGCTTTTAAAGCTTTAACAACATTAATTATTATGTAAATGACTATTACCCTTTTTGCTCCGAAAATCAGAAACTACCTTCGCCAGTTTCTCGGCTCTCTTTGCCGAGCTTCACTGCTGGCTACTGTCCTGAGTGTGTTTCTAATATTTTTATCTGGCTGTCAGAGTTTAGCACAAAAGGACAGCGGAGTAATTCATCTGACCTTGTGGCAAGGAATTAATCCCCCTACAAATCGGGATGTATTTCAAAAACTGGTAAATAAATTTAATCAGACTCATCCTGATATTGAGGTGGAATCTATTTATGCGGGTCAACTTGACCAACAGATGCCTAAAGTGTTAGCCGCAGTTGTTGGTAATGTTCCACCAGATATCTTGTTCTTCAACCCCCAGATTACAGGTCAGCTTGTGGAACTTGGAGCAATTCAACCTCTGGAAACTTGGCTAGATAAATCGCCACTAAAGTCAGAAATTATTCAGAATTGCTTTGGCGAGATGCAGTTAGATGGACATATTTGGTCAGTCCCCTTATTTGCAGGTAATATGAGCCTTTTTTACAGACCAGATCTGTTTAAAGCAGCAGGAATTACCGAATTGCCAAAAACCTGGGATGAATTACGGGATGTTGCGAAAAAACTCACAATAGACCGTAATGGCGATCGCACTCCAGATCAGTATGGTATATCAATGCCTTTTGGTAAAGGAGAATGGACAGTCTTCAGTTGGTTTCCTTTTTTATTAAGTAGTGGCGGAACAGTAGTAGAAAATAACCATCCCAATTTGGTCAATCCAAAAGCGATCGCGGCCTTACAATTTTGGCAAGACTTAATTAAAGACGGCTCTACTAAATTCTCTGCACCAGAACGGGGATACGAAGAAGATGATTTTATTGCTGGTCGTGTTGCTATGCAGCTAACGGGGCCTTGGACATTTATTATGAAAAGTAAAGTTGATTATGAGGTACTTCCTATTCCTGCCAATCTTCAAGCAGCAAGTGTGCTAGCTAGTGGCAATATGTTTGTGATGAAAACCACAGATAAAAGAGAACAGGCAGCTTTGAAGTTCTTAGAATACGTTGTTAGTGAGGAATTTCAAACCGAATGGAGTATTGGCTCAGGTTTTTTGCCTGTCAATCTGAAATCTGTCCAAAGTCAGGCTTACCAGGAATTTGTCAAGCAAAAACCTGTTATGAAAGTTTTTCTTGATCAAATGTCTGTATCCGGTTCTCGACCGATTATACGTAAATATAGCCGCCTGTCTGAAAGTTTGGGTCGAGCCATTGAAGCCACTATGTTAGGTGCATCTCCAGAAACAGCTTTGAAACAAGCTCAAACAAACCTTGAATTAATGTGGGATTAATCAAATAATTACTAATTCGTAATTCGGCTTCGCTCGGCAACCTAATTCGTAATTAAATGGGTACAAGCCCTTTAGAAGTGCAACTACGAATTATGTTAGTGAGTCATCGAGCCTCATTATCAATTACGAATTATTTTGACACTTTCCACAATTTTGAGATTTTAAATTTTATTCATGCAATCTAAAATCTTACCACAGCCTCTCAAACCTGGTGACTTGCTACGAGTTATTGCCCCTAGTGGTGCTTTGCGAGAATTGGAGTCATTTGAGCAGGGTTTAGAAATTTGGCGATCGCGCGGCTATCAAGTCGAAATCATCCCAAAGATAGATGACAAGTGGGGATATTTAGCTGGAAAAGACGAAAATCGCCGTAACCAGCTAGCCACAGCATGGACAGATCCAGATTGTCGGGGTATTCTCTGCGCCAGAGGTGGTTTCGGCAGCACCCGCATCTTAGAAAATTGGAATTGGCACTCAGGCGGCTCTACACTCCCAAAATGGTTAATTGGCTTTTCTGACATTACCGCCCTCTTGTGGAGCCTCTATAACGTAGGGATTTCCAGCGTTCACGGCCCCGTGCTGACAACTCTCGCTGATGAGCCAGATTGGTCAATTGAGCGATTGTTCAATTGGGTAGAAGGGCGTCCCCTTGAGCCTCTCAAAGGTTGTGGTTGGGGTGGCGGTATTGCGACTGGGATTTTGCTACCAGGTAATCTCACTGTGGCGACTCATCTTTTGGGCACACCCATGCAACCAAATTTTGATGATGTGATTTTGGCAATTGAGGACGTTACAGAAGCACCTTACCGCATCGACCGAATGCTGACACAGTGGCGGCTAAGTGGTGCTTTATCAAAAGTCCGTGGGATTGCTTTGGGCGGTTTTACCCGCTGTGAAGCACCACCGAATGTACCTAGCTTTAGCGTAGAAGAAGTTTTGCGCGATCGCTTAGGCGATTTGGGGATTCCTGTTGTCTCTGGCTTACCTTTTGGTCACGACGGGCCGAATGCAGTTTTACCAGTGGGTGTGGAAGTAACGTTAGATGCTGACCAGGGAATACTTGGATGTCATGCTAATTCGTAATTCGTAATAATGCTTCCAGCAGGCTATGCCAACGTAATTCGTAATTAAGAAAGTCAAGGAATTGAGGTACATTTTCTTGCTTTGACTGCGGTTGCTGCAAGGCAAAATCGGCCTTACTTATAAACTGGGAGTTGGTTCCACGTTTACAGCGATTCTGCCATTGGGAGTAACAACCGAGGTAGAGGTTATAACAACAAGTTTTCAGTAGCGTAGAGGCAGTAAATTAACCTAGAAATTTCTCAATGGCATATCAAGGCGTAATTTTGGATGTAGATGGGACGCTTGCTCTCAGTAATGATGCCCATGCTCAAGCTTGGGTAGAAGCATTTGCAGCATTTGACTATGAGGTAGAGTTTGAGCAAGTCCGACCGCTGATTGGCATGGGAGGCGACCAGATTATTCCTAAGTTTGCGCCAGGACTTTCTGGTAAAGAAGGCTGGTGTTAACGTGATTGCAGTTTGTTGCGGTGGTTTTGATGATAGTCAATTAAAGAATGCGATCGCTATTTACAATGATCCGACTGACTTGTTAAAACACTACGACAGTTCACCTCTAGCAACCAAAGCAATGACGAGGACATAATTAAATTAATCACAGTATAAACACGGACATAATTGGTAGTAAGGGTTTTAGAATTTGTGTAGGTTGGGTTGAGGAACGAAACCCAACATCATCAAGGCTTGTTTGGGTTTCACTTCGTACCCTGTGGGATCTTGCTACAACCCAACCTACAATTCTCTTAATTTATTGTTCGCCCTACAGCCCTTCTCTACGAGACGCTAACGCGAACGGGCATCCTACGGCAGGCGTGCCGGAGGCATACCGCCAAGACGCCAAGAACGCCCGGCAATGGGCTAATGTTTCCCGGTCAAATTCCCACGTGCCGGAGGCATACCGCCAAGACGCCAAGAACGCCTTCGCGAAGCGTCTCGTTGGCGCAGCCTCTCGTAGAGAAGAGAAGAATTCGTAGAGCCTGCGTAAGTCCTACTTATTTTGGAGAATTGGTATTACCAATCATTCCTTGATTGCCCAGATAATAAAAGGAAGAATTCAGGAATCAGAATCAATTAATGGAGAATTTAGCTCCGCAACTCTCTTGCAAAGAGAGGAATGCCTGTCTTGAAAAGTGGCGCTCCTGCGTCGTTGGCAAAGCCTCTCGTAGAGAAGAGAGCTGCACTAACAAATCAACGAAAGCCGCCGCTCAGGCTTTGCGCTAATTGTAGACCACAAATATTAAAAATTACGCGCGAGTGTTTCATCGGTTATTCATCCGCTATTTATACAAAATAACCAACTCAATTTTGACTTTTGACTCCTGAATTCTTTCTTATTAAATAACCGCTTACTGATTTGCTAGCGAGTTTTAAAAAGTATCTTTTACACTCTAGCTTTCCTAAGTAAATTAGCCGTCTCAGTATCTGACTCTATGGTATTGAACTTACACAATCCCTAACTTTAAACCAGTTGAATGTCTAAATTAGTTTGGAAACCAGTAGGCTTATTTTCAAGAATGGCGAATCTAGAATCTTGGAAAAACAAAGAACCATTTAGGGGATCATAACTGAAGTCACTGAAGGAGGTAGCACCAAACCCTGCTTGAGAAACTTGAATTTTGTCACCTTCAACAGTCTTGAAGTCTTTGATAATGTCAACACCCTCTAATACATTGGTAAAAATAAATTTATCTGCACCTACTCCACCAGTGAGAGTATCGTTACCACTTCCACCAGAGAGTGTGTCATTCCCGCTCTTACCAGAAAGTGTATCGTTACCGCCATTGCCAAATAATAGATTATTTTGCCTATCTCCAACAATGGTGTCACTTTGATTTGTACCTTTGACATTATCAAAGTTTATAAATGTGAACTTAGCTGTGTTTCCGCTAGGAAGATTATTCACTACGAAACTTTGAGTTTCAAGGTTAGCGTTGACTGATGCATCTCCAATTAAAAAGGGTGCTGAAGGAGCAATTGAGGCATCTATAGTGTTATTTGCAGCGCTAGCATCAACAACAAGGTTTTCAAAATTGCCAAGTAAATCTGTACCTAGTCCGCTACCTTTTTTAAGAGTTCCATCAATGAAGATGGTAGAGCTTACACCTATTTTGCTGTAGTCAGCTGTATCAGTACCACCTCCACCATCTAAGGTATCATTGCCTGCGCTGCCTCTAATAATGTCATTGCCGCCACTACCAGATAATTGATTATCCTGAGCATCACCAGTAATAGTATCCTTTTGATTTGTACCAATTACATTGACAAAATTTTTCACCTTAACTGAAATTCGCGTTGAATCCGCAACTCTGATTTCTAGTCTTTCTTTAGATAAGTCAGCTACTATTGATACATTTTTGATGTCGGTAGTAGCATCAATACTGTTAGCCTGTCCCCTTGCACCGATCAGGGTTTCAACTACATCTTTAAACGTGTCAGTTCCAATTGCACCTTTTTGGAAACCTGCTGGTTGAATTATTACAGGTTGTCCTAAGTCACTGTAATCAACAATATCGTTACCGTTTCCACCAGTAATGGTATCATCACCAGCACTGGCAATAAATCTATCATCCCCAGGAGTGCCGATTAAAATATCGTCCCCATCAGTACCTGTAATTGTTGCCATAATCTTGGTTTACTTGTTTTTGAGTAACTAATGTATGCTAACTCGTTATCGGCTGTATTACTTGAATAAATATTGCAGAATATAGCTACTAACTAACATTCCCTCAAGCAAGTATTCTTCTGCTGCTGCCAGTTAGGGACTTCTAAATAAATATCCCATCGCTTTTGAACCTGGGGGATCTGGGGGAGAAGAATCTAACTGTATTTGTTACATGCACTAATTGGATAATTTATTTCTTGGAGTTCCCTTATCTCATCATGAACTAGAAATTCTAGTCTGGCGATGAGAGTTTTTTTTTAAAGTACACAAGCCAATTGCTGGTATAACTCCCAGAATCACTGCTGCAAATCCTTGTGCACTCCAATACAGTATAAAAGTACGGCTTGCTTCTGGAATTAAATCTTGTACAAGCGAAAGTAACCAAATCAAGATACTGATAAATAAGAAAGAGATTGAGGGGAGAAAATTCCACCACCAAATACCTGCTGTGTATCGTCTCAATACCAGCCATTGGCAAAGACCCAACCAAATTCCTGAAATAATATATGCGATCGTTGACAAAAATCCCAAAAGGAGGGCTGCTTCAGGAGATAAAGTTTCATTTGATGAAGCAACGGATGAAATGTAGTTAATCCAAGTTGTAGAAACATTATTAGCAATCAGCCAGCCTGCACTGGTAGCAAGTATCCACAGCCAACCCGATAAATAACCGTAAATAATTAACGCTTGGTCTGCGGCAAAAATCACTGCAAATACAAAATTGCTAAGAAATCTAACAAAAATGCTCCATGTTTGTTGTTGAGTAATAGTAGCTGGCAAGCTTTCTAAAAGAATTTTTTCTAAAGCTATGCTGGCAATGCCACCCACAACCCATCCAATAACGGTTATGAAGGTAAACTGGAGAAAGAACCTTCGTCTGTGGGAGCGCGGAATCAAGAACTTTCCCGGATTGGAATCGCTTTTGGTAGATGCAACTTGGTAGGGACTGTTAGAGTCAGATTGCATATGAAGTTTAGTAAAGAAGCAACTAGTACTTTTGCGGCGAACCTGCTGAAAAAGCGTAATCCCAGAATGATAAGCTAAACAGTGGCATAAAAAAGTGACTTAGGATGAAGTGATAAATGGGTGTTTCCTCAACGACTCCTCATCTCTTACGGGCTGCTCGTGGTGAAGTAGTAGATCGTCCCCCCGTATGGATGATGCGACAAGCGGGACGATATATGAAAGCATATCGAGATTTAAGAGAAAAGTATCCTTCATTTCGCGATCGCTCGGAAATCCCCGAAGTAGCGATTGAAGTTTCTTTGCAACCTTGGAGAGCTTTCCAGCCAGACGGAGTAATTTTATTTTCCGACATTGTAACTCCATTGCCCGGTTTGGGCATTGAAATGGACATTGCAGAAGGTAAAGGCCCAATTATTTTCTCGCCCCTCCGTACTCAAGAACAAATTGATAACCTGCGTCCCTTAGAACCAGAAGAATCTGTCCCATTTATCAAAACAATTTTGCAGGCGTTGCGCCAAGAAGTGGGCAACAAATCAACTGTGTTGGGCTTTGTGGGTGCGCCGTGGACATTAGCTGCTTATGCGGTGGAAGGAAAAGGTTCTAAAACCTACTCCGTCATCAAAAATATGGCATTCTCAGACCCGACAACACTGCATCAATTGTTAGCTAAATTAGCAGATGCGATCGCTGTTTACATGCGCTACCAAATTGACTGCGGTGCTCAAGTTGTGCAAATGTTCGATTCTTGGGCTGGGCAACTGAGTCCTCAAGATTATGACACCTTTGCTCTTCCCTATCAGCAAAGAGTTTTCCAACAAGTCAAGCAAACCCATCCTGATACACCTTTGATTTTGCTGGTTAGCGGTAGCGCGGGTGTGTTGGAAAGAATGGCAATATCTGGTGCTGATGTCGTCACCGTAGATTGGGCGGTGGATATGGCAGAAGCACGAGCCAGATTAGGCAAGCACGTCAAAGTGCAAGGAAATCTTGACCCTGGAGTGTTATTTGGTTCCAAACAGTTTATCCGCGATCGCATCCTCGATACGGTTCGCAAAGCTGGCAATTGGGGTCACATTCTCAATCTCGGTCACGGTGTACTCCCAGAAACTCCAGAGGAAAATGTCGCTTTCTTCTTTGAAACGGCAAAACAACTCAATGTCCTTGTTTAATCAGTTATCAGTTTTCAGCAACACATGGTAGGGGCACAACATTGTTGTGCCCTTATTGGTTCCTGACTCCAAAGTAGAAATTCAGTATGAACCAGAAACGGATTTTAGTCACCGGAGCAAGCGGCTGTGTTGGTCACTATATCTCAGAAGCTTTAATTCAAAATACAAATCATGAGTTATTTCTACTAGTTAGAAATCCCAACAAACTGCAAGTTGATATTCAAGCACGTTCAGGTATCACCGTCTTGCAGGGTGATATGCAAAAAATTAGCGCTTTTGCTGATTTGCTACAAACAATTGATATCGCAGTACTCACAGCCACAGCTTGGGGTGGTGATGAGACATTTGATATTAATGTAACTAAAACTTTAGAGTTGCTAAACCTGCTCAATCCAGATAGATGTGAACAGGTGATTTATTTTTCAACAGCTAGTGTTTTGGATCGCTACAATCAACCATTAAAAGAAGCAGGGGAAATTGGTACAGATTATATCCGTTCTAAGTATGAATGCTTGCATCAAAAATCGAAGTTAGCGATCGCACCCAAAATTACTACTGTTTTTCCTACTTTAGTTGTGGGCGGCGATGCCAAAAAGCCTTATTCTCATGCCACATCTGGCATTCCAGAAGTTACGAAATATATTAATTTAATTCGCTTTTTGAAGGTAGACGGCAGTTTCCACTTTATTCACGGACGAGACATTGCCACTGTAGTGCAATATTTGATTGATCATCCTCCCCAAACAAATGAACCACGTCAGTTTGTTTTAGGTCAAGCGCCGTTAACTGCTAATCAAGCAGTGAAAGAGGTTTGTGCTTATCTGGGCAAAAAGATTTACTTTCGTATTCCCCTATCTTTAGGGTTAGCTAATTTGATTATTGCTGTGTTCCGCATTCAAATGGCTGCTTGGGATAGATTCTGCATGAGCGATCGCCATTTTACTTATGAAAAGGCGATTAATCCTGGCAGTTTTAATCTACCAAATTACTGTGCAACTATGAGTGATGTTTTGAAAATTAGCGGTGTTAAAAGTGCTAAATAATTTAGTTTATTAAAGGTAGCGGCTCCGTGCTGCCACTTAACTGCTCTCTATCATTATGTAATAGACTCATCACTTTATTCTTGCAGTCAATATCGAAACTGACATAAACACAATCTGTTCCGTCTAATACCAATTCTTTGTGAGGTTGCACATTATTTTGATCCCTACCAACCTCCCCTTACCAAGGGGAGGTGCCGCAGGCGGTGGGGTTCTTTCTATGTGTCTTCATATGGAAACTGATAACATTGCTGTTATTAAAGCGCGATTTTTCTGGGGAGAGGCTGCGCGATCGCCTGATTTTTCAGAAAGTTGTAACAGCCGCAAAAATTGATACAAATGTTCATAAAATTTGATAAGTTTTATGCTTAATTCTCTCTAAAAACTTTGTCAAATGCCGACTTAGAAAAAATGGCACTATTAGCCAATAGGCTAACTCAAACTAATAAATAGATTATTAATGAGCACTCAACTAGCAGTCTGTCAATTAAATTTTAACGGTTAGTTGCATACCAAAAACCCTGTAGAGACGCGAAATTTCGCGTCTCTGTCACTTATGATATTAATGCGATTCTGACTTTTAGCCAAATGTTACGCCTTCTTCTAATTGATGACAACCCAAACGATCGCCTCTTAGCAATTCGTCAACTAGAGCGAGAGTTTACCGATCTCCAAGTAGAACAGGTTGGCATAGCAGAAGAACTAGCTCAGGCATTAGAAAGGGGGCAGTTTGATTTGGTTGTCACCGATTATCAATTGCGCTGGATTAATGGTTTAGAAGTGCTACGGGCAATTAAGGCGCTTTATCCTGACTGTCCAGTGATTATGTTCACCAACAGTGGTACTCAGGAAATTGCAGTAGAGGCAATGAAGTCTGGATTGGATGACTATGTTGTTAAGTCACCTCAGCACCACGTACGCTTGAGTGCCGCAGTTCGCTGTGCTTTAGAACGAGCTGAAACTCGTCAGAAAGCAACAAATTTAGAAGCTCGGTTCCAAACTTTGCTCAATCGGTTAAATGTTGGGATTTATCGAGCAACTTTGGATGGTACTTTACTAGAGTGCAACCCAGCATTCCTGCGGCTTATTGGATTGGGAACATTGCCCCAAGAGCAGACAAGTCGGTTCATAGAGCCTTATTTTCAACTAGAAGACTATGCTCAACTGGTCAACCAATTACGAGAAATTGGTGAGGTGCGCGATCGCGAGATGCAACTGCGACCAGCAGATGGTAGTTTAATTTGGGTGCGTGTCAGTCAGACCTTCACAAAAATGAATGGCAACACCATCATTGACGGCTTAATAGAGGATATCAGCGATCGCAAACACGCAGAGTTAGAACGAGAACAACTGCTAATCCGTGAACAAGCAGCCCGGAAAGAAGCTGAGACTGAAAGGCAAAACTATAGTTTGTTGTCTGAAGCTAGTCGGCTACTAGCATCGTCACTCGATTACCACATGACTCTGGCAAAGTTAGCAAACTTAGTGGTTCCCACTTTAGCTGATTGCTGTTTCATTGATGTTGTCGAAACTAATCTGACAGTGTTTGAAGAACCAATTATTGCTACCGCTAGCCCGGAAGTAGAAGCGGTGGCGCTTGTACTCAGACGATTTTATTCCACCTCAATTGATGCTGATTTTGGTGTACGCAATGTTCTCAAAACAGGTAAGCCAGAGTTAGTTCGTGATGCGCCAGATGCGTTTTTACTGGCAATGAAGCAAGATGCAGAACCCCTGCGGCTGATGCGCCAGATAAGTATTCAATCCTACATGATTGTGCCTTTAGTGGCTCGCGATCGCAAACTAGGTACGATTACTTTTCTGACAAACCAACCGAACCGTCGCTACACTAAAAGCAATTTGGCAATGGCTAAAGCACTGGCTCAACGGGCAGCTACAGCCATTGACAACGCTCGACTTTACCAGCAATCTTTAGAAGCAAATCGAATTAAAGATGAGTTTTTGGCCGTTCTGTCTCACGAAATCAGGACTCCACTAAATCCTATTTTGGGTTGGGCAAAACTCCTGCGTACTAACAAGCTTGATCAAAAAAAGACGGCTTTAGCCCTAGAAACCATTGAACGCAATGCTCAGTTACAGACTAAACTCATTGAAGACTTACTAGATATCTCCCGCATCTTGCGCGGTAAGCTAAATCTCAATGTTTGCCCAGTTGATTTAGCACCCATCATCAGAGCCGCTATGGAAACAGTGCGGCTGTCAGCGGAAGCGAAATCGATTCAAATTCACTCCGAGCTAGATCCTGCTGTTGGTCAAGTATTTGGAGATCCAGGGCGCTTGCAGCAAGTCGTCTGGAATCTGCTCTCCAACGCGATTAAGTTTACCCCAGAAGGTGGGCAAGTTGAAGTTTATTTAGAGCCAGTTGCTTCTCAGGCTCAGATTCGGATTAAAGACACAGGCAAAGGAATCAGCCCAGATTTTCTCCCCTATGTATTTGACACCTTCCGTCAAGCCGATAGTGCAACCACCAGAAAATTTGGCGGCTTAGGGTTGGGACTAGCAATTGTTCGTCATTTAGTAGAAATGCACGGTGGAACTGTATTGGCAGAAAGTTTAGGAGAGGCTCAGGGAGCGACCTTTATTGTCAAGTTGCCTATGATAGTTACCGATTCACTTGTGAATACAGAAGAAAGTGATACAACGGCTGCCGATACTTCAGCTTTTGATGGTCTGCAAATTTTAGCTGTAGATGACGATCCTGATTCACTGGAGTTAGTTACCTTTATCCTTGAAGAGTGTGGAGCAACGGTTACGGCTGTATCATCAGCAACAGAGGTATTAGCAGCCTTAGCACAGTCAAAACCAGATTTACTCGTCAGCGATATTGGAATGCCAGAAATGGATGGTTACATGCTAATGAGACAAATCAGGTCACTGACTCCAGAGCAAGGAGGACAAATTTTAGCGATCGCTCTTACAGCCTATGCTGGAGAAGGAAACGAACAGCAAGCAATTTCAGCAGGTTTTCAAGCGCATATTTCTAAGCCAATAGACCCAACCCAGTTAATTGCAACAATTGCCAACTTAGTGCAAGAAAGTAGGAGGTGAGCCAATTGGGATGAAACTGAAAGCCACAGATCCCCGACTTCTCAAAGAAGTCGGGGATCTTGTTTCTTGCAAATCAAGCAGTCACTATATAAGGCGAGTTAATCGCCGCTACACGACGAGCATCTACTAAAGCTTGATAAACGATCGCAGCTACCTCAGCGCGTGTAGCATCGCGGGTAGGATTGAGTTGTTTGGTGTTTGGGTAATTGATGATAATCTGCTTTTTGATAGCTTTGGCTACCTCATCTTTGGCATAGTCAGGAATTTTTGCTTCGTCGTCGAAAACTTTGAAGGAAGTTGCACCATCAGCAGATAACCCCAGTCCATTTACCAGAGAAACTATAACTTGCACACGCTGAATATTCTGGTTAGGGCGGAAGGTATTATCGGGAAAACCAGAGAGAAATAGACCTTGATATGCCTGCTGAATTACCTTGGATGCCCAGAAGTTGGCTGGTACGTCTTTAAATTTGCTAGTATCGCGGTTTGACGATGGGTTGAAAGCCTTTACCAGTAAGGCTGCGTATTGTGCCCGTGTCATCGTAGCATCAGGTTTAAACGTGCGATCGGGAAAACCGTTGACTATTCCCTGTTTGACTAATTCTCGAATAAACCCAGCGGCCCAATGACTACCAATATCGGTTAAGTCGATAGGACTGGGTGTTGGCGTGGGTGTGGGGGTTGGCGCAGGTGTGGGTAAGGGTATAGGTACGAGTATAGGTGTTGGCGTGGGTGCGGGTGTTGGTGTTGCTGCGGGTGTGGGTATCGTGGATATCGGAGTGGGTGTTGGTGTCAGGATAGGAACCGAACTATCTGCAAACTCTAAGTTTCCCGTGGCTTTAGCTGGATTTATTTGATTTCCTACTAAAACCAGCTTATTGGAACTAGCATTTTGCAAATCAAATTTACCGTTATTGCGGAGGATGTTCCCGCCTGGGCTATTAGTGCTACCAAGATCAGGTAGGGCAGTTGCAATTACTGTCATACCATCATCAGTATTGTTTTCGCTGAGATTATTACGCAGCAAAGGACGCGCACTACCAGAGATGACTATCCCAGAACGGTTTTCGTAAATTTTGTTTTCTAGAAGTGTGGGTGATGCTGTATCACTAATGGCAATGCCGAAACCTGTTTTAGAGAAGGTGTTCCCTTGAATTTGACCTTTGGAATTTTTAGCGATCGCAATTCCATTGGCTGCGTTCTCACTAAAAACATTACCTAGAATAACTGGATTAGCATCGCCTGTAGCAAATACCCCCTCACGCTTGCACTGGGTGAAGGTGCAATTAGCTACTGTAGGGGCGGTTGATTCAACCCAGGCACCAGTACCGCGGCTAGCTAAATTTGTCACAGTCACCCCCCGGAGTTCGGCGCTAGTCAGCAGTACAAAAGTGACGTTTTGACCAGCAAAAGTGCGGCTGAGATAATTGCCACTCCCTTCAATTACAATGCCCCTACCTTTGTTGGCTTCATTACCTACCACAGCTACGCCAGATGGAACTGTTAGGGGAAAAACTTCCCCACTGGCGGCATTGTAATTACCATCTGCCAGTTGAATTTTAGTGCCGAGTGTAGCAAGTTTGAGGGCTTGCGTAATCGTTTTAAAAGGGGCTTGTTGGCTACCAGAGTTAGTCTCGCTACCTGCTGATGGATTCACGTAAAAGATTTGGGTCATATTTATACTTTAAAAAAATATATAGACATAGTAGCGCTAACCGAAGTAGGTAGCGATCGCTAAAATTAATTTGCAACATTGGTTGGGGAATGGGGAATGGGGAATAGGGAATAGGGAATGGGGGATGGGGAATTAGTAATTATTCTCTCCCTGCCCTCCTGCCCCTCGGTCACTGAGCGACTTGTGCCGAGCGAAGTCGAGGTAAGTCGAAGTGCTGCTCCTCTACCTTTTCAAAAGATAATGGAAACTCTTGTAACAGCATCGCTAGCTGTGGCTTCGCTATATTAACGGTTAAAAGGCAACGGCTAAAAGGAGTTAAAGAGATGGAAACTAAGCCAACTGACCCATCGCTAGCACTCACAGAAATTCCTTCCGGCTATCTCAACATTATGGGTTACGTTGATCAATCAGAAGTCAACGGGCCTGGTTGTCGTGCCGTCATCTGGGTGCAAGGTTGTCCTCGCGAGTGTCCTGGCTGCTTTAATCCTGACTCCTGGTCATTTGAGACTAACCAATTGATTGCTGTTAATACCCTTGCCGAGAACATTCTCAGCAACCCCCACAACACAGGTGTGACATTCTCTGGTGGAGAACCCTTTTGGCAAGCGCCTGCACTAGCGTCTTTAGCTCAAAAGGTAAAAGCTGCGGGATTAAATGTGATGTCTTTTACTGGATTCACCCTCAAGCAATTACAGTCTGAATCTGCACCACCAGGTTCCCAAGCATTGTTAGAACAATTAGATATTTTAATTGACGGGCCTTTTGTGCAAACTTTGGCAATTAATTCTCCCAACTCTCCCGTTTCTTCTAGCAATCAACGGGTTCGTGTACTTAACCCAGCCTTCCTAGACCAAATTACTTGGGCGAGTGACCAAATAGAAGTTCACATCCTCAAGGATGGTAGCCGCATTGTTACTGGCTATCAAGGTGGATTGGAGTTGACGTAGGAGGGGAGCAGGGGAGAATAGCAACAATAAGTCTTTGATACTCGTGAATAAAACTCGGAACTCCGTTAATGAGGCTTGGAACTCCATTAATGAGGCTCGAAACTCCATTAATGAGGCTTGGAACTCCATTAATGAGGCTTGGAACTCCATTAATGGGGCTACGAACTCCATTAATGAGGCTCGGAACCCCATTAATGAGGCTCGGAACTCCATTAATGAGGCTTGGAACTCCATTAATGAGGCTCGGAACTCCATTAATGAGGCTTGGAACTCCATTAATGAGGCTCGGAACTCCATTAATGGGGCTACGAACTCCATTAATGAGCCTTTGATACTCATGAACAAGTATAAAACTATGCCCCCCTGCGTCCCCATCTTTCTTCTGGGACAGACTACAGTTAATGAAAATACTTAATCGAAATTTGACTAAATTATTTCAAACAATTTTTACTAAACACCGTGTACTCTGGGCTGTTTTACTCTTGGGGATAGCATTGGTGATAACGCTACTGCTTTCTCTCTCCCAAGGAGCAGTACCCTTTAGTATCTCTGAAGTTTGGCAAGCAATTCTGCACGAAGGTGATGCTACTAAACAGACAATCCTTTGGGATTTACGTTTACCGCGCATTATCGCGGCTCTGATTGTCGGCGCAGCGCTGGGAATGTCAGGAGCATTGCTGCAAGGAATGTTACGCAATAGCCTTGCTGATCCATTTATTCTTGGCATTTCAGCAGGTGCCGGACTAGTTGTGATTCTGATGATAGTGTGGCAAATATTCCCGATCGCAATTCCTCTGGCTGCGTGGATAGGAGCAATTTTGACTTCAGTGATCGTCATTCTGCTGGGTCGTGCAGGGTCGGGAATTTCGGTTGAGCGGTTAATTTTAGGCGGAGTGGCGGTGAGTTCTTTATTTGGTGCAGTGCAAAGTACATTGCTCCTGTTAGCCGAAGACGGTCAAATTCAAATTGCGCTCAGTTGGCTAATTGGTAGCCTTAACGGACGGGGTTGGCAAGAAATTTCCACGGCTGGCCCTTACATTATTGTTGCACTGCTAGGCGGATGTTTACTGGCGCGGTCGGTGAATGTGCTGGCGTTGGGAGACGATATGGCTGTGGGTTTGGGGGTTTCATTAACGCGATCGCGTCTTTTAATTGGTGGTATCGCGACCTTATTAGCCGCAGGTGCAGTCAGCATCAGCGGACTGATTGGGTTTGTCGGTCTTGTCGTCCCTCACGGTGTCCGCCTCATCGTCGGTACAGATCACCGCTTTGTTTTGCCACTTTCAGCTCTAGCAGGTGCGTGGTTACTCACCTTTGCAGATTTACTTTCCAGACTAGGAGCAGTAGAACTACCAGTGGGTTCTGTCACCGCCTTGCTAGGTTCACCATTATTTATCTGGTTACTTTATCGTCGTTCTGCTGGCTTTAATAAATTCTGAATATAAGGTTTCATAAATTCCTCGCCAACTAAATTTGGCAAAACTCTGCATTTACTCTGCGTTCCTTTGCGTTCCCATCGCGTTCCTCTGCGTTTAAAAACCCTTCAGTTTTCCCAATTTTGAATTATTGAAATGCCGCTCGAACTACAAAATCTCACTGGTGGTTACGCCGCAGTACCAATTGTCCAAGACATTAACCTGACTCTGCAAACAGGAGAATGGTTGAGTTTAGTCGGGGCCAATGGCTCTGGAAAATCTACATTACTCAAATTACTAAGTCGCATTCTCTCTCCCCAGCAGGGAATAGTTTTACTTGATGGCAAGGCAATTCACTCTCAACCCCCGAATATAGTTGCACAGAAACTGGCGTTGTTACCGCAACAACAAACGGTTCCAGTTGGGTTGACAGTGCGACAATTAGTAAGTTTAGGACGTACGCCACATCAACTTTGGTGGCAATGGGAATTAAACACCCAAGATTGGCAAAAAGTTGAAGCTGCAATTCAAAAGACGCAACTAGAAAAATTGAGCGATCGCTTAGTCGAACAACTTTCTGGCGGTGAAAGACAACGTGCTTTTTTAGCTTTAGCACTGGCGCAAGAGCCAAAGGTATTACTATTAGATGAACCTACAACTTATTTAGATATCAACTATCAATTACAACTCTTGGAACTACTCAAAAACCTAAATCAACAGCAGGAATTAACCATTGTCACAGTTTTACATGAATTGAATTTAGCGGCGCGCTATAGTTCCCGCATCGCTTTGTTAAAACAGGGTTATCTTTGGGGAGTTGGCACACCTGAAGAAGTTCTCAACCCAAACGCCATAGAGCAAGTCTTTGGTGTAGAATCTGTGATTATTCGCACACCTGTTGGTTTACAAGTTTGTGCGATCGCTGCTGTGTAAATTTCAAATTTGTCTTGGAAAGTTAAGTGGCACGGAAACATAATAAAAGCACTCCTCCCTGGAAGTTGGGAGGAGTGCTTTTTATTAAAACTTTTTCACTAAACTTAATCTTAATCCAATACGCTTGGGTTAAGAATAATTGTAGGTTGGGTTGACGTAAGGAAACCCAACATCAATAAGGGTGTTGGGTTTCGCGTTGCTCAAACGCCAGGTGCTACAACTGCCGGAACCTCCCGTTCGCCCTACAGCCCTTTGGGCATCCTACGGCAGGCGTCTCACGCCACTTGCTCCACTTGGGGAAACCCCAAGACCGCAGTAGCTCCCCGAGTGAGAAGTTCTGAATCTCTTTCAGAGAGGCTGCGCCAACGGAGGAAGCCTCCGATCAGACAACTCTTTGCAACGCACTGGCTCCCCAACCTACACCTAATGCACTATTTTAGCCCGGTCACGCCACTACATAATTTAATTTTTTTGGTTTAACTGAACCATAATGAAAACACTAAATTGAGCATTATGAACGGTGAGTTATCCCAGTGGGGAACCCCAGGCATTAAGTTCATCCCAACCCACCCCGCCAAAACGGTGCTTTGGCAAATGAGAAATTTCCAAGAACCAACTTGATTTGCTAGTTGATCGGCAAGGCGCTGTCCACGGCTTAAGTTTTCAGTGGAGGTGTTTTGAGCTGCTGATTGCCGTGTCTCTACAAGATGCGGCTTTTGAACTGCTTTTGCATCAACACTGTTTGACAATACTCTTTTTGCTGGATTCATGTTGCACCTCTTTGCGTCATCTAGGTTTGTTTTTAACCTGATGACATTCAATCTACGCGCTTTAAAGGATAGAAGCAAATAGTCTTTCTTTTCAAAACGATAGATTTAAGTGATGCATATGTAAAAACCTTCCCTAAGACAGATCCCTAAACTAGCGATCGCCTTCTAATCAAAACATTCACCTGCCTTACATGAATACCACCCTAAGACTTGGTTTCCTGTGTCTGTGTATCGATAATTGCACTCCAATCATCGTTTGTCACAGCAGCTTCTAGTTGACGCCGACGTTCGGCTTCAGTCGCATCTATTGTTTCTGACTCTTTAGAAAGGGTTGTATCAGCCATTGCTTTCCGCAATTTGAGCTTTTTCTCTTCGTAGGCTTGGCGTTCTGCTTCTGACATTGCCGCCTTGGCAACTTCGCCTACTGTACTAGCCCACATTTGGCGATCAGTTGCATTACCAGGTGGTATAATTTCGAGTTCTGCTATCCATGCATCTCGCAAATCTTCCATTTCTTGACGTTTGGGAAACTTGAATGCCTGCACGCGTACGAAAGCACACTTTTGTTCACCATTTTGGCGAAGATGACCGTTTAGGGATAGCAACACATTCCGCGAATAGCCAATGTACTGCGTGTGCTGTTCTGTGTCTAACACTGCGTAAACACCTGCAATTTTCGCGTTTTGAGCAGCCGCACACCAGGCTGTAAGGGGCATGATTTCAGTTCCATTGTTTGCCAATTCAGGAGTTATGCTCACCTCAGTGGTAGTGTGTTCGTCCTCGGAACTGTACAAAAATTCATGCAGCCCACGATGATTTGTGGGGACATTTTGATGTTCAATTGGTAAGTTGTTCTGAGTTTCCATAGCGGTTAATCTCCATGTGAGTAATTAGGCGATGCCTACGGCGGCAAGCTACGCAAATATATCCCTTTAAAACATTGAAGCTTAAATCTACTCACATCCCCAAGTCCATTTTCTTGAGGATTTTTCCAGAGCAAAAACACCAACATGCGTTACTTTAGTCTAAAAAACGCCCCTATGAATCAATTGACTTCTAAAGATTGGATGTTCATCAAACAACGACTAACTCCTTATTTGTTTTTGCTACCTGCCTTAATTATTTTAGGGTTAACTGTCTTTTGGCCTGCACTGCAAGCGTTTTACCTCAGTTTCACCAGTTACGAAGATATTGCCCAGCCACCGCAATGGATAGGTTTTGCCAACTTCCTCCAGCTTTGGAAAGATGCAGTTTTCTGGAAAACCTTGGAAAACACTTTTCTCTATCTTGTCGGTGTAGTGCCGATTTTGGTAATTGCTCCCTTGGGACTGGCAATTTTAGTCAATCAAAAACTGCGGGGAATGAATTGGTTTAGAGCTGCATACTACACCCCAGTGGTGATTTCAATGGTAGTTGCGGGGATAGCTTGGAAATGGCTGTATGCAGAAAACGGCTTACTCAATCAGTTCCTCAAAACTTTGGGTCTTTTTCCCGAAGGTATTCCCTGGCTAACTAGTCCAGCTAAACTTTTTGGCATTGTGCCAATTTCTCTGGCCAGCGTCATGGCTGTGACTGTGTGGAAGGGACTAGGCTACTACATGGTGATTTATTTAGCGGGTTTGCAATCAATTCCTGCTGATGTATATGAAGCCGCAGCAATTGATGGCTCTGATGGTGTCCGTAAACACTGGGATATTACCATACCCTTAATGAAGCCGTATCTAGCATTAGTTGCAGTAATTTCGGCTATTTCTGCCACCAAAGTATTTGAAGAAGTATACATTATGACCCAAGGAGGGCCACTCAGTAGCTCGAAAACAATTGTTTACTATTTATATGAACAAGCCTTCAATAATTTGGAAATTAGTTATGCTTGCACAATTGGGCTAGTGCTATTTTTGATAATTTTAAGTTTATCAATTTTGCGATTATTTATTAATCAGCAGGGGGGCGATAATATTACAATCTGATATTAACTTAATTTAAACTGAGTTCGACGTAAGAAAAAGTCTGAAAACTAGTCTAAACTCCAGAAGCTAGGCATTGCTGAAAAATCAAGCTGGAATACCTGAAACCCATACTCCCTCATATTTAGTATTTCCTGTCAATGCGTAAGTCCTAGGTATTTGTGTGATGATTGACCATTAACTAAGTACACAGGTGTAATTAAATTATAAAATAAGACCTCATCCTCAGTCCCTCTTCTTTTCAAGGAGAGGGAAGCGAAAAGCAGGGTGAGGTCTTATATTTAACTTGACCCATTTACTTAATGACTGATGACTAATGACTAACCAAAAGCGAGTTTGCATTATTTTGGGTACTCGTCCGGAAGCGATTAAACTAGCTCCGGTGATTCAGGTTTTCCAAAAATCCCCAGGCTTTGAATTACAAGTAATTTTGACTGGACAGCATCGAGAGATGGTTGAGCAGGTGATGCAACTATTCAACATCAAGGCAAATTATGACCTGGAGATTATGCAGGCTCAGCAATCTTTAAGTGATATTACCTGCCGTAGCTTGCGAGGGTTAGAAGCGTTATTCCAGGAAAAAAAGCCAGATTTAGTAGTGGTGCAGGGAGATACTACCACAGCTTTTGCCGCAGCTTTGGCAGCTTTTTATCAAAAAATCCCTGTAGGTCATGTTGAAGCAGGGTTAAGAACAGATAACATATTTAATCCTTATCCAGAAGAGGCTAATCGGCGGTTAGTTTCTCAAATCACTCAGTTGCACTTTGCGCCAACTCCTTTGGCTATGGAAAACTTGCAACGTTCTGGTGTTTTGGGTGAAATTCACTTAACGGGTAACACCGTGATTGATGCGTTGTTGAATGTGGCTGCAACCCAGCCAGCCTGCAATATCCCAGGCTTAAACTGGGACTCATATCGTGTCTTGTTAGCAACAGTTCATCGTCGGGAGAATTGGGGAGAACCACTACAAGCGATCGCTCAAGGATTTTTACAGATTTTAGATAAGTTTCCTGATACAGCTTTGCTTTTGCCATTGCATCGTAATCCTACAGTCCGTGAACCTTTGCAGGCGCTTTTGGGAAATCATCCCCGAATTTTCTTGACAGAACCTTTAGATTATGGAGAATTAGTAGGAGCGATTGGGCGATCGCATCTTTTGCTCACTGACTCTGGTGGGTTGCAAGAAGAAGCACCCAGTCTCGGAAAACCAGTGTTAGTGCTCAGAGACACTACGGAAAGACCAGAAGCTGTTGCAGCGGGTACAGCCACACTTGTGGGAACTACGAGTGAGAAAATTTTTGCATTCACTAGTGAGTTACTTAGTAACCTAGATGCCTATGAAGCAATGGCAAATGCAATTAATCCCTTTGGGGATGGTCATGCAGCAGAGCGCATTTTGAAAATTGTGCAAAATCACTTAGGGCTTGACTAAAAAATATTATTTTGGTTTGATTCATCCAAATAATTTTTTTCAACCGGGAAAAACCCGGTTTTTTGTTTTTTATCCAAAATTAGGATAGATAATATAGCGGTAGTTCATAGGTTTCCGTAATTTTCCGCCGCAAATCTATGGAGTATGGTTTTATTGCTAACAAATTTTATTTTTCTCATCTGTATAGTACATTTGATTGTCTCTCACTCAAGTGCAAACCGCTGTATCATAATGAACGCATAAATACCTCCTGGAACAATAAAGAAAACGCTTATTACCCAGCAGTCTATTGGTAGCAATCGAAATATTAATAAACTGGGGGTATGCTGTATAATTTTCATTCTTATCATAATAAATTCTCCAGAAACTTAAAAAAGTGAAAAAGCTCCTTAACTCTGATTTTCAAGGAGCTTTTTTTAATATTTACAAAAAAGAATGTCATTAAAAATGGTGTCTAATTGGTGATTCAGCTTTATTAGTAGGAGAAACTAATATTGTTGAATCAGAATGATTTGAAAGCTCAGGTCGCGGTTTCATCCCGCTCCCAATAGACGCAATAAATAATGCCAGAAGAAGCGCAAAAGGAATTTGTATTGGTAACCAGAATATTTCAAAGAAAAGCAGACCCATAGTCATTTCCACTCTGTTAGTTCTGTCAAGTTTACAAGCCTCACCAGGCACGCATTTGTATGGCACCTTCAGCAATCCAAAAAATAATACAAGAGATACATAATGAAGTACCTTTAAATACATGTCTTCCCTTGTACTATTGTCTATTCTGTAGCCATCTTTGTCGTATTTCATGATTTTTACCTTCCTCAATGTTGAAGTGCTACACACATTGCTTTGTTAATAGCAATGCATACGTATACATGAGAATAAGGCTTGATTTTTGCTCAGTTCAGTGAAAGCGACTTTCAAAATCTATAACTGGATGCACCATGAGTATATAATTTTATAGGTCGCGCAAAAATAAAAATCCCCATGTTAAATATTATGCTACAGGCAAAACTTTAAGCAATTTTCTTCAGCCGCAAAAATGTAACAATATTACTTAAAATTTCATTTATTTTCACTCGCCAACAAAAAAACTCATGATTAGCATGTTCAGGCATCAGTCTGATCTGAACAATGCTATCATGAGCCACAAAACTACCTACTTATTTAAGCAACTTAGGATTTGCTACTAGTTACTGGCTCGTTTAAAACTAACTCTGGTTGTGGTGTTTGCTCCTCTTCTTCTTCTGGCAAGCCGTAAAGTGACCTGTACAACTTCACGTACTGTTTAGCAGACTGATACCAGCTAAAGTCTTGGTTCATACCGCGTTTTTGTAGTTCTTGCCATTGGGGTTTGAAACGGAAGCCTTCCCAAGCCCTGATCATACAGGTGAAAAGGTCTAGCGGTTCATAGCGGTCAAAGCAATAACCAGTGCCTGCTTCATTTACGGGGTCGTAGTGCGATACGGTGTCAACTAATCCACCTGTACGGCGGACAATGGGCACAGAACCATAACGCAAAGCCATCATTTGGCTGATACCGCAGGGTTCAAAACGGCTAGGCATCAAAAAGGCATCAGTACCAGCGTAAATGCGACGAGATAGGGCATCGTTATACAGTAGGTAAGTTGCCATGCGTCCGGGAAAGCGGGATGCTAACTGCCACATTTGGCTTTCGTAGTAGCGATCGCCTGTTCCCAACAGCACAATCTGTGCATCTGTATAAGCCATGAACCGATCAAGGATTTGCAATATTAAATCAATGCCTTTTTGTTCCACTAATCGCGTCACGATCCCAATTAAAAAGGCATTGGAATTAACTTCTAATCCCACTTCTTCTTGCAAAGCAATTTTGTTAGCCTTGCGTTTATCCAGGGTATCGGTAGTGAAGGTTTGAGGAATGTATTTGTCATTCACTGGGTTATAAACTTCGGTATCTATGCCGTTGATAATCCCAGATAATTTCCCGCTAATAAATGACAACAAACCTTCTAGTGTTTCACCATAAGTAGCTGTCTTGATTTGCTCGGCATAAGTTGGGGAAACTGTATTTACCTTATTGGCAAATTGCACCGCAGCTGCCATTGTGTTGTGTCCTTGCATGTACCAGGGACACCAGGTAATTTTCTCCAAATACCAACGCCATGGCCCTTGATAAGCCAGGTTATGAATGGTAAAAACAGTGGTGATATCAGGATCTTGGTGCATCCACACAGGAATCATCCCCGTGTGCCAATCGTGGCAATGGATAATTTCCGGCTTCCAATAATTCCAGGCAAATTCCGCTGCACCATTGGCAAAAAAGGTGAACCGCCAGTCTTCATCCTCCCCAGAGTAAATGCGGCGAGGCAAGAAGACTGGATGTCCAAATAAGTACAAGGGAACATCAGTACCAGGCAAAACGCTTTCGTAAACAGCAAAGTCCTGGAACATGGCAGATCCCCGCCAGACGGGTTCTTTGGGAATTTCCATTTTGTCTGGCAGGAAGCCGTAGTAAGGCAAGAATATCCGCACATCATGCCCCATTTCTCTCAAGAATTTGGGCAATGCCCCAACAACATCACCCATTCCTCCTACTTTCGCAATGGGAGCTGCTTCTGCTGCAACAAATAGAATCCGCATGGTAATTTTTGCTTCCCCAGTTCTGCCTATACAGTTATCAGTCATCAGTTATTAATTTACTGGCTACTGATTACTGTTCATTGATTACTTACTTATCTAATCACATCTCCTCACCTAATAGCTTAGGAACCCCGCTGAACCACAGCAAAGATTTCTGCCAAAATTTCTTGCGCTCCCTGTTGCCGCAATAGATGTGCTAGTTCTGTGCCTAGGGCTTCGGCATTATTGGCTTTGCCAGTGACGGTATCTTTTACTAGCTTTTGACCATCAACACTCACGACTATACCCGTTAATGTCAAATTATCACCAACGATTTCTGTATTTACACCAATAGGTACTTGACAACCGCCCTCAAGATCACGTAAAAAAGCTCGTTCGGCGAGACAGCGATCGCGTGTTTCGGAATGTTCGATGGCTTTGAGTAGGGATATCAATTCGCTATCATCAGCACGGCATTCTATACCTAAAGCGCCTTGTCCAACAGCGTGGAGAGAGATTTCTTTGGGTAAAATTTGATGAACGCGATCGCCCATTCCCAACCGCTCTAACCCTGCTGCTGCCAAAATCAAGGCATCATATTCACCTGCGTCCAGTTTTGCCAACCGTGTATTCAAGTTTCCCCGCACATCTTTAAATGTAAAGTGGGGAAATTTGCGGCGTAACTGTGCTAATCGCCTCAGAGAAGATGTGCCGATTACCGCACCCTCTGGTAAAGTCTCGATTTGTTTCTCTTTATATTTTTCATGCACCACTAGCGCATCTGCTGGATTTTCCCGTTCTGTAATTGCTGCCAGTGTTAACTCCTGTGGTAACTGAGTCGGCAGATCCTTGAGGGAATGAACCGCAAAGTCAATCTCCTGGTTAAGCATTCCCAGTTCAAGTTCTTTAGTAAATAGTCCTTTATCGCCAATCTTGGCTAATGCTACATCCAAGATTTTGTCACCTTGGGTAGACATGGTATGGACTTCAAAAGTGATATCAGGAAAGCTTTTCTGGAGTTGCTCTTGTACCCAGTATGTTTGAACAAGAGCAAGTTGGCTTTTGCGTGAACCAATACGAATAGTGCGTGGGGGACTAACAACAACTGAAGTCATAAAAAAATATGTCAAACCAGGCGATAAATTCACTCTGATCTAGACTACCGCAGTGAGTGACTTACCGGGTTGCCTTTGCCTAATTACAGTCAAGTTTATTTTTGTTTTTCTTTACATACTTTTACATTTTTTCTAATTACTCAACAGTTCTGATTAACTGCATACACTAGCACTTATGGGAGTGTACTTTTTTAAGAATTTTTAATCAGCACTATTCATTTAGCACTCACCTGTACAAACGGCATTAATCGCGTCTCTACTCCTCACTCAGCAATCATTTCAAGGGTCGGTTTTAAAATATTCCTGTAATTTCTGAGTCCGCTGGTTTGTGGTACTCTCCAGACAAGCAAAATAAATCGTAGGAGCAACACTTCCTCCCTCGTATTTGCTTCTCTCAAAATCACAACTAGTATCTCGAAACTTGATCCATGCTTGTTGTGTAGCAATCAATTTCTGTCGCCTAGACCTTTATAACTTTGGCAGTAGTTGTTGATAGACTTGATTCAATTTTTTATCTGCATTCTGATAAGATAACTGAGTGCATCTATTAATTTCTGCTTGAGTTTGAGCATTATTGCAGTTGAGCTTTTGAGCTAAGCGCATCTCTGGTAAATTGGGCGTGCTTGCTATTGTCACAGAAAGGGTATCTAAACTGCTGAGAATTAACGTACTTATTAAAATTGGTAACAACTGACGCATAGGAAAATTTATTTTGTAAGTATAAACAAAAGATACCAGCACATCTGTCGGACGCAAAAGACTTGCATACTTGACACGCGAGCAAACATGTCGAAAGAGGGAAGTTGAAATTTTACAGGAATGCTAGGAATAGTTTGGTATTTTATAAATCTAAGCTTAGTTTTCATGCCTTATGAATCGTTCCGCCTGCCTTATCTTCAATCCAGTTGCGGGTCAAGGTGACCCAGAAGTAGAACTGGCACAGATTCGGGCAATATTAGAGCCAGAAATTGACCTCGATATTTATCTGACAACGAAAGAAGTTGGCGCTGACGAACTAGCTTATGCAGCAGTAGAGCGAGGGGTAGATGCGATCATTGCTTCGGGGGGAGATGGCACACTGTCAGCAGCGGCTGCGGCTGTAGTGGGTACTGAGATTCCATTTGGCATTATTTCTCGAGGAACAGCAAACGCTTTTGCCACAGCTTTAGACATCCCTGACACGATAGAGGGTGCTTGTGAAACAATTTTGCAGGGAGGAACCCGCAGTGTAGACGTAGCCTATTGCAATAATCAGCCAATGGTATTGCTTGCAGGTATTGGTTTTGAAGCTGAAACTGTAGAACTGGCAGACCGGGAAGCGAAGAATCGCTTTGGCATGATGGCCTACGTCCTAGCAGGAATTCAGCAGCTAAGAAACTTAAAAAACTTTGATGTTGAAATTGAAACTGAGGACAGGATAATTAAAACTAGTGCCTGTGCGGTAACAGTGGCAAATGCAGCACCGCCAACTTCAGTCTTGGCTCAGGGCCCAGCAGGTCTTGTTTATGATGATGGACTATTAGATTTGACAATAGTGGCTCCGACTAGTAAGGCGGGAGCGATCGCCGCTACATTCCATCTGTTTCAAACAGCCTCTACAGGGAACGCCGCAGAGCGTGATGATATTGGCTTCCTGCGAGCTAAACAATTTAAAATCACAGCCGACCCGGTGCAAAAGGTTGTCATAGATGGTGAAATAGTAGGCACAACTCCCATAGAAGTTAAATGCGTACCAGCCGGCTTGAAGATTTTTGTGCCTTTAGTAGAAGAAATTGAGCCTACGGAAAAACTAGATGGACTTCCTAACTTGACTATTGAGATGAAAGATCCAGCAGAGGAAGCAGGGGAAGCAGGGGAAGAGAATAATTAATGACTTTTGACTCTTGACCCTTGACCTTTAACCCTTGCCTAATCCCTAGTAGAAGAATTAGGAGTAAGTTGAGTTGAAACTTGTATCTGATCCGGCGATCGCCAAAAAAATTCGCAAGATGAATCAGCGGGTGCGGTGGCAAGATCCGTTGATTTTGGAGCGGGGCATTGACCAAACTCGGCTAGTCTTGGAAGATGGTCATGCAGACGATTCTGAGTTCTCGTTTTTGGTTGTGGGTGATAGTGGTTCCGGGTCACACAAGGGACACAATCCTCAACAACAAGTTGCTAACCTCATGCGGCCCCATCACAATGATTGCCGTTTTATGCTGCATACGGGCGATGTGATTTATTTAGTGGGGTCGAGTGAGTACTATCAGCAGAACTTCATCAAGCCTTACCGAGAGTTTATCTTGGGCGGAGAGCATCCTAAACGGATTGCTTACGACCGAATGGTTTTCAATCTGCCGATTCTACCTGTACCAGGAAATCACGATTATTATGACTTGCCGATTCTCTTGAGCTTGGCGTCCCTGACAACATTACCCATCCGTCAACTGTTGCGATCGCGGTTAGATATTGATGTAGGCTTGCATGGCTCAAGCACAGGTGATGCTTACGCTAAGGCGTTTTTGGACTATCTCAAAGCGTTTCAGCTTCCAGGAGAGTTAGAGCGTCACTTAAACAAGTACTATACTGCCAAGACAGACACAGGTTATTGTCTTAGCTATCAACCTGGACACTTCACCCGCCTCCCCAATCGCTACTACACTTTTCGCTACGGCGGTATTGACTTCTTTGCCCTGGACTCTAACACATTTAACGATCCGCCGCCGTTGCCTACAACAAAGGAAGGCAAAGCCTATCGTAGACTCTTGGAAAAACGTCGTCAGGATTTAGAGCAAGAAAAAATAGAAATCATTGAAAACTCAGCAAAGCTTAATCCCGATAATCCCCAAGAAGCTGACCAACTGGATGATTCGCAAGGTAAGGTGTCACAAATTGAGGAAATTATTGTTGATATTGACAAGCAATTGAGTGCTGACCAACAAACGCTAATTGATATCGAACAACTCGACTGGCTCAAACAAAGACTAATTGAATCTTGGAATACCGCCGAAGTTCGCGGAAGAATAATTTATTTCCACCATCCTCCTTATGTAACTGAGGCGACGAAGTGGCAACAGGGACAGACTATAATAATTCGCCAACGCCTACGTGGTGTGTTGGATGCGGTGGCTCAAAAAGTAGGTTCATTAACTCAGGGGCGTCCACTGGTAGATCTGGTATTAAACGGTCACGCTCACTGCTTGGAACATCTTGAGACGATGGACACAGGACACGCTGATTCTCATATCCACTGGATTGTTTGTGGCGGTAGTGGGTATAGTCTGCGACGCCAGCGAACTGAAGGCGCAGATTTGATGGAGAATTTTGGGGACATAAATAACCAAGAAAGTAGGTTAGTAGCGCGATCGCATCTCTTCATTGGTCGCAATGGTCAAGGTTCTCAAAAACGACGACCCTATTCAGGTCTACGTATTGATGTTAAAGGCGATGACCACCCCAAGTTCATTGTCCGTCCTTTGGTTGCTGAATGGTATCAGCGACAGTGGCATAATCGGGAACTTGATCCGTTTAACATTTGATTTCTCACATAGCAATACAGACGTGATTAATCACGTCTGTACAACTGCATCAGCCCTTTCACGTATAATTGCACCTCGGAAAGAATGATAGATAATTGACTAAATTATTCCTGGGCCTCTACCGCGTTTGTCGCCCTTTTCTGTCAACTTACCTTCTTCGTCCTGATTAATTTCTCCGAGTTCTTCAATCCGTTGTGCCTTATCTTCTGCTGCTTGTTTTCTCGCATCACCCGGTGTTTCGTAGTACATTTCTGGTTCAACTGCATAGTTGTTTGACAATCCTTCTTTGTCCACGGTGTAGCCGTCAGTGGTGCGTATACTCTCGGAATCGGTTTGGTCATCAGTAGGCGCGCTTGCCTCTTTCTCTTCTGTAGGAAGTGTTTTGTACTTGTCTCCCTCTCTTTCCATACGAGCGGCAGTTTCTGCTGGGATGATTCCGCGATCATACGTATCTACTTCAGCTCTATCAGATGAGTCTACCGCTTTATTATCTGCTTGATTAGCCATAATTTATGTCCTTGTTAAAGATTTTGTTGAATAACATTCGAGAACTAGATTAGGCTGTTTCTCATGTAAATTCTACTATCTTTAGAAGTGATTTATATTGAGATATATATTCTTTCTCTCTGTCTTTGGATGCATATAAAAAAACTATGTAATTTACTTTTACAAAACTAAAAATTACAGGATGGACAATCTCCATCCTGTAATAGAATAGTTATATAGTATCAATAACCACACTCAAGCTAGCTTAATGGGTTTGAAATTCTTCGTCAACGATTTGCTTTTTCAGTAATTGAATTTCTGTAGCCAATTCTTGCCGAGTGGAAGCTTTGATGAGATAACGGAAAGTAAACCAAGTGGCGTAACTAATTCCAATCAACTCGGAAGTTGGTGATAGTAATGGAATACCATTAATTGCGTCCAATACTGCTAGCACCACCCTGACTGTAACAATCGCCGCTAAAATTAAAGCTACAGTAATTAGAGGCTGCTTGTAGTCGTTAAAAAACTTACCTAAGTTTTCAGGCAGTTGCTCCAAAAATTGAGAAACTTGCCTACTAACTCGCTCCCATTGAGATTCTAATTTAGGAGCTGGTGGTAGCATTGGTAAGTTCGTAGTTTCTGCACCTTCAAGAGCTAGCATACCTTGCGGTGAGGTGGCACTGATAGATTCTAGTTGCTGTTGTTCCGTTTCCATAGTTTTTTGGCAATTTCAACAGTTTTTATAACTGACTGAGATTAAATAAACATAATTTTGAGGGTCGTCAGTTGCCGATTATTAGTGATCAGTTGTACCTACTACTGACCACTAACACACCTACTTACTAGGATTTGTTGTTAGCTACTTCAGCTTTTTGGCGGAGCGACAGTTGCTTTGTTAACTACGGCTGTGACACCTTTAATCTCTTTAGCTAAAGGTTCAATCTTAGCCAACTGAGCCTGATTATTTACAGTTCCTGCTACAGTAACAGTTCCATTTTCTACTGCATTAACTGTTAACTGACCACCAGGTATATTCGCTTCTAACTTAGAGCGAACTTGACTTGCTAAGTCAGCTGGCGCTCTGTCTGTATCGCCACCAGTGACATTATTCCGCTGTTCGCGAGAGCGAATATCTGCATTCAGTTGTCTTCTGCGGACTTCACTCTGTGCATCTTCTTTAGAAGCTTGTGTTACTTGTGCAGTCGGCGTTTGTGGACTAGCATTAACAGTATCAGGCGCATCCGTACTAGTTTTAGCAGCCTCCTGACAAGCAGTAGCACCAAAAAGTAAAAGGCAACCGATTAGGAAAGGAGTTAGCTTTTGCATACATTTAATTCTGAATCGAAAGAAGTCTGTTGATATTTGCGGCAATAGTAAGGAGCAAGTTTTTAGAGAAGAGCAAGGTTGTTATCTTCTTGCTTTGGCAATTTTATTGAATGAGTGTGAGTGACAACTTCCTTGGGTTAAATTCTTTCGTCTCGATGGTCAACTATGATCACAGGAGGTTCGTCTCCATGAGTTCCCGCCACGTAATTGGTGCGAACGTCATCAGAATTTGTAACTCGGTCGAAACCTGGGCGGCGTTCGCCTAGTTCATTAGTATCATAGATGGCAAATTCTTCTATACCTCGGCGTTTGAGGATACTTTCAGCCTGGTGGATTTCAGCATCTGTAGCATCTATAATTATCAAGTAGTCGCCTTTATTAAAGCGATCGCTATAAACTCGTGCCCGGTCTTCTGGAATTCCTAAACCAACGAGTCCGCCAGCAATACCCCCAGCTGCTGCACCAATAGCCCCGCCAGTTAAAGTTGTTGCCAAAGCGGTTGCTGCTGCACCACCCGCAATTACAGGGCCGATTCCAGGAATTGCTAAAGCGCCAAGTCCAACTAATAACCCGCCTAAACCACCTAATACGCCGCCTGTAGCTGCTCCAGCTTTTGCACCCTCGTCTGCTTTATTGCCTGTACCGACATTTCTGTTTTCTACACCAGCGATACCTTGGCTGTTTGCGTCTTTAGCAATGATGGAAACTCTACTCATTGGGAAGCCAGCATCTCGCAAATCTGTCAGTGCTGCTTCTGCATCTCGACGATGAGAGAATACCCCAATTGCCCGTCTTTCTACTACATCTCTACGAGGAGCGGTAGAAACTGGAGCGGTAGAAACTGGAGCGACATAATCAGGAGTTGTATTTCTAGCATCTGGGTGGTCATAAATGCCAAATTCTTCCACACCCTGCCGATTTAGAATTGCGTGTGCACTAGCGATTTCAGCGTCGGTGCCATCTATAATGACTAAGTAGTGTCCCCGCTTCACTCGTTCGTCGTAAACTTTAGCTCGTTCTTCGGGAATTCCTAAACCAATCAATGCGCCAAGCAAACTACCAGCTGCTGCACCAATGCCAGCACCAGCTAGAGTGGTAGCTAGGGTAGTTGCTGCGGCTCCAGCAAGCATAATTGGTCCAATTCCAGGAATTGCCAAAGTACCAAGACCAACTAATAAGCCAGTCAATCCGCCCAAAGCACCGCCTGTAACTGCTCCAGTTTTCGCACCCTCATCAGATTTATCGCCAACGCTATCACGGACTTCAGCGCCAGCAATATCATCACGCTCTCCATCCTGCGTAATTACAGATACTCTGTCCATCCCAAAGCCAGAATTTCTTAATTCATGCAGCGCGTGTTCAGCATCACGACGATTAGAAAACACGCCTACAGCACGTCTATGTACTCCCACAACCATGTCTTTACTTCTCCTAGGATTAACAAATTAATTATTCAGAAATTTAGAGCTGCGACTACTCACCGTTATACATTTTAAATTTTAAAATTTCATCAATCGGCCGGAATAATTTTTACCTCTATCAACAGACATAGGTGGATTTATCTAAATGAGTAAAAAATAGCAAGTATCAAGTTTTAGGTATTTTTTTAAATTTAGGTTTTACTCTTTTAATTATCGACTATTTATTGCTGATTTGAATAGCTCATGTTTCTAGTTATTGTCTTCTGTATATACTCAAAAATTCTAAAAAATCCCGTTATTAATGTAAATTCAACTTTTTTATAGCGTTTCCTAATCGAGGGACATCATAGTCCCCTCCTCGCTTGCTCTGAGGGGGTTGGGGGTGGGATTTTTGTCCCTCACTTAACCGATAACCGCTATATTTAGCGTTTCATTTTTATTTATAAATCTTAACTTTTTTATAAATTAATTGCATTGTTTGTTGCCATACATACCTCTTTGAAAGGCTGACTGAAAAAAAACTTGCTTATAAAAATCCGACATCTGATAACAATATCTACCACTTAAGATCGGGTAAACAGAATTCACTAAATATATAAACTAATAAACAAGTTTTTTCTGGAAATGGTTATTTAATTGAGAGCAATTTAGATAATAAAACTATATTTTAATTCTACTGCTAAGGAAAAAACAGCCGCAGTTCGGGGTGAACTAATACCATTTTGAAAAAAGAATGCGACAGATAGACCACTGTAGAGACGTTGCATTGCAACGTCTCTACCAAAGGATTTGTTGCAATCATTAATTGTCTCCTCTCCCTTGGTATAGTATTAGAAATGATTCAATAGCAATAATTTTGTTGATCATTTTCCCCTCTCAGAATTTTTGATGAGGAGATTTTATTCCAATATGTTTCAGTTAAAGCTCAAAACGAGAATTTGTGTAAGTTGGGGAGCAGGGGGACAGTAAACTCTGTTAAGAAACCTCAGAACTTTGTTAATGAAGCTCGGAACTTCGTTAATGAGACTTAGAACTCCGTTAATGAAGCTTTGAGCTTCGTGAATCCACCTCACAACTCCATTGACGAGTATTAAAGACTCGTTAATGGAGCTACGAATTTCAAGTTCTTTGCCCCTCTGCCCCTCTGCTCCCCTGCTCCTCTGCCCCGTTTAACAACTTGGATTAATTACAACAATCCTTCCAGTTTGCGACGCATCTTCTCTAATTCAGAATCAGATAATTCTGGTTCTTCTTGTTCTTGCTTGGGGCGGAAGGCGTCTTGATTAGTATCCTCCCCCTGGGCGTCTGGTTGCCAGTCAGTTTCTTCCACGTTAATTTCTGGGACTTTTTCGATTAAAGGGCTGTTTTCCGAGACAATTTCCCATTCATAGTCAGCACTTTCGCAAAATTCTTTGATTTCATCAGCATCAATCGGCTCTGGTGTAGGTGCAGGGAAGTCTTGAGCTTCCAGCAATAGAGAAAAGCGTGTGGCGTCGTCTTCTGACTCGAACATCAGAATTTTATTGCGATCGCCTACTTTAATCGTATGAATCCCCTCATTTTCAGTTCGAGCATTAAAAATTAATACAAAAACGCGCATATTAGTTTATTCATTCGTCCTTTCTAAGGTCTACTCATATTGTTGTGCTTAAGGGAAAGTTACAGCAAGAATTTTCACTTTATTCAGATTTTCCTGAAAGAGGCAATGTTGTTCAGCATAAATAATATTGATTAAGGCAAATGCCGTAACTCAACCGATAAGGTCTTAGGTTTTGTTGACGTATCCTGGAAATGGCATAGTGAATTAATGTGCCAGTTGATGCTTGTGATGTGCTAGCTATAGCAGGGAATAGGGAATAGGGAATAGGGAATAGGCTTGAAAGTCTTTTAGTATCAGGGTTTTATGATAAGTTTGTGTCCTAATCTATGTGGGAACTGCTCTACATCCGGCAATTAATACAATGAAAGCAAATGATTAAATCTCCCAATCTAGATCATCACTCCTGCACCCCTGTCCGCAAACGTATGTGGCTACTAGTGTTGAGTCGCGGTGGCATCGCCTTGGGCGGACTTTTGCTAATTGGAATTGTCGGTGGTATTTGGCGGTTACGCACTTTTGTTGAAAAAGAGTTAACGCCATTAGCACAACAAAGTCTCACGACTACACTTAACCGTCCAGTAAAACTGGGAAAAGTGACAAAATTTTCTCTGACGGGAGTGCAGTTTGGCGCTTCAAGCATTCCAGCTACACCCACAGATCCAGACTGGGCCACTGTCGGTGCTGTAGAGGCGAGTTTTGACCTGTTGAAATTAATCTTTAACCACCAATTAAAGCTAGATGTCACTTTAGTTAACGCGGATGTTTACGTTGAACAGGATAACCAAGGGCGCTGGCTTACCACTAAAATAGCGCCGCCACGTAAAGGCGGAGCCATCAAAACAGATTTAGATAAACTGTGGTTTCGTAATAGCAACCTGGCGTTGATGCCACAGGTGAGGAGAGCAGGGGAGATAAATTCTAGCTCAGGACTCAGCACTCAAGACTCAGCACTCAAAAAGCTTTCCCCTGTGACATTTTCGCAAGTGAACGGATTTGCCCAACTTGTAGAAAACAACCAGCGGATAAAGTTGGATGTGGTAGGTCAAGCAGACAGTGGTGGTAGTATTTCTATTCAGGGAGAGACACGTTCCAAGGTACTAGCTGGGAACTTACAGTTGCAAGGACAAGGTTTACTGGCTGCGGATGTTACCCGGTTGATCAAGTTGCCCTTTAGCTTACAGGCGGGTCGAGTTAATGGGGACTTGCAGCAGATTAAATTAGTACCGGGACAGCCCACTTTATTATTTGGTAGCGCTAGTTTACAAGGGGTAACACTTCAAGTGCCCCGCGTACCACAACCGTTTAACAATATCCAAGGCAACATCCGCTTCCAACGAACAGAAGTACAGCTAGACAATGTTGCTGCTAATTATGGCAAAATCCCCCTTGTGGGTACGGGTATTATCGACTCTAAAGCAGGCTTTAAGTTGGTAGGTCGCGTAAATGCGGTGAGTTTGGCAAATGCCCAGGACGCTCTCAAAGTCATACTACCTATGCCTGTGGCTGGGGAAGTAAAAGCAGACTTGCAGATGATGGGGCCAACCACTAAACCAATTCTTTCAGGCATAGTTACCACAATTAAAACTGCCCGGATTGACAAAGTTGATTTTAATAGTGTCAGTAGCCAGTTTGATTTTAATACAAGTTCTTCCATAATTACTCTTAAAGATATTCAAGGTAAAGCAACAGTTGGCGGTGAAGTCACGGGCGCTGGCACAATCCAACTTGGTAAATCCCCCCAATTAGATTTGAATTTTGCCGCCAAGAATGTTCCTGGAGATGCGATCGCTCAAGTTTACGAAACCAAACCTACTTTTCAAATCGGCACTATCTCAGCTACAGCCCAACTAAGAGGCGCTCCTACCAGTGTCCAAACTCTGGTACAGTTTCAAGCTCCTGGCGGCACTTACCCCGGAACTGGCGAAGTTGCCATTGCCCCAAATCGCACCGTCTCTTTTCGCAATGTAGCTCTTAATGTCGCTGGTGGGACAGTGCGAGGAACTGGTAGTTATGCCAATCAACGTTGGCAAGCTGTTGCTCAAGCTTCTGGTGTGCAGGTGGAACCATTTGTAAATAAAAATCAACTGCAAAATCTCTCTTTGGCGGGGGCACAATTTAATGGTCGTCTGCTTCTCTCAGGAACTACAGCACCATTCCAAGTGGCGACGATTCGCACTGAAGGGGCAAAAGTTCAAGTCGCTGGCGGCACAGTTGCAGTTTCTAATATTCAGCTGCAAGACCAAAGCTTTTCCGCACAATTGGTAGCAAATGGTGTCCGACTGGGGCGGATATTGAGAAAGTCACCCCCAGCTTTAACTGGGCCATTGGCGGGTACATTCCAAATAGCAGGTAGCAGAGATAATTTCAGTCTTAAAACCTTACGCGGCACTGGTGAGGCTCGCCTTGCTGTTGCTAGTGGTACTGTCACAGCCAAAAATATCCAAGTTGCTGACGGTGTATATCAAGCGCAAATCCAAGCCAATAACGTACCTGTGCAGCAGTTGGCAACAGTCCCACCCCGGTTTAAAGGAGCTTTAACTGGTGAGTTCAATGTGGCGGGTTCTGTTGAATCCTTCCAACCGCAAACGATCCAAGCTAGCGGTCAGGCACGGATAAAGGTTGCAGGTGGTACGCTCACAGCCTCTAACATCGAACTGGTAAATGGTAGCTATCAGGCACAAGTCCAGGCAAATAACGTGCCATTGCAGCAGTTGGCAGCAGTTCCACCCCAGTTTCAGGGAGCGTTGAGTGGTCAATTGAATGTGGCGGGTTCTGTTGAATCTTTCCAACCGCAAAATATTCGAGCTAGTGGTCAAGGACAGTTGAATGTTGCAGGTGGCACAGTCACAGCCTCTAATATTCAATTGGTGAATGGTCGCTATCAAGCTGTCGTTGGTGCTTCAGGTGTGGAATTAAATCGCTTGAATCAGCAGTTGCAGGGTGAATTTGGCGGTAAGCTGCAAGTGGCTGGCACACTAGGATCTTCCAAATTGGCTGATGTGCGTGCCGCTGGACAGGTGCAGTTGTCCCAAGGTATTCCTGGTCTTGAGCAACCTCTAACAGCTGCGATCGCCTGGAATGGTGAAAAACTTAGCATTGAGCAAGCAACTGCTCCAGGGTTAAATATCAGCGGTGACATATTAGCGAATGCACAGGAAGCAGGTATACCGGAAATTACCGCGTTAAATCTTAATGTCCAAGCACAGAATTACAATCTCAAACAGTTACCTATCAATCTACCTAATCAGGTGGCTGTAGCGGGGAGAGCAGATTTTAACGGTAAAATCACTGGGAAACTGCCCTTGCCGAATCTGACAGGGCAAATCAAGTTACGAGATTTTGTGGTACAAGATATTGCTTTTGAGCCGTTATTAACTGGAAATATTCAATCTGTCCAAGGACGCGGTTTGAATTTAGACTTTGTTGGTAATAGCGATCGCATTGCCCTTAACCTAGATGCCAATAATCGTCCCCAGTCCTTTTTAGTAAAGTGGCAGCAAGCATTAGCATCAGGTCAATCCCAAGGGGATAATTGGGCACTCAAAGTAGAAAACTTCCCCTTAAAAATATTGAATTTGACTGCGCCGTCGAATCTGCGTCAGGGTGCTGGTAGAGTAGCCGGGTTGTTAACTGGGGATTTGTTATTTAATCAGCAGACATTGGCAGCAAACGGGAATGTGGCGATCGCTAATCCGCAAATTGGATATATTAAAGGCGATCGTTTAGCTGCTCAATTCCGCTACGGTAATGGTCAAGCAAAACTTACTAGTAGCGAATTTGTCAAAGGCAACAGTCGTTACGCCTTTGCTGGTACTTTTGGTCAAACCCCTAAAGGGCCCCAATTACAAGGCAAACTTAACGTCAATCAGGGTAACATCCAAGATGTCCTGGCAGCAGCACAGGTATTTGATTTACAAGATTTACAACGCGGTACGGCAAAGCCAAACTACGGCACCGCAGCAGATCTGACCACCAACCCCCAAGGTTTACCAAATCAGCCTTTATTGAGCCAACTTCAGCGTTTTTATGAAATTGATGCCCTATTAGCAGAACAAGAACAACAGCAGATATCCACTCCAATACCAGATTTGGCAGACTTAACAGGGACTTTCAATGGCGAAGTGGCTATAGATACTGCTACAGCTAACGGACTTTCAGTGCAATTTAATTTGAATGGTCAAAACTTTGCCTGGGGTAAGAAAGAACAACCAGGCCGTTTTTATAATGCCGACAAAGTGATTGCCGAAGGTAACTTTGAAAACGGGGTTTTGAGGTTGCGACCTTTACGCTTCGAGTCCCAAAACAGGTTGATTGCATTCACAGGTAACATTGGCGGTAATGAACAGTCTGGTCAACTGCGGGTGAATAATTTTCCCTTACAAATACTGAATAATTTTGTCAAACTCCCAGGTGGTGTAACAGGTAATCTTAACGGTACAGCCGCTTTAGCAGGGAGCATTGCCAATCCTCAAGCCCAAGGCGAATTGCAAATCACAGAGGGAACACTGAATCAAAAGGCAGTAGAATCAGCGATCGCAAGTTTCAATTATGTCAATGGACGTTTAAACTTTGGCAGCACCGTATCAGTTGCTGGGCCAGAACCTGTAAATATTACTGGCAGCATACCCTACCAGTTGCCTTTTGCTTCCGTGACACCAGACAACGAGCAAATCAGTTTAGATGTGAAGGTGCAAAATGAGGGATTGGCACTGTTAAACCTATTGACTAACCAAGTAGTGTTTGAGAATGGTGAAGGACAAGTAGACCTCAAGGTGCGCGGGACGAGACAGCAGCCACAGGTAGATGGAATTGCCACTATCAATAATGCCACTTTTTCAGCACAGGCTTTGCCAGGAAAGGTGAGACGTGTCACAGGAAAAGTACTGTTTGATTTTGACCGTGTTTTAGTAGAAAATCTTCAGGGTAGATTTAGCCGGGGTCAGGTAAAAGCTGCTGGAGAAATTCCCATTTTCAACAACGAGAAAGTGGCTATTAACAATCCCCTGACTGTTAATCTCGATCAGTTAAAGGTGAATTTGAAAGGATTGTACCAAGGAGGCGCTAATGGCAATTTGCAGATTACTGGTTCCGCCCTTAACCCACTAGTGGGCGGTAAAGTAGATTTGTTTGATGGTCAAGTGTTGCTCGCAGATACCAACACCAGGCAAACTTCAAATAGCAATCTCGGTGTCTCACTCACTAAAGCCAACAAACAGACTAAAGCTGAAACGGGTAATGAGAATGCAAGGTTTAATAATCTAGAACTAGAGCTAGGGAATAACGTCCAAATTACCCGTCCACCGATTCTCAGCTTCCGAGCAACTGGCAACCTTATAGTTAACGGTTCCTTCAGTCAACCAATACCCGATGGCACTATCCGGTTAAAAGCAGGTGGGGTGAATTTGTTTACTACCCAATTTAACCTTGCTCGTGGTTATGACCATACTGCAACTTTTACAGCCAATCAACCCCGCGACCCCGATTTAGATATTCGCCTATTTGCCAAGGTACTGGATGTAATTCAGAGTAGTGACTTCAGCCGGACAAATTCCACCGGGTTAGCAGCTTTAGAAACTGTGCGAGTAGAAGCTAATATCAAAGGGCCCGCCAGCAAACTGAACGAAAATCTGGAACTAACTAGCAGTCCATCGCGTGGTCAAACAGAAATTGTAGCTTTGTTGGGAGGTGGGTTTGTAGACACTCAGGGACGTGGTGATACTACCTTGGGTCTAATCAACATCGCAGGCTCGGCTGTGTTTAATAACTTTCAGTCCGCTTTTAACCAGATTGGCGATGCTTTAGGTTTAAGTGAACTACGTATATTTCCCACCGTCATCTCCGATAATCCCGAAGCGGGAAGAAGCAGTTCAACTTTAGAATTAGCGGCGGAGGCTGGGATTGATATTTCTCCCAAGGTTTCCGTTTCTAGCATCAAGATTTTGACCGCAGACGACCCCTTCCAGTGGGGTATCAATTATCGGATCAACAACGAATTTCGTGCGCGTGCTTCCACTAATTTATCCGATGATAGTCGTGCAGTACTGGAGTATCAAACGCGGTTTTAAAGAAAAAAGAATTGAGGGTGCTGAAAGTGCGTAGGACTAGAACACCGTAGGCATCACTTTACGATTATCCAAAATTTATTTACTTCCTGTTATATCAAGTTCGGGTGATTACTTATAATAAAATCTATCAATGTAGGTTGGGTTGAACGGAGTGAAACCCAACATGAACAAGGATAACAAGGATAAAATGTTGGGTTTCGTTCCTCAACCCAACCTACAGATATTATAAGTGTTTAACTAGAACACCGTAGGCATCACTTTACGATTATCCAAAATTTATTTACTTCCTGTTCCCTCTTCTCCTTGCTTCTCAATAGCTTGTCGTACCTGCTCAGCATCTAATTCTAATACTTCGGTGATTTGCTCTATACTTAAACCAAACTTAAGTAGTCAACTCCAGTAGCTTGAAAAGTTCAGAATCTCCTGCAAAGACCAAAGGCGAACAGTAGGAACTGTCGCTTCAACTTTTTGCTGGGTTGGGCTACGCCTATACTATATTATTAAAAAATAATTTAGAAAAGCTTGAAACTATCTATTTTTGTCAATGCACATGATAAGAAATTTGTAGAGTGTGTAAGTCCTAATAACGAAATAATAAATAATAAATGAAAAATTACAACTAAGCATGAAAAAACCCGGCTTAACCGGGCAGATGCACTGTTTATCGAATTTACCAGTGATAACTAGATTTTGAGATCACAAGTTAAAGGGCAAGCAGCATAAACAGTCGTCTGCATTTGGTCTTCTTCACCATGCAGCCAGCTTAACCATCTGACTTCATTAGGATGAACACCCTTAAGGGTTAGTACACCCGCAGCAAAGACAACCGCCATGACATTGAACATTATTAAACCGCCTGCTACAACCAAAACAGCACTAACAGGCATCACAGATTGTAAAACAATCGACAACAGACATCCAACCGTAGCCATCAAGACAACTAAGGGGAAACCGACAACCAACAAGCATACTGCCAATGTGAAAGTCCAGATCAAAAAGCTTTTGATCATCAACAAGGAGTAGGTCTTACCTAGATTAGAGCTCTCAGCCGAAACCATGACTTTTCCTCCCAAATACACAGCAAATTGTAATTTCAGTAATATCTCGCTTTTTACGAGCAAACTGAACTCTTCAAGTGAAATTTAGTATATAAAAACCAATAGATAAAATGAGCATTTATTTACTAAAGTTTACAGTTAATTTTTTGTAATTATGAATGTAAAGTCAAGTTCACATATCCAGTTTACATGTATTTAAAAAGCTAGTTTTAAGCATCTACCTTGAGGTATAGAAGGTAAAAGGCATTGGCTTTTAGTGCTCATTACTAACACTTAAGTTGTGTCTAACTTAACATTTCTTATAATACCTAGCAGCAATTCTCATAATTCACAGAGAGGCTGAATAAATTATCTATCCCTGTTTGTGCTGTTAATTGCTAGCAATTTGTGTTCTTGCTCATAGCAAATTTCTCATCTAACAGGTTGGAGTGTTAACAATATAAATTTTTGTATTAAATATTACTTTGTATGACCTTATATTTTCTGAGGCTTTTCAAGGCCTTGTATGTGTTAAACAAGGTTATATTAAGTCAAATAATTTCTATAAAACTACTAGATAGCGGAAGTTAAAGAAAAAAAGATACTAGTGGAGGTGAATGAAATAGACTAACCGTGGCTCTAGAATTCCGATTACTTTTTCCAGCCCAGAGGGCGTCTGCACAAGCATTTTCCGCAAGTCGTCAAAGAAAGTGACTTCTTTCTGGTTCAACTTTCTACCAACCAAATTTGAAGATATATGACAGAATCACAGCATCCCTTAAATTCCAACTCTGCTGCCAGCCGTAATCTGCCACCAATACCGCCACCACCGCCAACATTTAGTACGCAACGCCAGTTCACACAAACATTGGATATGTCAATGGATAGGAGCACCAACACTCCTGCCATTAACTCGGCACCACCAACTTCCGCGCCTGGTGCGGCTCATCGTCCAGGTACTGCACCACCAATGCCTAATTCAGTTCGTCCCAAACCGGGACTAACTTTAGCGCAGTTAATCAGGGAAGCTTACGATCAAGGATATTCTGACCTTCACCTGGGTGTAGGTGAAGTACCGCGCTTCCGTAACCGAGGAGAAATCCAGCCAACGGATTATCCAGAAACGGATAAAGAGACTTTGATGAATTGGTTGCGTGAGGTGATGACCGAGGCAGAAATTCAGCGCTTTGAAGAACACCTAGAATTTGACGGGGCGACTCAGTACGATTTTGCTCGCGTGCGGATCAATGTTTTTGGCTCACTCAAAGGGCCAGCGATGGTGTTACGGTTGATTCCTTTAAAAATCTTGACTATGGAACAGTTGAGATTACCCACAATTTTTCGGGATATTTGCCATAACCATAAAGGTTTAATTTTGGTAACTGGGCCTACTGGTTCTGGTAAGTCTACGACAATGGCGGCGATGATTGACTACATCAATAAAGAGATGGCCAAGCATATTATCACCATTGAAGACCCAATAGAATTTGTGCATCAAAGTCGCAAGTCCTTAGTCAAACAGCGGGAAGTGGGAATGCACACCCGAAAATTTGATAACGCTTTGAAAGCAGCTTTGCGGGAAGACCCAGATTTGATTCTGGTGGGGGAAATGCGGGATAAAGAAACGGTCAATACTGCTCTAAAAGCGGCTCAGACTGGTCACTTGGTAATGGGAACCCTGCACACTAATAGCGCTGTAAAAACCATTGAACGGATTTTGAATCTTTACTCTGGTGAAGAACAGGATGCAATGCGGGTGGCAATTTCTGAGTCCTTAGTGGCAGTGATTGCCCAAGGTTTGTGCCGCACAACTGATGGCAAACGGGCTGCTTTCCACGATGTCCTAATCAACACTGAGGCAATCAAAGAATGGATCAAAGACGGTAAGTATGATGAAATTACCGAGTTAATGAAGCAAGCTAGTTTTGACGGCATGATTACAATGAATCAGTCGCTGCTCAACCTTTATCAAGACGGTCGCATCACTGAAGAAACTGCTTTGGAAATGTCACCAACTCCTAACGAAATGGCGCAATTTCTCCGAGGTCGAGTTTGACGGATTGGGGAATGGGGAATGGGGAATGGGGAATGGGGAATGGGGAGACAAGGGAGTAGGGGGAGAATAAATATTGTCTATTGACCAATGCCCAATACTTCGGCTTCTCTACGAGACGCTATGCGTAGCTTGCTTCCCCGTAGGGGTACGCTCAGTACAAGTGCCCCATGCCCAATGCCCAAATATTTTATGTTCCTGGTTGCGGTTATAGCTAAGGTAAAAGGTAAAAGACAGAATTTTTTACTTTTTACTTTTAGTTCTTTAGCCTCCGTGAATAACTTGACGACAAACAAACTATCTAAACCCCAGTTGTTCAAAGGCATTGCGCTATTTACTCCTGGAGGAGATTTAATTTACTGTATTGACCCTAGCAAGCAAGGCCGATGGCATTTGCATTTGTGTAATGCTTTGCAGGAAATCCTAGACTTACCAGAGCCACCACATTTTTTAGTGCCTTGCTATACTGCAACTATTGACCACTGGTTAGACCCGCGCACTCAACAAGTGCGAACTTTTGCTGAAGCTTATCCGGCAGTAATCAGATATCAGGCTTTGCTTAACGTCATTTTTGGGACAAAAGAGCTAGTATGGCAAGCAGCTCCCTGGCAAGATGGATTGTGCGATCGCATAATGTTAACTACTTATCGTTCCTCATTCCCGCAACTTTGGGAAGACCACGATTTAATTGTGCGCTTAGACCTTTCCGAACCAGTACCAAAATACCATCAACCAGTAGTAGCCGCCCAAAAGGAGCAAGCTGTAACACAAGGCTATGTCCTCCGCCTGTTTGTTGCAGGGCATAGTGGAACCACCGAACGCATCCTTCAGAATCTGCACGAACTGTTAGAGCGATCGCTCGGACACCCTTATACTCTGAAAGTCATCGATGTTTTAACTAATCCAGAACAAGCAGAAATAAATCAGGTTTCTGCAACTCCTACCCTTGTCAAAGTCTGGCCTCACCCGATTCGACGAATTGTTGGCGATTTAGATCATGTGGAGAAAATTTTACAGATGTTAGCTGTCAAAGAAAAACCTTAAATATCGCCCCTAAGCCAGCTAAGCTCATTAATAAAGCAGTTTTGCAATCAGACTAGTTTTTTGTCAAGCGCGCGGATGGGTAGGTGTTGAGGAAAAGATAAGTGCAAAAATGGCTGAATTTAGCTGTCTGTAATGACTTGATGGCGATCGCATATACATCCATCTGCACAACTCACATTTTTACAATCCTGATATGGTGACTACCTCTTGGCAGCCACCTGTTTTTTTATTGACAAAGAAATCTATATTTAGTTAGCTCCTACACTGTCTACTAAAATCCTTATCGGTACATGATTAAACTTTGTAGAAGATAAAAGTTGGTCTGTTGCAATAAAGTATTTTTCTTTGCTCATAAATTGAACTGTTCTTTCATTGCAATCATAAATATTTGAAGAAACAGTGTAACTTGTGTTGTTTGCTTCATCCATTTGTCTGACAAATCGCAAGCTCCAATTTTCTCTAATTGAGTCAGTGTCAATATAAATAGGATTTCCACTGCGTAGACTAGATCCTCATTGCAAATTAATTGCAATTACTTACGCCACCGATTGAGCCAATCTACCTGACCAATCCAATCTGTTGCTTCTGCCTCAGATAATAGGCGATCTAATGCCACAATCAAATCTGAAAGTGACCAACTATTCTGAGCAGCAAGGATAATACCGCCATGTTGAGAATACTGTTGCGCTAGAACAATAAAGTCTCTCACGTTGAAAGTAAAGATACTTCTGCCCTGAGCAGTTGAGCGTAATAATTGAGTTTCATCACTAGCATCTAAAGGCATCCAGTCGTTTGGAGTACGAGTGACATCATGCCCTTTAGACACCAATGCTGAATGCAGCGATTTACTAGAGGTATCTGCATCCAGATGAAGCTTGAGTTTAACCATTGGCAATTTCTAAAGATTGCTCAGAAGCGATCTCCGCGTCAATTTGCCCCTTATTTACTGCATAAAAACTCAGAGCTTCTCTTACCTGTGCCTCAGTAACCTCATACTCATGAGCAATCTGGCTTGGACTCATACCCCATTTTTGGGAAGCAATGGCCACAGTCTGCACTCGAATTCCCGTTCCTTTGATGACTGGTACAAGTTGCCCATTTACCCCCTGACGATAAGCAATTTGTGGAAAAGATGCTTTCAGGGTACTTACTTTTTCTGTTACAGCCCACAGAATAAATTGGTCAAGCGAGATACCCTGACTTTGAGCTAATTGCTCAATTTCATGCTTCAATTGGTCAGGTAAATTTAGGGCATATGCTGTCATTTTCAGTTTTTAGTTTCTGGCTCTAGAAACATCATATTCTAAATCTAGATAAACATCCCGTGGAATTCTAGCTTTAAATAAGCATATTTCCTGAACGTAATGTATTTAAATTAACAAAAGCTTATTGACTGAATGAACCAGTTTACATTTCTCCAACTGAATTACCCGCAGTTTTTGAATCTGCCAATAAAGCTTTTAGTGCAGTATATCCCGACCCCCGCACCGCCTGCTTTTATGCCCGTCACGCTTTGGAGTTAACCGTAAACTGGTTGTATAAATACGATACGATGATTCCCTAGAACTGCCCTACCAAGACAACCTGAGTGCCTTGATTCATGAACTCACTTTTAAAACTTTGGTAGGTGAGGCAGTATTTAATAAAGCAAGAGTCATCATCAAATTAGGAAATCAAGCAGTCTACAGTGCCAAACCTGTACTCGTAAACAATGCCATCAACGCAGTACGGGAATTGCAATTACTTAAAATCCCTATTAGGGATTGAAACTTTGAGTAAGATTCTAATTACCCAAAATCTCTATTCAGCAAGTTGAGGCACAGGTTTGAATCTTGAATCAGGGGTTGTTAATTCTAGAACCTGACCCTCAATTAGCTGAAATGATTAAAGCCATGATTTACAACCGTTGTAGCAGGCTTAAACCGTGGGTATCAGTACCACATGTATTGAAAAGAGAGTATTCACTAGCCAACTTTTGCACTTGTTGTGATTCCAAAGCGCTGGGTTGCCAAGGGTTAGGATTATTGTAAGCATAGAAAGTTTCAACGCCATCAATACCCTTTTGGGCCGCAGCTGGAATTAAGTCGAAATGCGATCGCTTATAACGAACTGGATGAGCAAGTACTGCTAATCCCCCAGCTTCATGAACAGCTGCAATCACGTTGCTTGCTTGATATGTTTCGCCTGTAGTAGCCTTTCTTTGCAGATAGGGCTTTATACTAGGGTGTTCTGGCTCGAAAGCATAAGCCAAAATGTGAACTTCTATGTCCAAAAGGTTGGCATTTATTTCCATACCACTCCACAGGTGAGGAGTGCTTGTACCAGGATTATTCCACTTCCAGTCTTCTAACCAAGCTTGTGCTACTTGATATCCAGCAATACTATGATGGTCGGTAATAGCGAATCCTTTTAACCCAATGGCGATCGCTTGCTCCATCAATCCACTCGGCTGCAACCTCCCATCCGAGTAAACAGTATGCATATGAAAGTTGAATAACCTTGGACAACTTTGTGCATCGATGTTCTGAAATACTTGTTTCAAAAGCTCTGTGGAAGCAGTAGTCCGGGCAAAATTTACAGCCATAACCCCCTCTGAATAAAAATACGTATTTTTAAGACGCAAACATCCCACATCTACAGATGAGAAATCGCCAGCACTGGAAATTAGTCTTAGCAGTTAATTTCTCAGCTTGATTAGCAAATTTTTGCAATATGTTAAGACTACGTTAGCAAATCTCAACGTTGCTGGTGATGAATATTTCCGATTGCTCCTATAAAACTTAGTAAGAAATATTACTTAAAAATTTATAAATATTCTTAATTTTTATTATATATGCTGCAATAACCAAGCATAAATCAGGCTTGATAGAGTTATTCTCTCTACTAAGCCGAAAGTAGAACTCTACTTTAATGTGTAAAAATTAGCTCTTATGACGATAATCCCACTAATTCTCCCGAACCAGTAATGACTTCACCAATTGCATAAGTGGGAATATCCTGTGATTGAAAGTGGGTAATTGTCTGGTCTACTTGATCGGGTGATACCACCAGTACAAATCCAATGCCCATATTGAATGTACTGTACATGGCTTCGAGACTGACCGCTCCAGCTTCCGCTAGCCATTGAAATGCAGGGGGAATAGTCCAACTACTAGGGTCAATTTTAATCGCTTGACCCTTCCCCAAGCATCTGGGTAAATTTTCTGGCAATCCACCACCTGTGATGTGAGCCATACCATGAATTTCTAACCCGGCTCGCAGTGCTGCTAAAACGGGTTTGACGTAAATGCGCGTGGGTTTAAGGAAAATATCGCCGATAGTTTCACCACTTAATGATTCTGGGCTATCATTCCAAGAAAACCCGCGATCGCTAACAATCTTTCTGACTAAACTCAAACCATTACTGTGTACACCTGTACTAGCCAGAGCGATCGCCACATCCCCTACTTGTACTTGGGAACCATCCAGCATCAAGCTTTTTTCGACAATTCCTACACAAAAGCCAGCCAAGTCATACTCACCTACTTGGTAAAAACCAGGCATTTCTGCCGTTTCTCCTCCCAGTAAGGCACAACCCGCCACCTTACACCCAGAGGCTATACCTGCCACTACCTGAGTTAACTGCTCTTTGTTTAGTTTACCTGTTGCTAAATAATCTAAAAAAAACAGCGGTTCCGCGCCAGATGTCAGCACATCGTTTACGCACATCGCTACCAAATCAATGCCAACAGTGTCATGACGGTTGAGAATATGAGCGATTTTTAGCTTTGTACCCACACCATCCGTCCCAGAAACCAATACTGGTTCCTTAAAACCCCCTGGTAGTTGAAAGCAACCACCAAAACCACCCAGTCCACCAATTACCTCCGGTCTAAAGGTGCTGTGAACCAAATTGCGAATTTGATCTACGAAGCCTCGACCAGCCTCAACATCAACGCCTGCATCCCGATAATCCATAAGTGTTAGTTAATAGTCAATGGTCAATAGTCAATGGTCAAGAGTCAAAAGTCAAGGGTCAAGGGTGAAAATTAATTTCTTTAGACTTTGGACAATAGACTGCTGACTCTTGACTTCTTAAAATACTTCATCTTCAATGCCTCGCCACCATTCCCCCAGATTCATCATGTCTTGGTAAATATCTGCTAATTCTTCGGCATAGGTGTCTTCTGAAAGGGAAGCTCGACGCTCTTGCAGTTTCTTAAGGCGCAGTTGTACTAAGAGCCAAGGTTTAGAAATGCTATTTGTTGCTTCAATGTATTGCGCTAGTTCTTTGCTATCCATATATTTTATATTTTGGTTTTAATATCACTACTTCTTAAGATACAAGGGTGTGTTACGTTGCAGGCTAACGCACTATCCTTGATTTTCGGTGCGTTAGGACTAATGTCCATAACGCACCCTACCAGATTAAAACTAATGCTTAGGTTTATTGGTGTTAGGTTTCGTTCCTCAACCCAACCTACTAATACCAATTCTTTGTGAGGTTGCACATTATTTTGATCCCTACCAACCTCCCCTTACCAAGGGGAGGTGCCGCAGGCGGTGGGGTTCTTTCTATGCGTGCTTCATATGGAAATGGTATAACTAGCCTGTCAATTAAATTTTAACGGTTAGTTGCATACCAAAAACCCTGTAGAGACGCGAAATTTCGCGTCTCTACGACTTCCCTATTTCTCGCATTTCCCAATATGTCCAGCCAATTAAAAACAGTCACGACTAAAATCGTGACTGCTGGCAATATTGATAAATTAACTGATTGTCTACGCTTTATTAAGCTTGGCAAAAGCCACTGTTACAACCAGTTCACCATTAGCAGGCGATTAGGCTTTGGCCAAATTTTCATTAGCAAAGTCCCAGTTTATCAACTGATCTAAGAAGTTCTTGATGAACGCTGGACGGGCATTTCTATAGTCGATGTAGTAGGCGTGTTCCCAAACATCCAAGGTTAGAAGTGCCTTTTTGCCGTGAGCTAAGGGGTTTTCTGCATTCGGTGTTTTGATCACCTTCAACGTGCCACCATCATCAATCAACCAAGCCCATCCGCTGCCGAACTGAGTTGCAGCAGCGTTAGAGAACTCTTCTTTGAATTTGTCGAAGCTACCAAAGTCTTTATCAATCTTGGCTGCGAGTTCACCCGTGGGTGCGCCACCACCTGAAGGCTTCAAGGAATTCCAGAAGAAGGTGTGGTTCCAAACTTGGGCAGCGTTGTTGAAGATTCCTGCCTTAGAGGAGTCTTTGAAAGAAGTTTGGATCACCTCTTCCAAAGACTTATCAGCAAGTTCCGTACCTTCAGTAAGCTTGTTTAGGTTGTCTACATAAGCTTTGTGATGCTTGCCATAGTGATACTCGAAAGTCTCACCTTTCATGCCATACGGCTCTAAAGCATTAAAGTCGAAGGGTAGGGGAAGCTGTGTAAATGCCATTTTGTGAAATCCTCTCTTTACCGTTTTCCAGTTTAAAGCTATCGCAGAAGCTTAGTAAATTGCAGGTTTCGGCTTTAGTAGCTTTATATCCTTAATTTCTGGAACATAAAACTTAACATCGTCATTCTACTACCAAAGTGAAGACGAAGCCAAAGTACTTTTGTAATAAGTCAAATCGCTAGGGATTAAGGATTATAAATAAAAACTGCTAATAGCTCATGAATAATGGCTCATAGAAAGAGTTCAATTAGCAAATAGCGCTAAGTAGAGACGCAACAGCAGCGCCGTGCTTTAAAAACTAAAATACGGCGCTGCTTGATGAAATTGCATATTTTGTTTTATTTTTGCCCAGCTATTCACTGTGTTGACATCTGCAACCGTTTGTTAATTTCGTCCCAGTTGACAACGTTCCACCATTGTTTGAGATATTCGGGACGGCGGTTTTGATATTTGAGATAATAGGCGTGTTCCCAAACATCATTACCCATGATTGCGAAATTATCAGATGTTATCGGGTTATCTTGGTTGGGCGTACTAGTAATTTCAAATTTGCTGTCAGGAGTGCGAACTAGCCAAACCCAGCCACTACCAAATTGTTTTGCTCCAGCATCATTAAAGCGCTGTTTGAAAGTTTCAAAGTCGCCAAAGTTGTCGTTAATCACATCTGCGATCGCACCTGTTGGTTCACCACCAGCATTAGGTGCCATAATTTGCCAAAACATTGTGTGGTTAATATGCCCGCCACCATTATTACGCACTATCGTCTTAATATCTTCTGGCAAACTATTAAGACCAATAATCAAATCTTCAATGCTCTTTGAATTTAGTTCTGGATGTTTTTCCAAAGCTGCGTTTACATTGGTGACATAAGCTTGGTGGTGCTTATCATGATGTAACCGCATAGTTTCAGTATCAATATACGGCTCCAAGGCATCGTAGTTGTAGGGTAAAGGGGGAAGTTCAAATGCCATAGTGTAAATTCCTAGCATAAGTGCTTTCCACTTTCTAGCTAATTCACTAGCTCTGATACCTATACCATTAGTAGTATTAATTAGATTTTTATTAATAGTCCTAAAGCTAGAAGAATTAATATTTAAGTAAACTCAGATATTTGCTAAAAGGCTTGCCTTAAATTGAATATAGTCAATTACACAGCCATCAAATATAACTTTTTTTTGAATATTTTTATAATGGTGAATGGGGGATAACTCACCATTATATTTAACTAAAAACTAACCGCAAATCATGGTGATTACGACTAAGATAAACGTTGCTTATAGTAGTTAACAATTTTTGCCATGACTTCAGACACGTTCAGACCATCAGTTTGAACTTCAATCGCATCTGCTGCTTTTTGCAAGGGAGAAACTTTGCGAGTACTATCTTTCCAATCACGTTCGGCAATATCCCGTTCTAGCTGTTCTAAACTTACTTCGGGTTGACCTTGTTTGTTAAAGTCTTGCTGGCGGCGACGTGCACGTTCATTAACAGAAGCGGTTAAGAAAATCTTCAGTTCGGCATCAGGGAATACATGGGTGCCCATATCCCGTCCTTCAGCAACCAAACCACCTTTTTTACCCCAAGTATGTTGTTGTTCAACCAGTGCTTGACGCACAGCGCTCTGTGCTGCTATTGCCGATACGTTAGATGTCACCTCAATAGTGCGAATTGCTTGGGTAACATCAGTATCATTAATCCAAACCCGCACTGGAGCTTGCAAATCCTTGCTAGGGATCAGTTTAATTTCACACTGGTTAGCTAGTTCGGCGATCGCACACTCATCATCAAGAGCAATTCCGGCTTGCAGCACCAGCCAGGTGATAGCGCGGTACATTGCCCCTGAATCCAAGTAGACTAGACCTAGCTCTGTTGCCACTTGGCGAGCTACCGTGGATTTTCCCGCACCAGCTGGGCCATCAATGGCGATGATGGGTTGGCGATCGCGCAAGATGATATTGTCAATTAAACGTGTAGAACCAAGACGAGCTGCGATCGCCAGCATTCCTTCCTCCTCAACTTTTTCTAAAGACATTAATGTAGTCGGTTCAACCAATTCAATATATTCCACGAAAACCTTGCTGACCATTGCTACTTCTTGCTGTATCACTGCTATCAAGTTACTGCTATTGCGAACACCTGCCTTGAAAGCCGCTTCAGCTCGTTGCAAGCCACGATATAATACCGCTGCCTGCTCTTTTTCTGTTGTAGTCAAATATTGATTGCGAGAACTCAAAGCAAGACCCGAAGCTTCTCGCACCGTTGGACAACCAACAATCTCTACTGGCAAATTTAAATCAGCCACCAGGCGTCTAATAATTGCCAGTTGTTGACCATCCTTTTGACCAAAATAGGCTCGGTTAGGTTGTGCCAAGTTAAAAAGCTTGGTCACAATCGTAGCGACGCCCTGAAAGTGACCTAACCGAGAACGACCACACAAACCTGTGATCATAGCAGATGGGGGGATAACTTGTGTAAACTTAGATTCTTGTATACTCTTCTGGGTAACTGCCATTTCTTCCGGAGTCGGCGCAAAAATTACATCTACACCAGCTTGTTCACAAAGTTGTCGGTCTGGCTCTAAAGTGCGGGGGTAGCGTTGATAATCCTCGTTGGGGGCAAATTGCAAGGGATTGACAAAAATACTGACAATCACCGTGAAATTTTCTTGCCGGGCCCGTTGAATCAAGCTTAAATGACCTTGATGCAAATTTCCCATTGTCGGCACCAGACCAACTGCCGTCTGTTGCCAGCTACTCACCTCATTTAGCACGAGATCCTCTTGAACCCCAATCAGCTTGTTCTCCAAGCAGCATTTAGTTAAATAGCAGCGTAAAGCTGCGACTGTTGTCAGCAGGCGCACAAAAAAATACCCCTAGTTCTTCTTGAACCTCTCCCCCGTTAGTTTATATCTGAAATGGGGATAAGAGATGTTTGAACTAGGGGAATTGGGGATTTGATGAGCAGGGGAGGAAGGGGAGGCAGGGGGAGCAGAGGGACATAATAACTCTTGACTCTTGACCCTTGTACAGACGCGATTAATCGCGTCTCTACCCTTGACCTTTAATGCCTGACTCTTAGCCTAATAATTATCTTCCCAATACTTCAATATGCACTGGTGCCACACCACTGCCCATCATTCCCAAAATCCGAGCCGCACCAGCAGACACGTCAATGATTCGCCCTCGAATGTACGGGCCTCGATCATTAATCCGTAACACTACAGAACGCCCATTGTGGGTGTTGGTAACACGGACTTTTGTGCCAAAGGGTAAGCTGCGATGGGCAGCAGTCATTCCTTCTGGATTGAACCTTTGACCACTAGCAGTTTGAGTGCCAGAACCGTCATAGCCGTAAAAGGAAGCTACGCCTCGGAAGTTGATTCGCACTTTTCCGACGGAAATTTCTTGTGGGAACTTTGGTATTGGTGGTAGGCGTACTGGTAAGTTAGCGATCGCACCTAAGGGAGATGCATTGCCTAGAAGTCTCCGGATCCGATTGGTTGCTTGTAAGGCATCTTGTGCAAGATCCTTGGTGGTGGTGGTATTTGCTAGTCGCGTATCTTCGTTGATTTCCACCAATTCTTCGCCGTTGATTTTGATCGTATAGCGATCGCCAGGCTGCTCAACAGAAGATTTTTTGTCCTGGGCTTGATTTGCAACGGTCGATTTGTCTGCTGCTTTCCAACTTACAGTGATTTTACTCGCGTCTACATTTTCCCGCGTCAGCTCGTTGATTTTAGCAGCTAATACACCTGCTCTTTGAACTGGGTCATTGTCAACTGAGCTAATTTGCTTACTTACATCCGCTACATTCCTAATATTCACCAGATCTGATGAGTTGCTAGCAAGAAGGGCGTACGATTGTACGCCCTCAGCATCTCCAACTTCACCAACTTTTTTAGTTTCACTACTTGCATCTGGTACAGAACCTAAAAAGGTGAGAATGGGAATATTACGAATAAAAAGGGTTGCCGCCTTACGTCCTCCAATGCTGTGAGGATGAATTTCTGTAATCACAGCATCCGAGGTAAGTTTCCCTGCTGGGGATTGATACTCTCCCACCTTGACCACATCAGTGGCAGGTGATTTCTGGGAAGCTAGCGGAGTTCCCTTGGTGGTTTGAGTGCAACCGACTGTGGGTATCCCCAAAACAGCCAGAGACAGGGCGACAATGGTCCACAAATGTCTTTGATTCATGCGTCCGTTTTTTAAAGCGACTGTAGAGTTGAAGTTTTACAATTCGTGGGATTTTTCACTGATGAGAGTGAATTTCACCTGAAAACTCGAACTCGTTCCGTTTTCACTTTTTGTTTATAACTGCAACAGACTAGCACGAACCTTTTGGCTTGGGGATCAGGGTTTTAGCGTAGGTCTTGGTAACTTTACCAAAATTAAATTGCGATCGCAAGGGCAAAACCTTTTCCAAGTGCGGATTTTGGCTATGTAACGTTTTTTTCAACAAGCCCAAAAATTCTTTTTAAAACTTCATATTTGTTATACGCAAACTTCATGTAGCCCTGTCCACAACTATCTACCAGGCTAACTATTACGTATGTATTCTAAATAACATCAAATTCTTGTCACTCACCTTATAAAGTTAATCTGAGTTTTGGGAAAAGACATCGGAATAAATACCTAAAATAATTTATTTCATGAAATCTTTACACTAACCTCTAAATAAGGCAGTACAAGATTTACATCTGAGATAATCACAAAAATTAGCTTGAGTTTACTATCTTTTTTTTCAAGTTTTATCTAGCTTTGTTAACCAGAACTTGTATCTTCCTTAATCAGGTTAAATTTTGTAATATATATTACTTCATTTTTAAGTGTTGCTGAGTATAAAAAATGGATACCACACATTTCTACTACTAGAGAAAAACATGTTAAAAAATCATAAAGGCTTCGTGGGTGCTTGTAGATTGATTTTGGAAGGTAGCAAAAGATACAGTCTACTTTATTTACCCGAAGTAGTGGATTAAAGTATGATTTACTAGAGCAAGCTCTTAGCTTCATAACAAACCAAGGAGATTTAGAAATAGTTCCCCTAGATATACTCAAAGAGTTGCATTCCAAGTACAAATCACTGCGGGAAGGTGCAGTAGCAAACTACATTCCCGAACTGGCAAAAGTAAACCCTGACTTATTCAGCATTTGCATTGTTACCGTAGATGGTCAGGTTTATGAAGTTGGGGAATACGAGCAGCTCTTTACTATTCAGTCGATTTCCAAAGTTTTTGCGTACGGACTCGCCCTAGAAGATCATGGACTAGATTACGTTTTAACTAGAGTTGGCGTCGAACCGACAGGGGATGCATTCAACGCAATTATCCTCGATGAGCAATCGAAACGACCTTATAACCCAATGGTAAATGCAGGAGCGATCGCTACCACCAGTTTAATCAAGGGGTCTGGTGCAACAGAACGCCTCAACCGAATACTGGATATGTTTCGGCGATACATTGGCCGCGATGTGTACGTTGATATCTCAGTTTTTACCTCAGAACGTAGTACAGGACATCGCAACCGAGCAATGGCACACCTGATGCTCAACTTTGGGATGATTGACCGGAACATTGAAGAAGCTTTAGATTTATATTTCCAACAGTGTGCTGTGATGGTGAATTGCCACGACTTGGCATTAATGGCAGCAACCCTTGCTAACAGAGGTATTAACCCGATTACAAAAGAACAGGCGGTAGATAAGCGTTACATCAAAGATATTCTCAGCGTCATGTACACCTGTGGGATGTATAATTTTGCTGGTGAGTGGGCTTACAAAATTGGTATTCCGGCAAAAGGCGGTGTCTGTGGTGGGATTATGGCTGTTGTACCCCATAAAATGGGGATTGGGGTATTTTCACCGCTGCTAGATGCGCGTGGTAACAGTGTTCGGGGAGTGAAGGTGTGTGAAGAACTTTCCCAACAGTTAGGTTTACATCTATTTGAATGTTCAGACCAAGGGTGGAAATAAGCTCTTCGGCATTTAAATTGCACATTATGAGCGTTAAGGCTGTCAAGGGTCAAAACGGCAACGAGTCCAGACTCAACTTTGACTTTGGAACGCCAGTTGCTTCTCCTAAGGGAGACGCTCCGCGAACAAGTCGGCAGAGCCTTTCGGCAGTCGCTCATGGGGGAAACCCCCAAGACCGCGCTGCCTCACCAACGCACTGGCTCCTCTTGACTCTGGACGATCATAACGGGTAAATATGCAAAATAAATGTGTTTTAGCTTAGGAGAAACTCTCTTTGAGAAAACTTATCTCAAATTTATCAAAGTCAATTTTTTTAACGTAGACGCGGAGCGGCTTCCCGGAGGCATACCGCCAAGGACGCATAGACGCGGAGCGGCTTCCCGTAGGGTACCGCCAAGGACGCAAAGAAAAGGAAGAAATGCTTAACTGAACTGTATTGAGGCAGGGATGATACAACCCCAAAGACAAAATAGTATCGCTTACTCTGGCGTCATACACTTGAGTCATATAATTGATAAGGCTATTCCTCAATGGCCTGGCGACCCTCCAGTAGAATTTGCCACGATCGCCGAACTTGAAAAGGATGGCTATTACCTGCGGCGTTTCTCCTTGGGGGAACATAGCGCCACCCATATAAATGCTCCTAACAGTTTTTACAGTTCTGGTGTAGGAATTGACCAATACCCCGCCCACTCGCTGGTCATACCTGCGGTAGTCATAGATATCCGCCAAGCTGCGACAGTTAATCCTGATTATGCCTTGACTATTGCTGACGTTCTAGTTTGGGAGGAACAATATGATCAAGTTACTGCTGGTAATGTAGTACTGCTTTATACGGGTTGGCAAGAGAAGTGGTTTGATAAAAATGCATTCCTCAACCAAGATAGTCAAGGAATTATGCATTTTCCAGGGTTTAGCGGCGAAGCCACCCAATTCCTACTTAACGAACGGCAAATTGCTGGGATTGGAATTGATACTCATGGTGTAGACCCCGGACGAGATACCAGTTTTACTACTAATCACCTGGTTTTAGAACAACCGCGCATTGTGCTGGAGAATCTCACTAATTTAGATCAACTACCACCTAAAGGTACTACCCTAGTCATTGGTGTTCTGAGGTTGCGGGACGGTTCGGGTTCTCCTGCGGCTATCTTGGCGTTAGTGCCTTGATTTATGTATGGTAGTTATCATTTAGGTAAGCTCCAACGCAACTACTGGCACAGTGTATGGTCTACTTAATACCTATCAGGTTGTTGCCTTATGGAGCGGCAGTAGTTATACACTAATCCCTAGTTGGGGATTGAAATTTAATTATGATAACTCCGCTATCTTGTCGCAATTACATCGACGGTCAATGGTTGAGTGTTGTAGGCGAAGCAACTTTAGAAAGTCGCAATCCTGCTGATAAAACCGAAGTCATTGCCACTTTCCCCCGTTCTCAAGCTAATGATATAGATACAGCGGTAGCCGCTGCTCGCAAAGCCTACCATAGTTGGCGAAAAGTCCCAGCCCCAGCCAGAGCAGAATACATCTTTCGTGTCGGGGAACTATTACTTCAGCACAAAGAAGAACTCGCTCAGTTAATGAGTCGGGAAATGGGTAAACCTCTGACAGAAGCCAGGGGAGATGTACAAGAAGGTATTGACTGCGCTTTTTATAGTGCTGGGGAAGGGCGGCGATTATTTGGGCAAACTACACCTTCGGAAATGCCCAATAAATTTGCGATGACGGTGCGGATGCCTATAGGAGTCTGCGCCTTGATTACACCCTGGAATTTTCCAGTAGCAATTCCTTGCTGGAAAGCTATGCCAGCTTTGGTATGTGGTAATACAGCTATCCTCAAACCCGCCGAAGATACTTCTGCTTGTGCAGCTAAATTGATTGAGATTTTTGCTGAAGCAGGTTTACCACCTGGAGTAATTAACTTGGTGCATGGGGTGGGTAAAGAAGCGGGGAAAGCTTTAGTTGAGCATCCCGATGTTGATTTGGTGTCGTTTACAGGTTCTTCGGAAACTGGTGCTTTTGTTGGCGCTACTTGCGGACGTACTCACAAACGTGTTTGTCTGGAAATGGGCGGCAAAAATGCCCAAGTGGTGATGGAAGATGCTGACTTGGAACTAGCACTAGATGGTGCAGTTTGGGGAGCCTTTGGGACAACCGGTCAGCGGTGTACAGCTACTAGCCGCCTGATTTTGCATCGTGACATCAAGGAAAAATTTACTGCCATGCTGTATGAGCGTACCAGCAAGTTACGCCTGGGTGCTGGCACTGACCCCGATACAGATATCGGCCCGATAATTAATGAAAAGCAACTTAAACAGGTGAGCAAGTATTTAGATATTGCCCGTGAGGAAGGAGTAAAGGTATTAATTGGTGGGAAAATTGCCAGTGAAGGCTCACTGAAAAACGGTTACTTCTTTCAACCGACTATTTTGGATGATGTAACTTCTGATATGCGGGTTGCGCGTGAAGAGATATTCGGTCCAGTGGTGGCATTAATTGAGGTTAGTTCATTTGAGGAGGCGATCGCAATCCTCAACGATACTAATTACGGTCTTTCTTCCTCAGTTTATACCCGCGATATCAACCGAGCTTTTACTGCTATGCGCGACATTGAGGCGGGTATCACTTACATTAATGGCCCCACTATTGGTGCAGAAGTACACTTGCCTTTTGGTGGTGTCAAACAAACCGGTAACGGACACCGGGAAGCTGGAACCACTGCTTTAGATGTTTTCACAGAATGGAAAAGCGTTTATGTAGATTTTTCTGGAAGTTTGCAACGCGCTCAGATAGATAATCGGAGTTAAGCTAAAAAGATAAAATAGAAGAAAACCCACCAACGCTAATCAAATAACGCTGTTGTTATCGACCCTAATAGAGAGTTGATATTAATAACTACCCCAATAAGAAGCGGAGGTATGATATGACGATTACTCTAAATCACACTATAGTACCTGCACACGATAAAGAAGCAGCGGCAAGATTCTTTGCCCAAATTTTTGGTTTAAAGGTTGAGGTTCCCGTTGGTCACTTTGCTGCTGTGCATGTCAATGACACACTGACACTCGACTTTGACGATAGACAAGAATTTGAGTCGCACCATTATGCGTTCCATGTGAGTGATGAAGAATTTGATGCCATCTTTGCACGGGTAAAAGAAGCTGGACTTGAATACAGTAGCGACCCAATGCACCAAAATAAAAGTCAGATTAACCATAGGATGGGAGGTCGTGGTTTCTATTTCTATGACCCTGATAGTCATAACTTAGAAATTTTGACTCGTGTGTAGTGATTTGGCTTGAGTTTAATAGTGCTTAGTTTGAACTCAATCTGAACCCATTACCGCATAGGTCACTTTCTTGGAGAAAAGTTAAATGAGCCGCCAACCATTACTAGACTCTAATCGTTCATATACTTTTAATAATTACTAGGAGCAGTAACAACAGGAAATGTTTGGCAATTTGGTATATTAGACTTCTTGCAAAAGTACCCGACGACTGAAGTCGCGGCTATAAAAACAAAGTCCACAAGAGCGGACTTCATGCCTAAAAGACTGATATAGCCCAGAGTTGTCTGAGCGGAGGAAGCCTCCGCTCAGACAACTCTGGGCTTTGTTCGGGTAGCCCCAGACTTTAGTCTGAGGGCACTTTAAGACTTTTGCAAGAGGTCTATTGTACCGACAAACACAGCGTATTGAGCAAGCAATTAACCTTTACCGAGTGACCGAAGAATTGGAAGCGGTGGTCAGGATTTTGCTAGCAGTACTTATGAATGATGCTAAATTGGCATAGTTAGGATTTAAACTTTAGTTTGCCTGCTTTAGTTCAGGCGATTGCTTGCATAGGCTACAGCGTTCATCTTACCATAACTGCTATTAACTGGAGTCTGGTCATTTTTTAACTAGAAAATACGCTGTAGCATATTCAGGTAACTGCCTGATATGCTGCTCAAAAGCTTTTTGATTCTGAAAGATACCTGCTAAGAAATCGAGTTGATAAAGATTGGGTAAAAATGCTCCGCCTGTATCTGCAATTACTCCCATTTGCAGATATTTGCGTCCATTTTTAGTATGCTCAATAATAACCACTCTACCTAAACCAATATTTAAAACATCTCCAGCAAAAGTCACTCCTGGTTTGATGGAAATTTTCGCATCTATTTTGTAACCATAGCCTTTAATAGCATCAACTTTTTTAAAATACCAATAACGCTTTTGTGCTGTTGCTTTTAATCCCCGGATGTAAGACATTCCATTATTTTTATCTACATTGAAGAATGCCTTAGAGCCATCTGTAAAATTAACTAGCACTGTTCCCTGCATTAGTGCTTCTTCTAGTCCAGTGCGCGTCAAATAAGCTATAGGTTCCACTTTCCCAAATTCTTTACCGCCAGGTTCATAAATACCCGACAAGACATCTTGTTTTGTGTATTTAGTATAGAAGTTATCAGTATTAGAGTTTCCTTTTAAACTATAAATTGGTGTTTTGTAAGTAGAGGTTTTTTTATGAGAACCTGTATGAGTAAATACAGCATATTTCGTAATTCGCAATTGCTTTTTACTTGTTGTTTTTTGGTTATAGGCAGACCATTTTATAACTCGAAAATTAGCATTAATAAAACTAGGGTTTTGTAAACGAGTTGTTCGTTTATTGGCAATATCTTCCCTTAAGACAGTAATCATGAAATCTAAGGTTTTGAGAATATCTTGTACAGTAACTCCTTTAGTACTCAGCAGTCCTGGACGGAGAATGTCTGGATCTGCCGAAGCGTAGTTTTGGTAATATTTTCTAGTATTAACAAGAACAGTTAATAAATCTGTTTGATTAAAATTAACCTTAGTGGTTGGCAATTTTACTGGGGTTAAAATCTGACTACCATTGACGTTAAATTTAAATTTTTTCCACTCATCGATGATTGGATAGGGTTTAGATGCTGATACTGAATATTTCCCCGCTGAAGGTGTGTCTTGCTTGCTTATAGTCTCATTAGATGTTTGCTGAGGATTAAAAAAATTCTGAAAATTTGTGGATATATGAGCAGTTTGACTTGAAGCAAGGGAAGCCTGGGATTGAGGTAGGACAGAATTTTGCTGCTGAACCAAAGATAAATTCTGTGCGGTCTGATGTTGTTGTGTTAGCTGTTTATTTTTTGACTGTGTATATAAATGGCTACTGGCTAAACTGATAACTGATAAAGCAGCAACACCTACTATGAGACGGAGTTTTTGGCTAAATAGGATACTCATAAAGTTGGAAAATATTTTTTTACTGATAAATAATAATTGTGATAACTCAATATCACTCTATCAAATTGACTATGCGCCAACCGTGGATACAATGGGGGCATCATGGTAATTCGTAATTCGTAATTTGTAATTCGTAATTAAGACACGCTCAATCATGCTTGATATAGAAGGTTTTTATGACTTCACCCTGTTCTACACATAATAGACATCTCCAGAAATTAAATATACGTTATCCACAACCCTTGTAGAGACGTAGCACTGCTACGTCTCTATCCTAATTTTGTATCACACCTCGTCTAGTCCTAAAGAGAAACCTGACTTAACAGTGTATTATACCGCTGTACCTTTAATCACTAAACATCTGCAACAAATCTACTCTGTGGAATTAGAAAGTATTTCTCATTTTTGACTATAGCGCGTTAGCAATAGTAGAGCTACGAAGCTTTTTAACTAAGTACTTCTGAGAATTTATGAAAAATTGTTTGTAGTTTTCCAAAATTACTAACCTGTATTTTGATTTTTCTGTCAATGCGTAAATCTTACATAAATAGAATCAAATGATACTGTAAGCGATCGCACTTCACACTTTAATCAGAAATAATCTTAAAAAAATGTAAAAAACTATGTTAAGTATCCCTGTTAATTTAAATTTACCTCGTGCGCCTCGGTTGGTGACTTCCTTACCTGGGCCTCGCGCTCAAGCAATTGTACAACGCGATCGCGCCGTAACTTCCCCTTCCTACACCCGCGATTATCCCCTAGTTGTGGCTCGTGGTGAAGGCTGTATGGTGGAAGATGTGGATGGCAATGTGTTTCTAGATATGACCGCAGGTATTGCTGTTACCGCCACTGGACACGCTCACCCAGAAGTCGTCAAGGCAATTCAAGAACAGTCAGCACGTCTGTTGCACATGTCGGGGACTGATTTTTATTATGAACCGATGGTGGAATTAGCGGAACAATTAGCTATCCGCGCCCCTTTTCCCAACCCCCAAAGTGGTGAAACTGCGTTTCCAGCAAAGGTATTTTTCACCAATTCTGGTGCAGAATCAAACGAAGGAGCAATCAAACTAGCTCGATATTACACCAAGCGATCGCTAATTGTAGCTTTCTTAGGAGCATTCCACGGACGTACCTATGGGGCAATGTCTCTTACTGGTTCAAAAGCGGTGCAGCGAGCTAACTTTGGGCCTTTATTACCTGGGGTAACTCATATCCCCTACGGCACTCATGCTAGTCTTGATTACTTAGAAAAACAGCTATTTACAACAGTTTTACCACCGCAAGAAGTAGCAGCGATTGTAGTTGAACCAATTCAAGGCGAAGGCGGTTACATTGTCCCAGAGGATGGTTTTTTGCCGAGAATTCGGGATATCTGCGATCGCCACGGTATCCTAATGGTAGTGGATGAAGTGCAATCGGGGATGGGGCGGACTGGTCGTTTATTTGCGATCGAGCATTGGGGTGTAATGCCTGATATTATTACTACCGCCAAAGGTATTGCTAGTGGTCTACCTTTAGGAGCGATTCTGGCTCGACCTGAGTTAATGACTTGGCCTCCTGGTTCTCACGCCACCACATTTGGCGGTAATCCCGTAGCTTGTGCCGCTGGTATTGCAACTTTGCGACTGTTGGAGGAAAGTTTGATGGCGAACGCCTCACAAATGGGAGAATTATTACAAGCCAGTCTTACCCGATTGCATGAAAGATTTCCCCAGATTTCCCAGCCAAGAGGTAAGGGTTTAATGGTGGCAGCGGATTTATTCGATGAAGAGGGTAATCTTGATTCTAAATTGCGCGATCGCATTATCCAAGAAGCTTTTTTACGGGGTTTATTGTTGCTAGGTTGCGGTAAAGCAGCAATTCGTTTTTGTCCGCCTTTGGTTATTGACAGTGAACAAATTCAAATTGCCTTGAATATTATTACAAATGTGTTAGTTAGCCTAGAAAAAGAATAATAAACGCACCTTGTAACTATGGGAATAACTCCTACAAGCAAATATCCGAAAAACTGGATATAAAAAGGAGTTTTCTCTTAACTATTTCACTTGGCTCTGATAAAATTTCACAAATTTGAGTTTAATTACATCGATCTAATTCTTACAAATTATTTGGGCATCTTAAAGTTGAAGCGATCAAAATTCAATCGAGATTCTTTAAGATGCTACCAACTCAGGCACTTTCATCGAATAATGGTTCTAACCATTCACCCAAGCCTTTAAATAGCTTAAAGCTATGCAGAGATAAATTTAGTCAGTGGCTGAACAACCTGAAAGTTGGTCAAAAAATTACCCTTGGATATACTGTAGCGTTAGGTATTGCCGTTGTTGGGACAGCAACGGGAATTTTGATTAGTGAACGCTATCAATATTTAGCTGACGAACAACAAAAACATGCCCAGCAAGAGATGAACTTGCTTCATCGCGTGCAAAGTGGTGTTTTCCAGTCACGCTCGCACCAACAAAAGCTCATTTCTCTTCTCCAACAGCCACAAGAATTTCAGCAAGAATATACCTATTTACTTAAACATTTGGCGAAACTCAATCAGACTTGGGCAGAAGCTAAAAATTTTATTACTACAAACTCAAAAACCGACGAAGAACACGCTCAAGTTCTTAACCAGTTTCTACAATCTAATACAGATGTTGTAGAGGAATACGTTAAAGAAATACAGCAGAGAGTAGAGCAGATTGACTTATCTAAACTCAAATCGCCAACAGCAAACGGCGAGGCTGAAAAATTACTGTTTAATTTCATTAATAGCCCCATAGCACTCAAATTTGATGGCATTTCCAGCGAATTGGATGAGCAGGTTGAAACTTCTTATCAGGAACTTAGAATAGCAGAAAAAGAGGCCAATAATGCAGATATTCTTCGCCTCCAGATTATTGCGGTGAGTATGTTATTTTCGGTTGCGATCGCTGCTACATTAGCCATTTATACTAATCGGATAATTACTCATCCGTTAGAAGCCACGACTAAAATAGCTCAACAAGCTACTTTAGAAGCAAATTTTGATCTGCAAGCCACCGTGACAACAACAGATGAAGTCGGGATATTGGCATCTTCTTTGAACCATCTAATCCAGCGAGTTAAACAATTATTACAAGAGCAAGAGGTTAAAAATCAATATCTTCAACAAACCCTGCAAGAACTCCATAACTCCCAAGCACAGTTAATTCAGAGCGAGAAAATGTCGAGTTTGGGTCAAATTGTAGCTGGGGTAGCACATGAAATTAATAACCCAGTCAACTTTATTCATGGGAATCTTAGTCATGCGATTGAATACGCCCAAGATTTACTGCGACTACTACAACTTTATCAGCAGTACTATCCCAATCCTCCAAAAGAAATTCAACAAGAAATTGAAGCAAGCGACCTGAACTTTCTTTCGGAAGACTTTATGAAACTGCTTAAATCTATGGGAGTTGGGACGGGACGTATTCGGGAAATAGTGCTGTCGCTACGTAATTTCTCACGTTTGGATGAAGCTGAATTTAAAAAAGTGGATATTCACGAAGGTATTGAGAGTACCTTAATGATTTTGCAAAATCGCTTGAAGGCAAAATCGGACGAACCAGCTATTGAAATCATCAAAAACTATGGTCAATTACCTGATATTGAATGCTATCCTGGTCAACTCAATCAGGTATTTATGAATTTACTAACAAATGCTATTGATGCCTTAGAGCAGGAAGCAGGGAATAAGGAAGGAGCAACAGAAAATCCGCTACTTTCTAACCCTCTGATTCGTATTCATACTAAGGTTGTTAATGATAATTGGGTAGCAATTCACATTACTGACAATGCATCAGGGATAGAGTCAAAAATTGTAGAAAAAATTTTTGACCCCTTCTTTACTACTAAACCTGTAGGCAAAGGTACCGGATTAGGTTTATCTATCAGCTATCAAATTATCACTGTAAAGCATGGTGGGAAATTTCAGTGTCATTCTGCACCAGGAGAAGGAGCAGAATTTGTCATTCAGATTCCTATAAAACAGAAAGATTACGCTACCGTTGATAAATAAAATAAGATTCACCTATGAAACGCCTACTTGCCCACCACCTCTACTCATTGCTTTGGCAAGAATACAGCGCCAGAGTAAATCATGCCCGCACCTACGAGCAAATGATTACTGCTGCGGGTGGAACTGTCGCCAATGATCATATCGCCTTTCGGTCTTTGCGTCTTTGGGTAGATAGCCCACAAGGTCAAGTTAACCTGGGGATTGATTACATTGGGCAACTTGCAGAAGCTTTAGGTTACGTGGTATCTGGAGAATACACTTTTGCTCAAACCCATCTGTACGCCCGTTATTATCGTCATCCTCAGCAAGAAGAATTTGACTTGCCCAAGCTGTTTATCAGCGAGTTAATTGTTGATGAATTACCTGCTGATATTGCCCAACTAATTTCTCAAACAGTATCTTCATTTTCCAGCCCATCAGAACTTACCTCTGTTCTACAATCGGAGGGGAATTTTGAAAGTATTGCCCAACAACTCCAGAAAATCTTCACTCGTCCTTGGCAACCTCCCCTGCGTTCTGTTATAGAAGAGGTGAATCGAGTCACTCAGTATGGTGCTTGGGTTTTGTTGCATGGTTACGCAGTTAATCACTTCACAGGTTACGTCAACTGCCAGAACACAGCAGCATATCCAGATATAAATAGTACCGCCCGTGGTTTGGCTAACTTGGGTGTACCCATGAAAGCAGAGATAGAGGGAAATGTTGCTTGTGGTTTACGTCAAACGGCAACTCAAGCAGTAACGGAAATGGTAACTGTGCTAAATGATATTGATGGTGCAGAAATTCAGATTCCCTGGACTTACGCTTACTATGAAATTGCCCAGCGTTATCCAGTAGAAGTGGAACCGGGAAAGCAAGTACTTTTTGATGCTTTTTTAGGAAGTAATGCCCAGCAATTGTTTGAAATGACCCGTCTGTCTAAATAGTAGACATCTCCAGAAATTAAATATGCGTTACCCAGAACCCTTGTAGAGACGTAGCAGTGCTACGTCTCTACTTTTTCGGAGATGTCTAGTGAAGAGTTGTTATACCGTTTCTTTGTAAGGCTGCGCTAAACTCTCCCAACCTTTGATTTCTTTGCGTCCTACCCTGCGGGAAGCCGCTTTGCGTCTATGCGCCCTTTGTGGTTCGTTGCATCTTCATTAATGCTTTTTAAGGTAGTAATGCCCAGCAATTATTTGAAATGATATTATGTCCGAATACGGTTCAGTTAACGGTAGCCGTCACGCATAAGGATGCCGATCGCATGATTGCTAAACCTAAGATTTTTATTGATGGAGAATCAGGAACCACAGGCTTACAGATTCACTCGCGCCTCAAGCAACGGGATGACATCGAGTTAGTTAGCATCGAAGCATCCAAGCGTAAGGATGCAACTGAGCGAGCGAAACTAATCAATGCCGTTGATGTTGTAATTTTATGCCTACCTGATGACGCAGCCCGTGAAGCTGTCAGCTTAGTCAACAGTCCTACAGTTAAAATCCTCGATGCTAGTACTGCCCACCGAACAGCTAATGGCTGGGTATACGGTTTCCCTGAACTGAATCCAGGACAGCGAGAGAAAATCGCTAGCGCCCAGTTCGTCAGCAATCCAGGCTGTTACCCCACAGGATTTTTAGTCTGTGTCCAACCGTTGATAGCCAAGGGACTCCTTCCCAAGGACTTGCCTATAACTATTAATGCGGTGTCGGGCTACTCTGGTGGCGGCAAGAATCTCATCCAAAAGTACCAGGCTTTCCACGAGCAGCAAGCCGAAGGAAAATCGCTCTATCCTTATGGCATCTATGGTTTGCAGTTTGGGCATAAGCACGTTAAGGAAATGCTTCAGTACTCTGGGTTAGCATCGCCGCCACTGTTTGTACCAGCGGTGGGGGATTTTGAACAGGGGATGCTGGTACAAGTACCTTTACCACTGTGGACTTTGGATAATCCACCTTCGGGTGAGGTTATTTATCAGGCGATCGCAGACTATTATCAAGGTGAAAAATTTGTGCAGGTTGCGCCCCAAGATCCTAATCTGCTACGAGATGGAATGTTCTTAGATGCAACGGCAATGAACGACACCAATATTGTTCAGGTTTTCGTATTCGCCAATGACGCTACCCAAGAAGTGCTGTTAGTTGCTCGTCTGGATAACCTGGGCAAAGGTGCATCGGGAGCCGCAGTCCAAAACCTCAACATCATGCTGGGTCTTCCAGAAGAATTGGGATTGTAATAGACTTCTTGCAAAAATGCGAATCAGTGAAAAATGAACCACAGATAAACACAGATAATTCATCGGTGTTTATCTGTGTTCATCTGTGGTTTAATTTCCAAAACATTATAGCTGTCGCCAGGTAGTTTAGGACATAAACTGCTCAGAAAACCCTAACACAAAAAGACTTTCAAGTCTATTCCCTCTCCCCTGTTCCCTATCCCCTGCTATAACTTTTGCAAGAAGTATAATGTTTAAGTAGGGGCACAACAATGTTTATTGGTGTCAACTTTAGTCAAAAAGCTTATCCCACAGTCGTTTCACCCCACCCCGCCAAAGCTACGCTTTGTCTCCCCTCCCCGCTTGCGGGGCTACGGTGTACACACAAGTCGAATTACCCCCCTTAATCCCCCAATGGATTGGGGGGAAACCGGAAAATCTAGTTCCCTCCCCAATGCATCGGGGAGGGTTAGGGTGGGGTAAAACCTGGATTTATCAACTATTTCCGACTTCTGTGTACACGGGAGCCTTTGCAAGGGGAGGGTTAGGGTGGGGTAAAACCCGGATTTATCAACTATTTCCGACTTCTGTGTACACGGGAGGCTTGCGGGGAGGGGATTAAGGGGTGGGGTTCCGGGAACTTGACTGGTAATTTAGTAAACTCGGTATAACGTCATTGCGAGGGTTTTACACACCAATAAACAATGTTGTGCCCCTACCGCATCTTACTAAGATTCGGTAGACTGCAACTTCTCTAGCTGTGCCAGCACCTCTGTGCTGTGAACACTTGGGTTAACTTTGACAAAAGTCTCCCGCAAGATGCCTTGAGGATCAATAATAAAGCTGTGGCGCATAGATACGAAACCGATCCAAGAACCGTAAGCTTTACTCACTGAACCATCAGTATCAGCTAGCAGGGGGAATTTTAATCCCTCTGAATCGCAAAATTGAGCGTGGGAATCAATATCATCAGCGCTGACGCCAATAATCTGAGCTTTTTTTTCCAGGTATTTGGGCAAATCTTGCTGAAAACGACGAGCTTCTATAGTGCAACCAGAGGTAAAGTCTTTGGGATAAAAGTAGAGAACTACCCACTGGCCGCGCAAGTCAGAGAGGGAAATTTTGCCATTACCTGTGTTGGTTGGCAAAGTAAACTCTGGCGCAGGTTGATTAATTGCAGGGAGTTTGCCACCTAGAGCATCAGCAGCAGGAGTAAAATTCAGCCAACTGATGACAGCAAAACAGTTGGCAAATAATATGCTTAAAAAAGTGCGGCGGGAAATCATGGTGCAAACCAGAATCACAACTTCACATAAGTTTACAATTCTTGGTTGCTGCTATTCTAAATCTGTGTGAGATTCAGTAGCGGTATCTGTACTTTCGATATATTGGCAATCTAAAAGAAAGGCTCCCCTAGCAAAGCGGATACCCCAATATCCACCGGGACGGCGGTCAAGGACTATACCTTCTTCACCAATGTGAATTACATCGGGGGGACGCAGCATGGGCATGGGGTCTGCTGTTTTAACGTAGGGCGGTAGTGCCACGACACGAACTTTACTACCAATAGCAAATTCTTTGGACATTTTGATCAAGCTAGGAGTTTTGATTAACTCATAACTTATAACCCCTAACTTTTACTAGGGGTTTGCCCAATTTTTTATGTTTGTGTTGGAAAGAGGGAAAGGGAAAGGGGAAAAAATTTCTTCCCCTTCCCCCATCTTCTGCAAGAAGTCTATTAACTCTTGACTGTGGAAAATAATGCTTGCACATCAGTCAAGGGTAATTGCGAAAGTAACTCTGGTTGCCAAGTGTCTAGTTGAAGAGAGAGCGACGACCGAGTTGATATGCAATACTTTACCTTATAAGCACTTCTTATCTAGGTGCATGTTAGAGGGTAATGGGTAAATTTCAGCCTTTCCCCCTTAACCGAAAGGTATTGGGATGAGATGGGCGACATTGCCCACCCCAGATTTATCAACTCTTTTTTAAAAAATTTGCGATTATTGGGAATTACGTTGTTGCCAGCGTGAACGAGCATTTTCCTGTAGCTGCTTGAGTTTTGCTTGTTGTTCAGGAGTTAGGACTGCTTGAATCTGCTGTTTCGACGATTCCCGAATTTGCCGCATTTGGGTTTTCTGTTGTTCAGTTAAATTCAACTCAGCAAATCCTTTCCTTGGGCCTCGGCGCTGACCTGCTTCCCGTTGACCTTGACCTGCTTGACGCTCAGCCTGACGTGCTTGTTTTGCAGCTTCCAATTTGGCCTTTTGCTCTGGGGTAAGAATCCCTTCCATTTGGGCGCGAGTATTACGCTTAATTGCCTGAATTTGGTTTTTTTGTGCATCCGTTAATCCCAACTCTTGCCAAGGACCTCTTGCTTTGTTCGGAGTTTGTGCAAGTAACTGGGGTGAAGCGGAGGCTGTTTCTGCTTGAACAGCAAAGGGAATTGTAGTTAAAGTTAGAGCCATTGCTCCAGCTACCAGCGATAATGTCTTGAGTATCATTGCTTGTCTCGTGCTTTTTCTATTTCGATGTCACCATCATAGAAATTTATGTCCAGTAACCACATGAGGAGAAAGTCACGGTTACACCCATGACTTTAGTCATGATTTAATGATGACTAATGTGAATGGCGATTATATCTAAATTACAGTAAATATATAAAGAAAAACAGATTTCTTTGTCTTATTACGTTTGAATTGCACCAGAATAATATACAGCGACAACTCTATTAAGAATCTAAAATCTCATATCTAAAATCCTATGAGTCGTTCAATTAAAATGAAGAATCATCCTTTTCCATCTCTGCTTTATTTGGAATGGATATTACTGGCAATCACCGCATTGACAGCAGTTTTACCAGCTCCATTACCGCGATTTCGTCCTAAACCTCCAGAACTGTCAATTTGTGGCGCATTTCCAGAATTGGCAATTTGTAGTATATCCTCAGAACTGTCAGTTTTTAGTCTGGCTATTTTTGCATTAATGGGCTTAAAATTGCCGATTAGTAATAACCTGACTAAGGTAATCTACACAGCCAGTGAAATTTTATTGATTTTAACAACTGGACTTTTTGGCGGGAGGTTTGCTCGACTTTTCCCCTTTCTTTATATTATCTTAGTTACTCGCAGTTGCCTAATTTTTCAGTTTCCTGGTCGTTTGTTAGTTACTAGTTTATCATTCACCTTGTTTCTACTAACTACACAACTAAAATATCAATTATTCAACTTTCAAGCATCACCACAAGCCCAAGAGCGCTTTCGGTTTTTTAGCTTGAGTTGGTCATTGGTATTTGGTTTAAGTTTAGTTTTTGTTTTATTGATGATGAATGCAGTATTATCTGAACGCCAAAGTCGAGAAAAGCTAGCTATTGCTAACGAAAAACTCCGTCAATATGCTATGCGTATTGAAAATCAAGCTACTTTAGAAGAACGTAACCGCATTGCTCGTGAAATTCATGATTCATTAGGGCATTCTCTTACAGCTTTAAATCTGCAATTAGAAACTGCTTTAAAACTGTGGCAATCTAATCCAGCTAAAGCTCAAACATTTCTAGGAACAGCAAAAGAATTAGGTTCTAAAGCTCTAAAAGATGTTCGCCAATCTGTTTCTACTATGCGTTCTAATCCTTTACAAGGGCAATCTTTAGAACGTGCGATCGCTATTCTTTCAGAAGATTTTCACCGTTCAAATGGTATTTTACCAATTTATCAAAACAATCTGGAATATTCTCTAGATCCTGAAATCAACACCTCTATTTACCGCATTATCCAAGAATCATTGACAAATATCTCTAAACATGCTGCTGCAACAGAAGTTAAACTAGAACTGATGACGACGAGAGGAAGTTTACGACTGATAATTCAGGACAATGGTAGAGGTTTTGATTTGAAGCAAAATACTACTGGTTTTGGACTTCAAAGTATGCGCGATCGCACTTTAGCACTTGGAGGTGAATTTAACATTAATAGTGCTCCTGGTTCTGGTTGCCAAATTACAGTTGATATTCCCTTACTAAAGGATACTAATTCGTAATAGTGCTTTCAGATGTGTTAGCTGTACGTAATTCGTAATTAAGAAAGTTTAAATTTAATTTGGGCTTCCAGGCTTTCATTTGTAGCCTTATTTTGGATAACTGGGATAACATCATGATCAAAGTGTTGCTTGTAGATGACCAAAATTTAATTCGTCAGGGATTAAAAGCATTATTGGAACTAGAATCAGATTTAGAATTAGTTGGAGAAGCAGAAAATGGTGAACATGCGATTAATTTGGTTGCTAAATTACAACCAGATGTCGTATTGATGGATATCAGAATGCCGATTATGGATGGAGTTGCAGCCACAAGAGAAATTCAAAAGCGTTTTGCTGGAATTAAAGTTTTAGTGCTGACTACATTTGATGATGATGAATATGTAACAGCCGCGTTGCAAAATGGGGCAATGGGTTATTTATTGAAAGATACACCCTCAGAAGAATTAGCTGTTGCTATTCGCGCTGTTCACAAAGGATACACTCAACTAGGCCCAGGAATAGTCAAAAAGCTGTTAACTCAGTTTCCCAGTACCGCATCAACCCAGTCACCGCTTGCACCACCTAGTTTAGCTGAACTAACACCTAGAGAAAAAGAGGTATTGCGATTAATTGCTACAGGTGCTAGTAACCGAGAAATTGCTCAGGAACTCTACATTTCTGAGGGGACGGTGAAGAATCATGTTACAAATATTTTAAACAGATTAAATCTGCGCGATCGCACTCAAGCTGCTATTTTTGCAAACACATTTTTGTCCTATTTAAACGAAAATATCTAACTAGCGGGCTTGGCAGACTGCGATCGCTTCTGTGTGTCTGCGATCAATTCAGATTCACATGATGGATACTTTCGTTACAAATTTCTATTAATTTTACTCAAACTTTATATTAACTCTTAAGAGGATTTAGAACAATAAATCAACAAATTAGGTTATTTCACTGGATTTTCCCCAATTTATTACTTAAGTTTTTGTTAAAGATGCAGCTGTATCGCTGTACTTTCACTGAGTCATTATTCGATAGTTGAAACTACTCAGTGCAAAAATTTAACAGCCCCAGAGAAAAATAAATGAGCTACATCTACCAAAAATTAGCAATTGCCAGCACTCTCGCTGCCTTAAACTTTGGATTTCTCAATAGTACCCCTGCCAGAGCCTTGACAGCTGCATCCGAGGGTAAACTGAGCGAGGCTTGGTCTTTTGACTTTAAGGACTACGCAATTACACATCAAGGACAGAATATTCTGGATATTAATGTCAGCTATGATTACAAAAAGGGCATTGGCGTAAATAACCCAACAGAATATCCAGAATTTACCCAGGTTTATAACTACATTAATAATTACCTTAAGACTTACCCCAATGAGACTGACTATTGGGAAGTCGTCAACAAAAATTTGACAAAGACCCTACTAACAGAACCGATTCCTACCACCTTTGGCATTAACTATGAGTTGGCTAAAGTTGTAGATAATTTGAAAGTAAAAATTGATGTTCAACCGAGTCAATCGATACCTTACGACCGTTCTAGCATAGTAACGCGGACTCCAGGTCCAGGGGGGACATTGGACGAAGTTTGGTCTTTTGACTTCAAAGACTATGCAATCCAACACCAGGGCGAGAATGTTTTGGATATCAACGTTAGCTATGACTACAAACAGGACATCGGAGTGAATGACCCCAATGAATATCCAGAATTTACCCAGGTTTATAATTACATTGACAATTACCTCAAAGATTACCCCAATGAGACTGACTTTTGGGAAATTCTCAACAAAAATCTGACAAAGGCGCTACTAACAGAACCGATTCCCACCGACTTTGGTTTTGACTATGACTTGGCTAAAGTTTTGGATGAACTCACGGTAAAGATTGATGTTTTACCAAGTCAATCTATACCTTACGCCCGTTCTAGTATAGTAACCCGGACTCCAACGATAGCTGCTGTACCCGAACCGCTAACAACAGGTGGCACATTACTAGCAGGGATTGGATTAGCCTATTTACGTAGAGAACGTCAGCGGCGTCAACATAATTTGTAATTATCACTCTACCACTGAAAAAATTCAAAGTTCAAAAATAAATTAAACTTCGTAGTATGCGCTTTATCGCTAAAGCGCATACTACAAGTCTCTTAAATTTAATTATTTCTTCTGATTTAACAGCTTATCTAAATAATTCCAAACATTCATTTTTTAAAACACCTTTTGTTACCTTGATGTTCCTAAATGACTTAGCGATAACCTCTTCACAAGAAATATTAATTTGCGGCTGATTGACCGATATTAAATCTTGAATTGAAGCACCATATACAATTTCTGATATACCTGTCCAAACACAAGCAGTTGCACACATTGGGCAAGGTTCACCAGTTGTATATATGCTATAACCTTCTAAAGAAGGATTTTTTAGTTTAGCTGTTAAACGGCGAATAACATTGATTTCTGCATGGGCCGATGGATCACTATCTCTCCTTACAGTATTATGAGCTACAGCAACGACTTCATTATCTTTAACAATCACTGCACCATAAGGGGCGTCGCCTTTTTTTGCTTCTGCCAGTGCTAAACGCATAAAATCTTCTTGGTTCATATTAGCAGGAGTTAAGGAAGATATTGGTTAATAATATCGCATTGCTAATGTTGTTTATGCAATACCTTCAAATTAGTTGTGGAGAAACATGTTAATCAGCAGAAAACAAACAGAATTTTACTTAACAGATCTGGAAACGCCAGTAGGTAGAGTTATTAACTTAACGCTGGCTAGTTTCGTTTTAATATCCTCAGGAATTTTTGTTGCAGAAACTTATAATATTCCTGATTATATTCGTTTCCAATTAAATGTAACAGATACTGCTATTGTGATAATTTTCGCGGTGGAATATGCACTTCGTTTGTGGAGTGCAGAAAATAAAATTAAGTATATTTTTAGTTTTTATTCGATTATTGATTTAATGGCAATTTTGCCATTTTTTCTGGGAGCAGTCGATATCAGCTTTATTCGTCTACTGCGATGGTTTCGGATTTTGCGGTTAATCAGGTTTATAGATAGAAAATTTTTATTTGCAAGTATTAGCACCGAAGATGGTGTAATTTTTGCACGAATATTATTCACATTATTTGCAATTGTTTTTATTTATTCTGGATTAATTTATCAAGTAGAGCATCCAGTTAATCCTCAAAACTATGGTACATTTTTAGATGCATTTTATTTCTCAGTTGTCACAATGACAACTGTCGGATTTGGTGATGTTACTCCGATTTCGGAATTAGGTCGTTTGCTAACAGTATTGATGATTTTGACAGGGATTGCGCTGATTCCTTGGCAAGTAGGGGATTTAATTAAGCGATTGGTGAAAACTGTCAATCAGATAGAAACAGTTTGTCCAGGCTGTGGTTTAGCTTTCCACGATGTAGATGCTGGTTTTTGTAAAAGATGTGGCACTAAGTTGTTTAAATAGAACAATCTGAACTTTTGTAACTAATGCATCTTCATTCATAAGCAAGGTTTAAGCGTTAGTACCTTAGCCTCGAATCACCCCACCCTAACCCTCCCCTTGTTAAGGCTACCGTGTATACACAAGTACTCGAATTGCATCATAATCCCTCGAATCACCCCACCCTAACCCTCCCCTTGTTAAGGGGAGGGAATAGGATTTCTAATTTCCCCCCTTGATAAGGGGGGATTAAGG
>Ga0209906_100068_pt1 | contig 168504 bp, 147 predicted proteins | sample FECB24metaG_FD_188303 | JGI IMG/M metagenome (GOLD analysis project Ga0209906, IMG submission 188303) | Cyanobacterial communities from the Joint Genome Institute, California, USA from Joint Genome Institute, California, USA - FECB-24 metaG... ...
AGGCGATGATGAAGCAGGCGGTGGCTGCTAGTAGGGTGGGGATCATCAACACGCCGAACCAACCGATGTATATACGGTTGTTGGTGCTGGTTATCCACTCACAGAATCTATCCCAGACGTTGGCGCTACTGCGCTGTTGAATGGTTGCTGTCATGGTTTTATGATTACGGATTTGCTTATGATGTTTCGGTAGGTTTCGCTACCTGTAGTATATCTTAAAGTGATTATTGCGTTTTGTAAAGTACTTTCAGAAAAGTTTTTCTACTAAGACTTACAGATTTGAAATAGAACTAGTTGTAAATAGCCGCAAATCTCGTTCCAGGGAGACTTTGCGTCAGCCTTGCTTTAAAATAAAGTGCGATCGCCTAGCATAACAATTTGAATCAGTACTCTACCCTCTTTGGTGAGATCAAGAAATTCACCTTAGATTCTCTAGCTACAAGATAGATATTGGCTGTTATAACGACTTAGCACTTGCGTACCAGCTAGATATTTAGTCAGACTAGGCAATTTATATTACTTCATATTATGAAAATTTATAACTACCATATTGTAACTTATAGCTCTGCTTATACAATCGTTCCGACTTATGAGTGCTTTAATCGCTGTACCTACTGCAACTTTCGCACCGAACCAGGTAAAAGCCCCTGGATGAGTCTCTCAGCAGCAGAAAGTATTTTGAAACAGCTTCAAAAGGAAAATATCTGTGAAATCCTCATACTTAGTGGTGAGGTACATCCCCATTCACCAAGGCGTAAAGCGTGGTTTGAACGAATTTATGATTTGTGTGAATTAGCACTTTTAATGGGATTTTTACCGCATACTAATGCGGGTCCACTGAGTTTTGAGGAGATGCAAAAGCTGAAGGATGTAAATGTTTCAATGGGGCTGATGTTAGAGCAATTGACACCAAAATTGTTAAATACTGTGCATCGTCACGCACCGAGTAAATTACCAGAAATAAGGTTGCAACAATTACAATGGGCGGGAGAGTTGCAGATTCCTTTTACAACCGGGGTACTGTTGGGAATTGGGGAAACAGCTGATGATTGGTGGGAAACATTGTCAGCCATATCTCGCTTGCATCAACGTTACCATCACATTCAAGAAGTCATCTTGCAACCGTACAGTCCAGGACATCAGCAAACCTTAGATGCGCCTCCCTTTGACATACATCAATTTCCAGAAGTCATTGCTAAAGCACGTCAAATTTTACCCCTAGATATTACCATCCAAATTCCGCCAAATTTAGTTAAAGATGACCGATGGTTACTCGCTTGTTTAGCAGCTGGTGCGCGAGATTTAGGTGGAATAGGACCAAAAGACGAAGTAAATCCCGATTATCCTCATCATCAAGAGCAGGCATTGAGAAAAATTTTACAGCCTAGTGGCTGGGAGTTAGTACCACGTTTACCGATTTATCAGCAGTTTGATGCCTGGTTGTCAAGGGAATTGCAAACATCTGTTAAACAATGGCGAAAAACCTTACTTATTGCAAGCCACAGGACGATTAGAAATTGAAGTTGTCATCCAATTACAATCAATACTTTTCCCAGTGGCTTTACTGCTTTTTTTGTAATATGTTAGTTATTATTGATGCGATGTTTCAGGTATATTATTCAGATTCGCTCTATGGCAACATTTGTAAGTTAGTGAAGGCGTTTCAAGATTCGCTTAATTTTGTTAACGAAAATCCCAGTCTTATGTCTATCTGGAGATGTAAACTCTCCTTTCTTAAGATAGAGTCGTAATGCGATCGCAAGATTTATGCTTTGGAAGATTTAATTTTATGTCGCCAGTGATACCAAAACACAAATAAAATTTAAGCGATAATTCGTCTGCTTTATTGTTTTATATTTATTTTTACCATTTAGTTTGATTTATTGCAAATGATACCAAACTCGCTAATAGACAGTCCCATCATTGCGTTTACAATTCTTCTGACAGTAATTTTTACTGTACCTCCTATATTTGAGCGACTCAAACTCCCTGGATTAGTGGGGTTATTGGTGGCAGGTGTAGTACTTGGACAAAACGGGCTAAAGCTTTTAGACTCTGAGTCTGACACAATTAAATTGCTCTCAGATATTGGCAAAATTTATTTGATGTTCGTGGCTGGTTTAGAGATTGACCTAGAGCAGTTTCGCAAAACTAGAAATCGCTCAATTGGATTTGGTACTTTAACATTTATAGTACCATTAATTGCTGGCATTGCTGTAGGGCGCTTATTCAATTTTAGTTGGAATGCTTCTGTCCTAATTGGTTCTTTGCTTGCCTCCCATACTCTTTTGGCATATCCAATTGTGAGTCGTCTAGGAGTTGTAGCGAATGAAGCTGTAACAGTCACAATTGGTGCAACTATTTTTACTGACACAGGTGCTTTGCTAGTGCTGGCAATTTGTGTCGGAATTCATGGAGGGGAATTCTCTGCCTTAAATTTAGCAACTTTGTTGGGTGGATTAGCAATTTACTCTGTTGTTGTCTTATTTGGCTTTGATAAAGTAGGAAAAGAGTTCTTTCGACGGTCTGGGGATGAGCAAAGTAACCAGTTTTTGTTTATTTTACTGGCATTATTTTTGGCATCTGTTGGAGCACAGGTAATTGGAGTTGAGAAAATTGTTGGTGCCTTTTTAGCTGGTTTAGCTGTTAATGACGTTTTAGGACGTAGCCCAGTCAAAGAAAAAGTTGAGTTTATTGGCAGTGTTTTATTTATCCCTTGCTTCTTTGTGGACATGGGATTATTAATTAATATTCCTGCATTTATCAAAACCCTCAGTTCAATTTGGCTAACTCTGGTAATTGTGGTGGCTTTGATTGGCAGCAAATTTATAGCAGCATTCTTAGCAAAACTTTTATACCGCTACAATACGGCGGAATTGCTAACGATGTGGTCATTATCGTTGCCACAGGTAGCGGCCACATTAGCAGCAACGTTGGTTGCTTATCAAACTGTAAATCCTGCTGGTGAGCGGTTAATTAGTGAAGCTGTCTTAAACAGTGTGATTGTCTTGATGCTGGTTACTGCAATTCTTGGGCCAATAATTACAGCACGATTTGCTACTTCGTTACAGCTTACACAGACAGATATTGAAACAGATAGCCTGACAACTTGGTGGGAAAGTAATGAGAGTCAGCAGGTAGAGCAAAACACCAATCCATTTACTGTATTAGTGCCGATATACAATCCTCAGACGCAGCGCTATTTGATAGAAATGGCAGCACTGTTGGCGAGTCATGAATCTGGACGGATTGTGCCATTAGCTATTACCAGAGCACATATTCATATGGACGATCCGCAGTTAGTAACAGCAATCGAGCAAAGTCAACAAAGATTGAATTTAGCCAGAGAAATTACTCAAGAATTTGAAGTGGAAGTGTCACCTGCAATTCGGATTGATGATGATATAGCTTTGGGAATTAGCCGTACCAGTCGAGAACAAAACGCTAGTTTAATAGTGATGGGTTTGTCACGTACAACAGGCTTGCGTGCTCGCTTATTCGGTAATGTTATTGATAGCGTATTCTGGTCTTCTCACTGTCCGGTAGCAGTTACACGCTTGTTGAGCAGTCCTACGACAATCCGCAGAATTCTTGTACCAGTTGGAGATTTAACGCGGCAAACTATAGGTGCTGTGAGGTTTGCTCAAATTTTGGCTGATGCCAATCAGGCGGAAGTAGTGCTGTTACATGTGTGCGATCGCAAAACACCCCAAACCTTGGTGGAAAAATTTGCATCTCAGTGGTCTGATATCGCTGCTAAAAGCCAGTTACAGGTGAGTACAAAGATTCAAACAATCAGGGGCGATGACATTGCTAGAGTGATAATTCGGGAAGCTCAGGCATTTGATTTAGCAGTGTTACGTTCCGTCCGTTATCGCACCAGCGGTGGATTAGCCGTTAGCGAAGTGACAACACAGGTAATTCAAGAATTGAAGTGTTCAATTGTATTGCTGGGAGAGCCTCACTCGTGATAGTTGCTTTAAATAATAAAGACATCCAATTATTTGCAGCTAACTTACCCTGAATATTTTATGGGTTTGAACTCAACTTTCTTCAACAAAACGTCTCCAGAATTTAGTAATGATGTCATTAGCCAATTTCATGTTTTTCTAGAAATATCGCCAACTTTGGTTGAAATTTATTTCTTTTAAGGATTTACCGTAAATTAGGATCAAGAATAAAAAGCTCAAGTCTAGAAATGGGACTAGAGCTATCAAAAACAAGCAGAAACACTCCAGTTATCAAACAACTCATCTGGAAGGCTTTACATTAGACGTAACCTAGTGTATTATAAACCAATTAATTTTCCATTAGAGCAACAACTGCTCGATTTCTTTTCCTTAAAGTGACTGATTCTGGGACTTTAATTTAGGAAAGCAAAATAAAGAAATGTCTCATCTATTGTGGAAAACTCTGGTACTAAGTCCAGTAGTTTTAGGAGTGACGGTGTTGGTTTCCGCTAAGGCAATGGCTGCTAAAGTACTAGGCTCTTCTAAAAATATAAACACAGAAGTTGCTGTAGTAAACGCACCCATAGCTTCTCAGGCTTCAATATTCATCCAAGCAAAGCAACCAAAAGTTAATCAACAGTTGGTTGCTCAAGCTAAGACTGACGAAAATAACGTTTTAGACCAAGTTAACAGCTACAGCAGTGAAGCCAATAACCAAAATTCACTGTCTCAGGTTACATCAGTGTCTCAGTTTTCTGACGTACAGCCTACTGACTGGGCATTCCAAGCGTTGCAATCCCTGGTTGAGCGCTATGGTTGTATTGCAGGATATCCAAATGGCACTTACCGTGGCAATCGGGCACTAACTCGTTATGAGTTTGCCGCAGGTTTGAATGCTTGTTTGGATCGGGTGAACGAACTGATTGCTACAGCAACTGCTGACTTGGTGACAAAACAGGATTTGGCGACTCTCCAGCGTTTGCAAGAAGAATTCTCAGCAGAATTGGCAACTCTGCGTGGTCGAGTCGATTCTTTAGAAGTACGTACTGCTGAACTGGAAGCAAATCAGTTTTCTACTACAACTAAACTTGTTGGTGAAGCAATTTTCGCTCTTACTGACAACTTTGGCAGTGATGACAACAACAACACTGTCTTTCAAGATAGGGTACGTTTAGACTTTCAAACCAGCTTTACAGGTAAAGATACGCTGCACACTCGGATTGCTGCTGGTAACGCAAATCCCTTGGCTTTACCAAATGGTACAGCCGAGGGTCTTCAAACCTTTAACCTGTCTCCTAGTTTAGACAATAGTTCTTTCATAGACTGGTTGTCTTATTACTTCCCCATTGGTAATTCGCAAGTATACCTTGCTGCTACTGGGGGTATTCATAGCGATTACGTTCCTACTGTCAACCCTTACTTTGAGGATTTTGACGGTGGTAACGGTGCTTTGTCTACCTTTGCTTCTGAAAGCCCAATCTATCGCATTGGTGGCGGTGCTGGTGCCGGTTTTAATTTAGCCTTTGGTGGTAGCGGTACCTTCAAACCTTCATTAACCTTCGGTTACTTGGCATCTGAAGCGAATAGTCCCAATCCTGGTTCAGGTTTATTCGAGGGTAACTATGCTGCTTTAGGACAGTTGAATCTGAACGTTGGCGATCGCATTACCTTAGCAGCAACCTACGTTCACGGATATCATGGTGCAAATACTCCTCTATTCAACGCAGGCGGGACTGGTGCTGTAGTCGGTACTTCACAAGCCAATTTTGTTGCCAACGGCGTTGCTGGCGGTATTGGTGGCAATCCCTATATCAGTAATTCCTTCGGTTTTGAGGCTGCTTTCAAACCTAGTGACAGGCTGTCAATTAGTGGCTTTGTACTTTACAGTGACATCACAGGTCTTGGTGCCAATGATAATGGTGAAGTTTGGAGCTATGGGCTTGGGGTAGCTCTGCCTGACTTTGGCAAGAAGGGCAACGTTTTAGGAATTTTCGCAGGTGTCCAACCATATCTAGGCAGTGTTGATAGCGATAAACCATACCACTTTGAAGGTTTTTATAAGTATCGCTTGACCGACAACATCTCTATTACCCCTGGGGTAATTTGGTTGACAAATCCTGGACAAGGTGCTGGCAACAGCGATGATGCGATAGTTGGAACGCTGAGAACTACTTTCCTCTTCTAGTTAGAGATTGGGAAAGAAGCAGGGGAGGCAGGGGGAGAAAATAACTCTTGACCCTTGACTTTTGACTCCTGTCTCCTGCTGCTTGATTTTCCAAGTCCCTGTTTTGCTACGCAGTTTTAGTGTTCTTAACTGATGCTTTTTTTGCGCTAGCCTTCAAGCGGGTTGCTCTGCTTTTACGGATGCGATAGCGAAGCGCTGCTGCGTTCGCGGAGCGTCTCGCAGAGAAGCGCAGATCGCTTTTACGAACACCACTTGCCATTCTATATTCGCAGATGTCTTTACAGCTTGAGTTTTGGTAACTACAGCTTTTGGTGTGGTGACAACTAGTAAGCTGATAAAAAGCCCGTTTTACATGACCGCTTCAATAACTGCTGCGATCGCCAGCGGATTATCTTTGCGAAAGATAGCCAATTATAAAAAATATTGCTGGAACTGGTGTCGGCTTAAACTTGCAAAAAATATACCATTCGTAATTCTAAATGTCAATCTAATTTAGATGCGTTACCCCTGAATCCGAGGGATTAGACCAGCACTTGTAACGTTAGTTTTGCGGATTCTTATGAATAGAGCACAGGACATTCTGAGGTTGAAATTGTCTTTTTCGACTTGCCTTGATTATTAGATTTAATTAAGATTTCCCACTCCTTGATTGCTACTGGATAATTTTTAACGCAGTAGGTGAATCACAGCAATATATCACTTTTTATTATTAATAACTATACAGAGATATACAAGCCTCTAGTCAATTTGTTCAATTGCCAGTAGTCTAGTTAGGTCGTCTCAAAGTTTACTTTCAGCAAATGATTCGATTAACAATCTACGGCATCGCTTTAGGGACTCTTGCTATCGCTGGTGGAGCAAACGCTATTTCTGTAATACATCAAACTTCTACACCGAAGGCTTCAGATGTATCAAATCATAGTCATAAAATCGCGCAATCTACCGTTAACACTGCTGCTATAGAACAGGCAGTTTTCCAGCAAATTAATAGCTATAGAGCTTCTCAAAATCTGCCAGTGCTGTTACGTAATTCTGCTGGCGACAATCAAGCAAGGAATCACAGTCGAAACATGGCAAACGGTACAGTTACGTTTGGACATAACGGATTTAAACAGCGAGTTCAAGCAATTAGCATTCCCTACATATCTGCTGGTGAAAATGTTGCTTATAACAGGGGATATAGTGACCCTGCTACCCAAGCTGTTCAAGGCTGGCTCCGAAGTCCAGGGCATCTCGCTAACATCAAAGGAAATTACAATCTAACGGGAATTGGTGTTGCCAGTTCTAACGGCAAAATCTACTTTACACAAATTTTCCTTCGCGTATAAGTTTCGCAAAACTTAGGTTTTTTCTAAAATCTTAGATAAATAATGTAGTATCAGTGACATTTGTCTAGAAGATACTATATTATTTTTTTAGTAATTCATGAAAATGTAAGATTTTCAACAACAGTGAAGGTGAGTTTTATGAAAATGACCTATCCAGGATTGATAATCGGAAATAAGTTTTTGTATTTCTTATGAAGGATATACAAAGAGTTTCTAAGTTCATGAATCCTTAACAGTATCCTGGTATATATCCTAGGAACAATAAGATAGAGTATAGGTCTTACATCTCTACACATTACCTAATTATCCATGTTCCGACAAACTGCTTTTGGCATCGCTTTAAGTACGCTTGTCCTTGCTAGTGGATTAATAACCACTCCTATACCGGGTCAAACTTCTACAAACCAATCCATCAATAATCAACCGTTATCGATTCTTTCCAGTCAAGTTGCATTATCAACTACTACTTTTAAAACTACTGCTCTAGAAAAATCAGTTTTTGACCAAATTAATCGATATCGGATTTCTAAAGGTTTGCCAAAGTTAACCCTGAATACAAATATCACAAAACAAGCAAGGATTCATAGTCAAAATATGGCTAAGGGTAGAGTGCCATTTAGCCATCAGGGATTTGAACGGCGAGTCAAAGCCATCCCTCTTATTTACAACAGTGCGGCAGAAAATGTCGCTTTCAACCAGGGATATAGCGACCCAGCGGCTGAAGCTGTGACTGGCTGGGTCAAAAGTCCCGGACATCTGAAGAATCTTAAAGGAAATTACAATCTTACTGGGATTGGTGTTGCTGCAAATAAACAGGGCGAAGTTTACCTTACCCAAATTTTTGTTCACACTAGATAGATTTAATTTCTGATTTTTTTGCACAATAATGTAGTGTCTAAGACTTTTGTCTGATAGACACTGCATTTATTATTGAATGATTCATGACATTACAAGATTTTCAGGTGAGCGATCGCGACCTTAGTGACGCAGCTCTTGAACAGTATTTAGAATCCGCGGCGATCGCAGTAGATACGGAAACGATGGGATTATTGCCGCTGCGCGATCGCTTATGTCTTGTCCAGCTATGCAACCCAGAAGGCAAAGTCACTGCAATTCGTATAGCTCAAAGACAAGCTGATGCCCCAAATTTAAAAAAACTCTTGGAAGCGGCAAACGTCCTGAAAGTGTTTCACTTTGCTCGTTTTGACCTTGCCACTTTGCAGCACAATCTGGGAATTCAGGTTCAGCCTGTTTTTTGCACCAAGATTGCTAGTAAGTTAGCTCGCACTTACACCAATCGTCACGGACTCAAAGATGTGGTGCAAGAATTAGAACAGGTGGAACTTGATAAAAGCGCTCAAAGTTCTGATTGGGGTAACGCTGCTAATTTATCTGAAGCTCAACTGAATTACGCCGCCAATGATGTGCGCTATTTACTTAGTGTGCAACAGAAGCTAACAGAAATGCTTAAACGCGAAGAACGTTGGAAAATTGCTCAACAATGCTTTAAAGTTCTGCCAACGATAGTTTCGTTAGATTTGTTGCAATTCAAAGATTTGTTTGAACACTAATCATGATAATTCGTAATTCATAGTTGATAGTTCAATTACGAATTACGAATTATTGTCTATATATCTTTTGGCTGATTTTATTACTGATTTTTTCCCTGAGAGCCAGACTCACTAATGTCTTCCTTCAGGTTATTAACTCCCTTCTCAATGCCTTCTTTGAGGTTGCTGGCTCCCTCTTGAATACCTTCTTTGAGGTTGCTGGCTCCTTCTTTAATACCTTCCTTCAGGCTAGTGCCTCCCTGTTGCTGAGTTTCTAAGTGACTTTGTACCCGAGATACTACATTGTATTCATCTGCGCCTGCGGGAGTTCTAGATTCAACAATACCTTCTGTTGGGCCACCAATTGCCTTCCATGCAGCAAGACCACCTTTGAGTTCAGATACATGTTCAAACCCAGCAGAACGAAGTACTTGTGCAGCTTGGGTAGTTTGTTCGTCGTTTGCACCGTAAATGTAAATATCACGGCTTTTATCTAAAGAAGATACTGCGCGCTCTTGCAATTGGTCTACGGGCATTGGCATCGATCCCATAATGTGACCTTCGTTGTAGGTCGAGCGATCGCGCGCATCCAATATTGTAAAAGCTGGTTCGCCCCATTCTAGACGAGACTTAAGCGTATGAACATCAGATTGTGCTTCTATTGGTGGTTGTGGGGGAATGATACCGCCTACTAGATTATTATCCATAACTATTCTTCCTTCGCCGATTACATAATAGTAATTTACCGAACTAGGCAAACTTAATTGATCTTTCTTTGGTGTGAATTAGTGTGAATATTCTCAAACTCTCTCTTCAGATAGACTGGCTTGTTTAAAGAATCCTTACCATTAATTAAATTTAAATAAATTCAATTGACATTACAAAAAATAGAAGATTTTGTATTGATGTGTTTTAATTAATTTAAACTTAAAAACTTAATATTTAAAAATAATGGTATAATAAAATATTTTTTAGCAATATTCTGTTATAAAAATAAAAAAAATTAATTTAAACTGCTTCAACTATCACTAGCAGTCAGGTCATCAATGAGCAATCATGATTATAAGAACTACTCACTTTCTCAATGTCAGTGCTCGCTAGCAATAATGTTTCCTCAATCTCCTGTCGCACTACTGGAGTTACAAAAGAAGCGCTATTTAAGCAATCTACCAGCAATTTATTGGCATCATAATATTGCTGAAGCAATTCTTTTTGCTGTTCGCTGAACTGCCAATTATAGCCAATATTGCGATGCTTAATCAGTGCCTTTTTTAACTGTTCACCCCAGCTTTTGCCTTTAGCTTGCCACCAGTTACTAAACTTATTTTGATCGCTGTCTAGATGAGGCAATTGTTTTTTGAGTTTTTGCAAAACTTGCTTTAATTCAGGCTCAACAACAAGGTCAATAGCTTCGTCAAAAGCAATGACAAGGGCATGAGCATGGTCTAAGGCAAGGGCATCATTGAGGGTATGCTCAAAGGCAAAGTCCAGCTCGTTCACACAGGCAACAGTACTAGATAGAAACTCATCAAGGGCAAGGTCAGGGTCAAAAGCTATGTTACCAACTAGGGCGCACTCAAGGTCATAACCAGGAGTATGAGCAAAAGTGCGATCGCAAACCAGATAAAAGGCACGAACAGCTACTGCTTTGTAGCAAGTAGAGACAGAACTAGATTTTTGACGCAGCCAAGTGAGAAAATACTGTAATTTCTCATCAAAAGCTACTAGTAAATCAATCTTTTGCTTCATTAGCTGTAGCAGGCTATCAGCATTTGGTAACATACTAACAGTTAGCAAAAACACGTCTTGCCAACGCTTTTCAGTAACGTGATTAACCAAATTGTTCCAATCTTGTGATTTGGAACTTTCAACAATTTTTTTAGCAGTGAAATACTCTTGAAACGTCAGATGAGAAAAAGAGTATATTCCCCGCGCTCTTTCCACTAGTAAACCATTTTGTGCCTCAATTGATTTGAGGAGTGCTTCACTATCTAGTTGGAACTTCGTTAAATCTAAATTAATATCTTTTAATGTATGCATCTCCACAATTATTTCCTGAAGTTTTTCTTGCTCAAAGAAGTAATTTCCTTGTTCAAAATTGATAGCAGCAAGCTGGAAAAGCAGATTTTTTTTACTTGGCAAAGTCAGATTATAAGCAATGCGATCGCGTTTAATGCCTCTAGTTTCATCCCATCTAACTAGCAAAACATTTAGTGCTTGCTCATATAGCTTAACTGGATTAGAAGGGAATTGATTTTTAACGTGAAATATAAGACAAATCAAATGGAGCAGTATTGGTGTGACTGCCAATTCCCGGATATGCTTATTTTCGGGGAGATTCAGCTGATTAATAAATAAATTTCCTATAGCTTCCCCATCTTCTTTAGATTGAAGAGCAACTGCGACAAACCAGTTTTTAGCATAAACTTCCACTTGAGTGTAATCAAAGTCTGCTAACTCAATTTCATTAAAACCCGAAAATCTATATTTTTGGGCAGCAATCCGACAGCTAATAACAAACTGATTTTTGTAAAAACTCTGAACAAATCTGCGAACTTCTATTGTCACTTTATCTGTATTTTCTGATGGCACTTCATCTAATCCATCTAGCAAAATTAGTAGCTTACCTTGAGTAAGTAAATTTGTAGCTGATTCCTGTTCAACACCAGAACTGAGAAATTCTTGGCTAATGTAGTTAAATAGATTGAATTCGCTTTCACCTTTGGTATCTTCAACAAATTCTTTCACCCTGATAAAAATTGCTATACGATTTGGCTGAAACTGGCCTTTGTTGCACTCAATCGCTAGATATTGTAAAAATGTGGTTTTACCCGACCCTGGTTTGCCCAGCACCATTAGCTTGGAATACCGTGATACAGCTTCCAACCCTGCTAATCTTCTCTGACGCTTATATCCTCCAAGTCGGTTAAAGTTCGATTCAGCTTTGAAGTCTTTCACCAAATCTGAAATCTCTCGCCATTGCTGACTGTTGATATCCTTTAAAACATTGATATTGGTGTAAATATCCATTAGTTGAACTGTCTGGGCAACATCCAACATTTGCAAAGTACCGCACTGGTCTTGAATTTTGTCTTGGCGCTTTTGACGTACTTCCCGCACCAGTGCATCCAAATCCACTTTGTTGGACTGTACTTTAGCAGTTACCTCCCATACCACATCTTCTTGTAAGCCCGCAACTTTTTGCCAAGATAACCCTAGTTGTTGGCAAATTTGCACAAAACAAGAGCGAGAAACTGGCTCACCTGCGAAAAATTTGGAAACTGGTTGGCGTGTGATGCCTAAAGCTGCTGCTAATTTGTGCTGACTCCAAGTTTTGTCTGTTAAAGCTGTTTTTGCTGCCCTGATACCTTCTTGTGATGCTCTGAGTCCTTGGCTTGTCATAGTCTCAGCCTGAAAATTGTAGTATCATATGTGCTTTAAAATTAACTACACATAGAGGCGCTCTAAGCAAATTATCGTAGACCACTTCTGGAAGACACACCTATTAGTTAAAGTAAATTAGGGTATGAGCCTATAATCTAAGTCAGCTTATGGCTTGGTTTGTCAGCTTCCGTGGAGATGCTCCGAAGTTATGAGCAAAGCAAACCTCTCTTGGAAAGTCTGAGCGCAGCAGCTTCCGCTCAGATAATTACGTTACTGAGTCCAATACCTTCGCCAAATCGAAAATGCCTCGATTCGTAGGTTGGGTTGAGGCACGAAACCCAACAAATACGTTGGGTTTTGCTTCGCTCAACCCAACCTACAAAAAAATGGCGAAGGTATTGTGAGTCTTTAAGCTATTTACAATTCTAGTAATGGTCTTCGATTATGCTTTTCTTAAGTGTACAGAATTAGCTTTATACCTTTAAATTCTAAAAACATACCAAAACTATACAATAATCATACATTGTGTAAGCATTATGATGGCTGAAGTTTTCATGAACTTCATGGAAAATTAAGTGTATACAAGTACTACACTAGCGCTCATACTCAGTTGAGACGGGCGTGAATATACTCTCAACAGCAACACGTAAAGCGAAGCTATCGCAACAGCAAATTGCCAAATTAACAGTAGGCTGCATTATGGTTATGGCTCCCGCTACTACTCCCAATCCCAAGATTATGATCGTCGATGACGATTTCGGCGTCCGAAATCTCGTTTATCGTTTTTTAAGCCGAAAATATCAAATAGAGTCGGCAGCAGATGGTAAGACCGCCCTTTCGTTGTTTGAGCAATTTAACCCAGCCCTAGTCATTCTGGATTGGAATTTGCCAGATGCCAATGGCTATAGTCTCTGCCAGGAAATGCAGAGTCGTACTAACGTCTTAGTGATGATACTGACCAGCCGTACTGACGAGGCTGATAAAATTAGAATTTTGGCCGCAGGTGCCGACGATTTTATGACTAAACCATTTAGTCTTGCAGAGGTGGAAGTTAGAGTAGAAGCCCTTTTAAGGCGTATACGCTATATCAACCCCTCTCCAACACAACGTCTGATCTTCAAGCAACTAGCAATTAACCCAGAGGGTCGGGAGGTAACACTTAACGATAAACTCCTCACCTTAACAGCTCTGGAATTTAATATCTTGCATTTTTTGGCAAGCCATCCTGGTCAGGCTTGGAGCCGTCCACAGCTAATTCAAAAAATTTGGGGTTGCGACTACGTAGGAGATGGGCGAGTGGTTGACGTGCATATTGGTCAACTTCGCAAGAAGATGGAAGTCGATGCTAGCGTACCAGAGTTTATTAAAACTGTTCGGGGCTATGGTTACAAGTTTGAACCACCTGAAAATACCAAGGTTTAAACTTTCACTTAAAGAAGTAGCTTATAAAAATAAGATACTTTAAATACGGCGGCAATAGTCTTACTGGTAGACACTGAGTGTGAAAACAGACAGATTTCAATAGAGTGCGTTTCTTACTATGAGTGCTTAAACTCTATGAAGTAGAGTGTGATCATATTTCTGTGCCCGGCTAGTTTCTAAGTATTTGTCTAGATAATACCCTCACTTTTTGGTAAGGGCATTAAAATATTTGCAATAACAGAAAAAATCCCTTGAGGTTTAGCAGAGCAGGACTATGCTGATTGGGAATTTATTTTCTTACGCTTCATCCACCAACCCAGAATACCAGCAACTGCTGTACCACCAAGGGTAAAGGGTTCAGGAACAGATGTAGAAGATTGGGGCGTTAAGAGGTAAGCGTGGAGTTCGCCATTGATACTACCAGCGCCCACGATTTGACCGCTATCATTGATAGCTCTCGCTTGAGTTATCTTAAAGCCTGAGCTACTAGGAATGAGTTTGTTGAGGTCTTGCATTTTGCCGTCGCTGTAGAGGAAAGCGTTAACACCATCGCCGTTTTCTGAGAAGAAGTTAGGGTTACTGGCGGAAGTACCGACTACTTGACCTAAGTTGTTGATGTCAAAAGCAATGCTGTAATTGTCGCCGTCGAGGATGCCGAGGTCTGTTAAACCTTTGCTGCTGCTGTACAGAAAAGCCGTACCGTCATCGACACCACTCTTAGCCGAAACTCCTACCACTTGGCCCAAGTCGTTAATGCCAGAGGCTGAACTGTAATTATCGCCGGGGAGAGTGCCAAGGTTGGTAATTCTACTGTTGTCATACAAAAAGGCTCTCTCGGGAGAACCGAAAATGCCGACCACCTGACTAAGGTTGTTCATGCCATAGGCAACATAATTTTCTTCTAAATTATTGTTGATGATAGTCGTCTTGCCACCACTGTACAGGAAGGCAGCCCCGTAAGGGAAAGCAAGCTCTGGGAAGATGCCTCCACCAGTTGTACCGCCAACCACCTGGCCAGAGTCATTGATGGCATAAGCAATGCCATCAAGACCAAGACTTTGCTTTGTGCCGTTACTGTATATGAAGGGACTAACTCCACTGTAGTTTTTGTCGTTGCTTGAATTACCTACTACTTGACCTAAGTTGTTGATGCCATTAACGCTGATATCAGTGTCACCAGGAAGGGGGCTGATTTCCATAAACTGGTTGTCTTTGTAGACGAAAGCTCTAGAGGCACTGCCGTTGCTAGAGCCGAAGCCTGAATTAAGAACTACTTGACCCTGGTTATTGATGTCATACGCATAACTATAAGAGCTTTCGAGGAGGGTACCGAGGTCAGTAATCGAATACCGAGATGCTGCGGATGCAGGCTGGGACACAGCAAGACTTACCACTGTGAGGGTAGTTAGTGTTAGGCTGGTTTTACAAAACTTGGGCGACATCATACTATCTGGTTAAATGATTGCTACATCAAGAAGATACTAAAAAACTAGGTAGCGCTTTATCAAGATTTGATAAGTACAATCCGCAATAATACTGTTTTAGGCTGAGGAGAGAAGTTTGTCAGCATTTACACTGCTAACCTTCGACTAACCAACTCACCCGCCAACTCTATCGCTGCTTTCATACTCGTAGCATCAGCAATTCCCTTACCTGCAATATCAAAGGCTGTTCCGTGATCTGGTGAAGTCCGAACGAAAGGAAGACCGATAGAAGTATTAACTGCTCGGTCAAACGCCATCAGCTTGACAGGAATTAAGCCTTGATCATGGTAAAGTGCCAGGTAAGCATCAGCTGGATTTTGCACAAGAGAATTTCCGTACCAAGCTTGACCCGGTTTAACCCACATCGTATCTGGTGGTATGGGCCCATCCAACTGTAATTGCGATCGCTTTTGTCGCTCTTGTTTAACCCACGGAATTAACCAATCTTGTTCTTCATGTCCCAATTGTCCCATCTCGCCACTGTGGGGATTTAAACCTGCGATCGCAATTCTCGCCTTTTCTATTCCAAAATCTTTCTCCAAACACTCCACCAACAAATCCAATTTCTTTGTCAGCAATTGCGGTGTTAATACATCTGCTACTTGACGTAGGGGAATATGTGTGGTGGCTAGTAAAGTACGGAGTGTCCAGCCAGTGTGAGGCGATCGCGCCACAAATAACATCCCAAAGCGATCAACACCTGACTTGTGTGCCAAAAGTTCCGTTTGCCCTGGATAATTGTACCCAGCAGCTTTCCAAGCAGATTTAGCTATGGGCCCTGTGACAATCCCATCAAATTCACCAGCAAGTGTTTGGGCGATCGCGTAGTCCATATAGGCAAAACTAGCCGCACCACTCGCCGCATTACCTATTACTGGGATAATTTGACTTTCAATCTCCCCATCCAACTGCACATCGATAACTGACAACTGATCTGGATTTGCCAAAGGTGCTAAATTCTCAGTTAAATTCAGATTGTGATAAGTGCGTGTCAGCAAATCCCGGCTACCCACCACAGTCACGTCACATTTTTTACCTATTTCCGGTTCTGCTAAGGCTTTTAAAATCACCTCTGGCCCAATCCCTGCCGGATCACCCAGCGTCAGCGCCAAACGCGGGCGGTTCTCTTGACGAAACTTTATTAGACTAGATTGATTAATTTGATACATATAGTTTCTTCGTTATGATCATTAATTTATTGCCCTCCCCCAGAGTAGGGATTGCCTGCTAAACTAGTTTAGAATTATTTACACAGGTCTAATCCTACAGCAACTATTGAAAAGCTTCTGGTAGACCTAATGTTTACACAAACCAATTTGCAAAGGAGAATCACACCAATGGGCGGCGAAATGTTCAATGCGGCTCTGTTGTCTTTCGGTCTAATCTTCGTGGGCTGGGGTCTAGGTGCGTTGTTACTAAAAATCCAAGGTTCAGAAGAAGAATCCTTGTAGTAATCAGCTTTTGAGAGGCAAGAAACTTTCTTTTGTCTTTTGAAGATAGCTTGTCCGGTTACCGGACAACGCTTTTTCGCTAGCTATATCAACTGATTTTCTTAAAAATAATGTAAACTTTTGTTTACAGAAGCTATTCTGATAAGATTCTTTTAATAAAACATTAATATTTATTACAATCCTCATGACATTATTAATCGTCGGTGCCACTGGCACCTTGGGAAGACAAGTGGCTCGTCGTGCAATCGATGAGGGGTATAAGGTACGCTGTCTTGTCCGGAGTGCTAGGAAAGCTGCATTTCTTAAAGAATGGGGCGCGGAACTCGTATCGGGCGATTTGTCTTATCCTCAATCCCTAGCGGGAGCATTAGAAGGTGTAACCGCAGTCATTGACGCCGCAACATCCCGTCCTACAGATTCACTGAGTATCAAACAAGTGGATTGGGACGGCAAAGTAGCATTAATTCAAGCGGCAAAAGCCGCAGGTATAGAACGTTTTATCTTCTTTTCAATTTTGGATGCTGATAAGTACCCAGAAGTTCCACTAATGGAAATTAAGCGGTGTACAGAACTTTTCCTGGCTGAGTCTGGCTTAAATTACACCATTTTGCGGCTGGCTGGCTTTATGCAAGGGTTAATCGGTCAATACGGGATTCCTATTTTGGAAGGACAGCCGGTTTGGGTGACTGGTGATTCTTCTCCCGTCGCCTACATGGACACTCAGGACATTGCTAAGTTTGCTATCCGCGCATTAAGCTTGCCAGCAACAGAAAACCAAGCTTTCCCCGTGGTAGGCACTCGTGCATGGAGTGCACAGGAAATCATTAGCCTGTGTGAACGCTTATCTGGAAAAGACGCCAGGGTAACGCGGATGCCAATAAACCTGCTACGTACCGTGCGGGGCTTTATGCGGTTCTTTCAGTGGGGATGGAACGTGTCAGACAGACTGGCGTTTACAGAAGTATTGGCCAGTGGTCAACCGTTAAATGCCTCGATGGATGAGGTATATACAGTCTTCGGGTTAGACCAACAAGAAACCGCAACCCTAGAAAGCTACCTACAAGAGTACTTCAGCCGGATTATGAAAAAACTTAAAGAGTTAGACTACGAGAAAAATAAAACTAAAAAGCAGAAAACTAAAAAGACGCCCTTTAAACAGTCGTCATAATGATCATATATTGTAGTGAATAGATCCTTGACTAATGACTACAGTGTCAAAAATGTGTAAGGATTACATTAAGACGAGCATCGCCTAAACTTGGATATTTGAATGTGCCGAAAGCAGGCATTATCTACAATGACGTTAAACCGATAGCGGGTCGTGTCGCTATTGAACTGAAAGACAAGCTAACCGCTGCCGGTTGGAATGTATGTATCACTACGAGTATCGGTGGGATACTGGGCTACTCTAACCCAGAAAGTCCTGTATGCCACACCCCAATTCACGGTCTAACACCCCCTGGTTTTGACTCAGATATGGAGTTTGCAGTGGTGTTAGGGGGAGACGGTACTGTTTTAGCAGCGTCTCGTCAAGTCGCTCCCTGTGGTATTCCACTATTAACGGTGAATACTGGTCACATGGGATTTTTGACGGAAGCTTACCTGAACCAATTGCCTCAAGCAATAGAACAGGCGATCGCTGGTAAGTATGAAATCGAAGAGCGAGTGATGCTCACCGTCAAAGTGTTTCGGGGAGATTCGGTGCTATGGGAAGCTCTCTGCTTAAATGAAATGGTGCTGCATCGGGAACCTTTGACCTCTATGTGCCATTTTGAAATTGCCATAGGGCGTCATGCGCCAGTAGATATTGCAGCAGATGGTGTGATTGTTTCTACGCCAACTGGTTCTACAGCTTATTCACTAAGTGCTGGCGGCCCAGTGGTTACTCCTGGTGTACCTGTCTTGCAGCTAGTACCCATATGTCCGCATTCCCTAGCTTCGAGGGCATTGGTTTTTCCAGATAGTGAACCAGTCAATATCTACCCAGTGAATATTCCTCGGCTGGTGATGGTGGTGGATGGCAATGGGGGTTGTTATGTCTTGCCAGAGGATCGCGTATATTTGGAGCGATCGCAATATACTGCCCGATTTATTCGTCTGCAACCACCAGAGTTTTTCCGAATTTTACGAGAAAAATTAGGTTGGGGTTTGCCACATATTGCTAAACCCACTTCTGTAGAATTGCCATAGACAGGAGTCAAGGGTCAAAGTAGAGACGCGATTAATCGCGTCTGTACAAGAGTCAAAAGTCAAGAGCTTATAAATCTCCCCCTACTCCCCTTCCTCCCAATTTGGTGATTCCTTCCAGAATTACTGGTATAGGAATGGTATTTGGAATTAGTTATTAAGATTGCATCTGAGAATTTGATGGCTGATGCCTGAACGTGCTAAAACATCTTAGGCAGCGTGTCAAATCAGTATTGCTCCATCACTAAAAACTCGTAATTGCACTTCTAACTGATGTACAGACTTACTCCATTACGTCTGTACAATCCAAAACCCAATATCCCAAATTGTTATGACAGTTGCTCAAAGTCCTTGTGTTTTGGTGATTGAAACCGATGAAAGCCTAGCAAAGCAGCTTTCTTTCGATTTGCAAGAAGCTGGCTACGATTCGATTTTGGCTCATGATTCAGCGAGCGGTATGCAATACTGCCATGATCGCCAACCTGCTTTAATTGTTTTAGACCGGATGTTGGCAGGAGAATCAGGACTTGCATTGTGCAAAAATATCAGAAGCAGTGGTATGCGATCGCCTGTATTGGTGTTAATGGCAAGGGACGCAGTTGATGATCGTGTAGCTTGTCTAGAAGCTGGAGCTGATGATTATATCCTCAAGCCTTACCGCTCAGAGGACTTTTTGAAATTGATTCGCCTCTATTTAAAACCTGATATCGATACTACAGAGCAGTTACGCTTTGGAGATTTGGTTTTAGACATAGCAACTCGCCGTGCTATACACAGCGGGCGGACAATTGACTTGACAATGAAGGAATTTGAACTATTAAAATTCTTAATGGAACATCCCCGTGAAGTATTAACCCGCGAACAAATTCTGGAAAATGTTTGGGGTTACGACTTTATGGGTGAGTCGAATGTAATTGAAGTATACATCCGCTACTTGCGCCTGAAAATCGAAGATGAGAGTCAAAAGCGCCTGATTCAAACGGTGCGAGGCGTTGGGTACGTGTTAAGAGAGTCCTAGTAAGCTAATCGAGTAAACAAGATTGTATATGTATAGTCATAAGTCAGGAGGTTTCTGTATTCTGACTCCTGGCTTGTCAACACCGATTGGTGATATCACGACACAGATAATTAAAAGCCGTGGGCTTTCTGCTGCGATCGCTGTAAAATCGAAATCTAAATTACAAAATCAAAAATTATTATGATTCGTTGGCTAAGTTTGCTCTCAATGTTATTAAGTGTTTTGCTGATAAGCTGTTCTACGCCGACAACAGCCAAACCTCCCACTTTCATGTCTGGTTCTCAAACTCCAGCACCAGACAGTTTAGGTCAAACACTACAAATTACTGCTAAAGCTACTGTTCCCAATGGCACAACGATTCAGTTAGAAGTGGCGCAGACGCCAGCACAGCAAGCGAAAGGGTTGATGTATCGACCAGCTTTGCCTAATAACCGGGGGATGCTGTTTCAGTTTGCTTCAGCACAACCAGTTAGTTTCTGGATGAAGAATGTACCAGTGTCATTGGATATGGTCTTTCTACAAAAAGGGGTAGTTAAGTATATTCAGGCTTCTGCACCTCCCTGCAAAAGTCAGCCTTGTCCCACTTATGGCCCTAACACACCAATCGATACGGTGATTGAACTTCGGTCTGGACGAGCCACCGAATTGAATTTGAAAGTGGGCGATATTGTCAAAATTGAGTTTTTAGACTCCAGTGCTTTGCAAAGATAAAAATTTGGGTGGTTTCTCTGTTTTGAGACCGCGCAAAATAAATACATAAATTTTCTGTAAAAAAAATCACGTAATGTGGTAAAACATTCAGTTATGAGGCTACTATTTAAAAACTGTGGTAATAATATGAAACCCCACGATCTTTAAGCTGGAATTGCAGTTTTAAGACTTGGTTGCAAAAATCATCCTCTGGGCGTACGTATAAATAGACGCCATAAGGGAGTATAGGCAATGGAATCTTTGTTACTACATGTGTAATTAAATAAACCACTGAAGTAAAAAAGATGAAGCCAATTTGACTGGATGAAAGTGCTGCTTAAGGATCGAGTACACAAGGCACAATAAAATTTTTATTTCCCAGAGCCTCTATGAGAATGCTCTCTTCGAGGCAGATAAAAAACTCTGCTGTGGTGTACATCCAGTAACAGCACAATGACAGATAAAATACTGGCTACTGGTTACTGAGAAATGGTGAACTGATATATGACAATACACTCTACACAAGGAGGTGAGATACAAATGTCACCATCAACATATTCTAGACTTATTCATTTTTTGCAAGAAGATTTGGCAATTTCCGCCGCATCCCTAGCGGTTGCACTTCGGCATAGGGAGCAAGACCCCGGGCCTTTGCCAATGATTCTTTGGCAGTATGGGTTGATTACTCTAGAACAGTTAGAACAAATTTATGATTGGCTGGAGACGGTATAGGTAAACAATTCAAAATTCAACTTAAGAGGAAACGCAATCGTGCAAGCCTCTTGGTTATTGACTGGATGCAAATTAAGTTAAGGGCAGCTTATGAGTAGTTCATTCAGGAGAATTGAGATATGTCGTCACATCCACTCTACCTTGTACAAAGGTTGATAGATAAGGAAATTGGCTCTGAGGGTTTCTACTCATTTACATACAAATTAAAAGAGCGAGTTGATTATTCAACTCGCTCTTTTAATTTAGTGCTGAGTTTAAAAATTCGTACTCAGCGTTCGACTGAGCGCTCACGCCGAAGTCACTCGATACTCAGGACTGACTAAACACTCTTGCTGCTGCTGCTACACCAGAACCAGGGGTGAAATTTTCGTAGCCAAGTTCTGAAAGGGCAACTTCTAAAGACGCTATACAGCTAAGAATATCGCGATCGCTTACAAAGCCCAAGTGACCAATGCGGAAAATCTTGTTAGACAGATGATCTTGTCCGCCGGCTAGAGCAATATCAAAGCGCTTTTTCATAAATGACCGAATCTTGTCCGCTTCAATTCCTTGTGGTGCGACAGCCGTAATCGCCGGACTGGCGTTACTATCTGCTGCAAACAGGGGTAGATTCATGCCTTTAATGGCGGCGCGGGTAGCATTCTTCAGCCGTTCGTGTCGAGCAAATATCGATTCCAAGCCTTCCTCTTTCATGCTTCGCAACGTGGTGTGCAGCGCAAAGATCATATTTATAGGCGGAGTAAATGGCGTTGTATTTTTAGCTGTGGCTTTGCGATATTTACCTAAGTCCAAATAATATTTTGGCAATTTCGCGGTTTTGTATGCTTCCCAAGCTTTGGGACTCACAGAGACAAAGCCTAATCCAGGGGGAATCATATAACCTTTTTGGGAACCGGAGGCGACTACATCCAAACCCCAAGTATCAATGGGTAGATTGAATGCACCCAAACTAGTGACGGCATCAACGATAATTAAAGCTTCACCGTGTTCCTTGACGTGGCGGTTAATGCTTTCTAGGTCATTGAGCACACCGGTTGATGTTTCGCTGTGGGTAATGATCACAGCTTTGATTTGCTTAGAGGTATCTGCTTGGAGTTTTTGAGCAAAAACCTCTGGGTCTAATGGTTTTCCCCATTCAGTAGTAATTTCTTCGACATTTAAACCATAAGCTTGACCGACTTCTACCCAGCGTTCGCCAAACTTACCGTTAGAGCCAACTAAAATGCGATCGCCTGGAGAAAGAAAATTAATCATTCCGGCTTCCACAGCACCCGTACCACTGACATTCAGCGTCAGCACATCACCTTGAGTTTGGTGCAGCCATTTGAGGTTTTCTGTCACCTCCGCCAATATGTTGCTAAATTCACTGGTGCGGTGTCCAATCGGGTGCTTGGCTAATGCCAGTAAAGCAGCTTCTGGCACCGGGGTTGGGCCAGGAATCATCAGCATCAGCTTATCGTCCATATGTATGTCCTAAAATCAAAATTGTGGGAAATTGTTAACTTTGATGGCAAATTCTAGACATTATTACCACTTTTGTGGTTTATTCTCCAAATCCTTAGGAAAAATATTATAGTGAAAGTTAATTTTCTGTCAGCTTGACTATTGCAACTTTTTTTCAGACCTAGACATAAAAACTGGCCCATTTAGGAGCCATTTACCAGATAAATGATCAGTTTTAAAAAAAAATTAAACAGATATTGCTAATATTACTTATCTTACAAGTAGCACTATTTGTGCAATATGACAACCGAAGCAACTTTACCTGGCTAGGTTTAGTTGCTGATTGTCACATCAATAACTGAGTGTTCATAAGGTGTGCTTCTGAAAAAGGTAAGCAAACCTAGCAAGGATGCCAAAGTGAAGTTGAGATATTACTCCTGTCCCGTCGCAAGAATACCTAAATTTTTTTAACTAACCGCCAAGTACGCCAAGTACGCCAAGAGAAGAAGATAAGGAAAAACAGGTATTCTTTTAGTGGGAAGGGAGTAAACTAGCGCTTCAATCAGGGACGACAACTTTGCCACTGTTATGATGATTGATTGACCAACGGTGATCAACTGTTACAGAGGAAAACTGGCAAATTTCTTCCAGTCGCTTTTGTTGCACAGCAGCTTTTCGGAGGGTAATAATTAACTGATTTACCTGATGCCGTAAATCCGGATTATCACTAACTGCTCTCATAGTTTGTCTTTCTAAGAGTTGGAGTATAAGTTCGTAGTGGACAGGTGAAGGTAGAGGAAGTTGCTCCATGAAGTTGAATTATAATTTCAAATTTGGGATATTGTATTAGTCAGAGTTTATCTCTTGCCAATGAATTGTTACATAGGAAATAACTAGTTCATCACTGCTTGGATTCGGTTGGTGATGAAGATTTGGCGAAGAGTTTAGCGATTGCTAACTTTGGATCTGGTTGTTTTACCAAAGACTCTCCAATAAGTACAGCGGATGCACCTGCTGCGTTTACCAAACTCAAGTCATCTGGGTTGTGCAGTCCTGACTCGCTCACAACTAAAATATTCCTCTCCTGCAATTGGCTACCCCTTGCTTCCAACAGTTGACAAGTAGTTTGCAAGTCAACGGAGAAATCTTCTAAGTTACGATTATTGATTCCTACTAAGGATACGTCATCTAAGGCTAACACGCGGTCAAGTTCCGCTAAACTGTGGACTTCAATCAAGGCAGCCATTTTCAGGTTGTTAGCAATTTTGACGAAGTATTGCAAATCTTGATCGCTTAAAATAGCCGCAATCAACAAAATCGCATCTGCACCCTTAACCCGTGCTAAATACATCTGGTAAGGATAGATGACAAAATCTTTGCACAGTAGTGGCAAATCCACAGCGGCGCGAACCAAGGCTAAGTTATCAAAACTGCCTTGAAAAAACTTGGCATCTGTCAGCACCGAAAGACAACTAGCTTTGGCTTGCTGATAGGATAAGGCGATCGCTACTGGATCAAAATCTTCCCGTAAAATCCCTTTGCTGGGTGAAGCTTTTTTGACTTCCGCAATTAACGCTGGTTTTGTCTTTTCTTGACGCAAAGCAGCTACAAAATCACGGGTTGGCGGTGCGGAGAGTGCCTGTTTCTGCAATTCCCGCAAAGGTATTCTTTCCCGCATTTGCTCAACTTCTACTTCTTTTTGCCAAACAATTTCTTCCAAGATATTGGTTGGCGCGGCATCAGGTACGGCAACTTGATAACGTAATATGGACACAGCAATAGCTGGGTTGGGTTGACGGCGACGGATTTGCATGAATGGGGAATGGGGAATGGGGAATGGGGAATGGGGAATGGGGAATGGGGAATGGGGAATGGGGAATGGGGAATTTTGCTTGATATTTAGCTCATTCCCAATTCCTAATCCCTGATACCCAGTCCCCAATCCCTAACTTGCGATCGCTCGTTTGTAAGCTTCGTCTAGCACTTCCGAAAGTGTCGGGTGAGCGTGAACTAAATGAGCGAGGCTTTGGACAGATTGACGGTTGGCGATCGCTGCTGAGGCTTCGTGAATTAAGTCTGAAGCGTGCAGTCCGAAAATGTGGACGCCTAAGACTTCACCTGTGTCTTTGCGATACACTACCTTGGCGATGCCGTCGGCTTCGTTTTCTGCCAACGCTTTAGAATTACCTTTGAAGTAACTCTTGCTTGTGGCGATTTCAAACCCTTCAGCTTGACCTAAATCCTTAGCTGCTGTTTCCGTTAAGCCCACATAGCTAACTTCTGGATGAGTAAACGCAGCGGCGGGAATGCTACGATAGTCTACTGTCCGCTCTTTGCCAACGATATTATCCACCGCGATGATGCCTTGAGCCGAAGCGGCGTGCGCCAGCATCATCTTGCCATTAGCATCACCAATTGCCCAGAGATGCGGCACCACTTCACCCGCTGACAGCACCGCCATCCGGTCATCAACTGGGATAAAATTCCGCCGATCAATTTCCACACCCACAGACTCCAAACCGAGATTTTTGGTTGCTGGAATGCGTCCCGTAGCCACTAAGCAAGCATCTACCTCGATGACATCTAGATCTTCTTTGGTTTTGAAATTCGCTAACTCAATGACTACTGGTGAACCGGGGATGACTTTTTTGGCGTATATCCCTACTTTGGTTTCAATGTCGCGGGGAGTAATTAGCACCCGTTCAGCAAGTTTGGCAATGTCGCGGTCAAATCCCGGCATCAGCTGATCTAGGGCTTCAATCATGGTGATTTCACAACCCAAAGCTGAGTAAATATCGGAAAATTCCAAGCCGATGTAACCACTGCCAATAATCGCCACCCAGTCTGGTAGCGTCTCTAACTTAACTCCCTGATCACTGGTAAAGACAGTTTTGCCGTCTACTTCAATTCCTGGAGGAACAAAGGGAATTGAACCAGGGGAAAGGATAATGTCTTTGGCTGTGATGGTTTTTTCACCACCATCCCCAGTAACAGTGACTTTTTGTGCCCCAGCGATTTTTCCCCAGCCTCTAATAATATCAACTCCCAAACGCTTGAGACTGTTAGTTAAGTCGCCTTGAATTTTCGCTACTAGATTGTCTGCATGATTGGCGATCGCTTGGCGATCAAACTCCACACTCCCAACCTGAATTCCTAGCGACTTGAGGTGATGGGCATCGCGTAGCTCCCGCACACGTCCAGATGCTGCCAGCAACGCCTTAGAAGGAATGCAGCCCCGATTGACACAGGTTCCTCCCATGTCAGCAGCTTCGATAATCGCTGTCTTTAGACCGCAGCTTACAGCGTGTAGGGCTGCGCCATGTCCGCCTACACCAGCGCCGATAATCACTAAATCGTAATCAAATCCTTGACTCACGTTAGTTTCCCCGTGTGCTTCGCCTATTTATTCTCAACTTGACTAGCAATCAGTGCAACCCCTTTAAGGTTCGGATGTTGCTAACTGAAATTATTATTCACGCTAGCAGGCGAGCAGACTGATAATTTTAGTATTATAGTCAAAATTTATATATAGCAATCCGATTTGATTCCTAAATTACTCATAGGGAATGGGGGATGGGGAATGGGGAATAGGGAATGGGGAAGAAGTAATAAAGGTGTACTGAGTTTTTTAAGCGCAAGTGCAGGCTACGCCAACAAAAATCAAATAGGAGTCCTAGACTTAGTTGCTCTAAAGAAATTAGGGATTAAGCAAGGGGCAGGGGGGTAAAGGAGAGTAAAGTTTTTATGCTTGTTCGCGAGTATCAAAGGCTCGTTAACGAAGTTCGTAGCTCCATTAATGAGTATCAAAGACTCGTTAACGGAGTTCTAAGCCTCATTAATGAGTATCAAAGACTCGTTAACGGAGTTCGTAGCTCCATTAATGAGTATCAAAGACTCGCTAACGGAGTTCTAAGCCTCATTAATGAATATCAAAGGCTTATTGTTGTGTTGCATTCCAAAATATATCTTTTCTGCCCCCTGCCTCTTCCACTCTCCACAACTTTGAGTTTCTTTACAGCCCCTTAACTTAAGATCCCACCTAGATTTAAAATTCATCCAGACAAAGGATTTACGCAGGCGATCGCTTGATGTCTATTCCCACAATTAGTGAATTTACTATCCGCCGTAATGCCAACGCTAAATCTTTCCAGCGGGGCGAGGCATACTATGAGTCTGGGGCTGTCAATAGAGTTACCCAACGTGGTCATCTGCTTGAGGCAGAAGTTGGAGGTAGTGAAGCTAAGTCTTACCGCGTCAGCTTGAGTTTCGATAGCAGCAACTTGATCTCAGTCAACTGCAATTGTGCCTACGACTATGACGGGTGGTGCAAGCATATTGTCGCAACAATGCTCGTCTGTGCGCGTCAGCCAGAAATTATTGAGCAGCGTCCCACCCTCGAACAACTACTTGATCGCCTGGATCATGTCCAAACCCAAAGCCTGCTGCAACAGTTAGTAGCAGAATATCCGCCCCTGATTGAGGTAATTGACCGCCAGGTTGCTTGGCTAACCAGTCCGGCTCTCCAGCAAAAAACTACAAAACCCGTGCGCTACAGTGCTGTTGATCCGGCTCCCTTTCGGCGACAAGTGCGGCAAATTCTCCGCGATGCGGTGCGCTACTTCGAGGACGGGTGTGAAGAAGATTCTATCTGTGAGGAATTGTTTAGTGTAGTGCAAACGGCTGTAGATTTTAGCGAACGCAAAGATGGTAATAATGCGATCGCAATTTTGGAAGCCATTACTTTTACCTGTGTAGAAAATTGGGACGATGTTGCAGAATACGGCGCTGAAAATGATCAGATTGTTAGGGAATTGAATGATGCTTGGTGTGAGGCAATTCTCACCGCCGAACTCACCCCAGAGGAAGAAGTTGATATTCAGGTGAATTTGGAAGCATGGCAAGATGAATGGAACGCTGATTTTTCCATGAGTTTAAAGGCTTTGCAGCAAGGTTGGGATTACTCGCCACTAGTCAAAGTTCTCCAGGGGAATGTTAGCGAAATCGGAGTTTGGGAAGGTGAGCCACCAGATTACGCTGGTGATTTGGCACGAATTCGCCTAAAAATTCTCCAACGTCAGGAGTGTTATCAAGAATACCTGTATTTAGCACAAGCTTCAGGGCAAAACCAACAATATTTAACAATGCTGGGGCAATTAGGCCGAGTGGAAGAAGCAATTAACGCCGCTCAAACCCAGATGAACTCAATGGAAGAAGCTTTTGCCTTAGCTAAAACACTTACTGAGCAGGAGGCATTGCAGCAAGCACTAGATATTGCCCAGAGTGGATTAAGTTTACAGGGCAATTGTCAGTACCAATTAGGAATTTGGACAAGTGATTTAGCACAAGAATTGGGTAATAGTGAAGCAGCTTTATTAGCAATTAAGGCTGCTTTCCAAGTCAAACCATCCCTTTTTGACTACCAAAAGATAGAAGAATTAGCTGGGGAAAACTGGGAAGTTATCAAAACAGACTTGTTGAGGGTTATCCGTATCTGTGGAGGTTGGGGAACGGAATCAGCAAAGGTGGATATTTTCTTATATGAGGGACTAATTGATGATGCTATTGCGATCGTCAGTGAACTTAGTTCTTATTATGCTGAGTTAGTTCACCGAGTTATGAATACTGCTATTCCTTACAATCCTAGCTGGGTGATTGCCAACGCCCGTCGTCGTGCCGAAAAGATTATGGATGCGGGTAAGGCAGAATACTATGATGAGGCTATTGAGTGGCTGAAAGAGGCGCGCGCCGCCTACTTGGAATCTGGGAAGAAAGCGGACTGGTTAAGCTATCGGGATGAACTGATGCAAACTCACGCCCGTAAACGTAAATTAATGGGGATGTTCAAGCAACCGATTATGCAGTGAGAGCATTTCCTGAAAAACAAGAACAGCGATCGCTCCCCAAAACATCAAAGCTGAAGAGACGATTATGACATAATTTTAAGAGTCAGTTGAATTAAGGGCGATCGCTGCTCACCTAACTACGGCATGGGATGGAAAAGAAGATCGGGGAAAAAGTAGTTAAATATAGCCCAGGTAGAAAAGGCAATTGATACCGAAAGAACGGCAAGAACTGGTGCAAGGGAAAGATACTTAACAAAATAGCCTTTTTGGTCGTTTTGCTTCTGCATATGGCACTCTTGAGAACAAGTTAATGACTTTAACTGAACTAGCGTAGGAAACCGAAGAATTGGTTTATTTATTGTCAACAAATGGACAAGAGAATAGCTCTGGTTGTTTTAGATGATTAAATCTTCCAGAATTTTTAGCTTTAAGTTGACTATCTAATTGAAATATTACTTTTTATTAATTTACTAAACTTCTTACTAAAGACAGGTTTGATGTTAAATTAATTTGTAGTTTTAAATACAAAAAATCTATTTGTTGATAATCAAATAAATTTAATAAAAGTAAAGTTACAGGTTGATTTATGTCAAGACTAACTTTGACTTTCAGCCATAATTTGCCTTGTATATAACTCACTTTTCCAGAAATCCTTAGTGCAATAGAATAGAAATCTTGGAGAGTGCGATCGCACTCTTGACTTTCAGCAGTTTAAGAGGATGTTTTAAAAGTATTGGGCGAATATAATTCGCTACTACACAAGCAAAGTCCACCTCCGTGGACTAACGAAAAGCCAAGGTTTTTAACCCGCGTAGGCGGGTTTTGTTTGTGTAGCCGCGACTTCTAGTCGCCAGGGCTAGTAATAAATTAGACTTTATAAACATCCTCTAATACGGCTCCAAAACTCCCTACTTTACTTTTTGACCAAATGTTGCCTATGATATTCCTCGTTCGTGTGACATACCCGTCACCTCCCTTCTCTACGAGACGTTCCGCGAACAGGTAAGCGAGAGACTTCTTTTCGGTTAAGTTAAACATTGGTCGTAGCTACAAGCCATCTACTCCTTTACCTGATCAAATTGGTTTGATAAGCAAGAAGGATTGTTAAAAGTTACAAGGTATAGTCTGACAAGGAAGAAATTACTACACTTAATAGTGTATAACCCGCTCTACCCATAGATATCAGCTAATTTTTTAGGTTAGTAAAATAGAAATAGGTCAAAATAATTCGTAATTGATAATAGTGCTTTCAGATGCACTCTTCTGTACGTAATTCGTAGTTACAATCAGTGGGCGGCTCTGTACCCTTTTTAATTACGAATTACGAATTACGAATTAGTAATTATTTAGTCACAGGAATAACCATTATCCAACTAAAGCTGTAGCCTGAATTAGTCGCTCTAAGGAACAGTTTGGACTTGTAATTGTTGGAGCGGTGCATTCATAAAATTTTAAACAATCGATTGCAGATATCAGCCAATTAAATGCAGAGAATAATGTTAGCTAACACAGAAGTTGCAGATAATCTTCCCGCATCAAATGCTTTAAATAAACCATCAAGGTTATGGATGCCTGAGCGGGTGCTATTTACACCTGCTGCTTTAAATGAGCCGTGGGGGCAGCAGATTCTTGCACGCGTCCAGTCACTTAACTTGCCTGTTGAGGAGTTAGCACGCAACCGCCTTACAGGTTTACGCGGGGAATCTGAACGTGAGACATACGATATTGCTAAACGCACCTTAGCGGTAGTCACTGCACCACCTAGTTCATTTAAACTTAGTCCTATTCCACCTTCTGCGGACTGGCAATTTCACATTGCAGAAGGATGTCCGGCACATTGCCAATACTGCTATTTAGCAGGTAGCTTATCTGGGCCGCCAGTGATTCGCACCTTTGCTAACTTGCCACAAATATTAGAGAACTTGGCAGCTTACGAACGACCAGGGATAGCAACGACGTTTGAAGTTAGCTGCTATACTGACCCTCTAGGTATTGAGCATCTTACAGATAGCCTTGCAGAGTGCATCCGCTACTTTGGCACTCGTAGCGATGCACATCTGCGTGTCGTTTCCAAGTTTGATGCTGTGGATAAGCTACTTGACTTACCCCACAACGATCATACACGCATGAGAATGAGTGTTAATGCTGCGCCTGTGGCGGGTCGATTTGAGGGTGGTACAGCGTCAGTGGTGTCTCGGCTTATGGCTTTGCGGCGGTTGGCATTACCACGTCAAAGCGGCGGTGGTGGGTATCCAGTGGGGCTAGTTATCGCGCCGATTATGTTGATTGATGATTGGCAAATGCATTATGGTCGATTACTAGACCAAATTCACGAAGCACTTGATATGAATTGTGACCTCACTTTTGAACTCATCTCGCACCGCTTTACGCCAGGGTCTAAAAAGGTATTGCAGACTTGGTATCCCCAATCAAAACTAGACATGGATGAGGCGAAACGCAGTGTCAAACGGAATAAGTTTGGTGGTACAAAGTATGTTTACGATGCTGACACAATGAAGATTGCGAAGCGCTTTTTTGAAACGGAGATACGACGCCGCTTTCCAACTGCCAAGATTTTGTATTGGACTTAAGCGTTAGGATCAAGTTTTTCTGCTCTTCCCTTCCATCATCCCCAAGGTTTTAAAAACTTGGGGAATGGAACAAACCACAAATCTCATAACTCAAATCGTAAGTTTTCTGCTATCAGCACTTAAAACAAGTTCGGTGGAATCAAAAAAGCGCTGAAAGTAGCAAAGACTAATTTCGGAATTTATGGCTCTAGATGTATGCTCCCCAACTCGAAGTTTAAACCACTGACAGAGAATAATAAATTTTCTTTTGATTACAACATTAGATATCACTTTATTAATCAAAGGAATTGGGAGTAATGACTGCAAGTATCTTAGCAGCACCTGAGTTTCGTAAAAATCAGATAGTAGAATTTATCGGCGGTATAGGCATCATCAAGAACTACCGACCGGAGTTAGATAGCTGGGCTTATCTAGTGGAGATGCCTATGGGACCAGAGCCAGAAATGGGTAGAATCGGCCATGAAACTATGATCTGGCTATTTGAGGTAGATATTTCTTCACTGTTTGATCGTTCTTCTCATGAAGTACTGAGTCTAGAACAAAATAATCTTGCTAAAGCTTGTTGAAAACCTACCAGGATACTACTCTTTTATAAAGATAGTGATGATTAATGATGATTAATTTGGGGTACTTTATTTTCTTTGTGCCACTTCTAATAGCGCTGCTATTAGCAATTATGGAAATGAGCATTGCCTTGGATGAAATAGATATTGAGCGTTTTACTATTTGGACAGGTGTTGCTTCTGTCATTGCTGCTTTACCAATTATGTTATGGTAGAACCGCTTGGATCAATACTATTTTCCACTGATGATTGATGTAGGAGAAAGAGTTAGTTAAAGCAGGCTTTTAAACTTTGCTTTTTCGACTAGCATATACGTTCAATTAAATTTGAAAAAGTGTTAGAACAAGGGTAGTAAAATATCAGATATTAATGTAATGGCAGTAACTTTTCGCTTGGTGCTTCAATCAGTTTAGGCTCAATTTGGAAGGAATTGATGAAGAAACAATCTGCAAAAGCCAAATTGATTTTTGCTTTGCTTGGGTTAGCAGCTAAACGCTAATTTTCAAAGCAATCACTTGATGCTCTATGCGCCAAGCATGAGGAGGTAAACCGTGATGTTGACGAAACTGGCGGGAGAAATGACACACATTGTGATAGCCCAATGCTTTCGCAATTTGCTCGATTGTCTGTTGATTATTTTGGAGTAAGAAACGAGCTTCCACCATGCGGCGTTTGATAATCCAGCTATTTACGGCCTCTCCTGTCTGTCTTGCTACTCGGTTAGTTAAGTAAGCAGATGAGTAACCAACTGCTTTAGCTACATCACATGAAGTAATTCCTTGGTGATAATGGGCTTCGATAAAGTCGAAAACTTCTTTTAATTGAGGAATGGAAGGGAAAATCGACTTAGAAGGAGCGATCGCTAAAGTTTTACCTGTGGATAGTAGTTTTGAAGCTTCTCGGAATTGAGTAGCCCACCAGTATTGGATATTAGCTTGCTTTTGTAGTTGGGTTGCGATCGCTCTGAGCAATTCGTCTATTGTAGAGGGTTTGGTAAGATAGTCATCTGCTCCCAATTCCATAGCTTTGCGAACATTTGCCTTAGTGTTGCTACCAGTGATAAAAATGAAGAGAATGATTGCTGTGAGAGGATTTTCACGCAACGTAGTTAGAACACTATAACCATCCATATCAGACATTGTAATATCGCAAAGCACTAAGTCGGGTAAATACTGTTGTGCTTGCTGGATGCCAACAAGACCGTTTTGGGCGCTTATCACTTCAAAACCTTCAGCCTCAAGACCCTTTAATAGAAGATTGCGGGTCACAAGATCATCTTCGATGATGAGAATTTTTTGCGCCGATTTATACATCATTTTTCCACCACTAAAATTTTTGGCAGAGAAGAGTTATCAAACTCTATGCTGAGTACTAAGTATGGACAATATCAGTTGTTTCTTTACCAGAGTCATGAATGCTGAGTTGAAGATAGTTATTAGGGTATTCATAAAGATGTAGTGTTTCTCTAGAAGAGAAACTGAAAAACAAAGGTTTCAACAGTATTTAAAAGAAATATGTTGATAATGTTCTTAATTAAGAACTTACCATCATACCTACTGAATTATCTGTGTATCTAAAGAAGTAAATAATGTAATTTATTGGAAAATTAAGTATATAAGTATACAAAATGATTGATAAACATCAAATAGTATGCTATCTGAAATTTGAGTTGCATAGAATAAAAAATAAATACTGAACGAGTCTAGTTTGTAGTGAAGGTAACAGGCTTAAAAGTCTTTTCATGTCCCGGTTTTATAATTAGTTTATGTCCAACGATAAAGCATTGCCCAAAGTCGCACCAATAAAAAATAGAGGCGTCACTTCCCCTCCCTTAAAACCCTACGGTGTACACACAAGTCTTCTAACATTGTTCCATAAACTTTTGATCCCCCCAACCCCCCTTAAAAAGCTACCGTGTATACACAAGTACTCGAATTGCATCATAATCCCTCGAATCACCCCACCCTAACCCTCCCCTTGTTAAGGGGAGGGAATAGGATTTCTAATTTCCCCCCTTGATAAGGGGGGATTAAGGGGGGTAATTGCGAGATCCCAAGGGAAATAAGACTTGTGTATACACCGTAGCCTTAAAAAGGGGGGCAAAAATCTTTCAAAGTCCCCCTTTTTAAGGGGAGCCACTGCGTTGGGCGGCTCTGCCGACTTGTTCGCGAAGCGTCTCCCTTAGGAGAAGCAAGTGGCATGGATTTAGGAGGATCTACAACGATTTTGGTTTTGTACAAAGATGTGTGTACACCGTAGCCCTTAAAACCAGCTCCCAAAGTTAGAGCAGTAAAAAGATCAGCCGATTTAAACTGATTTAGGCTCACGGTTTTCCAGGAAGATTACAGGTATTGAACTGGCTTCTAAAACTGCTTGTGATACTGAGCCAATCAACACTTGTTCCCAAGGTTGATGTCCCCGTTTTCCCATGATGATCGCAGTAGCATGATGCTCTTGAGCAATGCGAATAATCTCTTCTGGAACAGCGCCTGTCGTAGTCAAAAGCTCATATCTGATATCAGACAGCAACTGTTTGGCTTGTTCGCGTATTTGTTCTATGGTTCGCTGATTCGAGGTGTTAATTACATGCAAAACAATCACTTCACCATTACTACGTCGTGCCAAATCTGCAACTTTGGTTAAAACTTCTATCGCTAAACTAGATGTATCTACGGCTGCTAACAATAGGGTATGAGTAGCAACTGTGACTTTCGTGGGGTCAACTTCTCCTTTTGTGAGCAATTTAGGTGCAAATGTCATCGTTGCCCAAGCTCCCAATGGTGCAGTGATTAAAATTGAAAGAGCTGCGATCGCTAAAATTATCTCTCCTCCTGCAATGCCTTGAGAAAGAGGAATTGCACCAATGGCAGCTTGGACTGTGGCTTTAGCGGAGTTTCCTGGTAACAAAAATAGTCTTTCGCGCCAATTCCAATTACTACCCAAAGTCGAGAGATACCAGCCTACCATCCGACCGATGAATAAACCAATCGCCAGAATTAAAATACCGGGTAACAGAATTTTTTCCAATACTTGCAGTTGAATAGTTGCTCCTAATAAGACAAATAAAAAAATCTCAGCTACTATCCATAAACTGTCAAATCCACCACGCAATCTTCTAGCTAGGGGAGCATCTAATTCAATTAAGAAAAACCCCATAGCCATTGCTGCTAAATAACCAGAAAAGTAAGGTACAGCATGAGCGACAATTACCAGCAACAAGGCTAACCCTGCGGCAATCATAGTATCTTGAACCGCGTTTTGCGTCCAGTTTTGTTTTGTTAATAGTAAAACTAGTAAACGAGCAGCTAAATAGCCAAACAAAACTCCCAACAAGATTTGCATAATAATTTGCAATGGAAGTAGTTGTAGAGCAGTTAAAGTGAATCCCCCAGGTAAGGAAATTTGCTCAACACCTCCGTCACCCAAGAAACTCAGCAAGAGGCTGAAGACTAGCAATAGCAATACATCAGATAAGGCACTCCCAGTTAAAATTGCATCGGGAATTCCTTTAGTGACACCCCAGCCTAAACTTTTAAGTCTAAGCATTCCGGGGACGATGACAGCGGGAGATTCAGCGCCAATCACACAGCCCAAGAGCAATCCAGTAGGAAAGTCCAAACGAAAAATTACCATAGAAGCGATCGCAATTGCGATCGCTTCTGTTGTCGCTGGCAAAAATCCTAGGCGCAGCGCCACAGTTCCTTGTTGAGCTAGCTTTTCTTGATCTAGCCCCAGTCCTGCTTTCATCAAGATAATCATCACTGCTAAGGTTCTTAATTCATCAGCAGCACCCAGCACATCCTGACTAATGACATTACGCACTTGGGGGCCAAGAATAATCCCGATTAAGATCATCCCAATTAAAGGCGGAGCACCTAAACGACGGACAACTTGACCCACAAAAAAGCCCATCATTAAAATCCACAATACACTGGCTAACATCCCATAACTCCTTGAAGTGTGCTTTGTAGACAGATACTTTCTACAGGAGAGTCAGGTGATGCTTTTAGCCAAGCCCTACTCTCCCGCTGTAAGCGAGGAAAGTAGGAGCCATCAGCCTTCCAGAACAGACTGGAATGGCGGTTTTGGCGAGCTCCATCGCCATTGATTTGACTTTAAATTAAGGATACCATTTTTGCTTTTAGTCGAATTTAATATTTGTTTCTTTGAGTAACTAGTAACAATACCGCAGCGATCGCAAAAAAGCTCCCAGCGATAAATGTCGCCTCTGCTCCTAAAGTCTGCCATAATCCACCAGCTAGCAAACTAGCAGGCAAAAGGGCTAATCCTACAGCCAAGTTGAGGAATCCAAAAGCAGTACCACGTAGATTTGTAGGTATACTGTTTGCCACTAGTGCCAATAGCAATCCTTTACTCATACCCAGATGTAGACCATAAAGGGCAAACAATCCCCAGGCTTGCCAAGGTGCTTGTACGAAGGCAAAACCCAGATATACTAAAGCATATAAGAGAAATCCGCCTACCAATAGCCCAAATCTACCTAAGCGATCGGAAAGTATTCCTATTGGGTAGGCGCTAAACGAGTAAGCCATATTCATCACCATTAATGTCAACGGGATGAGTGAGGCAGAAATCCCTATTTGCTCGGCTCGTAGCAATAAAAAGGCATTGCTAGAGTTTCCTAAATTGAATAGCAGCGCCACTGCTGCGAGTACCCAATATTTTTGACCCAAACTGCGTAAAGCTTCCCATTGCAGAGGATTGCTTCGGCTGACTTGAGTTTGCTTTGTTATCGGTTCACTCACTCCCACTGTTAATAAAGCCACTGCTAAGAAACCAGGGATGAGTGCTAGCCAAAAAACGAGGCGGAAGTTGTTCGTCGAAGCTGTCATCAGGGCAAATGCTGCCAAAGGCCCCAAGAATGCCCCAATAGTGTCGAGAGATTGCCGTAATCCGTAGGCTGCACCGCGTACCTCTGGATTAGTAGAATCAGCAACCAAGGCATCACGGGGTGCTACTCGGATACCCTTGCCAATGCGATCGCCAAACCGAGCTATTAACACCCCAGTTGGAGTGCTGGCTACAGCGAATAGAGGTTTAACAAAGGTAGATAACCCATACCCAAACACCGCTAGCCCCTTGCGATGTCCTAGGTAATCACTTAAAGCTCCAGAAAAGACTTTTAAGGCTGAAGCTGTTGCTTCTGCAATGCCTTCAATGATGCCAACAGTCAAGACATTCGCCCCTAATACTGACACTAGAAACAAGGGCAATACAGAATGAATCATCTCGGAGCTAATATCTGTCAGCAGGCTGACAAAACCTAAAACCCAAACAGTGCGGGGAATTGTCTGGAAGAATTTCTTTTGTAGTTGCATATTCCTTACTGTGGACAATGGGACTCCAATCAATCTCGCCAACTTTATAATTTGGATTTATAAATTTTAGAAATGCAACATTTGTTTCACAGAAAGAATAGCAATAAATTAATTTGTTACAATACCTCTATGGAGAGAAAGTGTTGGAATTTATTGGTCTACCGAGTGCCTGCTCAACCTTCGACCCAGCGGGTATATGTTTGGCGTAAGCTCAAGGGATTGGGCGGACTTTACCTACAGCAATCGGTGTGCATACTACCGCAGCGAGAGAACTTACAGCATCATTTGACAGAATTGAAAGCAGACATTACAGCAGGTAGTGGTGAGGCAGATTTATTCACCATTTGGATTGATGTGCCAGAGCAAAACGCTGTGTTGGTGGAGCGCTTCCAACAGCAGGCTGACCAAGAATACCAAGAGTTTTTGGGGCAGTGTCGGGATTTCCATAGCGAATTGAGTGAAGAACGGAAAAAAGCTGACCTCACGTTCGCAGAGCTAGAAGAGAACGAGGCAGAACTAGCTAAACTGCGTTCTTGGTTGCCGAAAATCCGCGATCGCGATCTGTTTAACGCACAAGGATACTTACAAGCGACTGAAGCTTTTAAGGCTTGTGAGCTAGATTTTCAGAGCTTTACAGAGCAGGTATATGAAGCACAAGGAATAGACTCAGAATCTGTACGAGTCTCAAATCAACTGGGTAAAATTTAGTAATATGTAGTTCATCGTTTTTCTGGGTGCAAACTATACCAGCCATACCAGTGACGAACTGCTAGCCAGACAGATGAAAGTAAGCCGGCTAGGCTGAGGGTAAGACCGCTCAACGGTACTAATAAACCAAAAACGGGTAGCACTGCTCCGGCAATAGTGCAGATAATAGCAGCAAGGGAAGCACTGCGGTTTGCTCCCAATCCCCATGTCAAAAAGAGTAAGACTAGGGAAATCAAAGTCCAAGCTAACTGAGCATTCATCAAGCGACCCAGATAAGTCAAAGTCAGCAGACAAGCAAAGAAAATACCACCTGCGATCGCAACATTTTTGAGACTCATGGGTAGCGACCAATATAGCAACAATATCCACCACAAAAATAATGCTGGTGCTAGCAATAAAATCCGGGGAATAATGCCAGTGTGACGAATGGGTTCGGTGTTGGTAAAAACTCCAAACGGGTTTCTTACAGAAACATTGTCATCAAATATCCAAGTAAATTGGGTGCTGCGTCCGTCAACTTTAATCTCATTTGGTACAATACCACTAGCAAAATCAGCAGGGGCAAAGTTAGCGATCGCCGTTAGGCGGAAATTAGAGAGCAACTGACTCGTTGCGCTATAAACCCAACGGGGCCCTCCTTGAGCTTGATAGGTGACTCGAAAGCTAGTTTCTTCCCCTGGTTGCAGGCGGAAGGGAAAGCCATAGTCTCCTGGATTGGTTTGTTGTAATCTAGTACGATCACGCTCTACTTTGTAACTAGCAAGTAGCGTGTAGCCGTTGGGTGGCGGTGCTTCAAAAAAGAAATTATTAATATCTTTAAGTTGGTTAATAACTTTATAGTCAGCAGTGTAGTTGGCGCGATAAATAGCACTGCGGTCTTGAACATCTACGCTTTGGTCAAGCTTTACTTGAATTTGCGAACCAGCCAGCGTTAAGTAGCGGGTAACTTCTCGCGTATCATTTACCTTGACTATCTTGCCATTAACTTGGGTGGTATAGGTGTATGGTTCTTGAGTAACATAGCGCACTTGGGGCGCAAATTGTTCGAGTTTCTCACCCGCTACACTTTCGGATACTTGAGCCACTTTTGCTTGTTCCCAGTGGTGGTAGCGATTGCTTAAAGTTGAACAGAGAAAAAATCCAGTCACCAAAAGAATTAATACCAGAGTAAAATGCTGCAATCCACGCAAAAGTTGGGAATAACGAACAGCCCATTCGCCAATGAACATTACTTGTTCCGCCTGGTTTCGACGTAGGGAAAAACTTATTAAAGCGATCGCAACTCCCAAAGCTACGACCAAAAATACTAATAACAGCGAACCTTTGAGCGCCTGAGTTCCAAATTGGACTAGCTCAGTTGGATGTGTCAGATCGGGTAATCCTGGGATTCCTTGAGCAGAAGATGACATTGGCGGGTGTTTGCAGAATTTGGAATACCAGACTGATGAAATCCCTCAAAAGTTTCTGAAAAAATGTCTTATATAATACCCGATACTTTGCCGAAGTGCTTATACCATTTCACGTTAATCACGATACATTTAAATCCTGTAGAGACGTTACATTGCAACGTCTCTACTACAACGGGCGTGTATTAAAAATCAAAAGCCTGATCGTGAAGACCAGGCTTTTGAAGGGAAGAAATGGGGCAATATTCCCCGAAGGTTAGTTATAGAAGGTAAATATAAAATCGATAGTCTGATTAGGGATACCACCCCAGCGTTATCAATTCCGGAAAAATAGCTAGGAGATTTAGAATAGTTTTTTCCCTAAAGTCATCAGCAAAAGACAGTAACCGACTGATAGCGTCAGCGTGTAGGATTTAGAGGTAAGAAAAATTACCTTTGTTTATTTGATGAATAATACATTTAGTAATTGGCAAGAATGGCTAACTGTTTTAGCCTATCTAGGTTTCACGGTTTTCATCATCTGGCGCATATTTATCGCACAGGAGAATTAAAAAAACTGCATATCAGCTTACCTGGGTCTTTTTGAACCTTGGCTCGCTCGCGACAATTATATACTTCAATGGGCCTTTTTACTCCATTCACACTCACAGATGCTTTGTATTCCCAATAATTTTTGGCACTTCGGTTGATGCTGAGAATACAAATCTGCTGTCCATTATAATTACGGCACACGGATGCATATGTCGGCGGTGCCAATGTGAAGGAGAGTATTAATACCAGCAGCAGAAGGACAGTATATTTTGTCAGGCTCATATTTGAAAGATTAACGCTATTTTCCGGTAGAGTTTACTAAGCTGAGTTGATCCATACTGAAACACTAAGCAGTATCTATTCATGAACCAGACCCTAACATAGGTGCAAAAAAGTCAGTCTTAATGGCGATCAAATTGCAACCCCAAAAAAAGTTCGAGCAATCCTCGATTGTACGCTGTTTTGCTGCAATACTCCTTTGCGGTCAAGTCTGGCTGCATTTACTCCAAGGAAAAACTTACTACCGCAAGATTCTGCAACACATGGTGACTGCTGGCCCAGCTTCTATCTCTCCAGTTCTCCTGGTAAGTGGCTTTGCCGGTATGATTTTTACAATTCAGACTGCAAGAGAATTAGTGCAATTTGGTGCTGTCAATGCTGTGGGAGGTGCTTTTGCGTTAGCTTTTTGCAGAGAACTAGCTCCAATTTTGACCGCTAGTATTATTGCGGGACAAGTCGGTTCTGCTTATGCCGCAGAAATTGGAGCAATGCGAGTGACAGAGCAAATTGATGCACTGTATATGCTCAAAACTGATCCAATTGATTATTTAGTACTTCCGAGAGTAATCGCTTGCTGTTTAATGATGCCCTTTATGACAGTTTTTGCTTTACTTATGGGCATCATTGGTGGAGTTTTTGCCGGAGCACAGTTTTACCAAATTCTTCCAGAAATATTTTTAGAGTCAGTCAGAAGTTTTTTAGAACCGTCAGATTTGTTTATTATTTTGCTGAAGGGACTTATTTTTGGAAGTCTGGTTTCTATCAACGGTTGTAGTTGGGGTTTAACAACCAAGGGAGGAGCGAAGGAAGTAGGAGAATCAGCAACAAAAGCAGTTGTCACTAGTTGGGTGTCAATTTTCATCATGGATTTTTTTCTTTCTTTGGTACTGTTTGAACTTCCTACATTTTGAATCGTATCAGTATATGTAGTAATCGGATTTGATTGCTGAATCACTTGTGGAGACAGGGAATAGGGAATAGGCTTCGACTTCTCTACGAGACGCTACGCGAACGCTCAACCGAACGGGAATAGGGAAGAAGTAATAAAGGTGTATTGAGTTTTTTAAGCGCAAGCGCAGGCTACGCCAACACGCAATCAAATAGGAATCCTATAGTCTATACAGGTAGGCTTTGTTTGTGTAGCTGAACTCCGATTAAAGCAAGTGGCTGCCGTCTAGACTTCCAAGCTGATAGCTTAAACTGTGTCACCTGATAGAAAGTTTAAGAAACTGGGAATAATGACATTGATCTACTAGAGCTAGTTTCGTAGGTTTGTTGCGTCCTTTGCTAGGAGTCTTTATCCTCAGTGTAAGTTCAATGCATCAGCTCAAATCTCTAGTTGATTTCCCAAGCCAGGAGATATTTTTAATGAGTCAAATGAGTAGAGAAGATGTGCGCGAACGTCTCGGTAATATCGATCAGATCCGAGATATTATTTTTGGGGCACAGCTTAGAGAGTACGAAAATCGATTTAGCAAGCTGGAGTCAGATCTGTCATTGTTGCAGCAAGAGATGCGATCGCACCATGAACAACTTAAAATTAACTTTACAGGAGAGCTAAAAGCAGCATTTGATGGATTTGAAAAAAAGCTGAAGTTACTTAGTCTGAATACCCAAGAAGAAACTGCTGATTTAGGACAACAAGTAGATCGCCTTAATAAAAAATTCTCTAGTAGTGTTCAGTCGCTTGATGAGGCTTTAGATAACCAAACTACCTCGATTCGAGAAGAACTTTCCCAAAATAAAGTTCAACTTCAGGATGATATGATGGCGTTGCGAGATTTAATATTGGAAGAACTAGAGCGACGCTTTTCACAGTTGAGAGAAACCAAGGTTTCTAAAGATGATATAGCTGAAACTTTGTTTGCTCTAGGAATGCGGCTGAAGGAAACTGAATTTATTCCTAAGTTGCGGGAAGCAGTAGATGAAAGTAGCAACCAAAGTCCTATTCCTCTCCTTGAAACTACAAAATTGTCAAAAGTGTTAACTCACTCCAATGGTTCTGCTGAAAAGCGATCCTAATTTTAAAACGCAATTTATTAAACTACTAGAACACATGGGCATGAGGATAATTATTCTATAGTAATCCTAAATCATTTGTGAAAAATCTTAAGTAGTGTAGGGTGGGCAGTGCTCACCCTACGTGTATTTCAAGGATTAAATAGGAATCCTACATTTAAACCCTGACACTTGAAAGCGAGACTTACAATATGACTCAGGTGGAAGATTCAATTTCTTCGTTTGTTGAATTAAATCAGAAAGAAGCTATGCAGCTTGAGAATTTACTAAGTCTGCTTGTTGATCTCAAGATTATCTATCCACCTGAGCAGATATCTCTTGTATTACCTATTAATAACAGCAAAGATGAGGATTTATATCAAGAAGAAATTGAACTTTTTCAACTTGAGCCATTGCAAGGACTAGTATCCGAAGCAAATTTAGAATATTCTCATTCTATTGATTTGGATGCAACCCTTGAATTACCTGAAATCCCTGTTTCATTTGAGAGCTTCCCAGAACAACAGTTAAAACTTACCAAGCTAACTGAGATAGGCAACCAAAATTTAGAGAAACCAAATCAAAATAACTCAGATGAACAGTTTGTTGCTTTCCAAAAATTACAAGAACTTTTAGTAGGCTCAGAATTAGTAGATCTACATAATTTTGCAGCCAATATTAATCAGAATTTAACTAATTTAGAACATCAAATTTATGATCCTCAAGAGTTAATCAGCCTATTGTTACCTTCGATTAATCAACTGATTAGGCTTAAGCTAATTGAGTCGAAAAAAGAATTTGTAGAAGCAATTAGTCCGATTGTCGATGAAGCTATCCAGAGTCGGATAGAGCAGGATAAAACTAGCATGGCTTCAGCGTTAGCTCCTGCTGTTCCTTTAGCGATCGCTCAACAAATTCGTGTTGCTCCAGAAGAAGTTTCTGATGCGATCGCGCCAACAATGGCACGAGCAATTAAGAAACAAATTGAACTTGAAAAGGATACGATTGTGGATGCACTCTATCCGATCATTGGCAGTACAATTGCCAAGTATATGGCAGAGACAATCCGCGCCATTAACCAACAAATTGAGCAAACTCTCAGTGTTGAAGTCATCAAACGTAAAATTCGTGCCAAGTTACAAGGGGTTTCTGAGGCAGAGTTAATCTTTAAAGAATCTCTACAGTTCACCGTTCAAGCCATTTTTTTAATTCATAAAGCATCTGGTTTAATCATCTCTGACATTCAACGCTCTGATGCACAGCCGCTAGAGTCTGAGATGGTAGCAGGTATGCTGACGGCTATTCGCACTTTTGCGAATGATTGCATTATCCAGTCTGGAAGCGTTTCCGAACTGGATGCAATTGATTATGGTACATCCAAAATCATTTTAGAAGTTGCAGGCTACTGTTATTTGGCGATCGTTGTGCAGGGAGAGCCACCTAAAACGTTCATCTGGAAAATGCGGAAAACCCTCGGCGAACTTGTCAATAATTACAGTGAATCAATTGAAAATTTTGAGGGCGATCCGGCTACAATATCTAGTCAAGTTGACATACTTTTGGAAGACTTAAAAGAGCAGGAAACTGAAACTAATAGAATAAAAAATAAATCTTTTTCTTTACAGAAATTAAGCTTAACAATCCTCAGCGCGATTTTGATTCCTTGGGGTATTTGGCAATATCACAGTGGAGGAATTCGTCAGGTTGAAAATAAAACCGCACTTGCTTTAGCTTCTGCATCTGAATTAGCTGTCTATCGTTTAACGGTGGAGGAAGACGCGGGTAAACTAAAGCTTACAGGAAGAGTACCCAATCAGCTTCTCCGTTGGAAAGCTGAACAAATTGCCAAAGCAACCGCCTCTAACTGGTTGATTGACAATCAAATCCTATCAGTTGAAGTACCAGCAGATCCAGTATTGGCAGCGGCTGAAGTTAAACGAGTCACTGCATTTTTAAATCAGATAGATGGTACAACAATTTCAGCTAAATACATTGCTGGTAAAGTTTCTGTGGAAGGTACTGTTAGCCGAATTGCAGACGCCAAGACAATTACTCAACTATTTGAACAAATCCCAGGTGTCAAATCGGTATCTAGTGCAGTGCAGTTACAACCCCTCCAAATTGATGTTCGGTTCTACTTTGAACCTAATTCAGCAACTTTACAACCTGTGGATTTAGGGTACAAGATTGGAAAAGTCAAGCTTTTCCTAAATCAGCATCCGATGAAGCATTTGAAAATCTTTGGTTATAGCTATTCCAGTAGTGGTGGAATTGAAGCTCAAGAGTTATCACTTGAGCGAGCTAAAGCTGTACAACTAGCACTTATTAATCAAGGTATTGATCCATCTCGTCTACACGTTGTTGGAACAACAAATTTACCACCAGGAATTGATGCTGTTCAACCTTCATGGTTAAGACGCTGTGTCTTTCTCGAACCGATTGCTCCTCTGTGAAATTTTACTTTGGAATTGCTTTTCCCAATACTATGAATGTCAAACATGTCCACAATCTCTAAAAAAATTTGCTTAATTGGTGATTTTGGTGTTGGTAAAACTAGCCTAATTCGCCAGTTTGTAGATAAACAATTCAGCGATGAATATCTTTCGACTGTAGGAGTAAAAATTTCTCGGAAACTGATAAAAACTCTTGGGAAAGAGCCAGATAGTATTTATGAGCTACAGTTGCTGATTTGGGATATTGAAGGGAGTAATAAATTTAAGGCAATTGCTCAAAGTTATTTTCAAGGAGCCAAAGGAGCCGTGATAGTTGCTGATGTAACGCGACAAGAAACACTAAATTCTATCCTAGAGCATATCCAACGTTTTTTAGCAATTAATCCTAAGAGCTATATTGTGATTGCGTTGAATAAATCAGACTTAATTGAAGCGGAGTATTTAGAAAAACTTCAACAGATATATCAATTCAAACAAACTTGTGTGCTAGCTACCTATTTAACGTCAGCCAAAACTGGCAATAATGTAGATGAGATATTTCAAGTTTTAGCCCATTCTTTAATTTACTAACATGGACTTATTAATCACAAAATTATTATCTCTGCGTTGTGTAGAATATTTGATTATCAATCAGGACTTGAAAATTTTGGAGATGTCTCCGAGCATATATCGTCTTGCCGATATTCCTGATGAAGTAAAGCAAGACCAAGATGTTCGGATTAGTTTTCCTGAGTTAGTTGGAATTGAAGATATTATTGATGCAATTTCTCAAGGGAAGGAAAATAATTTTTACCTGAAGGGAATCATGCGTTCCCAATACGGTTTTTCTCCCTTATATATTGATATTTGTATTACTAAAAATATCAAAGATGATTATCTTAACAATGATCTAATGATGATTGTGGTAGATGTAACAGAAAGGATAGTTCTTGAACAATCTTTGATCCAAAGTGCAAATGAAGCAAATCTTTTACTACGTACTCTAGAAGCTTCTAAGCAATATACAGATGAAATTGTGAAATCAATGGCAGATGCGTTGTTGGTAACAACACTGTCAGGGAAAATTAAAGCAATGAATCCATCTGCACAAGCTTTGTTAGAATGTGACGAAGCTGAATTAATTGGTCAACATATTTCTAGAGTTATTAAAGAAGTCGAGAATTTGCACTCAGAAATAGACTCTCCCTGTTGTTCAGGCGCTCCGACGGAATATCTCGACTCTACTTCCCTCGTAAAAGAGTTTGAAACCGTTTGTAAAACTAAGAGCGGGAAAACCATTCCTGTCGCTTTTTCTTGCTCAATGGTTCAGACAGAAATTGAGCACTTCCAGGGTTATGTTTATATCCTACGAGACATGAGCGATCGCAAGCAAGCAGAGCTTGCCAAACAAGAATTCTTAGCGATGATTAGCCATGAAATCCGCACTCCCATCGCCTCGGTGACTGGTATGGCTAGTTTACTGCTAAATACTGAGTTAACCGCCCAGCAGCGAGACTTCATTGAAACCATTTACAGCAGTGGTAATACCTTACACAAAATTATTAACGACATTCTAGATTTCTCGAAGGTTGAATCAGGCAAACTGGAACTAGAGGAGGAACCTTTTGAGTTACGGCGTTGCATAAATGAGGCTCTTAATCTAGTTTCGCCTATAGCTAGGGAAAAGAAGTTAAAACTTGTGTTTCTTGATACTCCTGAAATTCCCACTCTAGTTGTGAGCGATATCACCCGACTGCGCCAAATCCTAGTTAATTTACTCAATAATGCTATTAAATTTACTGAGACTGGGAATGTTGAAGTTTCGGCGATCACACCTCAGATAGTCAGCAGCCGAGATGGCAAAAGTAGCTACGAAATTCAGTTTACAGTCAAAGATACAGGGATTGGAATTCCCAGCGATCGCCTTGAGCGTTTATTTAAAGCCTTCAGTCAAGTCAACTCTTCTATCACTCGCCAATATGGCGGTACAGGGTTAGGTCTTGCCATTTGCAAGAAACTAACTGAGTTGATGGGTGGCAAAATTTGGGTTGAAAGTCAGGCTGGTGTAGGTAGTGCATTCTCCTTCACAATTATTACTCCCATTATTCAAGAACAAGTGAGTAATAGAGAAGTAAGTAATGTAGCTTCGGACACCAAAATTGATCCTCGAATGGCTGAACAATATCCTTTGAAAATATTGTTAGTAGAAGACCACGTAATTAATCAAAGGATGATTCAGCTCATGTTACAGCAAATGGGTTACAAACCAGACGTTGCTAACAATGGCTTAGAAGCACTCTTCGTGTTGCGTCGTCAACTCTATGATGTGGTGTTGATGGATTTACAAATGCCGGAAATGGATGGTATAACAGCTACCCAGCATATTTGCCAGGAGTGGACACCAGATGTGCGTCCCAGGATTATTGCATTGACAGCAAATGCTATGTCAGGCGATCGCGATCGTTGTTTAGCATCTGGTATGGACGACTACCTTGTTAAACCAATCCGTATTGCAGAACTAATGCGGGTGCTTAAAAGTTATCAGCCCCTTGTTAAACAAGAAAAAGGCTTTGACGCGGGGATACAGAAGTGCAAAGAGCAAGAAAAATTTCCCACCCAAAATTCTTTCCCCATTGACCCTGCTGCTTTGCAAGAAATCCTACAGATGGCTGACTTGAATTCATCAGCTAATGCTGTGGAATTTCTACTAGAAATTATTGATGACTACCTTGAAGAAGTTCCTAGACTCTTGCAAGATATTCAACTTCATCTAAGTCAAGACAATCTCAAGTCACTTCGGCGAGCCGCTCATACATTATCCTCTACCAGTGCTACGTTAGGTGCAATTAATTTAGCAAGTCTCTGTGCAGAATTAGAGACAATGGTAGTCACAGAAGCACTCTTTGGGGCAAAAGCGCAAATTTCTAAGATTGAAGCTGAATATCAACAGGTTCAAACTGCGTTAGAGCAAGAGTGCCGAAAGTATCAGGAGTAAAAGGGATTGGGGATTGGGGAATGTCTACCAGGAGCTACGCGATCGCTAAATCGCTAATAGGATGAAATTTAACGTGAGTTCGACGAACAATGTAAACAAAAACCTCTAAGAGGTTTGACTACGCAAAACCGTCCCTCTCCGAGCCGGAGAGGGACAGACTTGAACTAAAGTTCAAGGCAGGGAGAGGTTTATCGAGGGCTGCAACGGATATACCCGTTACCTTTTCAGATGGTGTTTGGGAGATTGATCGCGGTAAGACGTTTGGAGGCTGTGTTATGTCTATATTATCGGTGGTAGATACAGTAGTTGAAGCGTTGGTCACGTGAGATGCTTATAGAAAATATGCTTATTATTGGCGGTAGCCGTGGGATAGGTCTGGCAGTAGCAGAGTATTACCAAGACAAAGTAAGAAACCTAGTATGTGTTTCACGAAATCCATCCAAATTTGGAAAGTGGGTTGAGGCAGATATTTCAGAACAGCAAGGTATTGATAAAGTTTGTGCAGTTTTCGACGGTTGCTCTCTAGATGCGCTTCTTTTTCTCGGAGGCACCTGGGAAAAAGGTGCATTTACCACTGACTATAATTTTACCAACAGTAGTTATGATGAAATTGATCACGTAATAGCTGTCAACCTAATAGCTCCGATTAAGTTAGCAAAAGGCTTAATTCCATCTTTTAAAAAATCCAAAGTTCCAAAATTAATTTTTATAGGCTCCCTATCAGGTCTGGATCACCAAGCATCGAGAGAAGTAGCAAATACAGCTTCTAAATTTGGGCTACGCGGTGCGGCACAAGCTTTGCAAATTGAACTAACTAATACTGGAATTAGCTTCACGGTGATTAACCCTGGAAATGTTGCAACACCAGAAGTCTTAAAGGACATAGCTGATAGTACTTTCTCACCTCAAGTTCCTATACCATTAAGTGATTTAATATCTGTAATTGACTGTTCACTAAAGCTTTCGCAGGCATCATATATACCCGAAATTAATCTTGCACAACTCAAATCTAGCTAACTAGAACACCGATTCAGTATTCAAGATAGGGGCAAAAAAACCGATTCTTTCGTAGTGAGTTGAAAGGCTTGAGTAATCTAACAGCGATCGCCCCTACTTTTGTTTTTCACGCTTTTGGGCTATTATTAGGTGCTTTGGGTGAACACCAAAAGAGGTTGTTCCATCGAGAACGTTGCGTTGATCGTCTCGTTGAAATTGTAGTTTACATTGGCAACTACATAGGTGCAAGGAGGGTTTTCATTCCGTAAGGTCTGGAGTTACGTATCAAAACCTTTCAGAGCGTGCTGTGTACCGAACGCGCATTCGTTCATAAACGGGAGACATATCGCTGGTCGGGTCGTCTGTGTCCTCGACTTCATGTTTATATTAACTTGTAAGCGATCGCACCCAAGGCTAAACCCACCAATGAGAATATAGACGTAATCCCAAAGGCTAATCCTTGCCTAAAACCAGCAGTTTGAAAGTCTATCTTGACTAATATAGTTGCAGAAAGAATGAGTAAGGTATCAAGAAATACCCGAAACCAGGCTAGCATGACAAAGAACAAGAAAGCCGCTAAAACGGCAGCACCGAAAGTCTTGATATTTGATTTAAGCAAAACATTATAATAGCGTGCCATTCTCGACCAAGGAGTGGTCAAAGTTATTAGTAAAATCAAGATAACAACTACAACTACTAGCCACACAAACCGAGGGGGACGTGTTTCAGATATCACCCAGCCCAAGGTACTGTAGCTTAGGAATACTAGCGTCAAAGAAACCCAAGGAACTCTTTTCAAAATTGACATGGGTTGGTACTTCCAGTACTAGGCCAAGCTATTGTTCGACAACTTTGTGGGGTAACGAAAGGCTCTATTTTACTTGAGTATTTCATCAGTTCGTGACATTTACCTTCCCTCAACGATATCCCAGGTATGGAGGGAGTTTCTTCGCCTCTAGGTATTAATGCAACAAGAAATCCAAAGCAAACCAAACGAAGTTATGTAGATTTGGGCTGTCATGGCGTAGACTAGTAAGTCTATCATTTTATAGCTTCCATAAATCAGCTGTTATGCTCTTCTCAAAAAAGTCAAACAATTTTGCAGAGGATTACAGCACAAAGTAAAGTATTTAAATATGTTCTTAAACATTTGTAAACTGTTAGCAGCCGAGTAGCCGCGTGTCACATCTTGTTAAGGAATTATCATGAGACAACTTGTTATTGCTGAGCGCGTATGCCTTATTGGTCATATCGTGTCAAAGGCGTTTGGACTGGCAGGGATGTTACTTGTCGTACCTAATGCCGAAATAATTTTAAACTTATCGCAGGTTGGAGAAACTGCCATACAGTTAAGCATGGCTGGCGGCGGTGTTGTTGATATCATCTTAGGGACGATAGCTGTCTCTATTTATGCCTACCGGACGCTGGGATTGGGAACTTGGCTGGCTTTTATGCTACCAGCTATATTTATCTCTTTGGGAAGTGAACTACTGGGAACCAGCACGGGTTTTCCATTTGGTGATTATAGCTACTTAAGTGGCTTGGGTTATAAGATTGCGGGGCTAGTTCCGTTCACAATTCCTTTATCTTGGTTTTATGTTGGGCTGTCGTCTTACTTAATCGCTAGAACTGGTTTGAAAGTGGATCAAAAACCCAGTTGGGAACGCCATATTGCTGCTATAGCCGTTGGTGCTTTGCTCTTCACTTGCTGGGACTTTGCCCTTGAGCCGGCTATGAGTCAATCGTCTTTGCCCTTCTGGTACTGGGAAAAACCAGGAGCTTTCTTTGGCACACCTTACCAGAACTATGCGGGTTGGTTTGGCACTAGCGCACTGTTTATGAGTGTGGCAGGATTATTGTGGAGAAATACCTCAATTAAATTAGAGCGATCGCAGCTTAATCTCCCCTTAGTTGTTTATTTAACTAACTTTGCCTTCGCAGCTGGATTAAGCTTGGCATCTGGGTTCTCCATCCCTGTGTTACTAAGCTTGGTGCTAGGTGTAGCTCCGGCTGTAGCGTTGTGGTTGAGAAGCTCCAGCACACCTGTTCAACAACTTGCTGTTGAACCAGTAACCAAGGAAGTCTCAGTGTCCGGCGTTAAAGTAGCCATGAAGTAAGCCGATAAGTTAGGGACTGGGTATTAGGGACTGGGAAAAACAAACACCAATGCCCAATGCCCAATGCCTAATTTACATTTGTATAGTCGGGATTTGAATTGTTAAGTATTTTGATAGTAGACAACGCCTTGACAGTAGAAAGCGCTATATCGCTCCTTTTGCTACTTATCCAAGTACCAGCAACGGCGATTTTACTTTCGCGCCTGCTGAAGGGGCCAAGACGCCATCCTCCGATAGAACCCCAACAGCCAACACTGGAGCTTTTGGGCAGTGTTAGCATTGTCGTTCCCACGCTGAATGAGGCTCTTCGCATTAGCCCTTTACTAGCTGGGTTAAGTCGGCAAAGCTATGAAGTCCGAGAAATTATCGTTGTAGACAGCAAGTCTAGTGATGGTACTCCCGACTTGATTAAAGCAGCACAACAGCAAGATCCCCGCTTTCGCCTGATGACGGATGACCCCTTACCTTCTGGTTGGGTGGGGCGTCCTTGGGCGTTGCATAACGGCTTTTTGCATAGTTCAGAGGCGAGTCAGTGGTTTATGGGGCTGGATGCTGATATCCAGCCCCATCCTGGTTTGGTTGCGGGTTTGGTGAAGACAGCCGAAGCACAAGGCTATGATCTGGTTTCTCTTTCGCCCCAGTTTATCCTCAAATATCCAGGGGAGTGCTGGTTACAACCGGCTTTGTTGATGACTCTGCTTTATCGATTTGACCCCGCCGGCATTAATACGGAGCAACCAGAACGGGTGATGGCAAATGGGCAGTGCTTTTTGTGTCGTCGTTCCGTCTTAGCTGCTGTAGGTGGTTATACCAGTGCGAGTGGTTCTTTTTGCGATGATGTCACCTTGGCACGTAATATTGCTGGTCAAGGGTTTAAGGTGGGCTTTTTAGATGGTGCGAAGGTACTGAAGGTGCGGATGTATGAGGGAGCGATGGAGACGTGGAAAGAATGGGGGCGGAGTCTCGACCTTAAAGATGCATCTTCTCCTGCTCAACTATGGGGAGATTTATGGCTACTTACATCTGTTCAAGGTCTACCTCTTTTAATTGTCCTCGCTTACTACTTCCTTTCCCTCCCTCTCCCCTTCTCCCCCTCTCCCCCTCTACTCCTGCTGGAACTGAATTTATTTCTACTGGTGATTCGCTTTGCTATGCTATTAGCGATCGCACCTTCTTATGACTGCAAAGGCGTCAAAGGCAGCTGGTTATTTTGGCTTTCCCCTTTAGCTGATCCCATAGCAGTGCTACGAATCTTCTTGTCTGCGTTCCGCACTCCACGCGAGTGGCGAGGACGAAAGTATATATAGTGCTGAGTCAAGAGACGCGATTAATCGCGTCTGTACAAGAGTCAAGAGACGCGATTAATCGTGTCTGTATTATATTCCCCCTTGCCCCCTGCCCCTCTGCTCCTCACTCCTCACCTTCACCTCCTACTTTATCGCCGCGTTCCAATTCCCAAAGAATTTGATTCCCTTCACGGCGTACCCGTGATACTATCCAGTTTCGCCAGCGCCACTGGTCTCCTCGACTAGTAACGGCGCTGGCGTGAACATCCATTAAATCTGCTAGTTCAGAACTGGTGATTAAATAGCCTTTTTCGGCAATTTCATCAGCAATACGCAGAGTTTCCACCAAGTTACGGAGTTGTGAAACCCTCATCTCAGGCAGTTTTTCGTCATTTGTGGCTGTAGCTGACCCAGTTGATGGTTCCATAATGGTTATTTCTGATGTAGAAATACTGATTTCCTGTGTACTTTTATCAATTATTGTAGAGTTTGCTTTAAAGTCAGATACTTTCGCTACATTTAGTTCGCTTGGTGAATGTAAAGATTTATCAGAATTCGTGGGAGATAATTGTTGTAGAGATGGGGTTTTGCCACTGGCATAGGTGCGAGCAATCACATCACAACGTTCGTTACCTATGTTACCAGAATGCCCCCGGACGTGTTGCCACTTGACTAATCGGCTATTAAGTTCATCGAGAGTTTCCAAAAGGTCTTGGTTTTGGACGGGGTTTCCATCTGACTTTTTCCAGCCTTTCTTTTTCCAGCCTGTCACCCACTTGGTAACGCAGTTAATCAGGTATTCGCTATCGGTATAAAGGGTGATGGGTTCAGTTTGTCCGGATGTTTCCAGGAATTTTAGGGCTGCGATCGCAGCTTGCATCTCCATTTTATTATTAGTGGTATGGAGGGATGCATCGCCCATTTCGTGAATTGAGCCATCGTTAAAGTAGACAACGACACCCCAACCGCCTGGGCCTGGGTTACCGGTGCAAGCGCCATCTGTGTATATGCTTTGGATTATATGTTGGGTAAACATGGTGAGAATATCGAACTGCAAAGGACACAGAGAGAAGTTTGAGCAACGGATTTTGGTAAACAATATTCAGGCTATTATACTTACTGGTAAGCACTCCAGCTAGTTAATGATTGGTATTTTGAACTTTTTGTAAAATTTGTATAACTGCTTGCAGAATTATTTCTCGCTGATCTATCCAAACGAAGTGACTACTCTTTTCTGCCAATAATTGTTGGCAGTCAGTTGAAAGTAAGAGTAAATTAGAGTGCATTTTGTCACGAAGTTTATCGGCTGGGTGGATCGAAAAATAAAGCCTTCCCAAGGAAGGCTTAAGAAAAGTACCTGCTTTGATATTAATAATTGGAATAATGCCAAAATCGTTAGCTTTTTTAACTTGGCAACTACTTGTCTTTAAACTCCACATTTCTCTAAACATAGTTAGCCAATGTTTTGCCGAGTAAAAAGATGTTTTAACGATTTTCAATGATGTAGGTGAACACTGGCGAAGTTCTTTCTTAAGAATTTCAAATGTACCTATTATACCTAAAAATCTGACAATTCCTAATGTAGCTCCTAAGGATGCGATCGCAAAAGAAATTGAGAAAAATAATTTCAATACCTGAAGACTAATTGGCATCGCCAACATCAATTTTTCATGCAACCCATCTGTTAAAACCATGCCTACCACTTCTTCAGGGAATTGATGAGCATACAGACGCATATTATAAGTACCAAATGAGTTACCCACCAAGATGTAAGGCGGCTGAATTTCTGCTTTGATTAAGAGACTGTGTAATTCTTTAACAATCTGTTCACTAGTACGCGGCTTGTAATTTGATTGACTCCAACCATATCCGGCTCTGTCATATATGCAAACTCGTGTAATTTTAGCTAATTCTTCTACCAGAAAATATCCCTCTATCCCTCCAAGACTATGATCCAAAACTATCGTTGTATTTCCTTCTCCAGCACAATAGATATGTAATTTATGACCATCCACATCAATCAAATTGCCTATTGGCTTCGTATGTAATTTTTCCTGCCTACTAGCAATGGCATGATATGTAGTTATACCTAACAAAAAGCAGAGTTTCCAGTTGAATAAGGTGAATAATGTTAATATCAAAAATTTAGTTTCTCCAGATGAATATTAATGATAATTATCAATAACGTCTTGCATAAACTTACTCCATATTTCATTGGGAACCCAAATCTTATTCAAATCCTGCTTTGCCTCTTCATAACTTATGCCTTTATGAATGCTGCGATAAAGATATATAAAAACTGAAACTCTTTTATTAGCAGCACAATGGACTAATATTTTTTTATTGGCGTTCGCTTCCAAGGTGCTAAAAAACTCTGTTATATCCTTAATAGTAGGATTTTCCCAAAGCACAGGAATGTGTACATACTCCATACCTTGAGATTCCACAATTTGTTGTTCATTAGGTAAAGCATTACTCGATGTTGACAGTGCTAAATTCACAATTAATTGGTATCCTGACTGTTTGATTGTTGCAAACTGTTCTGCGGTTGGTTGTCCAGAAGTAGCAATGACATCCGATAGCTGAAGAAAGTTGTCTATATTTTCAAGACGCTTGGTAGACATATTTCCAATTTTCCTAATTTCTGTTTTAGCTTAACTCTTGTACAAAGCACCATCTTTGTGTGTGAAAATTTGACCGCCATCTGTAACAGATTTGGCAATCAGGTCATCATCTGGATAGTAAACTTCATCATCGGGGCTTCTATCCCCAACTTCTAAATACACTACTACTGCATCGGAATGATTCACTAGTTGGTGTCCATCCGCTTCCCCTGCTGGAAAAGCTACCATCATTCCAGGTTTAAGGATTTGCTTTCCTGCATTGTTAACTAGCGTAACTTCACCTTCTATTACATAAATAAACTCATCTTGGCGGGTATGCCAATGTCTGAGAGCAGAACAACTTCCTGGTGCAAGAGTGACTAAGTTGACACCAAAATTTTTCAATCCCGCCGCATTTCCTAATGCCTGTTTCGCTCTTCCTACTAAGAGAGGCTTAAATTCATCCGGGTAAATCGTAGTTGTCCGACTGGGTGCATTTTCTGGCTGAATAATCATTTACAACTTCTTTAGGTAATTGATTTTCCCTTATACATTAACTGAATTTCTTCCACATTAGTTGTGAAGCCTCAACGTTCATAAAATGGGATCATTTCTGGTAAACAGTAAAGAGCAATATTTTCAACTGCGCTTAACTGAGGATGATTAATGACTGCATCTAACAATTTAGCACCAAGCCCCATATTTCTATGGGTAGCTAGGTGGAATTAAATAGAAGACCCCCTGTAGTCCCCCTTGGTAAGGGGGACGGCGACAGCCGGGGGTTCTATCTTCGATTTAATTAAGCCCACTTACTGACCAGGCTTGATGATGACATCATATATAGTTGCCCTATATACAAAGTCAGTGAGAACGCGAGTAAACCCAATCAATTGTTCGGTATCATCTACCAAACCAATAATAATGTCTGATGCATTTAACATATTGACAACTTGCTGATACGTACGTTTTTGGCTCCAAAATTCATTTTTGTACAATTCTACTAGTTCCGAAATCTGATTTTCATTCAACTGGGCAACGATTTGATAAATCATGAGCAATTTAAAATAAAGTGACTTATGAGGTTATTTAGTACTAAAACACTAACTAATAATTTTGTGAAAAGCAAATCTATGCATTTTCTAACTAATCAATAAGTTTATTCCGCCAAACTATAAAAATCAAATTTTCTCAGCATCTCCAAAAATGTGAACACCGCAGGAGCATGGAAAGCATCAGATAGAACAATTTTATAATTGCTGATGCAATCTTTGCCCCAGTTGTTCTGCGTTTTGTAGCTTATGATGTGAAGTTAGATGATATTTATCAAGATTATGTGGAGGCAGTTTTTGCACTTCCAGCAATGCAAGATTGGATAACAGCCGCAAAGAGGGAGACAGAAATTCTCTATCAATACGAGTTTTAGAAAAATGGTAACTTGGTATAACATGAGCAGTACAAATGTTTCAATTCGAGATGCTAACCAGAGGGACATTCCTACGATTATGGAATTGATCCATTTGAAAGCTAAATTTGATGGTTGTCCTGAATCTGTAGAAGCAACTCCTGAAAAACTAGAAATTGATTTGTTTGGAGAAAAGCCTCTTGCTTTCGTTCTTTTAGCTGAGGTGAATGGAAACGCTATTGGGTTTGCGACCTATCACTTTATCTATTCAACCTTCTTAGCGAAACCGGGAATTTGGCTTGATGACTTATATGTCAAAGCTGAACATCGAAGCCACCAAGTTGGTGAGATGCTGATGGTACAACTACTCCAGATAGGGCAGGAAAAAGGCTGTGGCAGAATTGATTGGACTGTAGCTGTATCTAACGAGCGTGGAATCAAGTTTTATGAAAGGATAGGTGCGAATATTATCGAGAAGGTAAAATTGTGCCGCTTAGATTGTCAGGCGCACTTCTGAATTAGCGATCGCCAACATAACCATATCCTTAATTTCTGCTCGCAAGTCTACTTTTGTCAAAGTTAGGGTAATTTACTCAGTGGTGTCGATAGACCATCAAGGCTGACGATATTTTTCTGCTGTTGATATTCTCGAACTCCTTGTTCCCCTTTTTTATTTGCCCAGTTTACTAGACTCTGGCGTTGACCTCGATATTCATAAAGTGGTACGCCCAAACCACAAGAGGTTTGCACTTTCTCGATATCAACAACGATAATTTGACGAGCTCCCGGTAGGGGCGAAAACAGAGAGTACAAAGATTTCCAGTTAGGGGAACTCTGTAAAATCGTGTGTCCTTTACCGTAGAGACGTAGAACACGCGGGGGTTCCTCAAAGGCACAAAACATCAAAGTAATCCGCCCATTTTCTTCCAAATGGGCTGAGGTTTCGTTACCACTACCTGTAAGATCAAGATAAGCTACGCGGTTAGGAGAGAGGAGACGAAAGCAATTCAATCCTTTGGGAGATAAGTTAATGTGACCTGTAGAACTCAGGGGTGCAGAGCCAACAAAGAAAAGGTGTTGAGCAGCAATAAAGTCTTGCAGTTCGTCAGTAATACAGTCAAAAAATTTAGCCATAGTACTGTCTGAATAGGTATTTGCAAATTTCCCATTTTCTCAGCCTATGTCTTCGCTGACTATCTAGCAAGGCCTAAATGCCGATATCTGATGCTCGTACAGCTAGCTGTGCGCCCCTACAGCCGATTCATGTGTTGTAAAGATTTTTGTAAATGGCATCAGTGCGATCGCGTCTACGCATGTACTGACTGACATAAACAGGTAATTCAGTTTGGGAATGCAAACGCAAGTCAGCAACGGGTGTCGTCGCAGTTAACTGTAAAGGTATTTCCCCAGCCCATACTCGTAGTTCATAATCAGTTGCATCATCATTAGGCCCACCAGTACGAACCTTAGCTGAGGCTTCAACTAAAGGTAGAGATAGCACTAAAGTTCCAGCCAACTCGTTGCGACTGGGCGATCGCACTTCTGACCAACGTCCAGGAATGACGTGTTCTGTAAATGCTCTCAGGGCAACTAATTTTTGCTCTGCATCTTGTACAAGTGTTGCTGTGCCAAAAACTACCACTGAGCGGTAGTTCATCGAGTGGTGAAACGCCGATCGCGCCAGTACTAAACCATCAAGCAAAGTGACTGTCACGCAGACATCAATGCCTTGTTGGAGGCTTCGCAGCATTCGACTAGCAGGCGACCCATGAATATATAATGTGTCATCAACTCGTCCATAAGCTGTGGGGATCACAAAAGGTTGTCCGTCAGCTACAAAGCCTACATGACAAACTAATCCTTCATCGAGAATTTGATAGATGGTGTCACGTTCATAGCTTCCCCGTTGGGGTATGCGCTTAATAGTTGTTTTTGGGCTGGGAGGTTCTTGTTGATGCATGGCTGGCAATTGTTAACCTTACATCGTTAGAGTAGTTATGAAAGTGGAATGATACAAGTGCCACTTTTTGATTAAAGTACCAGTCCATTTAGAATATTGTTGACACCACTTGGTTCAACCCAACTTACTAAGGATTGCTACCGGGAATTATCCTACGCTGGACGTGGATCGCATTACGCTACGCCATAATCTGTATACTGACGCTTGTATGGAGCTTGCAAACCCAAGACAATATCCTCTCGTGGTACTCCCATTATCACTAATTCCTCTGCTGGATTGCGATCGGTTAAATTCTGTTGAAGCCAGATTTTGCCATCTTTAATATCAAAATGCATCACGCATCGATAAATACGATTCAATCCTTGCCAACCTACATTCATCCATTGATAATGATTGCGTTCTGTGTCTAAGATGACTTGGACTTCGACATCGTTATCTGAGACATCATCACTGGCATAGTTTGTCAACAGTGTTTTAACATACTCTTGATATTTTGTTAGTTTATCCACTGTACAATCACCTCATCTACTGGATTGTAAACAATTAATAGCACCTGATACTGTTTTATCGCAGTTTTAGTAAACTCCAGTTGAAAAAATGTTTTGTATGTATCCAATGGAATGGCTAAGTATAATACTCGCTCTGGTTCATATTCTGCTAATGCTAGACGGTAACTCAGGAATTGTCCCAAAGCGGAGTAAAAATCTGTAATTGCAGAGGGGTTTAAAAAGCTTTTAATTTCAATTGCTATTTTTTCATTTCCTTTTTCTGCGGCAATTATTTTCTCTGCGCCTAAATCAATTTGGAAGTTGACTTCCCCAAATTTAAACTTTAATGGATCGCTCGTAATTATCCATTGTTCTTTTTGCAAAGCTTTTTTAACTGATTCATGAAAAATATCTTTTGCAGACACAGTTAGAAAAAATATTTTTTCAGATTTGATATTCCCCATGTTAATATGCTTTGACATATCGCACGAAATAGATTTGGAAAATAGTGTAGATTTGGTGCAGCATTAACTGAACAAAAAATTATAAATAAACTGCTTTAGGAAATAATTCCTGGCAACAAAGCTTACAAAGAGCTTCTTTATCGCCTACGTCATCTAAATAGTAAATTAGCTGTGTAACAAAGTCAGCATCTGAAGAATCTCTGATAAACCCGAGTCGCTGGGGCTCGATTCCAATTTTTATACATAGTACTTCTCGTGTTCTTGCTTGTTGGCTACGGAGCAATAAATTTGCTAATGTGTCTACATCAGATTGTTCTAAAAAATTTGAAGACATAAAATTTTAATCTCACTTTTTACACTATTTACAGTTGATTTTTGATTTAATACTTTCCAAATCAGCCGCGTATTTCCCTCTTTTAAACACAACTTCAAGTTCCTTGCAGATTTTCCCAAGAGCTTGTTTATCATCTGTACTATGCAAATAGTCAATTAGCTCTAAGGCAAAGTCAGCATCGGTTGATTGTCTTAAAAATCCAAGTTGATTTGATTCAATTCCAATTTTTATACAAAGTGCTTTTCGTGCAGAATATTCTGCACGTCCACTACGTATTAAGAGTTCTGTAAGTATTTCTCTGTCAGAGTCGTTTAGTTCCTGAGATGCCTCAGAAGCATGTTTGTTGGGGACTGGAGGCGAATTAACAACCGTCTCATCAATATTTGGCTTCTTCTTGAGAATCGGAGTTAGTTGCTCTGGAACACCTGCCAACCGAATTGCAGCGCAACCTAATTTGTGGGCAAACTCAACAGATCGTCCTGCTCCTAAAGCATCATAAAAACCCACAGCAAATTCAATTGCTGCTTTATCTCCGATCGCCTTTTTCATGCCAATCACATAATTAACGTATTGTGCGATCGCCTCTGCTTGCACTTGGGAATAACAGCCGTTAAGAACAACACACTCAACTTGCTCTGCAAACAGTGCAAACAATCCCGCTAAGGCTTCTCCATCGACTAGCTTTGCCGAACCTGTTTCATCTTCAAATACTAAACCCTCATCCCCCGTCCCATGACCAGAAAAATGAACAATAGAAGGATTGATATCCAGCATAGCCCGCTGGATGTCCCTCGGTCGCACTGCAAACATTGACTTGAGAGCGAACTGATCGCGTTTTTTTGCCCGCTGTAATCCTTCTTCAATATCTCGCACCTCCTGATCTAAACGTAGTTGTGAAGTGCCTTGAGGATTTGCTGTCAAAATTAAGATTGTTTGCATCGTTTACTAAATTCCAGTTATATAAATTGACAAGATTTCTCACTCAACTGGTTTTACCAGTAGCCAGACCATCCAATTTGGGGAAATGCCTATAGCCTCTTTATTTCCCTAGCTTGGGGAACCTCGTTGCTTTCCAGCCATTGCTCGATTAGCTCAATTACTACTTGGCTCATATTTTTACCCCGCATGACGCAGGTGGCATGAAATCGCTTCTTCAAGTCATCCGTGATGCTAATATGCATTGCTTTACGTTTGGTACTTATGTAAATAATTCCTACACAAACCTACAAATGTAAAAATGGTGATTCCCGAAAAAATATTAGTTAAAATTCCCTACCTTTTCGATGGCTTCTCTGAGAGCCTTTCGCCCCACTTCACCACAAAGCCAAGGTACTCTCTGATAAGTTACTTGAGTGATTAAATAATTACCACCAGAAATATTCGGTCTTCTATAATTAGTGCGATCGCAGATATTGTAGCGACAGCGCAACGCACCTTTATTTATGAAAATATTTCGCCAATTTCGGGGAAAATTACCTAAAAATTGATTCTAATCTAGAAATACTTGAGCTTGAACCTTAAAACGTTGTGCTAAATGTTGAATTTGACTCAGGGTTAAGGCTTGATCTTTGTTTAAAATAGCTTCTATTGTTTCCGATGTACCAATTTCAGTCAAATCTGAGAAACTTAGTCCATGTTCCTCAATTAAATAAGCCAAAACATCACTCCCGCTACAATTAGGGATAGAATAATGCTCTGCCTCATAAGCCTCAATCAGCGTGCCTAACGTATCAAGCAAATCATAAAGAGGATGCTGCTCATTTGTGCCAATTTCATCAATTAAATCATTTAATCGCTCGATCGCTTGCTCATACTCTTGCTCATTGCGAATCGTAAGCAGGGGTGCGATCGCGCTCCAATGGGTATTAATATCTGGGGGAAATGTAGTTAAGTTTTCCATTAGTCTTTGTCGGATTCTGAATGGGTCAAGATATCACGGATATAAACTTTTTGACGATTAAAGTGAGTTGAAGTAATTAATCGGTATTTATTACCACTAATATTAAACACGATTAGATCGCCATGTTTTTAATTACGAATTAGTAATTATCTTAAGATGGACTTTGTAATTACCATCAACTCGCAAGCGGGTTTACCACTGCATCGCCAAGTATATGAGGAACTGCGTCAGGCTATCCTATCAGGAAGATTAGCACCAGGACAACGACTACCTTCGACGCGATCGCTTTCCCAATCTCTCGGTATTTCCCGCTCTACTGTCACCCAAAGTTATGAGCAACTGCTCAGTGAGGGTTACTTGGAAGCAACTATGGGGTCGGGTACATTTGTCTGTGATCAACTCCCTGATGACTTGTTAGACACTGCGCCAATTGAGTTAATGCCTCAAGGCACTAATTCATCATTACCCCTATCGGCTTATGGTGAGAGTTTGACCGACCGCTCACTATTTCGCCTACCAGAACCCGAAGTACAAATTAACTTCAGCTACGGACGACCAGCATTTGATAATTTTCCTATAGACTTGTGGCGTAAGCTACTATCTCGCTATTGCCGCTCTAGTGCAAATGTGCTTGATTATAGCAATGATTCAATGGGATATCGACCGTTGCGGGAGGCGATCGCTTCTTATCTTTCTCGCTCTAGGGCAGTAAAGTGTAGTACTGAGCAAATTATCATTATTGGCGGTTCCCAGCAAGGACTTGACTTAATCACACGCCTGCTGATTAACCGAGGTGACTGGATTGCAGTGGAAGAACCAGGTTATTTGGGAGCGCAGCGGGCTTTTTTAGCACAGGGAGCCTGTTTATTTCCTGTATCTGTAGATCAATCAGGTTTAGTAGTTAGTAGCTTGACCACTGATATAACGCCAAACATCAAACTTATTTACGTTACCCCATCCCATCAATTCCCAACTGGCGCGGTGCTATCTCTTCCCCGGAGGTTAGAGTTATTGGCTTGGGCGCAAAAATCAGGAGCGATGATTATTGAAGATGACTACGATAGCGAATATCGTTATGGTGAGCGTCCCATCCCCGCATTGCAAGGATTAAATCAAAGCAACTCAGTTATCTATGTTGGCACATTTTCTAAAGTACTCTTCCCGGCTCTGCGTCTGGGTTATCTAGTATTACCAGACAATTTGGTAGATGTGTTTACCCGTGCAAAATGGCTAGCAGATCGTCAATCTAGTTTATTGGAACAGTACGCTCTCACAGATTTTATCAGCGAAGGACATTTAGAACGTCATATCCGGCGGATGCGATCGCTCTATAACCAACGACGGCAAACTTTAGTGCATTCCCTAAATTACCATTTCGGTGAAAGGGTCAAAATTCTGGGGGAAAACGCCGGAATGCATTTGATGATAAAAATACATACAATCTTTAGTGATGAAGAAATAGTTCAGCGTGCTGCACTAGCTGGCGTAGGTATTGCTGCTGCACATCCTTACTACTTAAAAAATAGCCCTGGTAGTGAATTTGTTTTAGGTTACGCTGACCTCGACGAGCAGCAAATTCAAGAAGGAGTTCACCGACTGGCTCAAACTATTTGAGATTTGCGGACTGGATACTAGGAAATCTTCTTAAAAGGATGTTTTAAAAGTTTTTAGTAATACATAAATACATTTGTATTGAGGAAAATTGTATTTAGAAAGCCTATATTATAAACCTATTTTAAATCATAAAATATATGCAAAAAACGGAAGAAAATTTTTCTCTCCCGTTTAACTTTTTAACTAATATCATCCAGTTGTAAAAATGCACTTAGTATTTAGTAAAAATACAATATTATTGGTTTACCAGATTATTGGCATCCAATTGTTAAGTGCAAGGTTATAAAAAATTGATACAAGCTATTAGTTTTTATTTGTCATTTAATTACTACTAGTAGCTCTTAAAATGGGAAAAAGCCTCCACTGTTGCTAAAACCTCCACTGTTGCTAAAACCTCCACTGTTGCTAAAACCCCCACTGTTGCTAAAACCCCCACCGTTGCTAAAACCCCCACCGTTGCTGTAGGCAAAGCTTCCGGAATACTTACCTCCTTCGATAGTTTGCATTTCTTGAGTGGCTAGTTCATTGAGAAAACTTTCTGAATCGCGAAACAGATCATAACCAGCAGAATGAAGTTCAGATATTTTGACATTAGCCATTAGGCTTACTCCTTTGTTCTAAAGCAAGTATTTTTGACATCACAACATAAGATCAGACTATATTTTGTCTAACCTTAATTCCGATACTTGCAAATTGGATTGAGCAAATCAACTATTTTAAATTGATTGCTTAGACATAATTAATGGAATTTTATCTATATATTTTTTAGCCTAACATTAAAGTTGTTTAAAAATAAGTTTATTGAAAAACTATTAACCTATAAAATGCTTCTAAAAGAATATTTTTACTTCATTCAAAAGGATGAAAAATTAAGAATTTTAATAGTTCAATCTGATTTTAACTGTCTATAGCTATAAGTTACGAAAAACAAGATACCCGATTTCTTTAAGAAGTCTGGTATCTGCGGTTTGCAGTATTTTTATCCAAGAAAATAATTGAGTCATAATTGCTTTAGTTATGTCTCTAAAACTATTATTTTTTCTCCAAAATTCCGCAGTCTGATTATGGTTATCGTAATTAGACTTATTACTAAAGTCCAAAAATCAGGAATGTCATTCTGTAGAGTTTTCTGCGGTGCAGCCCAGAGGATAACCCAAATCCCCTGGCTTCCCGACTATCTTCCCTTTACTCCCTTTTTGAAGAGGTCGTTGTGGGTGGGAGAATCAAGTCTGAGCAAACTACGCACAGCTTGCTCTAAATCTTCTTCTTTAACTAAAGACTCTCCCATTAAAACTGCATCTGTACCAGCCTCAGCTACAAAGGATAAATCCGCAGGTGTATACAGTCCAGATTCACTAATGACGATAACGCCCAAGTTTTGCAGTTGCGATCGCCTATCTGCTAGTAGTTGCTGAGTAGTGTTGATATCGATGCTAAAATCTTCCAAACTGCGGTTGTTAATTGCTACTAAACGTAAGTCCTTAAGTTTTAGCACCCGATCTAGTTCAGCTAAAGTATGAACTTCTACGACAGCATTCATTCCCAAGTACTGAATCACTCCCAACAAATCTTGGAGTTCCCTGTCTGAGAGAATTGCTGCAATCAACAGCACAGCATCTGCACCTGCTACGCGTGCTAAATAAATTTGACAAGGGTCTAAGATGAAGTCCTTGCACAGTAGGGGCAATGATGCCCGGTAGCGGATAGCACGCAAATTCTCAAAACTACCTTGAAAAAACTGCTGGTCGGTGAGCACAGAGATACAACTTGCGCCACCACGCTGATAAGATCTAGCGATCGCTACTGGATCAAAGTCTGTCCTAATAATTCCTTGAGCTAAGGATCTTTTTTTCACCTCTGCAATGACACAGGGTCGGTAAGGACTCTGCTGTAAAGCAGTGAAGAAATCTCGCACGGTTGGGGCTGCACTTACCTGGCGTTGCAAAAAAGTCCAAGACATCTCTTGCTGAATTTGTGCGACTTCATGCTTTTTCTGCCACACTATCTCTTTGATAATGGGTTGCAAACGGTTATTAGGGGTAGTAACTGGGTAAGTCATAAGCGGCTATGGATGGAGAGAAAAGATGAAGTATGAAAAACGTAGGTGCGTAGCAGTAAGATAGCGCTGCACACAGAAGTCGTCGTCCTGGAATAGCTTCAATTGGGAGCTTGTTTGTGTAGCCTCAGACTTCAGTCTGTGGGCTATATGCGCCAAAGTAGGATGCTCCCGCTTCAATTCCTGTCATTCACTTAGAGGAATTGTGCTATCAAAATGTTTTAGGTTTTTAAAACTGAATCCAGGTTGATTTGAGATCAAACGCTTCTACACTCTCGCTATCAGTTTGATTTGGCTTTGAGCTTGCAACTAGGCAATTATTTTTGAGCAACCGGATGTAGGTACGGTAGGGTATGTAATCTATGGGGTTATAGTTGGCAAAACGCAGGATTAAAACACACGCCCAGGAATACTTGCCGGCGATGATTGCTTTAATAATTTGCTCAATTTGTTCATTATTAATTTTCTTAACTGTTTGCGTTTGGTAATCAGTAATGTTTGGAGTCATAGCATGCACCATTTTGTGTAAATTAAAACTGATTTACGTCTGTTCAGGTTCTACTCTCTTCCCGAAATTGAGTTTAGTAAAATGTCTAAAACCCTACAAATATCTCTATCTTCTGCTTGGATGTCCTCTAGGTTTACGTAGGGGTATAAATCATCAATTATAAGTAATTTTCTCAAATTGTTTGGAGGAAATATAACGCGAATGCTTGATGCTCAAGGTAGTTTCACTATCTGAAACATCAAAAGCCAGTACTACGGCACAGGTTAAAAACTATATGAGACTGCTGAGACAAACACCCACCTCTTACATAAGATAAAATTAACAATTATTGCAAATTGATATTTTAAGTAGGGGCGGGTTTAACCAGCTGAATAAATATTTAGTTAAACCCACTCTTACAAATAAACCGTGTTGTAGAAGCTGCTTCTTTGTTAAGCTTACTCAACTTCAGTAACAGAGACATGAACTTTTTTTTGATAGACATGTCCATTCTTTAGGTCTTAAAATTTTCTTTATTATCTTTGGTGTGTAATTAACTTTCTCCAAGTCTGAATGCAACCATAATCCATAACAGTGCAGTTGATTGTTGAGAATCATTAGCCAATCTTCTTATTGCCACCAAACACTTATTAAGTCAAATTGTGTATTTTCCACTACATTAAATCTTAATAATTGTATTTCTTCTGATAGATGCCAAAGCTGTATGTACCTAAAATTGTATTTCTTTTGATAGATGTTAAAGCTATACGTGCCTAACAAATCAGAAGTATCTATATCTTCTGGCAGATGACAGAGCATATTAGTATATAGTTAAATCCCTGAGTGAGTAATTAAAAGAAGTTAAGTTTATAACCAAGAATTTGTCTGTTTAAGCTCAAACTCTGAAGAAAATATATTTAAACTAGAATTGACAAAACGATGCTAGTGTGAATCTAAATTTGAATTATATTTCTTTGATTTATTGCATAACAGTTACAGGTTAATTAGCCAGAATCAAAGTTAGTAAGTAGTTTCAGGTTATTTGTTATGTTTTGGAATATAATCTTGAGACACCGAGTTAGTAGACATGCTAAGCATTACTCCAACTAAAGCGTGGCTCAAAACTACAAATGATTTATATTCACTAGTATTAAGTCAATTAGGTAGACTGCTATGCACTAGTTAAAAACGGAACCACTAAATTTTACTGTCAGTTTTGCTCAAAAGTCCAAAAGAAAGTGAGTTTCTTGATATTTAACTCTGGAGTAAATTTAAAGTTTTAATCTTTTTTTATTTTATATTTAATAATTTCTTTAAATGAGTAACAAATAAGTAGCTATCTCTAAATCTATAAATACATATAAAGAGTAGTTATGATAGTCATTGATTATCTTTGCTTTTCGCTCTTGACTGATAACTATCATAATTATGATGATTCATGCTGATTTCATTAGCAATATTTTTTTATGTTAATAAAAGAAAAAATTTTACTGTTTATTGGTAAAATCAAATTTACAATCAGCAAAATTTTTTGAGTGTTTATCTAAATTTATTTTTAGCAAACCAGTACTGAAATAAGGCTTTTAGGCAGATTTGATTATCAGCTTAATAACAGCTCAATTTTTGATAAATTAAAAGCAGTGAGAGGAATTATGAATTATAGCGGTTATTGATTTAAATCAAAGCTCATCAGTTCTGAGTTGTTAGTTAATAGATAACTTCAACTCAACAGTTATAGGTCTTGTAAAGAGTATTCGGCACAGAGTTTGGTAATTGTTCCCTGCCAACAATCCTAGTGATGGAAAAATGATGCGCGAATCGTCGAAAACAATCCTAGTAATTGAAGATGATGTCAATTACCGCAATGTCCTCTTAGACGTTCTTGAGGCTCAAGATTTTTACACAGTAGCTGCTGAAAACGGTCTTACTGGTATTCAGCAAGCACAAAAGCATTTACCTGACTTGGTGATTTGTGATATTCAGATGCCAGATATGGATGGTTACAGCGTTTTGACTACGCTCCGTCAAGATCCGATCACAGCGATAATTCCTTTTATCTTTCTGACTGGTAACAATGCTCAGGCTGCTGTTCGCAAAGGTATGGAGTTAGGAGCAGATGACTATCTGACTAAACCTTCTACTATAGAGGAATTGCTCAGAGCGATCACTATCCGACTAGAAAAAAAGCAAGCTTTTCTCAAGTACTATTACGCTACTAACCCTTCTCAAGTCTCTGAATCACTACCTTTATCAATATGTTCTGAGTCAATCTTTCCGTTGGTTCCCCAACTACAAGAAGTTTTCGACTTTATTGAAGCTAATTATCGCCAAGGTATTACTTTGTCTGATGTAGCTAAAGCAGTTGGTTATTCATCTGCTTACTTGACTAACCGAGTCAAAGAACTAACAGGGGAGCCTGTGAATGTTTGGATTGTCAAGCGCCGGATAGCAGCAGCACGTCCCTTACTCATAAATACTAACCAGACTATTGAGCAGATTGCTACTACATTAGGCTATCAAAATGCATGTCATTTCTCTCGTCAATTTCGTCAGCACAACGACGGGAAATCTCCCAAAATATGGAGAAAAGAGCACCAACGTCTTCAGACTTCCAAAAATGCGAAGCTGAAACTGATAAAAACTCATCCTCAGGTGGAAAATCTTGTACCTTTAAGTTACTCATCAAAAGGAAATTGATTCGTAATTCGTAATTCGTAATTCGTAATTCCCGTTCTGTAAGGGTTCTAGATATTTAAAATGGGTGGCTTATTTACGCAGACCTATACTAGTCACTCATGGAGAGCTACTGCATTGTTGAGGTAGTCCGTACAAGCGACATATAACCTTTGTAGAGACGTTGCATTGCAACGTCTTTACGTTTCCACCAACAATCCTTAACCCAAGCGTATTGTAATATATCAATCTAAATGCGTAATAAGCTAAAACACATTTATTTTGCATATTTACTCGTTATGATCGTCCAGAGTCCAAAGTCAAAGTTGAGTCTGGACTCGTTGCCGTTTTGACCCTTGACAGCCTTAACGCTCATAATGTGCAATCTAAATGCGTAATAGCTCAGTTTTCACTACCTTTGTGCTTGGTTAAATGCTGCACTAATAATTGCACTCCCAAAGCCAATAAACCAATAGCGACTATACCAAATACCCCAGATCCCAAAGCAAAGACACCGACAACCAGGGTACGAACAGCAGAGGAAATCTTCACCACTAATGGATTGACTGAATGAATGGGTTTGGTGGCAAAATTTGTAGCGATCGCAATCATCAATGAATATACTGCAAAACTCATTCCTCCGGAAATTACCGCTCCTGTTAAACAGCTTAACGGAGTCGCTGAAACCCGTCCTGAAGTTTCTGTTTGTGGAGTTACGTTTGGATCACTCATACCATTTTAGATTTTAAGTCCTATTCCCCATTAACAATAAAGCTTTTTTAAACCGAGGATACTACCTGAATTCCATGTGTAATCGTCCGAGTCACAAACAATTCTAAATCTTCGTCAGGAATTTCCTCCCGCACAAGTAGCTTAGCGGCTTGTGCTTGCTGTTCAGACTCAAAAATAGCAAACACTGTCGGGCCAGAACCAGACATCATTGTTCCCAAAACGCCTTCTTGAGTTGCAAACACTTCTCGCAATTGCGAGACTTGGGGATAAGCTGGCAATACTACGCGCTCTAAATCATTGTGCAGTTTTTGGGCAATTTCTGCTAAGTCTTTATCTACGATAACTTTTACCATTCCTCCTGAATGGACTGCACTAGCGCGCGCTGTCAAACTGTCGGTATCTCGAATATAAGAATTACTAAACTGCTCTCTATAGGTTTTGTATGCCCAAGCAGTGGAGATTTCCAAGCTGCGGTATTTCGCCAATACTATATATATATGATTCAAACTTGGTAGCAAAGAAAGTTGCTCGCCTCTACCTGTAGCGATCGCTGTTCCACCTGCTATGCAAAACGGTACATCTGAACCAAGTGTAGCTCCCAATTCCTCTAATTCTGACTGAGTTAGTCCCAACTTCCATAATAAATCTATCCCCACCAACACCGCTGCTGCATTTGTCGAACCGCCAGCTAACCCAGCAGCTACGGGAATGTGCTTGTTGATGGTAATCTCTACACCCCCATATTTAGCAAAGGTTTCGGGAAATTGCGTCGCCATTAGTTCGGCTGCTCGGTATGCTAAATTACTTTTGTCTGTCGGTACTCGTGGGTGGTTGCAGTGAACGCGAATGGTGTCAGTGCTGATGGAACGCACATCAATTTGGTCAGCCAGTCCAATACTTTGGAGTATCATTGCTAACTCATGATATCCATCAGGGCGATCGCCAATGATTTCCAGATACAAGTTGATTTTGGCAGGAGCAATTAGGGTGTAGGAACGCATTTTGAGTGCTGTTAGCGGATAGCTATGGTTAAGCCAGTGCTGAGTTGTAACTACTCAGGGGTGAGTAAATTAACCAGTGTTACCCATTGGTTAACGCTGAGGTCTTCGGCACGAACTTGGGGATTTATTTCTAATTGTTCCAGTAAGTGGGTCAGGCGATCGCGTTCTACAACTGATTGCAAATTATTTCGTAACATTTTCCGCTTTGCACCGAATCCCAACTTGATTAAATTTTCCAACCGTTTTGGATCAAGTGCTGGTATTTCTATTTGTCGAGGATACAATCGCACGACTGCTGAATCTACTTTTGGCGGTGGGTGGAATGCTGCTGCTGGAACAGTGCAAATTAACTCGCACTTCGCCAAATACTGCACCCGCACGCTCAACGCCCCAAATGCTTTTGACCCTGGTTTAGCATACAACCTTTCTGCTACTTCTTTTTGTACCAACAGCACTATCGAGTCAAATGGTTCGGGGTTGGGATTGGTGATAGTACCCAGTAGTTTCTCAATGATTGGGCCTGTGATGTTGTAGGGAATATTGGCTACTACTTTATTTGGCTTTTGGAAATTGGGAAATGCTACCAAATGGGACGGTAAATCTAGAGTGAGAAAATCTCCTTGTAGCAGTAAGAAATTTTCAGTCTTACCCAGTTGCTTTGCTAATAGTTTGCACAAGTCGTAATCTATTTCAACTGCGACTAGGGATTTTACCAAGGGGAGTAAACGACGAGTCAGAATGCCGGTTCCTGGACCAATTTCTAGGACGCGTACGTCCTTGGCGTTGGCGGAGCCATCGCTTTGTGTACACTCTGCTGCTCGAATAATTGCGTCCAGAGCCTTTTCACTTTTGAGCCAATGCTGAGCAAACAGCTTGCGCGGTCGTACCATTGATTTTTTCTATCCTATCTAGTTTTCAGCTTTTTCCGAAAAACCCATTTCTTACTTTTTTCTTACTTTCGAGGGTTGTTTTTTTGAGTTTTTATCAGTTTTAGTATTGACATTAGATATTTTATATGGTATTAACAATATGACTAAAATAGCATAATGTCCGTGCTATCAAGTTAGTGATGAAAGTGCCCAAATATCGTCCTCCCACTCATCCTGGGGAAATTTTACTCAAGGATTTTCTAGAGCCTCTTAGGATATCACAAGCTGAACTTGCTCAAGCAATTCATGTTCCCTATCAGCGAATCAATGAACTAGTGAATAGAAAACGTGGAGTGACACCAAGTACTGCTTTGCGGTTAGCAAAATTTTTTGGAAATAGTGCTGAGTTTTGGTTAAACCTTCAACAGAATTGGGAACTTTACCACGTCTTCAAAGAAGAAGAGGAAGACCTTAACGCCATACTCAGGTTTACACGTAAAGAACAAGTTACTTGATTAGTTACGTTTAACTAGCTGTAGTTCGCTTATGTGGAAAACGAAATTACAATTTATACCGTTGTATATATATTTATGGGAAGATTTTAGCTAAACACTTAAGGCATTATGTCAGAAACACCTTCAGACACCATTTGGATTGTTACCGATGAAACTCCTCAAATATCGATTCCCGAAGGTGCAAAAGGTGGAATTGGCATCGGTAGGGATTGGAGAGACGAAACTTTGAGGGAATCTAGTGGTACCAAGGGCGTAGGAGATGCCGTTCAGGTTAGCGCTCAAAAATTAGAGCAAGAAATGACTCACTTTCTGCAAGTGGTGGGACGCTTGTTTAGCCGTGCTGAACAGCAAGCTCAAGTTAATTCCGGGATGCAGCTAGATGAAATTGAGCTATCGGTAGAAATTAGTGGTGAAGGCGAAGTTAAGTTAATTGGAACTGGTGCCAAAGCTGGGGGTAAAGGAGCAATTAAGCTAAAGTTCAAGCGGCAGTGAGATGGCGAAAAACTGGGCGATCGCAATTGGAATTAACCAGTACAATTACTTGCAACCGCTGAACTATGCCAAGCGGGATGCACAGTTAATGCAGGAGTTTCTGAGCAATGAAGCAGGATTCGAGCGAGTTTACTTCTTCTCGGATGACTCCCCTGATAACTCGACTCGCCCAACCCGCACTAACTTACTACGAGTCTTGCGGCAATTATTTGAAACTCCTTTCATGGGAGCAGGTGATAATTTTTGGTTTTTCTTTAGTGGTCATGGGATAAGACACGCTGACCGTGATTATCTCATGCCTTGTGATGGCGACCCAGAAGATATCGAAAACACAGCGATTTCCATTAGCCTTGTGACTGAACGCCTGCGTCGCTGTGGAGCTGATAATGTTGTCTTGATTCTGGATGCTTGTCGTAGTTTGGGTACTCGTGCTGGCGAAGGCATTGGGCGACAAACGGCAAAAGAAGCACGTCAACAAGGAGTTATCAGCATTTTTTCTTGTAGTCCGCAGGAGTATTCTTATGAAATTGAGGCGTTACAGCAAGGTGCTTTTACCACTGCCTTACTGGAAGGGTTAGGAATTCAAGGTAAATGCGCTACCGTTGAGCGGTTGAACCAGTATTTAAATTTTCGTGTGTCTGAAATTGTTCGTCAGCATAAAAATGTGAGGCAAACACCTTATATTATTGCTGAGCCTGTAAATAAATCCCACCTGATTCTTGTAACGCAATACGCAACTTTAACGGATATTGCGACACTAAAAAATGATGCTTATCGAGCTAAAGACGAAGGGGATGTGGATTTAGCTGAGCAGTTATGGATTCGGGTGAATGCTGCGGCTTCTGGTCAGGATATGGAAGCTGTGAGGGCTTTACAAAGACTTAGACAGCTACCGATGGAACCTCAACAGTCACCTTCACCGCCTCCTAGTTCTACTGCCAAGAATTCTGACAAAGGAGCATCTACAACACCAACAAGCAAATCTGTTACACCAAATCGCTTACAGACTTTTCAATTTGAAGTTCTCACGGTGGATGCACGGGGTAACATCACCAATCATCGCAACTGTGAAGCGAAATACTTTATTGAAGATTTGGGCAATGGCGTAATCTTGGAAATGGTGCAGATTCCAGGGGGAACCTTTATGATGGGTTCACCAGACGGAGAGAAGGAACGATACTCAAATGAAGGGCCGCAACATCAAGTAAAAGTTCCTGGGTTCTTTATGGGTAAATATGAAATCACCCAGGTGCAGTATAAAGCAATCATGGGAAATAATCCTTCCAATTTCAAGGGAATAAAACGCCCTGTAGAACAGGTGAGTTGGAATGATGCTGTAGAATTTTGTCAAAAGTTAAGTCAGAAGACAGGACGTACCTACCGACTATCTAGCGAAGCTGAATGGGAATATGCTTGTCGTGCTGGAACTAGTACACCCTTCCATTTTGGCGAGACGATTACCACCGACTTAGCAAACTACGACGGAAATTATACATACGCTTCTGCACCAAAAGGTCAATATCGTCAGCAGACAATAGAAGTGGGGAGTTTTTCACCAAACGCTTTTGGTTTATACGATATGCATGGCAATGTTTGGGAGTGGTGTCAAGATTACTGGCATGAAAATTACCAAGGCGCACCCACTGATGGCAGTGCTTGGTTGAGTAGTGGAAATATCATTACTCGGCTATTCAGAAACAGTTCTAATTTTCGGCTGCTGCGCGGTGGTTCATGGCTCACTATTCCAAGGCATTGCCGTTCTGCTTATCGCTATAGTCTTACCCCAGCTACTCGTTACATCACTGTTGGTTTTCGGGTGGTGGGTGTGGTTGCGTGAGGATTCCCTTCCCCTTTACCCTCTTGCCCTTTTGCTCTTTGCACTTTTTTCCTTTACACTTCTTCCGCCTGCGGCGGCTCAAAATTTTTTTTTTACAAAAATCGGGTCTCTTTACCGATAAACTAAACTTAATCAGCAGTAGGTTGGGTTGAGGAACGAAACCCAACATTTCAACCGCAACATCCAACGCTAATGTTGGGTTTCACTACGTTCAACCCAACCTACAAAATTTAGCTATAAAATTTATTCTTTACCGATATTACCCTCAAATACAATTTCCTCTCCAGCGCCCCAGATGATGTCATACGTACCCTGACGCACAGAACGATGAAAGCTTGAATATTCCCAATCCTTTGGAGCTTGCACCAAACCATGTTTAACAGGATTGTAGTGAATGTATTCAACATGATTCTTAAAATCTACCTCGTCTTTGATCAAGTGTTCCCAAAAACGACGTTGCCAAATTGCCTGCTCTTTTTTCTGTTGCCTAGAGATAGAGAGGTTTTCTTGTGATAGAGTATCGCATTGTCGGCTAAAATAGCTTTTGATCAAACGCCAACGAGTAGAAAAATAGGGGTCGCCCTGTGGTAATGTCCAAATACAGTGCAGATGATCCGGTAATAAAACAAAGGCATCAATTGTGAACGGGTGTTGTCTCATGACGCACCGAAAAGCATTTCTCAATAAAGATACGTTTGTCGGTAAGCATAATAGCCTTTGTCTGTTATATGTTACGAGTTTGACATCCTCACCGGGCTAAAGCCACGGTGATTCCAAGAATCACTTCTTGGGTTTCCTCTTTCCACGACTCGGCTTACATTGAGGGGTTTCCCCACCAATGCAGAGGTCGATGTCTCCAGAGGCGTTAAGCGTTCCCGTGTGCCCCACGGTACGTAGTCCAATCTCAAGTATGTTCCGAGCAGCATTCCAGTCTCTATCTAGCACGAACCCACAATGGTGACATTTATGAGTTCTTGTACTCAAAGACTTTTTGACGACTTCCCCGCAGTTAGAGCAATTTTGACTGGTGTAGTGAGGTGGAACAGCAACAGTTGCTACACCAAACACCTTGCCGAAATACTCAACCCATTCACGGAACAGCGGCCAGGAAACGTCATTAATCGACTTAGCCAAGCGATGATTCTTGACCATATTCCGCACCATCAAATCTTCATACGCCACGAGGTCGTTAGACCTCACCACGCACCTTGCTATCTTTACAGCAAAGTCTTTACGCTGGCGACTTACTTTGAGGTGTTTCCGCGCAAGTTTGTTTCTAAACTTGACTTTGTTGTTAGAACCCTTTTTAGTCTTAGACATCCGGCGTTGCAACCGTTTCAAAGACTTCTCGCTTTTACGCAGGTGTCGGGGGTTCTCAATTGTTTGCCCGTCCGAATCGGTGTAGAAATGGGACAAACCAACATCCAACCCAATGGTTTTGCCTGTTGGCTCCCGTTTTTCAACTCGTTCAACGTCAAGGCAAAATTGGGCATAGTACCCGTCAGCACGACGAACAACCCGAACTCGCTTAATCTGATTCAACTGGTAGAAGTGCAAATCACGGGTTCCCCCCAACCGGAAACTTCCAGCTTTAAAACCATCGGTGAAGGTGATAGTTTGCCTATCATCCGACAGCTTGTAACCCGTGGTTTTGTATTCTACAGAACCATGTGTTTGATGCTTCTTAAAGCGTGGAAAACCCTTTTTAACTGCATTCTTCTTGCAGTTGTCATAAAACCGAGTGATTGCCGACCAAGCCCGTTCAGCACTGGCTTGACGAGCCATCGAGTTGAGATTATTAGCAAAAGGGAAGTCTTTAGCCAGAACAGCACAATAAGCGCTCAACTCGTACTTTCCAACTCCCTTGTTATCCATCCAGTAGCGAAGACAAGAATTACGGATAAAACGAGCAGTGCGAATTGCTTCATCCAGCTTTTCGTACTGCTCATTACTACCCTTAAGTTTTGCTTCAAATACAAGCATGATTACGCTGCTACACTTAGCGTAATCATATCATAATTATGAGCAACAATCATGAAAAAGCCGTGCTAGAAGCACGGGGCTTTAGACCCAACTTTTCGGTAAAAAAGTAAGTGCCACCTTCTATCGTGGCTCGGCGATATTGCATTTGGTTAATTTCTGAGGCTTGGGTTTTATGCCTCAACTTAACCTACTGTTTACAAAGGCTACCGTGAATTTATGAAATATTCAGTTGGGTTTCGTTCCTCAACCCAACCTACTAGCTGATAAATGGGAATTTATCGGGCGTACATCAGGGAGTCCAGACCTGTTCCGGTGACAGGGGTGACTCTGCCCGAAAATCAAACCGAGTCGGATAGCTTGGTAGGTTGCAAAACCGAACAGTTGTTCGACTCTAGCAAATCTCAACTCCTTCAATCACAAATAATCAAAGCAATTACAGCAAATACTAGTTCATTTATAAGGAATGCTTAAGTTATTGTAGGAAATATATAAGCAATTACAGCAATTGTTCAAGCATTTGCAGCAAATGCTATCTCATTTATAACTAATGCTTAAGTTATTGTAAGAAATATATAAGCAATTACAGCAATTGTTAAAGCGTTTGTAGCAAATGCTATTTCATTTATAACTAATGCTTGAGTCACTGCAACAAATGGATGAATAGTTGCAGCAAATGCTGAAGCGATCGCTGCTAGTCAGATAAGATAGGCAATACGTACAAGCGATCGCCTCAATCAAGCAATATCTAAAGCCTTGTCACACCCATTAGCTAAGATTGCTGAGTATATTTTAATCTCTGCGTCTGGAGCGTGATTAAATCATATTTGCCCTCTCACCCAAGCACGAAATGCTTTCATCGCTGCATTCCTACCATCAATTTTACTCCGTATTAAGTATTCAGGAATAGCTTGAGCGATGAGTAAATCGGGAAAAATAGAACTGGTAAGAGATTTTACATATTTACCATTAGTCAAAACGTTAATTTCTAGCTTAGTTCCATTCCACCGCCACAATTCAGGGACTCCCAATACCTCATAATTATTAAAGCGAGTGCGGGAAGTAATATCAATTTCGATTGCTAAATCTGGGGGTGGGTCAACTGTTAAATCAATTCTATCCTTACCTCGAACAGCAGCTTCGTTTTGGATGTAGAAACAATCATCGGGTTCTACCCCAGCATCCATTTTTTCTTTATCAAAAGTTGTAGACCCCAAACTCCAAAATTCAATATCGAGTTCTTCTAGGAGAATTTCTACCAGGTTTCCAATGATTTTTTTGCTTACTTCATGCTCTGGTAATGGAGCCATTATTTCCAGCATTCCTTGATTGTAAGATATCCGAGAACTGCGATTTTCTCCTAAATCTGCCAAAATATGTTTATATCCTGACCAGGATATATTTTTAATTAGCAACTGATGACCAGCGGGTACAATTAGTTGGTTGAGTTCAAGTAACATAGCCTTCCTCGCTTCTAAAGTTAACCTAACTAGTACCAACTTCAACACATTTCAATTTTGACATAAAGCTAGAATAAATTTTAGGTTTTATAGTAAAGTACTGTAACTGCTTTATACCTGTATTTTTTGTATATACAAAATTAAATAAAAGCTGAATTTTGTCTATACTAGCTGAAAATCATAAATATATAGGTCGATGTAATCCCCAATCTAATTACCATGACAGCCATTACAGTCAACTTCAACCCCATCATTGAACTAACCGACGACCAATTTTATCAACTCTGTCGAAAGAATCCAGATGTCAAATTTGAGCGGAACGCCAACGGAGAATTAATTATTATGCCACCCACAGGAGGAGAAACAGGAAACCGCAATATTGAAATAGCCGCTGATTTTGTCATTTGGAATCGTAAAATAAAACTAGGTGTGTGCTTTGATTCTTCCACCTGTTTTAAACTACCCAACGGTGCAAAGCGCTCCCCTGATGTTGCTTGGATACGAAAAGATAGATGGGATGCACTCACGCCTGAACAAAAAGAAAAGTTTCCTCCCATTGCCCCAGATTTCGTTTTAGAGTTAATGTCACCGACTGATAGCTTGCAAGAAACCCAAGCCAAAATGCAAGAATATATAGATAATCAAGTAAAACTTGGCTGGTTAATTAACCGTAAAGCAGGACAAGTTGAAATCTATCGCCAAGGCAAACCAGTAGAAGTTATAGAATCTCCCATAGAATTATCAGGAGAGGAAATATTACAAGGTTTTATTTTAGATTTGCAAATTGTTTGGGAATAACTTGATATTACTTGCAAACTGACTTTTCCAAAGCCTCAATAGCATTACTGATTTAGTTGGCCAGGATAGCACGCGATTCTCTACGAGACGCTTCGCGATCGCAGTAAATTTACCATACTCTTATTTAGATAGTTCCCAAATAGGGTATTGGCTTTAGTTATAAAATAGGCAACTGCTCTTTCAAAGAGACTGAAAGCACTTCTTAAGAGTTAAGACAATTTAGCCATCTGTGAAATCTTACCTAAGAGAGATGAATTTGCTGTGGTATCTACCGCACGCTAGAAACAGTAGACTTTTAAGCTTTATTCGGAAATCACGCAAGTAGTTGTGCAGTGGAAGTAGTAAAAATTACTTGTTAAAATGATACAACCCAAAAGCACACAGGGTGCAGCGTCAGACCTTTAGGAGAATTATTATGATTAAAGTGAATCCAGTGCAGCTACAGAAAAATTTAAACCAAGTTAACTACCCTCTCAGCAAAAAAGACTTGGTTAAGTATGGTGAAGAAAAAGGTATTGACGAGCAAATTCTGCGAGCTTTGAAGCGGTTGCCTTCAAAACAGTATGCAACATTAGCTGAGGTGAGTAAATTTATCAACGAAAGCATTATCCCTAAACTGAGTCCCGTACAGCTAGAGACAAACTTGAATGAAATTAACTACCCAGTTAGCAAAAAAGACTTGATTAGGTATGGTGAAGAAAAGGGTATTGACGAACAAGTCTTGCGAGCTTTGAAGCTGCTGCCTTCAAAACAGTTTGCAACATTAGCTGAGGTGAGCAAATTTATCGGTAAGTAGGAAGGCTAAATTAAAGCTCACCTAGATTGCCGGGTTTCGACTCCGCTCAACCCTCGTATTCTCAGGGTTCGAGCATTGAGCGAACTTGTACTGAGCGACTCGTGCCGAGCGGAGCCGAGGTAAGTCGAAGTAGTCGAAATGCGTCTTACAAATAATTGCAACTTCCTACTTAAAAGCGAATAAGTGTTTAAAAAGGTAAATTTTTTAGAATTATTGTTCTTTATTTAGGTAAATAACTAACTTATTGGCATATTTAGGTACGAAAAAGCAAACAAAAAACTATCTTTAGAACCTTTTTACATATATAGCGATCGCATCTGTAATATATTTAATAAACAAACCATCTGCTGTGGGCTATACTTCATCTTCGTTGAGGAATTACTATGCTCAAGATTAGGATTTTTGCAATAAGTCTACTCTTCAACTAAGTTCAGCAATTCACCTAATTGATGCTGAACTAACAGTCCTCTAAGCGTTGCATTTTCAGCTTTGAGTGCATTATTATCAGCCTCTAAATCACTAATTCTCGCTTTTAGTGCTTCCTTCGTTATACCTTGTCTATGGATAACCACTTCTTGATAAATTTCTAAGTTAGCATCCTCATTCATCCATCTTTGATAAGTCTTGGTATGCTCTTGTACAGTATGCCCCATGTAATCTGCCATTGTCTTGATGGGGACTCTTAAGCGATGTCCACGTAGCGCATAAGCATGACGCAAATCATAAGGACTAAACCCTATATTAGAGGTTCTAAATTTAATGTGAATCTTTGCAGCTTTATTACTAAGCTTTCCTTGATTATAAGGCAATCTAATATTCTTTAAATCAAATAATTCTACCCAATGGGGATGTAATGGGGGAATACCACAACTTCGCTCACCAGTTTTAGTACCTTCTGTCAGCTTAGGATTTAAAGTGACTAAATGAAAGGTATTTGCTTTTTCAATAAAAGCTTCTATATTTACAGCAAATAATTCATGTGGTCTTAATCCGTAAGTTGCTAACATGCCATATACCCATTGCCATTGTTCCGGTTGAGTCATGTTATCCTTACTAGCATAGGCTGATAATGGCATACCTATTTTAATAAATCCTTGGAGAATTTCCTCATCTAACGGAACTTTCCGAATAGTAGGATTAGGTTTGGGAGTTGCATAAGTATTTATTGTTTTAAATCCATTTATCCCGCAAAATTCACAAAACTTTTTCAGTTGCCACGTTAAAAAAAACCTAGCTGATGTATTAGGCTTAGTCTTCTTTAGTGCTTCCTCTAACGCTTCTAAAGACATAGGAACATCTTGAGGAAGTTTTTTGAGATGCCTCATGTAATGACTTTCCCAAGTACGTACTCCTTGTCTATTATCCTCATGAGTTTTCCAAAATTCTTTCTCATATTCATTAATCAATTCTCTGATGAGTTTAGTGGGTTTTTCCTCATCTAATAGCCCTATTTTCTGTGCCTGCTTACCTAGCAAACATGGCGTCCACTGAAATTGCTTTGTCATCAGCAGCAAGTCTAATTCCCGTGCTCTTAATACGGCAGTTTTTACTCCAGTATCATTAGCGACAAAACCAAATGAAATAGTATATTGCCTATTAGGACTACCATTTTTTCCAATATCACCAGGTTTACATGGAAAAGTCCCTTGTAAACCAATAGACTTGCCACTAGTTAACTTAAGTTTAACCTTCACCTTATCTAGACTTAAAGCAAAGTTAGCTTGCTGAACAGCATGTTTTATCCTAAGATACTCACGCTCCATCTTGGCGCGTTCATCTGATGCAGAGTATTTGGATTTCCATTGCTTCCACTTGGATGGCTCCCATTGCTCAATTTGCATACCATCCCATTCGCATTTACGGGGATCATACGTGCTAGATTCGTTGTTAGGCATAGGTGTTTATGGTTATTTATGGGTTTGCTCGCCAAGAAGAATAGACTTCTTGCAAAAGTCGTTCTTTTTGCGTTCTTCTTTGCGACGCCAGTTGCTTCAACGGGGGGAACCCCCGCAACGCACTGGCTCGTCTTTGCGACGGCAGTCACTCATGGGGGAAACCCCCAAGACCGCGCTGCCTCGCCTTTGCGTGAGACAAAAAAATATTAATGCAAAAGGTCTAATGTAGTTGAACTTCACAGCCTAATTCCTGTCCGGGTTCTGAAAATAGCCAATAAAATCAAGAATCGCAAGCAGCTTTCGCAGTAGAGATTGTATATATAGCGGTTCTCGTTTGGATGCAATACAGTTTGACCTCTCTCCTTTTAGGAGAGAGGCTTTGAATCTTACTCCCCTTCCCTTGTAGGGAAGGGGCTGGGGGTTAGGTCTGTATTGCACTCAACTGATAACCGCTATAGTCGCTTAAAAAGCGCAAATTTATACGGAATTGAGACCAGCTACACTGAAGTTGATAGTATAACTATGAGCACTATTATGAATACCAGCCAAAGATATCTTTTATCCTTTATTGTTGTAGCGATCGCAGCTAGCCTCAGCAGTTGTAGCTCTAATCCTACCTCTGGTAACATTGACAGTCAAATACCAGCGCCAGTCATAACACCAAACATTACATCATCACCAGAGCCGCTCACCACACCAAACATTACATCACTACCAGAGCCAATTACCACACCAAACAGCGCATCGTCTCCAACTCCAAGCCAAATCCCAAGCGTAGCTCAATTAAGAGATAAATCTACTAATAGAGAATCCTCTAGCGAGAATACACCTTCACCTTCACCTTCTCAAGCTGCCACTAGCAAAACAACCAACGCCACCATATACACAAGTGATGTCCAATGTCAAAAACTACTTCCACAAAAGGTTTCAGTGCAAGCAGAGGAACCTGTAAAAAGTGCTGTGGGTAAAATCCTAGATAAACGAGATACAAGCGACTTTAGCGTGTCTGGGTATCGTATTAACGTCAAAAATGGTACTGCTACAGTTGATTTGCGAATATCTCCTGAGTCAAAACGGCAAATAGCCTCTCTTTCAAGTTGTGAACAGTTTGCTCTGTTTGGTAGTCTCCGCAAAACCCTAACAAGCAATGCTCAATGGAACATTAAAGAGGTTCGTTTCACGTCGCGGGGTGAGGAAATTGTTCTTTGAGAAACCCTTGTAAAGACGCGAAATTTCGCGTCTCTACATTTATTATCGGAGATGTCTAATGACTACGATTCGTGGTCTATTTAGAAACAATATACTCTGGCTTAGAGAGTCAGGAGGCATATTTATTCTGGCTCCTGACTCCTCAAAACTCTCAAAGTGAAACTTAAATGGCTATTGGCTTAATAACTAATTCGGAAACAAATCCAAATCCGTCACCGCGCCGATACTACTAGAAGATACCAAAAAGGCATATTTAGCCAATACGCCTTTAGTGTAACGTGGTGCAGGAGGTTGCCAATTAGCACGACGACGGGCTAATTCTTCATCTGAGATATTCAACTGCAAAAGACGTGCAGGTGCATCAATAGTAATAGTATCGCCTTCTTGTACAAGAGCGATCGCACCTCCAACCGCTGCCTCTGGTGCAACATGACCAACCACCATCCCGTAAGTACCGCCAGAAAAGCGCCCGTCAGTAATTAATCCCACAGCATCACCCAAGCCAGCACCGATAATTGCTGAGGTAGGAGCCAGCATTTCCCGCATACCGGGGCCACCCTTGGGGCCTTCATAACGGATGACAAGAATATCACCAGCTTGAATCTTACCCGCCAAAATTGCATCTAAAGAAGCTTCTTCCGATTCAAACACCCGTGCAGGCCCAGTAATTACTGGCTTTTTCACCCCGGTAATTTTAGCGACAGCCCCTTCTGTTGCCAAATTACCTCTAAGGATGGCTAAGTGTCCTTGAGTATACATCGGGTTATTCCAGGGACGAATCACATCTTGATTAGCGGATGGTTCTGCTGGTACATCTGCCAAGACTTCTGCAACTGTTTGACCGCTGATGGTCAGGCTATCCCCGTGTAGCAAGTCATGCACAAGTAACATTTTCATCACTTGAGGAATGCCACCAGCTTTGTGTAAATCTGTAGCTACATACTGACCACTGGGTTTTAAATCGCACAAAACAGGGACACGGGCGCGGATAGTTTCAAAGTCATCCAGAGCTAACTCTACATTAGCCGCGCGCGCGATCGCTAAAAAATGCAACACGGCATTTGTGGAACCACCTACCGCCATAATTACAGAAATGGCATTTTCTATCGATTTACAGGTGATAATTTGACGAGGTAAGATTTGCTTGCGAATAGCTTCGACTAAAACAAATGCAGATTTTTCCGTACTATCAGCTTTTTCGGCATCTTCAGCCGCCATTGTCGAAGAATAAGGCAAACTCATCCCCAGCGCCTCGAACGCTGAAGACATGGTGTTAGCTGTGAACATTCCCCCGCAGGAACCAGCACCAGGACAAGCACGGCTTTCAACTTCTAATAGTTCTTTCTCGTCAATTTTTCCGGCGCTATATTGACCAACAGCTTCAAAAGAACTGACAACGGTTAAATCGCGTCCGTTGTAGTGTCCAGGTTTAATGGTGCCACCATAAACAAAGATAGCGGGGATATTCATCCGCGCGATCGCCAGCATTGCTCCTGGCATATTCTTATCACAACCGCCAATCGCTAGCACACCATCCATACTTTGTCCAGTGCAGGCGGTTTCAATCGAGTCAGCAATTACTTCGCGCGATACTAGGGAATATTTCATCCCTTCAGTTCCCATCGAAATCCCGTCGCTGATCGTAATTGTGCCGAACATTTGCGGCATCGCCCCAGCACTTTTAACCCCAATTTCTGCCCTTTGTGCCAGTTGATTGATCCCCATATTGCAGGGGGTGATTGTGCTGTAACCATTGGCAATACCGACAATAGCTTTATTGAAATCTTCATCTTTAAAACCAACTGCACGCAGCATTGCTCTATTTGGCGATCGCTGCACTCCTTGTGTCACAACTTGGCTTCTCAAATTTTCCGACATAGTTACATCATCCTATGATTTTCATGTATGAGTATCATAGGTAGCAATTTTTCTAATGTCCAATATATATTTATGAACATTTGAGACTTATAAAATATCAAAGCTCTGGAACTGCGACACCTGCGATACTTCATTGCAATGGCTGAGGAACTGCACTTTAGTAGTGGACTGACACAGCTAAAATAGTGCATTAGGTGTAGGTTGGGGAGCCAGTGCGTTGCGGAGGTTCCTGCAGTTGTAGCACCTGGCGTTTGAGCAACGCGAAACCCAACATCGATAAGGGTGTTGGGTTTCCTTACGTCAACCCAACCTACAATTTTTTTGCATCACTTTAGGCTTGTCACGCCAATAGAGCCGCAGAGGTTCAAAAATTGACTTTGACAAAGAGTTTTAGCCTTAACCCAAGCATATTGATTTATAACTACTCACTATTGGCTTTTAACTTTCTTGACTATTATTCTCAGATAAAAGCCACTGCTCAAGCAATTCCGTCAAGATATCGCTCATCTGTCGCTCTTGAGAAGCTGCTGCTGCTTTAAGTTGGCGATGGAGTTGCTTAGGCAAATAGATAGTTGTACGAGTATAAGCTGGATTGGTACTTTTGGTCTGGGAAGTTGGTTGCTCTTCAGTTGGCTGTGGCTTATCCCTCTGTTTACGACTACGGGCAGCATCAATCAAGTCATCAAAACGGCTAGTTTTTTTCTTATTATTCAAAGTAATATCTCCTTTCCAACTTCGGCATAACATCGCCATGCAATTTTTGCATAAGGGTCTTTGACAGCATTGACTGGAACCCCCTCTAAAGCAGCTCGTTGGAATACAGCCAGCCGTCGAATTCCAGATTTAAATACAGGTAGTCCTACTTGTTCGAGAGATGTTCTAGCTTCTTCTCCTGCTTTATTGGGGTTTGGCGGAATCAAAGTCAACAAAATTTGATAATTCGTCTTTAGTTTTTTGAGTCCGTCAACCATTTGGAGTGTTGCAGCTAAAGCGATCGCATCAGGGGTGGTGGGTATTACCAGCAAATCGCATCCCTCCGCAATAGTTTTTAGCTCATCTGGGTCGGGTCGGGCTGGCGTATCAATCACGATATGCTCATAAAGCTTTGCCAAACTTACCCCCTGCTTTTCATCAGCAACTTTGAATGGTAAGCAACCTCGGTTAGACCAATCCAAAGCGCTGCGGTTGAGATCGCCATCTACTAGCAGTGTGTCAGCTTTGTTCTGAAGGTATGTAGCTAGGTGTAGAGCTGTCGTAGATTTACCAACACCTCCCTTGAAAGCCGCTACAGTAATAATCATTTTCGATTTAAACGCAAATAATTCCAAAATTCTACTGCATATATAAACATCTGGACATTTAACTGTTAAACCTAAACATTTAAACATTTGTCATAACATTTAAATATTTAAACATCTAAATGTTAATAAATATTTTGTGTACTAAATATTTACGGTAAACCGTGGGATAAAAGTATAAAAATATATAAAATATTTACTTAGAACAAAATGACACCAATATCGGCTACATCGGCTTTTGCTTCCAAGCTGGAGATTTTGACGGTGCCGGACGCTTCTTTGATGATGGTCGTCGATGAAGTTTCCCAGAGACGCAATGGCAGCCAACATTGATATATTTACAACGCAGACAGTCAGGGAGTCGAATGAATCTGGCCATTGACAATGGTCTGTATATTGCTATTAGTCAAAAAATTGTTCAACTGATGGGAGGGCAGATTTAAGTCAACATTTAAATAATTAAAGAAAATCAGAGCATTTTTCTCTCACCAAGGTCTATTCCTAACAACATTTTCTCCGACAGCCTGCTAGAATAAACCAAAATTTACTGTTCAAATGAACAAGGAAAATTGACATGGATACAAGACCTTATGAACTATATATTTCACTAGATAATCTTAAAAGTTTTTGGCAATGTGAAACTAATTGGCAAAATGAACTACCAGTGCGAGCTATATTCGTAGCATTTGAACTCTCATTCTTATTAATAAATGAAACTACTCAAGACCTGCGTTCAACAATTAATTTTGAAGAACGAATTAATAGATTGTTTGTTGGTTGTAGTAAGCAAATTGAATTGCTTGGAGAGATACTCAATACTACAATGCCTACTATAGATAGTTTGTCTAATGAGCAATCAAATAAAACAAATTTGAAAATTCTAATTGGCTTAGATGACAGAATATTCAAAAAGCTAAAAAACTGGAGCTATTTATACACAATTATCCTAGAGGAGTTACCGTTTAGTTTAGGAATTGAACAGTACATTGATATGCTTCAGTTAGAGGAGGGGTTTATAAAAAAAAGCTCATACAAATGCAAGCCAGCACTTCCTTATGATAAATGGATTAGTCCTGATGCTATAACTAATATTTTTAATTTGCGAAATTTTAATCAAGAAGATAAATTATTTGCCACAGTGCATCAAGTAACGGAATGCTGGTTATTTGTTGCATTGGATTGTTTGAAAAGAAGCCAATTGGAAGCAAAAAAAAGTAATTGGCAAGCTGCAACTACTCAAATAAATAAGGTGTGTTCTATTCTAAATTATCTTGCAGAGCATATTTTACTTCTGGAAACGATGGTTTTAGCTGATTATCATCCGTTGCGTGTTAGTTTGAGAGATGCCAGTGGGGCGCAATCAAAACAAGCCTTAGATTTGGTCACTCTAGCCAAAGCTTTATTCTTGCCAATTACAGAATATTTAAAAGAATATAAATGTTGTTTGCTGGATATACATCATGCCCCAAGTAAACATACTCATATTTATCAATACATTGAAGTATTATCATCTTTGGAATTAAGGTTAAATAACTTTTTCTTCTGTCATTATAAATTAGCCACACGAATACTTGGTACAGAAAGTCTAGGGTCACTTGGATTTGAGGTACAGGCTCTGATTAAGCGATTTGTAGAGCCATTATATTTAGAACTGGATAAAGTTCGTTATCAATATGTTGTTATTACTAATTTTGAATATGGACAAGATGCAGGAAATCTAATTAGCTCTTTAGAACCTATAGAGTTAGGAAAGATAATTGATGAACTGGCTGAAGTTCCAGATTACGTAATTAAAGAACAAGTTACTCAATATATCAAAGCAATTGGTGAGCATGATATTGACGGATGGCTCACGCTTTTTGAACCAGATGGTTCAATTGAAGACCCCTATGGTAGTAGAGCATTTAGAGGTTATAGTGGTTTAAAAGTTTTTTTTCGTGGCTTTCTCAAAGTCTTTGCATCAAATATTCAGTTAAAGAGCAAAGATGTTTTAATATTTCCAGAGCGAGGGAAAGCTGAGTTTGATTGGGAAATCCACACAACACATAAAGATATACCAGTAGTATTTACTGGTAGAGAAGAGATTCAATTTGCACAAAACGGAAAAATCAAAAATGTGCGAGTTTTTCACGATACTAGTGTAATATCCCAGCAATTACTAGCTGCTTTTGCAGAACAAAGCTAGGTCTACTAGCAACCTTTCTTTGTACCTTGGCTGTTGCTTACTTCTTTTTACAGCCCATCTATTTACTGTCTAGGAAACTTAATTCGACTCTACAACAGGGTACAGAGTTTATAATTACAATTCCCATTCAGACTGGGTTGTGAAAGTAAGAGTTAAGGCTTCTTTTAGGCAACAATATGTGTATGATGGGTGCGATCGCGCAGTGCAAGCCGGGTAAGCAGCATTCTCCAACCACATTTAGCAGAGGAACAAACTCTCGCCCCTGCTCAACAGTAGTGTGTGGTGAAAATTACCATCAATACGGAATTGTGCTGATTAGTAAACTGAGAAAACCTACTAGATGTTGTTGCCGTTTATGCAGTTAGTCCTAACATGACTACATCAATTAACTCATCAACAAAATCTTCACTTAACGGCGCATGTTTCAATAGCAGACGATAAAACAAGGGACTGTAAAGCGTGTCGATGGCTGCTTCAATATCAACATCAGAGCGTAGTTCCCCCCGTTCAATACCCTTTTTTAGAACTTGGCTGCAATCAAATCGACGTGGTGATAACCAATTAGCTCTAAATGCTTCTATCATTTCAGGGTCTGTTTGTCCCCCACCAATCAGTGTTGCAATAACTTGTCCTCGTGAACTGTTCATTACCTTAACTAACGAACGCATCTGCAAACGAATATCCTCCTTGACCTCCCCTGTATCGGGAAAAGAGATTTCTGGTTTAGTTGCAGCCAAAAAAGCATCCATTACCAAACGTGCTTTATTAGACCAACGTCGATAAATCGTTGGTTTACCGACATCCGCACGTGCTGCCACTCCTTCAATCGTCAACTGAGCATACCCTACTTCCATCAACAGCTCGTAAGCTGCGTGCAAAATATTTTGATGCGCTTCATCTGAACGCGGTCGCCCTCTACCTCTAGCCTGTGATGGAACTTCTACCTTTGTTTTCCTTACTTTCGTTGGCATAACTCGTTTCTCAGCAAATTAATTTACGTAACGTTACGTTAATAATATATTAGCTCTAAAACCAACAAAGCACCAGCAATTCTAGGTTATAGCTTGGTTAGTTGCCTCAAGAATCTTCCTAACCCCTACTTGACACACCTAATTATTTCGTCTAAATTAAATTACGTTACGTCACGTAATTTTTGAAAAAATAAAGGCTTTTAGAGGTAATGCTGCATACTCACAAGAGATTGCATTGGGTAAATCGCTTATTTCACATATTTAGAAAGCATCGTGTAGTAAAAACATATTCGTATATGCATTTAAGAGAGCAAAACAAACTACCTCGTTATAAAGTGTTTTTACTGACTTGGTTAGCAATTTATCCTCTTATTACAGGTATCTTTCTCTTGTTTGGTAAACACCTGAGTCTTCTACCGCTACCATTACGGACACTCTTGCTGACAGGAGTCTTAGTTTACTTGATGACTTATATTGTGATGCCTTGGTTGATGAAAGTATTTAGTAGTTGGCTTTATCCAACCCAAAAATAGTAATTCTCGGACGATTTCAGTAACAAAAGAGAGTAAATATGGAACTTGTGCATCAAGACATTACAAGCATAGAAAAAGAAATTTATGAATTTATTCACTGTTGGGGCGAAGCGTGGAGTCCACGAGAAAAAGCACCAGAATTTCAACGAGAAAGATTCACTCAGTTTTATCTTCAAACAGAAGAATTGCTTGCATTTGACTTTACAGATACCCAATCCCAGACAGTTTCCAAAGGTGCAAAAACTCACGCTGACACCTGGGAACGATTTGTTCGCAATTTTCAGTATTGGACTTTCACCCCAGTAGCAGAAAGTATTCGAGTGTACCCACATACAGATAATGCCGCAGTGACACTCTATGTTGATAATTACGGCAAGGCAAAGGATGCAAAAGAATTCAAAGCACGTGCTCACGCTACATTATTGTTAGAAAAACATAATAGTAGATAGGTAGTTGTACATGAAAATATTTGGGAACCAGTAAAAGAATAATACCCAATCTTTATACGCAATTATTTGTTGTTTGAAAATTACTTTTTTTTAAGAGGAAAATCATTATGTCTGCTTTAAATATTTCTAGCCACAATGGTTTGGCTTCCATGCGTATAGACCATGTAATGCTGAGTGTGTCTAATTATGAAGAAACGGTGCAATGGTATCAACAAAAACTTGATGCAACCATTGAAAAAGAATGGCTTGTGGATCAACTACCAGATTTGAAATTGGCATATCTTAAAGTGTACGGATTTCGTATAGAAATAGTTGGTAGTAGTCAATCACGTTCTGGAATGCCTAATCCATCAAATTTTGAAGAAGCTTTACGCACAAAAGGTATTGGACATTTTTGTTTTCATGTTGATGATGTGGACGCAGCGCTTAGCGAATTATTTCAACGTGGTGTGAAGGCATTTGTGGAAGCAGTAGATTATCCCAATGTTGGAGTTAGAGTAGGTTTCATCAAAGATAACAACGGAAATATTATTGAGTTTGCTGGAGCATTAAAAGAAACTTTATAACAAGTAAATCAGTAAATTATCGCCCGCTTCTAATTGAGAAAATAAAGGAATTTGGATAAGTTTATGACTGACGACAAGATAAAAATTGATGCTACTCCAAGTATTTTTCAAATCGGAGGTGATTTAAATGTTAATTGTCTCGGTTATGGTGCAATGCGACTGACAGGACAGCCGGGAAATTTTGGTCCCTATTCGGATTGGGAAAGCGGTCAAAAACTTCTGCGTCATGCAGTAGAGTTAGGTATTAACTTTATCGATACAGCTGAAGCTTACGGACCTGGTTTTAATGAACAATTAATTGCTTCTACGCTGTATCCTTACCCAGAAGATGTAGTTATTGCCACTAAAGGTGGTATTAATAAACCTGCACCGGATGACATTCGCGCTGATGCAAGCCCAGAGAATTTGCGGCGGGGCTGTGAAGCAAGCTTGCGAAGGCTGCGATTAGAGCAAATAGACCTTTATCAACTGCATCGTCCTGATCCTAAAGTACCTTTTACGGAATCAGTAGGGATGCTAGCAACCTTGAAGTCAGAAGGTAAAATTCGTCATGTGGGGTTATCCAACGTGGCGATTGAGCAAATTGAACAAGCGCGACGGATAGTTTCAATTGCTTCTGTGCAAAACCGCTTCAGCATCAGCGAACGTAACAATGAAGATGTCTTAAATTACTGCACCAAACATGGGATTGCATTTATCCCCTATGGTTCACTTGGCGCACATCCCCTGAAGCAAGGCGCACCACTAGCGAATGCAGAAGGGATCTTGGCAGAAATTGCTAATCGTCACAGTGTGAAACCTAATCAAATAGCCTTGGCGTGGTTGTTACATCGTGCGCCTAACATTATTTTGATTCCAGGAACAACAACCATTGCCCACCTCAAAGAAAATATTGCGGCGGCTTCAATCAAGCTGACTACAGATGAAATCGAACTTTTAAATTGTATGCCTACAGTTTAGTTGCTGAAAGGCAAGCAGTGAGAGCTTTTGAGCCTTAGCGCACAATTTTTCCGTTTTAGCACGGTCTCCCCGTTAGGGACACTCCCCACGACTGAACCGTATCGCCTTACAAAAATCTGTTTTGACAAGCTGAAGGATTATCCCATGTACAGATACTTCCCACACATAGGAAGTATCCTTCATGGAATTTAGGGTTTGGCCAAACAACCCATTCTTAAAATTGGATATGGAGGCGTGATTTTTGCTTCCTGTTTGCTGAGAGCCTTTCCGTAGAGTAGCCATTGCAACAGCATTTAGATTTAGTTCCTAAGAACAAAAAACACCTTCCCATCCGAGTAAATTATCGGGAGCATGTCTAGAGATAGTTCAACGTGAGCCTCCCTTCGATACCAGATTGAAGTCCCAGGTGTAAAAGCCGATTTGATCAGGAACCCTAGAGAATCTACCTGTCCGATGACCTCTAGATAGTTCATTCAGCACTTTGTTTTTGATTTCTCTAGTTTCCTCAGCATCTAGTTCTCCATAAATTCCGGCAATTACTTCAGCAACGCTAAAAATTTTGCCTGGATTTTGTTCTAATAGAGAGGTGAGAGCATCAATCAAAAATTGACCTTCAAATGCTTTGAGCATCGGTACTACTTTTGTTTGCGGGGGTACAAAAGATTTTTTCTTTTTGTGTTTGGCACTCCTAGAAGAACCATTGCCATTACCTGGGATTATCAAACTTAAATCCAGAGTATAACAACCCGGCTCTTCCGGAACAGCAAACCAAGCATTCCTTTCTCTGCCTTGGGTAAGGGAAGATTGGACTCTACCTTTAACAACTTTGAATAGATTTGGCTCTAACTCTCCGTAAAGCGATCGCACAATAAAATCTATATGACATACAGTCCCAATATATTCTTGCAGGAGCTGTTTGATTGCTTCCATGCGAGATAAAGCTTCATACTGGGGCAGCATGGGAACTTCCGACACTTTGGTTGAGTTATCGTTACTCTCTGAGGATGTCTCTATGACTGGCGATGTATTTGGGGGCTGACTTTCTTTGGTGTCAACAGCAGCAGAGAAGGAATTCTCTATCTCAAAGTTGTCTGAGTCTTGAAGTTCCGGCTGTATAGACTCTACTAAGTCGATTTTAGAGATGTCATCAAGGGGTGATAGAAACAATAGAGAGCCTTCTTGGTCAGGTTCTAGGGTTTCATCAAGCGCCGCGAGTTTTGATCTCTGGTTGTTGGCATTTGAAAAAGACCAGTTAGACAACAACGCTTCTACATGATCGAGTTGCGATCGCGCCTGCACGAATAGACGTTCGTATTCTTCTGTGAGGCGAGCATAATAGTCTCTTAATTCCAACAGTGGAGCCACAAAATTGCCTGGAGGTGGTTCTAATTGTCCTTTTTGTGTCATAAAGCTTTAATCAATTTAAATCGGTGTCACTTCTGTAAGACATTGGTCTAGGTTTAGCTTTGTGAGCTGTTTGCTGGGATTTTTTGGGCACTTGGGGAGGGCGACACCTCTCACAATATAAAGGTCGTGCTCCAAAAGTCTCGCGTTTTGTAGCTTCGTTGCACTCTTTGCAGACAAAGTTGAAAATACGAGTGTGAATCTGTCTTTTGTGCGCCCTGACAGTATATTCCCTAACATCAATTAATTTACTTGCCATAATCAGGAATTGTGAATTTCTGTCGTATCAATGTCCTATCAATATAGCTATTCAAGCAAATGAAACTGTATCAGTGTGTGTTTACGTGGAAGTTTTATGCAAATTAATGAATTTAACGCCAACTACAAGGTACAGATATTGCTTGGCACAGCAACCTTAGAGTTACTCATCGGCTATCCCTTCAGCATATAATTCATGATGAGCACACGCTAGCATCATCCTTAATAGCACTTGATTGGACAACGACTTCTACTCCTGGGGTCTATGAAATAGCTGTTTTTGCCTGACGCGATCCACTCTAGATGCAGAGTGGGTAGCCTTCAACTAGAACAAAATCCTTAACCATCATGCTAGTAAGGATTAATTAACTTTTCTCTTTTAACCTTTTCCCTTTCCCCACCTCTAATGACTACATCTAGCATTGACCCCACCTAGAGAAGGCAAGCAGAGATTAGTTTGACTGGATCAGACTACTGTTCTACAACAGTGTCTTGAAGACCTTTTGAAGGTAGTTAAACCGATTGTAGAAATCTTACCAAAGTATTCGCGTTTCAGCCTCTGATTTTTAATTATGGGGATGAATTTTATGTATGGGGATGTAAGCACAGGCGATTTTCATCGCCGTCATTGGGTTAAGTGCAGGATTTTTCACTTCCACTTTTGTTGGTTGACAAATCAAGTCATCTCTAGTGGCTCTAATTACCCATCATAAAAATACCCCACCTCTAAACCTAACCCCTCTTCCTTGTGGTAGAGGAGTGTCTATATGTAAAGGAATTCGCGTAAATAAACAATAGGGAATGGGGAACTTGTACTGAGCGATTTATACCGAGCGGAGTCGAGGTAAGTCGAAGTATGGGGAATAGGAATGGGCTTGAAAGTACTTTGGTATATGGGTTTTATGATTAATTTATCTCATTCGCTAACTGGCAACTGCTATACAACGCCAAGAAATACCATGATCTTAGTTTTTAGCGTCCTTATCCGCAGGTATGACAATATTAGAGAGTAAGCGACGGCTGCGATCGCCTCCTGGTTTATTTACCAGCTTTGGCTTGATAACAGCAAAAGTAGTGAAGTCTTGCATATGTTCTTGCTGACTGGCGATCGCCATATCTTTAGCTTCCAGGCGAGCTGCTGGCTCCAGCAAAGCGTATATGTTCCCTGCGATCAATATATCGAAATTCAAACCAGCAAGATTGTATCTATCTACTCACGACCCAAAACAGCTAACACACAAGTTTAGAGTTTGCTTAAGAGATTCGGGTCATTCAGCCAGTTTGATTATGTAATCACAATTGATAATAATAATCTCATAATTGAGATTAATTATATATGCTTTCGTTAAGGAGAAAACACATGCTTGATTTTGCCAAGCTAAGTCGGTCATTCCAGTTAATGACTTTTGCCGCTTGTAGTACTATTTTGACCGCAATTCCTATTAATACACATGAATCCTCAGTCTTCGCGCAAGAGATGAAGCCCACCGCGACTCCCTCGCTGATATCTCAAAATCGACGTGATGACTACGGGCGCGATACACGGAAACTTAGAGCTGAATCGGGGCCAGATGACAAAGGACGTTGGCGATTTTATAAACCAGAAGATGTTTCACCAGATGCCATGCAAGCTCAAGGTTGCACCGATGTTGGCACTAGCGGAGCGAATTGGCGCTGTCCACGTCGCACTATCAGGGTAGAAGTGGATGATAATAGGCGTCCTGACTACGGGCGCGATACACGGAGACTCAGAGCTGAATCGGGGCCAGATGATAGGGGGCGTTGGCGATTTTATAAACCAGAAGATGTTTCGCCAGATACCATGCAAGCTCAAGGTTGCACTAATGTCGGCGCGGGCGGAGCAAATTGGCGCTGTCCACGTCGCACTATCAGGGTAGAAGTGGATGATAATGGGCGTCCTGACTACGGGCGCGATACACGGACACTTAGAGCCGAATCAGGGCCAGATAACAGGGGACGTTGGCGATTTTATCAGCCAAAAGATGTCTCGCAGGATGCCATGCAAGGTCAAGGTTGCACTAATGTTGGCACTGGCGGAGCGAATTGGCGCTGTCCACGTCGCACTATCAGGGTAGAAGTGGATGATAGAGATGAATAAGCTAATTGGGATTTAATCTGCATAATTATGCTTTATGACTGTCAAGGGTCAAGGGTACAGACGCAATTAATCGCGTCTGTACAGGAGTCAAGGGTCAAAGCCCAAAAGAGGACTTTTAACTCTGGACAACCCTCATTGCAAAAGTCAATATTTTGGAAATTAAACCACAGATGAATTATGTGTGTTTATCTGTGGTTCATTTTTCACTGATTCGTATTTTTGCAACAAGTCTATTAGACATAGGAGTAGAGACGTAGCACTGCTACGTCTCTACAAGGGTTCTGGATAACGTATATTTAATTTCACTCCTATGTCTATTGCGATCGCAGCAACTTCAAGCAGTATAGCTATTACTTACTATCCACAAAATCGGCATCAATCACATCATCACTGCGTTGTCCTTGCTGTTCTCCACCCCCAGATCTGCCTGCTTGAGCGTAGACAGCGCTACCCACTTGCATAAGGGCTTGCTGCAACTCACTGGTGAGGGATTTAATTCGATCAAAGTTATCTTGGTTAATCGCCTCCCGCAAATCTGTTACTAGCCCTTCAACTCGGCTTTTGTCGCTAGCACTCACCTTATCACCCAAGTCTCTAAGTTGTTTCTCAGCCTGATAAACCAAGGAGTCTGCGAGATTTCTAATATCTATTTGTTCACGCCGTCTTTTGTCTTCTTCTGCATGGGCTTCCGCATCTCGTACCATGCTTTCCACATCCCGCTTATCGAGAGTGGAAGCACCTGTAATCGAAATTGACTGTTGTTTACCTGTAGCCTTATCTTTGGCAGTAACAGAAAGAATACCATTGGCATCAATATCGAAAGTGACTTCGATTTGCGGTACACCCCTAGGTGCTGGCGGAATTCCGTCAAGGCGGAAGTTCCCCAGACTCTTGTTGTCTTTGACTAATTCCCGTTCACCTTGGAGAACATGAACTTCTACGTTTGCTTGACCATCTGCTGCTGTAGAGAAGATTTCAGATTTTTTGACGGGGATGGTGGTATTGCGGCTAATAATTTTGGTCATCACGCTGCCAAGCGTTTCTACACCCAAAGACAAGGGGGTGACATCCAGCAGCAAGATATCCTTCACTTCACCCGCCAAAACACCTGCTTGAATAGCAGCACCAACAGCTACAACTTCATCCGGGTTAACACCTTGGTTAGGATCTTTACCCGTCATTCGCCGCACTAATTCTTGAACAGCAGGAATGCGAGTAGAGCCACCAACCAGCACAACTTCATCTAGTTGAGCGTTGCTGAGTTTGGCGTCTTGCAGTGCTTGTTGCACCGGTTTACGGCAGCGGTCAAAAAGATCTGAACACATTTCCTCAAACTTAGCCCGTGTTAGCGTCATATCAAGGTGTTTTGGGCCTGCTTGAGTGGCAGTGATAAAAGGAAGATTGATACTGGTTTGAGTAGCACTCGAAAGTTCAATTTTGGCTTTCTCTGCTGCTTCGGTCAACCTTTGTAAAGCTTGCTTATCTTTACGTAAATCGATACCTTCATTGCGCCCAAACTCATCAGCCAGCCAATCTACAATCTTTTTATCAAAGTCGTCACCACCTAGGTGAGTGTCGCCACTGGTGGATTTCACTTCAAATACACCATCACCCACTTCCAAAATGGAAACGTCAAAGGTTCCACCACCAAGGTCAAATACTAAGATGGTTTCATTCTGCTTTTTATCTAGACCGTAGGCAAGGGCTGCTGCTGTGGGTTCGTTAATAATGCGGAGGACTTCTAAACCAGCAATTTTTCCTGCATCTTTGGTGGCTTGTCGTTGGGAGTCGTTGAAGTAAGCAGGAACCGTGATTACTGCTTGGGTAACTTTTTGTCCCAAATATTTGCTGGCGTCATCAACCAGTTTCCGCAAAACTTGAGCAGAAATTTCTTCAGGAGCAAATTGTTTACCTTCTGCGGGGCAATCGAGTTTAACATTACCGTTACTGTCGCGCAGGATTTTGTAAGAAACTTCTGTAGCTTCATGGGTTACTTCTTCGTATTTGCGCCCAATGAAACGTTTAACAGAATAAAAAGTATTTTCCGGGTTCATTACTGCTTGGCGTCTAGCAATTTGACCCACCAAGCGATCGCCTGTTTTGGTATAAGCTACAACAGAGGGGGTGATGCGCTGTCCCTCTGTATTGGCAATTACCAGAGGTTGCCCACCTTCTATGACGGCAACACAAGAGTTTGTCGTTCCTAAATCAATTCCAACTACTTTTGCCATATATCTTCCTCTTTAAAGTGTGGTGCTGAGGAAAAAATAGGATTGACAGGAATTTATCGGATTAAAAATTACACTGTCAATCCTGTTTAATTTCCGTTGGAGATTAACTCAAACGATGAAATTAGCCGATATTAACTTTAACAGCTTTGTGCTTTTCTGATTCAGCTTTCGGCAAGTTTAAGCTGAGAATACCATTTTTGTATTCGGCTTGTACTTTGTCGTTTTGAATCAAAGAAGGTAACGGAATCACCCGCTGGAATTTGCCATAACGAAACTCAGTTCGGGTTACACCGTTTTCTTCTATCTTCTTTTCATACTTCCGCTCACCGCTAATAGAAACTGATTCGGGTGTAGCTTCTACATTTACATCTTTCGCTTCCAGTCCAGGTACTTCTAGTCTCAAATGAATTGCGTCATCAGTTTCTTCTATTTCGGCAGCCGGAATGAAGGTAAATCCAGCCCTTTCATCACCATCATTTGGTACCAACCTATCAAACAAGCGATTCATTTGCCGCTGTAAGGTATCAATTTCTCGAAATGGGTCTGAACGTTCAATGTTTCGGAATGGTTCTAAGCGTTCAATATCTCGGAATGGATTCCAACGCATCAGTGCCATATATATCACCTCTAAGATTCAATCTGGGTCTTAGTAGGAGGCTTAATCTCAAGCTTCATAGCTTTACGGACAAGCAGTATACTTTCTTTAAGAAATCTTCAATTGCCAAAAGCTCAATCTCAAGCTTCCTAGTTATCAGATTAGACCAACCTAAATTCTAGTAGGTTCGGTTTTATGGCAATTAGCGATCGCAATAACCGTACTCTATGAGAAGCGTTACAGTTCTTGACAAGATTTGTTTAAATTAAAGCTTGCTCATCTGGTGGATATTATTCATGAGTACACCGTAGCCGCCTGTGGGGAGGGGCTGGGCGTGGGGTGTTAGGGGACTTTTGCAAGAGGTCTAAGCTTTAAGAGGTTGTTTGAAAAATCGGTTAGGCAGTAAAAAAGCTCTCAGGGCATAAGCTGTAAATACGTAGATATAGCACCATTGAGAGCGATGAGTAAAGTTTACCCTAGTAACTAATGTGATAATCTGCTTCCAAAAACGGAAGGCTGTATCAGATAATGGCTGGGCGTTTTGAGATCCAAACCTAAAACTGCCACGTCACTTGTACCCCAAGGACATCAATGCTGCTTTCAAATTTACCTGTTAGCGTACCATCTGTAGAGCTTGACTGGTTAATTGAACTATCATCTATAAACACATGGGTATAACCAACATCAATATTGAGTGACTTAGAAGGTCGATAGCTGGCACCAAACCCGATTAAAGTGCGATCTCCACCTGGCAATCGAGCGGTGTTAAATTCCTCACTAACAGGGCTAGGATCGTAGGTAACACCAGTCCGCAGTGTTAAGCTATCATTCACTGCGTAGTTTACTCCTAATCCAAAGCGGTAAGTATCATCCCAGTTCTCCGGCTGTACCTTATCAGCTTGAACTGGGTTGTTAAAGTTGACTCGCAGTTCTTGGAAGCGGCTCCAGTTTGTCCAAGTAACATCGCCGACAATTGCCAAACGCTGGCTCAGTTCTTGGTAAACAGCGAGTGATAATGTATCAGGTAGGTTCAAAAGGGCGCTAGCTCCTGTGTCTGTAAACTGCCCCCTTGCCGTCAGCGCTCTAGCGCTTGCTGGTACAGTAAAGTCAGCATTTCCCCGAATCTCTTGGGTAATTGGAGAACGATAGCTCAGACCAATGCGCGTGGTTTTAGCTGGTTCGTACATGACTCCCAGGTTGTAACCCACACTCCAATCAGAGCCTGTGACCTTGACAAAACCGTCTGCTTGTTGGGGTTGAGTGCGTAAGCCAACACTTTGGCCAATTAAACCAAAGTCGATCGCATTTGAGAGTGTTGCCTCAGCATATTGGATATTCAAACCTGCACCCACAGACAAGTTATCAGTTAGTTTAGCAGCCACGGTGGGATTGATATTAATAGTGGCAAGTTTCGACTCAACTGCTTGGTAGCGACCTACCCAATCGCTGCTGTATTTGGTAGATAGCCCAAAAGGGACATTGATACCAATACCCAGTTTTAAGCGATCAGAAAGACTCCAAGCAGCGTAGAGGTTGGGCACAATAGCATCAACGCCTGCATCTCCACCATTTCCGCCTAACAATGCAGCACCGGTTGCTACTCTAGAACCCTGGTTTTGAAAACTGACTGTAGGAAAAATGACGTATGTTGCCCCAACTAGGGAATTGTTTGGTAACCGAGTCAACCCCGCAGGGTTAAAAAAAATGGTGCTGGCATCATCAATGGTGATTCCATTGCCAGCGAAGGCATTTCCCAAACTCTCAACACTCTGTTCATTTAGGGCAAATCCACCAGCAAACGCGATGTTTGCTGTGCTAATTACTGTCAGTGCTGCCAGTATTGGTACTAGCGACAAGTCTACTCGTAATTGGTTCATCTTAATACCTTGGGAATTGTAGATGCTTAGTTGTGTTTTAACTAGTTCTGAATTTGTGATTGATCAGACTTGGACAAAGCGATCGCTTCAGCTAAAAGTAGAGATTAATAGTATTTTTTTTGACTCATTATATTTAATGTGCTAAAAAGTCTTGTTATCAGATTATTGAACAATACACAATCTTTGCGGTTGTTTCGCCACAAATTTTTAAGTATTAATTCGGCATTGACACAGTAGCCAATATATGTAGTATTAATACCGTTGAGTAAAGGATTACTAGTGAAGCTGAGCAGCATCAAAATTTCTTTGAGCATCGCGCCTTATTGATAACTGCTTGTAGTCAGCTTGAGCTTGGGCAGACTGGGGCTTATCATCTCTGGTAGTATTAGTTTGGCGTACAAATTAACCCCAGCTTGCTGAAGTTTAACCTGAGAGTCATACAGGACTCTAATGTCTCCTTGTCATCTCATGTCTGTCAATGGAGATAGTAGTTAGCCACTAGAGAGATATCCAGTTTTTATGTAGTTGTTCTCATGTCATTCCATTGAAACTTGTATATATGTCATGATCCCAGGTATTATCACAACAAAGTATCGTGGATAATGACTTTATCTCTAACCTTTTTTACAGATTTTCAATATGGAGTTTTAAAAATGTACGACAAAGATGATATAAAGACAATGATTGATGGCATGAGTCTATCTAGTGTGTTAGAGATACTTTCTCAAGTCTGTTATGAGAAAGCTGAACATCTGAGAACAAATTGGCAAGACCCTGACACTGCCAGAGCATGGGAAAAAGTTGCAAGAGCTGTAGGAAAAATCAAGATCAAGGCTGACTTATATTAACTAAATACTTAAATTAAAAACCTCGTAAGCTATTACATACGAGGTTTGCTGATATTTTGGGGTAAGACTTTAGTCTTACCCCAATCGTGCTATTAACTGCATAAAGCTTCTCAAGAGTTCTCTGTTCGATAATGGGAAACAATAGGAAATATCGCCTCTGCAAGTGTAGACCCTCGTGACATCAGACAATAGCAAAGGTAAAACTAGGAAATTGAAATTTATAGTATTTACTATCAGAAACATTAAAATAAAAACGATCGCTCCTACTAATGTGAATCAGTGAAGCGATCGCGAAAGGTTTGTTGATACGATAGAATAATTTTATACTTTATCAAAAAGCTTTGAACCTCTCTAAGGCAGAGAAAGCGTGTATATCAGCAGGCTGAAATTTATAGGACTTATTTTCAAGAAGCTATTAAACAAAAGCGATCGCAACAATAAAAAAGTGTTGAAGATAACAAAGTAACTATTTACTATGTCAAATGATTGATACCAATTCTCTGTGAAGCTGCACATTATTTTTACCCCTCCTAACCTCCCCTTGCTAAGGGGAGGTGCCGCAGGCGGTGGGGTTCTTTCTATGCATCTTCATATGGAAACGGTATGACTATCTTAATACTTACAAGTAGAGCAACTATATAGGATTCCTATTTGATTTTTGTTGGCGTAGCTTGCGCTTACAAAACTCAGTACACCTTTATTCCTTCTTCCCTATTCCCTATTCCCCATTCCCTGCCTCTACGAGTGATTCAGCAATCAAATCGGATTACTATATATCATTAGGCTGATACTTACAGCATGAAAAATAAACTACTGTACTAAATTAACTGTATTTAGCAATTTTCATGCAATTATTAATAATTCTTCTAATATTCTTATGTACGAAACCGAACAGACTAAAAGGAGTATCTGCGTTTAAAATAAAAAGTAAATTCGTATGTATTTTGGCAGATGAAATAGCCAAGATAAAACAGTATTCTTATTACTAAGTTACAGAGTATTGATTGCACCAATTCAATATTGAAGTAGAACAATTTTAGATTGTTATATTTTGTCAAGTTACTCCTAACCACCTATTTATTACTTCCCAAGTATGTCAACTATTTTAGTAACAGGAGGAGCAGGGTATATTGGCTCCCATGCTGTATTAGCCCTAAAAGAAGCAGGTTATGAAGTAATTGTTCTGGATAATCTGTCAAACGGACATAGAGAAATTGTAGAGGAGGCTTTGCAGGTAAAGCTGATTGTTGGTGATATGAGCGATCGCGCTCTTTTAGATAAGATATTTTCAACCCATAATATTAATGCAGTTATGCATTTTGCCGCGTATATTGCCGTGGGTGAATCTGTCACAGATCCAGCCAAATATTATCAAAATAATGTTGCAGGCACTCTGACACTTTTAGAAGCAATGCTTCAAGCGTCAGTCAACAAATTTATCTTTTCTTCTACTTGCGCTCTTTACGGCGTGCCGAAGTTTGTTCCCCTTACCGAAGACCATCCGCAAGACCCAATCAGCCCTTATGCGACTAGTAAGTGGATGGTAGAACGAATCTTATCTGATTTTGATACAGCTTACAATTTAAAGTCTGTACGTTTCCGCTATTTTAACGCCGCCGGTGCTGACCCAAATGGCTTGCTGGGTGAAGACCATGAGCCTGAAACTCACCTTATACCACTTGTGTTATTAGCTGCTTTAGGGAAACGCGAATCTATTTTGATTTTCGGTACTGATTACCCTACTCCAGATGGTACTTGCATTCGGGATTATATTCATGTGACTGACTTGGCACAAGCCCATATTTTGGGTTTGGAATATCTGCTTAAAGGAGGAGAAAGCGAAGTATTTAATCTTGGTAATGGTAGTGGCTTTTCAGTCAGAGAAGTGATAGAAACTGCCAAAGAAGTAACCGGAAAAGAAATCAAAATAGAAGAACGCGATCGCAGACCAGGTGACCCACCTATTTTAGTTGGCAGTAGCGACAAAGCAACTAAATTTTTAGATTGGCATCCCCAGTATCCCAAGTTGAACGAAATCCTTACACATGCTTGGCAATGGCATCAGCGACGACATAAGTAGATTTCAGGTAAATGAAATACGCCTGAACCCCTGTAGAGACGCTACATGTAGCGTCTCTACTAAAATTGCGAAAAAGTCAACTTTCAACTATTAATTTTATGCAAAATATTTATGGCAATATTCAGGGCATAAAAGCTAGTCAAATCAAGTTATTACAGCAGCTTTACGAGCAACGACAACCAGGAGATAAATTCATTACGCCGGAATTTGCCCAAGCATTAGCTGGAATTAGTCAACAAATTCATCACCCAATTTGTTGTTATATCAATCGGCGTGGGCAAATTATCAGAATTGCTGTGGGAACACCGAATCAAACTCAAATTCTACCTGAAGAATTACCCCGTCGCAGTGCAGAACGCTTAAGCGGAATTCGTTGTGTTGCTACTCAATTTAAATCAACAGCCCCTGATGAAGCAGCGTTGATTGCAATGATACGTCAGCGCTTAGATGCTCTTGTAGTGTTAACTGTGGTTGATGGCGAAGCAAAAGAAGCTTTTCTAGCTTACCTTTTCCCTGATCCAGAAAGTCCTTGGGTAATTTCACCTCCTCTAAGTTTGGATGACATAACCGACCAAGAATTCGATATCTTAGTTGAGGAATGGGAAAGAGAAATTGCTGATGCAGGCGATGGAATATTCCAAGATCAAGAAACTGTCTCTGATCAAAACAGGGTGCTGCTGGTAGGAGTGCAGACAGAAGATGTATCTATGCAACGGTTTGAGGATGGGCTTGCAGAACTAGTGCGTTTGGTTGAAAGTGCTGGAGGAATTGTACTAGATACAATGCGGCAAAAGCGCGACCGCCCTCATCCCCAAACAGTTGTCGGTAAGGGAAAAGTTGAAGAAATCACCCTTTTGGCTCAAAAACTAAGAGCTAATCTAATTGTTTTTGACCGAGATATTTCTGCATCTCAAGCCCGCAATTTAGAACAGGAGATTGGCATCCGAGTTGTAGACCGCACAGAAGTAATTCTGGATATTTTCGCTCAACGCGCTCGCACTCAAGAGGGTAAATTACAAGTAGAATTAGCACAACTCGAATATATGTTACCTCGGCTGCGCGGTCGCGGTCAGGAGATGTCCAGATTAGGTGCGGGGATTGGTACGCGAGGGCCTGGTGAAACAAAATTAGAGACGGAACGGCGAACAATTCAGCGGCGAATTGCCCAACTACAGGAAGAAGTAAACCAATTACAAGCGCATCGCGCCCGCATTAGACAACAACGACAACAGCAAGAAATTCCGGTTCTGGCATTAGTTGGCTACACCAATGCTGGTAAATCGACTTTGTTGAATGTGTTGACCAACGCCGAGGTTTTCACCGCAGACCAACTATTTGCTACCCTCGATCCAACAACCCGCAAGGTAGTAATTACAGAACCAGAAACACAAGAACGTCGGTCGATTTTGCTCACCGATACTGTAGGGTTTATTCACGAACTTCCACCACCGCTGATGGATGCATTTCGCGCCACATTGGAAGAAGTAGTTGAGGCAGATGCCATGATTCATGTTGTGGATTTGTCCCATCCAGCTTGGGAAAGTCACATTGCAAGTGTGCTGGGAATACTCGAAGAAATGCCTGAGATTCCAGAAAAAAGTTTGATTGCTTTTAACAAGGTTGACCAAGTAGATAGCGAAACCTTGGCTAGAGTTCAACAAGATTATCCCGAAGCCGTGTTTATATCAGCAACTAAGCGCTTGGGTTTAGAGACTTTAAAGGTGCGATCGCTCCAACTAATTGACGAACCCATTGAAGCAATTGCTGTCCCGCAAAATTCATACTAACTAGAGGAAATTATATGATACCAACCATCATTGTTCACGGCGGAGCAAAAACCATCTCAGAAGACAAAATTGCAGCCAACAATGCAGGCTGCACAGCAGCAGCAGAAGCTGGTTGGGCAGTGCTGATCAGCGGAGGTACTGCCTCAGAAGCTGTTGAAGCAGCCATTCGAGTTTTGGAAGCTGACCAGACATTTAACGCCAGTCTTGGCGCAACTCTCAACAGCGACGGAGAAGTGGAGCTAGACGCGGCAATCATGGAAGGCTCATTAAGTTGGGGAGCAGTTGCAGCAGTTCAAGGCATACGTCATCCCATCTCGGTGGCACGGAAGGTTATGGATGACAAACCCAGGCTACTAGTGGCGCGAGGCGCAGAACGGTTTGCCGCAGACTGCGGAGCCGAAATGTGTAAAAAAGATGACTTGATAGCTGATGAACAGTGGCAGGAATGGAAGGAGGATCAAGAAGTTGTAGATCGTCCCAACACTGTAGGTTGTGTAGCTTTGGATGCTAGCGGTATCCTGGCTGCTGGCACCTCAACTGGCGGCACTACGAAGCAGCAACAAGGTCGCGTCGGTGACAGCGCGGTAGTTGGCTCTGGCTTGTACGCTGATAATAAAATCGGCGGTTGCTCAACAACAGGTGATGGCGAGTCGATTATACCCGTGGTTTTGGCCAAAACTGCGATTGATTTCTTGAGTGGAGACAGACACCCAGACGAAGCAGCACAGATGGCAATTGACGCTTTGGTTTCTAAGGTTAAAGGTGAAGCTGGGTGCATCCTTATAGACCGTCAGGGACGGGTTGGCTGGGCGTATAACTCCAAGGATATGGCAGTTGCTTATATGACCGCAGAAATGAACAGGATAGCTGCGTTTACCAAGAAATAACTCAACGTGAGTTCGACAGATCATTGTAGTAACCGCCTAAATAGCGTAAATATTGAAACCTCTCCCTGGCTTTTCTACGCAAAACCGTCCCTCTCGCCCGTCGGAGAGGGACAGACTTAAACTAAAGTTCAAGACAGGGAGAGGTTTGTCGAACTTACGTGAACTCGGGTGTTACTGAAATTAGCAAGTAACCTCGCTAATTTCAGGCGACTTGTTAAATTCAAAAAAGACATGAACTCAAAATACAACTTTCAATACTTTCAAGGGAGTTCTCTTTCTAATCTGTTTGCTCAAGACATCACAGATGCATCTTATGGGTTTATCCTAAATTACCCTGCAACTGCCAGTTGGGCAGCTTACCCCAACCGGAAAAAATATTTTATTCAAGATGGCAGTAGTGAAGCCACCAAAACTTCCTTTGACAAGATTTGCCAAAAGGAACCTTGGAAAAATCTAGCTGTATTAGGCGATCGCATTCCAGGAATTGTGATTATTCCACCGTCAAAGTCGCTAATTGACTACTGGCAAGAGCATTTCGGCTTTAGGCACTCCAATATTGAGATGATGGATTGCTCGACTTATTTAGATGACCTCAGCCAAAGCGAACACTTTGACAAACTCATCACTCTATTTCCCTTTGATAGTCTAAAACCTGAAAAACACGCTATTGTTCCAGATACTCATTACCGCTTACTCAGCAAAGTAACGCTAGCTGAACTAGGCGTGCAATGTCCAAAATACGAGAGCTACAATCTGCACGCTTTTAGTCTCGAAGACATTCAGTTACCACAATTTCCCTACTTAATTAAAACGTCCCACGGACTCTCAGGAGAAGGCACTTATATCATCAAAAGCGCCAGTGATTTAAACTACTGCCTTGAAGAAATCAGGAAATATCTCGATATCAAGTTGCTGGATACGATTATTGTTTCGGAGTTCGTCAAGAATGAGGTGCAGAACTACTGCGTGCAGTTCTATGTCAACAAGGCGGGAGATATAACGCTCATCGGCACTACCAGCCAACTTGTCACCCCAGAAGGCAACTATTTAGGGGGACTGATTGACTACCGCAAAACTGACATGAGCAAGTTCTTTGAGATGATTGCTGCTATTGGTGAGTATGCTCACAAACAGGGTTATTTCGGCGTGATTGGCTTCGACGTGCTGGAAGACCAAGACGGACAGATGTATGCGATTGATGCCAATTTCCGAGTTAATGGCTCGACTCCACTCTGTTTACAGCGCCATACTCTACTAGGATTAGGAAAGGAGGTAGCTAAATATTCTAGCGGCTACCGGATGGAGGGGACGTTGGACTCAATTCTCGTAACCTTAAAACCAGAACTTGATCGCAAGGATTTAATTATCCTGTCAGCTTTGGAGAAGGTCAAATACGGAAAAATCTACACCGAAATTTATGCGATCGCTACTGGAGAAACTATCCAGGAAATGCAACATCTCGAGCAGAAATTGCACCATAAGGGGTTGCAGTGGCTCCCTTAAGTAACACGTCTTTACATATCTAATCGTAGAAACCGGGTTTCTTTGCCTAAGTCCTATGGAATTGAGGAACACAAATGAAAAGAAATAACTTAGAATATTACGATTTAAACGCAGATAAATGGTGGAAAGAAGACGAAACTTTATATCTGTCTAACCATCTTAACAAATCAAGATTTGAGTTTTTTTCTAGTTTCGTACCAGATTGGCAAGGAATTAAAGTTTTAGACATTGGCTGTGGAGGAGGATCGGCTTGTGAATTTCTAGCCCGGCTAAACGCTTGTGTATCAGGAATTGATTTATCCTTAAACTCAATTAAAATTGCCCAAGAACATGCTAATGAAAGTAATTTAAAAATTGATTATCGTTGGGGAGTAGCTGAAAATCTTCCTTACGAAGAAAATAGTTTTGATGTTATTTTATGCTTTGACGTTTTGGAGCATGTTGACGATTGGAAACAAGTTATTTCCGAAGCTTATAGAGTTTTAAAAAAAGATGGATTGTTTCTATTTGACACAATTAATAAAAGTTTTAAATCTAAAATTATAATGATTTGGCTTTTAGAAGATACCCTCAAGCAGATTCCACCTGGACTTCACGACTGGAATAAGTTTATTAAACCCCAGGAAATGATAGAAACAATGAAAACAGCAGGCTTTGCAGATGTTGTTATTAAAGGATTTGATTTGACTGGTGGCAGTAGCTTTAAAACGCTGAAAAATGTTTTACTTAAAGGTTTAAATAATCAAATACAAGGTGAAAAAGCAGAATTATTTGAAATTAAGATTAATAATGATACTTCTGTCTGCTATATTGGCAAGACCGTTAAGCTAGTTAATAACAGTTAAGTTAAATTTTTAACACTTTAAACATGCATCAAAGGCAACGACCCCGGCATCAGCTATAGCCATATTGATGAGTGCAAACAACCGGGCGTTTTCTGCCAAGGTATTGCCTTGTTGTAATGCTACATCTTGTGCGATGAGATTGTAAGGTTCTCCAAAAGTCGATGAGCGATCGTAAGACCAGAATTTAGCAATTTCAGTCTGCTCTGGGGTGCGGATAATTTACAAATAATCTAAAATTTGGATTTACAGTCTTTCTCAATTGGGTAGAATAATAAAAATAAATTTGCTTTTTGGCGATAAAAATACTAGTGCTAGATATTTGACAGTAAATATTACACATCTCCGATAATGAATGTAGAGACGCGAAATTTCGCGTCTCTACTGGATAACGCATATTTAATTTCTGGAAGTGTCTATCCTATAACCCACGAAAGATTCAGATTTCTTCAGTACTTACTAATATCAGGGAATATAGTTTACTCACCAAGTTGCAATGATGGAAGCGTATGACGTTGTAATTATTGGCGCTGGTCATAATGGCTTAGTTTGTGCTGGCTACCTGCTGAAAGCTGGTTACAGCGTCCTGTTATTGGAAGGGCGATCGCTTCCCGGTGGTGGTTGCACAACTGAAGAACTTATGCCTCAAGAAGCGCCTGGTTTTAAATTTAATCCTTGTGCGATTAACCATTTGTTTATTTTCCTGGGGCCAGTCATCCAAGAATTAGAACTGCATAAGTACGGCTTGGAATACCTTAGCTGCGATCCAGTTGTCTTTTGCCCCCATCCTGATGGCAAGTATTTCTTAGCACATAAGTCTGTGGAAAAGACTTGTGCAGAAATTGCCCGTTACAGTCAGCGTGATGCTCAAAAATACGCTGAATATGCCGACTTTTGGCAACGTTTCATCAAAGCGATTGTTCCTTTCTTCAATGCGCCACCTAAATCAATTGTTGACATTGCTGGTAATTACAATCTCAATAATCTCCAAGAACTGTTTTCAATTTTGGGCGGAACTAACACAACCCTTGATTTACTTCGCACCCTATTCAGTAGTCCGATAGATAATATTAACGAGTATTTCGATTCTGAGTTTCTCAAAGCACCTCTGGCCCGACTATCAGCAGAACTGAGTTCCCCTCCCTCGCAAAAAGCGATGTCATTTGGGGCGATGATGATGATGTTGCGTCATAATCCCGGTATGGCAAGACCGCGTGGCGGTACTGGCGCGCTTACCGAAGCTTTGGTGAAGTTGGTAAAAAGTGAAGGTGGTGTTATCCTTACTGACCAAAAGGTGGAAAAAGTCTTAGTAGATGATGGTAAAGCTGTTGGTGTGCGGGTTGCTGGTGGCAAAGAATATCGTGCCAACAAAGGCGTAATCTCAAGTATTGATGCCAAGCGTTTATTTCTCCAACTGATTGATACTAGCGATGTCGATAGTGCCGATCGCAACTTGCGCGAAAGGTTAGACCGTCGCATCGTCAACAACAATGAAACTATCCTCAAAATCGATTGCGCTTTATCTGAACCCCTGCGCTTTGTCCACCACAATCATCAAGATAATTATCTCATGGGTTCTGTTTTGATTGCAGATTCAGTTAATCATGTAGAACAAGCTCATAGCGAGATTACTCTGGGCAAAATACCTGATGAAGACCCGTCGATGTATGTGGTAATGCCTACCGGACTCGACCCATCAATGGCACCGGAAGGTAAGCATACACTCTGGATTGAGTTTTTTGCACCCTATCAAATTGCGGGTGCAGAAGGTACTGGATTAAAGGGTACAGGTTGGACAGATGAACTGAAAAACAAAGTTGCAGACAAGGTGATTAATAAACTGGCGCAATACTCGCCCAATCTTCAACATTCAATTATCGCCCGTCATGTAGAAAGTCCCGCTGAGTTAGGAGAACGGTTAGGGACTTACAAGGGAAATTATTACCACATCGACATGACTTTAGAACAAATGCTTTGCTTCCGTCCGTTGCCGGAATTAGCTAACTATAAAACACCAATTGATAACTTGTATCTTACTGGTGCTGGAACTCATCCAGGTGGGTCAATTTCCGGTATGCCGGGACGCAACTGTGCGCGCGTATTTTTACATAGTGAGGAACCCATCGCACAGAAAATCAAGGAAGCTGGAGGGTCGATTAAATCCGCTTTTACATCTGTCTTTAGGAATAAAGAACTTTAAAAAGCTGTTTGTAAAAAAAGTAAAGGGCTAGATCAAAAGATTGCATCACTTGAAAGCTGAATTTAAGTTAGTTATTGAAGGAAACTCCTAATACATAAGGAACTTCCTTGACGTTAGCCCGGCTTGCTTACAGATACTTCCTGTGATGCTTTCAGATTACCCGAAAGACAGAGAACTGCAACCGTAATAGTAAGTAACATTTGAGTGTAATAAAGTTATTGAGGACTGTTTTTAATGGCAATTGATACTAACAAAGCTACTGAATTACGCCCTGTAGCTAAAGCATATAATGGTGCTGATCGGAATGCCTGGATTTTTGGTTGGAACCCCCAACAGGAATTATGGAATGGACGTTTAGCAATGATTGGCTTTGTTGCTTACCTACTTTGGGATTTCACTGGCTATAGTTTGGTGCGTGACGTACTGCACTTGATTCGCTAAGTCTTCACTCATATTTATCCCCCCCTGGGGAAATTAATTCAATAAACAGTAACTTACTAGCGTTCTATACCCAGCTTAGTCGTGCAGTAAAGTGTAATGCTGCGGTTGATATAGCGAAACCCAAATAAGCAATAGCATCGGTAATCAAGATGTAAATACAACAGGAGCAGTAGGAGATACACTCTCAGCAACTACTTGGGGTAGTGTGTTAGTGGGTCTAAGCAGTCTAGCACTCCCTGGCTTAGGAGCTGTGCTAGCAGCAGGTTCCGTGGGTGTAGCATTAGTTGCTAGCGTCGCAGGTGTTGCTGTGGGAGCAGCAGCAAATCAGAATTTGCTTAAAGCACTAGGTGATTTAGGCATCCCTGAAGAACGAGCCAGAGTTTATAGCGATCGCCTCCAGCAAAGTTATTATTTGCTCATAGTGGATGGTACAGAAGAAGAAATTCATCGCGTTGAACCAATATTACGCGAGCAAGGTATTGAGTATTGGGGTGTTTCTAATTCACCACAAACTGAAAATTGATAGGGTGAATATTTGTGTATACAAAAAATCTGATTTTTGATAACTTTTAAAACATAATTTTAGGAATTTAGTGATGCAACCGCTTTTTTCTAGTAAAACTTATCTATTTTTACTTGTAAGCCTTAGTGTAGAAATAAACATTTATTTCTACACTAAGGCTTATACATGAAAGAAAATATTAGAGGTTTTGCGCTACATTAACACCCTTCACTTTGGCTGGTATGACAATGCTGAAGTAGCCAGCAGCGATCGCTGCTAGAGCATTAACCAAAACATTGTTACCAAAGAGCGGCATTAAGCCAAAAAATGTTTTAGCTAAGGGCAATAATCCCATAATTGCTAGCAAGGCATAAGCAATTGCGAAACTACGATTGAATAGACGTGCAGTGCTAGCATTGTTGTAAGAAGTAATTCCTAACAATCCTACAGCGCAGCGTACAAAGTTATGCAAGAAGTTGGTGGGAAATGCACCAAATATATAGCCAAAGCCAGCAGCGTAGGCGTTATGAGATGCATCAAGAGGGACATAAGATTCGCTCGATCCTGGTAATGAAACTAAAGCTGGTACAAATCCAGCTAAACCTAAAAGTAAAAAGATAATTCCGATACTTAGAGCACAGTAACGGTCTACCATTTTTGCAGCTTTGATGTTTTCCATATTCTTGTTTACTCCTGAGTGTATAAAGCTTAATTGCAACCAATTTCTAAAACAAAATACATGTTCTCGAATCAGTTATTTTGCAAGAGTTTATACCTTTATTTCAACTAAATTTTTATTAATTTAACTCTACCTAAAGTAAAGTTTAAAATGATAAGTTATATCATGTCCGCTTTGTCATATTTCTTCCTTTAGAGGTTGTCCAGAGTCCTCTTGGAAAGTTCTGTTAGCGAAGCTCCTCTGAAAGAGGCTCGCCAGAAGCCGGCGCTCAGACTTTCCGCAAATGTCAAAAGTCCAAAAAACCTAGACTACAGTTAATATTACAATCCTCAAGAATTTTGCAACATCCTGTTAGAAATTTACGAAAAGAGGTAAAGGTTTAAAGCCGTATTTCGTCCCGCTGCGCTAACGCAAGAGAGTGGGCGAAAAAATCTTCATCTCACTTTCTTAGGTTGAAACCCCGTCCCCTCTCTGCGAGATCGGAGGCGAACGTGGGCGGCTTAGTTTTAAGAGTTCCCTATTCCCTATTCCCTGTTCCCTTTCATTTTTCTGTATTGAATACCTGTGCCGCGAGTAACGCTAACGCCGCCGTACCAGCGATCGCACCCCACTGGAGAAGTGGATTTTTATCTAGCCAGTCGGTAATGCTAGGTATAACTTGGTTGCTAAAGTCTCCATCAACTCTGTCGTGTTCAGGAACAGGTTGATAAAAATTATTTGGTGCATCTTCCGACTTAGGTTCAGAACTACGTTGCAAGGGGAAACCAATTAGTAGTAACAGGGAATCTACTAATGATGGTGAGATGCGCTGTAGTAAATCTAGTGCCTTAGCTGCATCTCCAACCAAGAAGTCACGAGTGGGATGTTCGGCTGCATAGAGGATAGCATCAGCCACAAGCCTAGGATCGTAGTAGGGTGGTATTCCTGCCGGTTTGACACCTAACTTGGTGCGAGCGTTGTTCCAGAAGGTTGTGTTAATTACCGCAGGCTTGATACTTGTCACACTAATGGGCATTTTCTCGTGTTCTAACTCGACGCGCATGGCTTCGACAAAGCCTTCTATGCCATGCTTGGCTGCGGAGTATGCACTTTGGTATGGCAATGAGCGTCTACCCTCAATGGAAGATATATGGATCAGCGCCCCCCGCCCTTCACGTTTGAGATAGGGTAATGCCGCCATCGCACCATATACTTGCCCCATGAGGTTAATGTCAATGATGCGCTTAAACTCTTCAGGTGTAACCTCGTCAAAAAGCGCGAACAGAGAAATGGCAGGAAGATGTACCCATGTATCGAGTCGCCCGTACACCTCTACAGTTTTGTCTGCGATCGCCTTAACTTGCTCAAATACCTCCACATCAGCGACAAAATAAGTTGCCTCGCCGCCAAAGCTGCGAATCTCTTCTACTAAAGACTTGAGTTTCAACTCACCGCGAGCAGAGACAAGCACCTTTGCCCCTCGCTTGGCAAACTCAAGAGCCGTCACACGTCCAATGCCGCTGGAGGCTCCAACGACCGAAACGACTTGCTGATTGATTGGCTTTAGTTGCATAGGTGTTACTCATTAAAAGGGATTGGGGATTGGGGATTGGGAATTGGGGATTGGGGATTGGGAATTGGGAATTGGGGATTGGGGATTAAAAGAATTCTTCCCCAGTCACAAGTGACAAGCAAAAAACTGGTTCAACGCGTCGGTAAATAATTCGGGACGCTCGACTTGGGGTAGGTGACCAGAATCAGGTATCAAAGCCAAGTGTCCTTGCTGTAGACGCTTGACTGCATCTTCAGCTTGGTAATTCGGCAAAACCAAGTCATTAGTACCCCATACGACCAGGGTCGGCATCTGTACCTGTGGTAAAGATTCGAGTACTACCTGCCGCTGTCCTAATACATATAGTTGAGAACGCAGTATAGATAAATTTGCTTCCAGAAAACCTGGAAGAAGACCCATTCGCTCCTGCTCTGCTAGCCATGCGGCAGGAACTTTGAAAGGATTTGCAAAAAGTAATGCCGCCCGTGACCAAGCCCGTTGCTTCGCACCCAGAGGTGTTTTGCTCCAAGCGATCGCTAACTCCCCATACCAAGGCAAAGTCAAATTTGACAGAACTGGGTTGACCAATTGACTAAATCCCATACTGTCTACCAGTACTAATGCTGCTACTCGTTCGGGATTTGACAGCGCAAAGCGTAGGGCAATCAAACCACCTAAGGAATTGCCCACCAGTATTACCCGTTGCAGTTCTAAGGTGTTGAGAAAATCGGCTAAGAACTGTGTCAGAAATTCGAGCGAATATTCACGCTGGGGTTTGGCACTATCGCCGGAACCTGGAAAGTCTGGGGCTAATACACGATGCCTACTTCCTAAGGCAGGTACTACCCAAGACCAATCAACAGCGCTGTCACCAACTCCATGTAGCAGCACCAATGGTAAATCTTCATTACCCGCAGTCAAGTAGCGAATATTGAGTCCACCTACATCTATTTGCTGCTTTTCAACTCCTATGCTCATAGTTGTTCCTACCATATTGACTTTGCCATTTAATTGAGGATTAGGGATTAGAGATTGGATTGAGTATGGGGTTGGGGATTAAAAGAATTTTTTCCCAGTCCCCAGTCTCTAGTACCCAACTCATGTGTGATGAGCGCCGTTCACTCGCACAACTGTACCAGTGACGTAGCTGCTGGCTACTGGTGAGAGCAGAAACGCTACTGCCCAAGCAACTTCTTCAGGTTTGCCAAAGCGAGACAGAGGAATCTCAGACAAAATTCGCTGCTTCACTTTGTCAGAAATCGGGGTGAGCATATCAGTCTCAATAAATCCCGGTGACACAGCATTAGCCCGCACCCCGTAACGCGCCGCTTCTAAAGCTAGAGATTTGGTCAAGCCAATCGTTCCTGCTTTGGATGCTGCGTAGTTTGTCTGACCGAGATTTCCTCGTTCGCCAGAAATTGAGGTAATACAAACAACAGAGCCAGTACGTCGTTCATACATCTTGGGGATAACGGGTTTTAGGGTGTTGTAGACTCCTTTTAAGTTAGTGTCAATCACTGCGTCCCAGTCCCCCATTGTCAATTTGGGGAAAAAATTGTCTCGTGTAATCCCGGCATTAGCCACAACTCCGTAAATTGGGCCAAGTTTCCCTTCAACCTTTTCTACTACTGCCTCCATAGCTGCTTCATCGGTGACATCGGCTGGGATTGCCAAAGTCCCCGTCTGGGGATTGTAATCGCTGCGGTAGGTGTAAGCTACCTTGCTTCCCAACTCCAAAAGCAGATTAACGATCGCACCTCCAATTCCCCGATTCCCGCCAGTTACTAAAACGACTTGATTTTCCAACCCCAAAGATGCCATGAGTCAAACCAATTCAAAATTTAACAATGGTGATGCTATCTCAGCCGCTCTAGTGCGATCACTGTACCGCCACCAGTACCATGACAAACGGCTGCCAATCCTAATTGCCCGTTTTGCTGTTGCAAGGCGTTGAGTAGCGTTACTATGATTCGCGCTCCCGAAGCTCCAATGGGATGCCCTAAAGCGATCGCCCCCCCATAAACATTTAATTTTTCATAAGGAACGCCCAACTCTCGATTAAACAAGACGTTGCTCAGAGCAAACGCCTCGTTGTTCTCAAACAAATCAAAATCGTAGATTTTCATTTTGAGCTTATCTAAAAGCTTGTTCACTGCCAAAATGGGAACTTCAGGAAACCGCCAACCTTCTCCTCCTGTCCACACTCCGCCAATCAGCCGTGCTAGGGGATTGAGTTTGTAGCGTTCTACTGCTGTTTTACTTGCCAAAACTAGAGCTGCTGCTCCATCGGATATCTGACTGCTGTTACCAGCCGTGAATACGCCATCTGCTCTGAAAGTGGGCTTCAATCCAGCAAGACTTTCTAAAGTAGTTGCGGGACGAATTCCTTCATCTTTATCCACGAGTTGTAAACCTTTCTTCCCCCCAATCTCAATAGGTACAATCTCCTGCTTAAACAAACCTTGCTCAGTAGCTTGAGCTGCTCTAGTTTGTGAAAGTAAAGCTACTTCGTCCAACTCAGCCCGCGTGATTTGATAAGTAGTTGCTAGCCTTTCTGCTTGCTCTCCCATCGTTTCGCCACTGATGGGATCGGTGAGTCCGTCATGGAGTAAAACATCAGTAAGTTGCTCTGGTGAACCTAGCAAGGATTTGTATCCCCATCTAGCTCGTTGTGATAGCAAAAACCCAGTCTGGGACATAGATTCCATGCCTCCAACAAGTACAATTTCACCTTCACCGGAACGAATAGCAGTAACGCCGTTGATCACACTCATCATTCCCGATGAACACACCATATCCACTGCATACCCATTCACCTTCTGCGGAATCCCTGTTTTGAAAGCTGCTTGACGAGGTAATGACTGTCCATGTCCCGCCCTGAGTACATTGCCAAATATGTACAAGTCTAAAGCTTCTCCCGATACTCCTGCTCTTTCTAAGGCTGCACGCATGGCGATCGCGCCTAGGTCTACTGGAGACAAATCTGCCAGAACACCTCCAAACCTACCAAGTGGTGTGCGTACAGCTGAGACAATATAAGCTTCTTTCATATTCCTCATCGCTTAGGGAAATTAATAATTGAGATAAGTATGAATTTTTCAATAGATTACTATTCATACTTTTCATTTAAAATTGTTTTTGATTTCATAATTTATTTGAAAAAAATAAATTATGAAATCAAACAAAAAATAGGAACTTTCAAATAACTTATATCTCACTTAACATTACTTTACAATAAAATTTTTATCAATAAATCATTCTTGAGAAGTAAATAAAGCATTACGTATCCAGTATTAATATAAAATAGGCAGAAAAAATATAAGCCAATAGGAGTAAATACAATGGACTTCTTCAACAGCTTTGAGCCATTTTTCAGGCAGTTCAGCGAATTTCAAAGGATAGCTTTCAATAACTTGGAATCGACACTATCAAGTATGCAGAATGTAAAATCATCAAATCTTCCTGAGAATTTTGATAAATGCAATTACAAGAAGAGTTAATAAAAAGCTCTTTAGACTTCCAAGAGCAGATTAGCCGATTCTCCATTACTACTCACTCAAAGGAGATTGTGGGAAATTTATTTTAAAATGCTTCGTAATTCCTAAGCAAAAGAGTAATTATAAAGAATGGAGAAGGAAAATTCTACTCTTCCAAAGTTCACACTTCATCTTTTTTTTGATATATAATTAAAATTATTATAACTTTACATTAAATATCCTGAATAAACATGCTTTTAGCCTTAATAAAACTCCTCAAAAATTTCTTGAGGAGCTTTTAAAATGTGAAACAGTGAATAACTCAAATAATTTAACTTTACTAATTAGTAAAATCGTCTACCTAAAGAAATGCCATCATGTTAAGTTAACTTGTAATCTGGAGTACAAGAACTTGCAAAAACATAATATTTTATACTATGTTCGCGCCTTTAGCCAATCCACAATAGTTGGAGGCAGGCTTTTTTGCACTTTGCTACTCACATACATCCCAATATGCCCTACTGGAAATGAACGTACTGTATAGTCAACACTAGCAATGTATTTCTCAAGAGCTAAGGATGATGCCGGAAAAACTAGATGATCCTGCTCAGCGTAAATGTTTAAAATCGGTATGCGGATATTTCCTAAATCTACTCGCTTGTTACCTATCTCGATTTGACCTTTAATTAGTTTGTTTCCTTGATAGAAATCCTTGATGAACTGTCGAAAAGTCTCTCCAGCTTGATCGGGGCTGTCGAAGATCCACTTTTCCATCCGCAGAAAGTTGAGCAGTTTGTCCTCACATTCAAGAATATCTAGCAGATCAATATACTTTTTGACTCCTAACTGAAACGGCTTTAACATTACGAACACGAAGTTGAGGAAATCGCCAGGAATGTTACCTAAAGTATCCACTAGGAGATCGACATCTAGGGCTTGTGATCCAACAGTAGATCCACTCCAAACATTGAGGAGTCCTTCATTGATGTGAAAATCAACTGGGGTAACCATAGTAATTAAGTTTTTCACCTTTTCTGGGTAAAGGGAACTGTAGCAAAGGCTGAAAGTTCCTCCTTGACATATACCCAATAAGTTAATCTGCTCCAAATTATGGCGATCGCGTATGATATCTACACAGTTATTGATATACCCATTGATGTATTTATCAATAGTAAGCCAGCGATCATCATGGCTGGGATACCCCCAGTCTATTAAGTAGACATCCAGCCCTAAGTTGAGTAAATTGGCAATAAGCGATCGCCCCTCCTGTAAATCTACAATGTAGGGACGGTTGACTAAGGCATAAACTATAAGGATAGGGATGTTCAACGACGAACGCACAACTGGGGTGAAGCGGTACAACACCACCTTGTCTTCCCGGTAAACCTCTTCTTTAGGTGTCACCCCAATCTGAATCTTCTCTTCGTAAAAGTAGTTCAAGATATTAATCAGATTGATTTTTGAAGGTAGTTCCAGAAACTGGAAAAATTCTTCTCTCCGTTGTTGCTGATATGGCCAGTAATTTATAGCTGTGTTCAGGAATTTACCTTGGAGCAAAACGGCATCTTCTGAACGTAACTTCTGGGAAAATTCTTGGTCAAAGACGCTACTCCAGACTTGTATAAATTGCTGCCAATCCCCAAATAGTTCATTTTTAATTTGAGAATATTCTAATTCCTGTAAAACTTTTTCAAATGCTCTTACCCAAATCTCAATCAGCACTAATTGATAGTCAAAGCTGGCTTTAGATAAGTTTATCCAGCCATCTATACCCTTAAGTAATTGATTAAGTTCGTCGAAAGATTCTTGCTGTGCAATCATCAAGTCTATTCTCTGCAAACTGTTAAATCATAACGCTTGGTCGCCATGATTTAGTGATGCCAAAGAAGGCGAAAAATCGTTAAGGTTATCAAGATTTCTCTTCTGCTGTTAGAGACGCTGCTTTATCACTCCTAAGCTCGACTTTATTGATTTTTTGGCAACACTTAAACTGACGCTCAAACCTTTATTTGTGGGACGCTAGTTTTACTTTTTGAAATTTACCGAGAATCAAGAATATGGAAAAACTTTTTGCCATATCAAGAGAACCAAGTTCTTAATTTTAGATAAAGTCGAGCTTAGAAGGAACCAAAATTTGCCCGTTGTAACCTGCTCGGTTGTATTGTTCAAGGATATGAGTTGCGATCACAGAAAGTGGGGCGTAGCCCATCGCTTTCTCTTTACCTGATGCAACCAAAGCAACGCAAGCACCCCCAAAACCTGCACCCGTTAGCCTTGCGCCAAACACATCTTCTGTTTTCTGCAACATTTCTACCAACATATCCAGCGCTGGTACAGAAACTTCATAATCATCCCGTAAGCTGGCGTGGGATGCATTCATCAATTCACCAAAGCGTTCAGATGTTACTCCTTGCAAAACCTCCAAGACGCGGTTATTTTCTGTAACTACGTGACGGGCGCGACGCCGTAGGGGTTCGGGTAAGGCTTCTGTTAGTTGAGGATCAGTAATATCTCGCAACGCTTTGACTCCGAGCGATCGCGCCGCTTCTTCACATTCTGCCCGACGCTGGTTATAACCGCTACTTGCAAGCGTGCGGGGTACACCGCTATCGATAACTAAAATCTCAGCTTTGTCAGGAAAAGGCATCACCCGGCGTTCTAGGGTACGAGTATCTAAAAATAAGATATGCTCAGTGTCAGCCAAGCTAGAAGCCATCTGATCCATGATGCCGCATTGCACGCCAGCATAATTAATTTCGGCTTGCTGGGCGAATTGGGCAATTTCAACATCATCAATGGGAAGGTTGAAGAGTTGGCGTAATCCTCGCAGGATAGCGACTTCCAAAGCTGCACTGCTAGACAAACCCGAACCGATAGGAACCGACGATTTGACGTACACAGAAAGCGGCGGTATTGTATAGCCTGCTTTTTTCAAAACCTCGATACAGCCAAAAATATAACTTGCGAATCCAGACGGCGGATGATTCATGTCTAAAATACTCACTTGCTCGTTTAAATTTTCCGAGTAAAAGTGATGTTGGCGATCGCTACTAAAACCCAGTTGTACCGTCGTGCATTGAGGAATCGCAGTTGGAAGAACGAAGCCATCGTTATAGTCAGTATGTTCGCCTAGTAAATTTACTCTTCCTGGAGCACTGGCTTGGGTTTCAGGTGGTTTCCCGAATACTTGTTGAAAATCCATAATTTTTAATTATAAGTACTCAGACATAAATAATTACACACATTGTTTTCTTATTCCCCATACTTCGGCTGCGCTCAGTACAAGTTCCCCATTCCCCATTCCCCATACTTCGGCTGCGCTCAGTACAAGTTCCCCATTCCCCATTCCCCATTCCCTATTCCCCATTCCCTATTCCCCATTCCCCATTCCCCATTCCCCATCTCCACCAATAAATTCAATTTTGTCCAACTACTTGCAAAGGTACAGGGCGTAACCTTCCTTCTACCTCAACACTAGGAAAATTTGGATCAAAAGTCAGATTTTCCAACTTTCCATCCTTCAGAATCACAAAAGTATCTTCAACCTTTGCTCCTGCTAAACTAGGATTCCAAGCAACAGCAGTGCCTTCTGTCAAAGTATCAGTAGTAGTTGGATTGGCTACAATTTCTCGCGCTAAATATCCTGTAGTTCCTCCCTGATGATGTTCGCGGATGGCATTAGGAAATCCATGCTGTTCATAAGCCTGGGCTAGCGCGTGATAAACTGCGTCGAGAGTGGTTCCAGGTTGGCACAAATTCAAAACTACTGCTTCTATTTCGCGTACATGACGATGCAATTCGGCCCGTTCGTCTGAAAGCGCACCAAAACAAACAAATCGAGTCAGATTTGCATATAAACCGTAACCTCTAGCGCAAAACACTAGCATCGCTTGTCGTCCAATCTGTTCTCCAGTGGCTGTAGCATGACGGTATAGCGGTAAACGCCTCTCACCCGCTACCAGTGTCAGCGCTGGATGCAACCCTTTTGCCCATAACGCTTCTGCACCCGCACCTGCTAACTGATATTCTGTCCAAGTTGGCTTGGCGGCTTTGAGTACTTCTGTCATTGCTTGGCTTGCTTTTTGCCCGACTTGGCGATATCGCTCTAACTCACTTGACATCATTACCCGTTTATGGGATTGCAGAGATGGGGGTAACGGCTTTTCTAAATTGGAGAGAGGGCGATCGCTAATTGCTTTTCCACCGACAATTAGATCACGAACAAAAGACTCACGGGCAGCAGCGTCAGCCCAAGGGTTAACATGTACCTTAAAATTAGTAGGCAGTTCTTCATCCACAAGACGCTGTGCTTCAATTTCATCCGTTAATACCCAAGCGTCTTCAGTAGTTACCAGTACTTCTGCTACACCAGTTTCAGCAGTCAGCAGCACGGTGTTAGAAGCGCCAGCCGTCGCCCAGGCAAACCAGTCTGTACCACGCAAACGCACGCCTTGCACTTCAGTTTCACGCAAGGTTTGCCTGATTAACTCTAGCTTTTTGGAGACTTCTTCGTTCATAAGAAAAATACAGATAGATGCAGATAATTATTAAATTTATCTAGGTCTGTCTGCGTCTGTCTGAGGTTGGTATTCCAAATGGTACACTAGCGATCGCAATTACCGCCGGATTACGATTACTTAATAATCCTAATATGGCATAAAGCACCATACTAGGACTTACGCAGTATCACCGCATAAGTCCTGTTTATCAAGCAACAACCTCTTGCTTAGGCTTTCGCACCGGACGCTTGCGATCGCTTCGACGAACGCCTCCTGCCATTTTGTACTCATCGCTATTCTTGCCATACTTTGCAGCTACGCTGAGTAACATATGTTCTGTTAGTTCCATCAGCGACTTTTCGGCAAATTCTAAGGCTCCCTGAGTCATATCCACGGTGGAGAGGCTTGAGTTATAAGCTTCCAACTTGTCTTGCGTTGTTTTGATGGCGGCTGCAAAGGAGTCAACAGTGACCCCATTGCCTAAGTCTAAGGTGGCACTGATCGATTTCAAAGCCGCAATCCGGCGCTGCGCTCTATCAAGTACTTTAGACCCGCGTTTTGGACGTGACATAAATCACTTTCCTATTATTAATAATGCGCCAGGATAAAAACTGACTTCTAGCCTGAACTGTACAGCACTAGAATAGACAGAATTAGGGTTACTTGACACCCGCATTATTCAGGATAAATTGATTTATTTATCACAAATATATTGAATGGCTTTATGTAAATTCTTGGGGGTTGCCCGAATTCAATCAACAACTGCCCGAATTCAATCAACGACTGCCCAAATTCAATCAACAACTGCCCAAATTCAATCAACAACTGCCCAAATTCAATCAACAACTGCCCAAATTCAATCAACAACTGCCCGAATTCAATCAACAACTGCCCAAATTCAATACAATATATAGCGGTTATCAGTTGAGTGCAATACAGACCTAACCCCCAGCCCCTTCCCTTGTAGGGAAGGGGAGTAAGATTCAAAGCCTCTCTCCTAAAAGGAGAGAGGTTTGGAGAGAGGTCAAACTGTATTGCATCCAAACGAGAACCGCTATAGTTAAGGAGAATCGTAGGTTGGGTTGAGGAACGTAGACGCGGAGCGGCTTCCCGCAGGGTAACCCAACATTTTCAGTGGTTTGTTGGGTTTCACTTCGTTCAACCCAACCTACGCAGTTTATGGTTTTTGACGCTAACTGAACCGTATTGGCTTTTATTAAACACAAAAGCGATCGCAAGAATTGAACCAATGCAAAGCGGCGAGTTAAGAGACATCGCACAAAAATTTACACCAAATTCCTCATGCCTGATTCTATGTAAAAACCCTTACAAACATATTAAAAAGTATAAAATTAGACTATATATTGAAATAAGAAAGGCGATCGCCCTCGCCCAAGAGTCTGCGTAGGCGTAGCCCGTCGTAGAATAGCCCACAGACTGAAGTCTGGGGCTACACAAACCAAATCTGCCTTTGCAGGCTAGATTTCATTAGGCTGCCTCCGCAGCCTTCGTTCCTATAGCCGCGACTTCAGTCGTCGGGTATTTCTTCCAAAGTGGGATGCACCCCTTTCATTTAACCCCTACAATAAGGTATTTGTATTATTATTAAACTCAATACCTTTGCCATTTTTTTGTAGTATTTGTTGGGTTTCGTGCCTCAACCCAACCTACGAATCGAGGCATTTTTCGATTTGGCGAAGGTATTGTAAACTGAAACGTATTACCGAAAAGTTAAAAACCGTCCCGGATTAAAAGGAACGGTTAAAACAGTTTGTTGATGAACTAATTCAAGAGATGGACAAACACGAATAAATACGTAGGTTTGTCAAGAAATTAAATTACAGTTTCAAACCCTGTCACACCGAAATCGGCTCTTCAATATTTACTACCACAGCTTGCAACTCCTTCGCTTTCTCCTCTGGCAAAGCATCATTAGCAAACATCCCCGCTGCGAGTTCAGTTCCCGCCAAATACTTCAGCCTTTCGCTTGTCCGGTATGGTGGATAAAACTGAGCGTGTAAATGCGCTTCTGGATGCGCTAAACCGTCAGTTGGTGCACCAAACCAAGCCATCAAGTAAGGAAACGGACGATTCCACAAGCCGTCAAACTTAAGAGTGACAGTTTTTAACGCCTTAGCAAGTCCCCAACGTTGTTCTGGGGTAAGTTCCATAAAAGAACTAACTGGCTCTTTGGGTGCAAGCCAAACTTCATAGGGATAACGAGCGCATACCGGGACAAAGGCGATCGCTTCTTCATCCTGATAAATAATCCGTTGATTGTCTGCAATCTCTTTTTGAATCAAGTCTTGCAGTAAACCCCGCTGATGTTCTTCATAATACCCCTGCTGCATTGACAGCATCCGCGCCGGAACAGGCGGTATAAAAGGATAGGCGTAAATTTGCCCGTGGGGATGGTGCAAAGTCACGCCCACTTCTACGCCTTTGTTTTCAAAAGGCAACACGTACTGAATTTGGGGATTTGCTCCTAATACGCGGGTGCGATCGCCCCACACTTGCAACAGCAAATCCAGGTGTTCCAGTTCCAGGGAACTCAGGGAAGCTTGGGCATTTTGAGTAAAAACCACCACTTCACACGCTCCATTAGCAGGCAACGTTTCCACAATACACTTAGGTGGATCGTGTGCTGCTTGAGCCATCGAGGGAAAGCGGTTATCGAACACCGCTACATCATACTTACCTTGGGGGAGTTCTGTGGGGAACTCAGGTTTAGTAGTGGGTGCGAGGGGATTATACTCCGGGGGTGGCATAAAAGTCCGCCCTTGACGGTGAGAAGCGTAAGCAACCCATTCGCCGCGTAAAGGATGCCAGCGCAGGTGGGGATTTGCCTGCACTGGTTCATTACTAGGGCTAGTGGCTATGATGTTGTCGGCAATCGGGTATCGACTGTATAAGGTCAGTGGGCGACCATCCGGCTTTAACAGCTTGTGGGAGTACATAATCCTTGTCCTGAAAGGGTCGCAGCACGGATCGCCTCGATGGGAAATTTCGGCGTGCGATCGGCATACAACAACCCGTTAGCTTCTTGAAATGTATCGGAGAATTGTGTGTAACAAAACCCGCTGAAAATTTCAATATTATTGACAGTTTCCAGCAAAGCAGCGTATTTCATTTCTAACTCAGAGATATTCCAGCAGCGCTCATATCCCCAAACTTTGTTAGCATCGGGATCAGTCTCAGGGGCATAGGCGATACCCCCAAACTCAGTCAGCATCACTGGCTGTCCCTGATGTGGATAGTTGTCCAGGGTGAGAATGCGCCCTCCGGGACGTTTACGGTCGAACAAATCCGATAGTTTAACTTCTGGGCCATAACGATGAGCCAATCGTTCTGGTTGGGTGTCGTAGTCATGGATAGCAAGAATATCAGTATCTGTACTTTCCCAGCCATCGTTACCAATTACTGGGCGGGTTGGATCGAGAGTTTTGGTCAGGTGAAACATTGCCAAGACGTAATTTCGGTGAGCCGCCGTCTCAACCAGATTTGGAACTCCCCAAGATTCATTAAACGGCACCCAAGCTATGATACAGGGGTGGCTAACATCCCGCTTGATGATCTCAGTCCATTCTCGCATCGTCCGTTCCACTGCTTTAGGTGTGAAACGATATGCACTGGGCATTTCCTCCCATACTAACAACCCCAGCACATCTGCCCAATATAAGAATCGCGGGTCTTCAATTTTTTGGTGCTTGCGTACTCCGTTGAAACCCATTGCTTTGGCGAGTTCGACATCACGCCGCAACGCCTCATCGTCGGGTGCAGTCATTAGCGAATCGGGCCAGTAGCCTTGATCGAGAACTAACCGCAAATAATAAGGACGACCATTGAGCGTCAGGCGATCGCGCTGTATCCCCACAGTCCGCATTGCTGTATAGGATTTCACTTCATCCAATAGTTGATTTTTATACCATAGTTGAATATGGGCATCCATTATGGTTGGCTTTTCTGGACTCCACAGCAATTCGTTGCGGTAGTCGTCGATACCTGGGTCGGAAAGGGAGATGCGACGGCCAATCTCCCCATTAAATACTTCATAGGTATCGTTTGCCAGCACGGTATCGCCAACACTGAGTTTTACCTTTATTTGGATACCAGCAGGCGCATCACCTGCGATCGCAGCATAACAACCAACCTCCCAGCGCTCGAAGTCAGGAGTCCAGCGGATATGATCGATATAACTTGTACCTACACGCTCAATCCAGACTGTTTGCCAAATACCGCTGGTGCGAGGATACCAAATACCGTGGGGTTCCAACTGCCAATCTTGCTTTCCTCTGGGCTTGGCGAGGTCACAAGGATCATCCTGGGCCCAGACTGTTACTTTAGTTATGCCGCTATCATTCAAAGCTGCGGTAATATCCAGCGTGAAAGCAGTATGTCCGCCTTCATGCTCTGCTATATATTGACCATTGACCCACACACGGGCGCGATAGTCCACAGCCCCAAAGTGTAACAGCAACCTGCCATCACCTTCAGGCGTTTCAAATTCCCGCTCATACCAGCAGTTCGGATGAAACTTTGTGTCACCAATACCACTTTTGGTAGATTCGGGAGCGAAGGGAACTTGTATATCATGTGTCCATCCCTTGATATCTCCTGGCTGAGTACATCGCCCTTCATCGTCAAATGCGAACTTCCACAGACCATTTAAATTTAGCCAGTGCGATCGCCGTAACTGTGGACGGGGATATGCCGCTTCTATTAAGCTAAAAATCTTTTTATTATCGGTATCAGAGGATAATTCAACCCTACGATTCTTCATTTCTAATAAGTTCATTAAAACGTCTTCCCTATCTGCAACAGAACAAGTTCTTTTTGTGCCTTCCGTTTAATCTAAATTAGTCTATTTCCAAAGATTCCAGGAATTTTGCCCCAATTCTTCTATAAGGTCAATATAGCTTTACTTTGTACACCGCCTTAACATTACACCAAGTCTCGCCTAGTAACGAAGACAAATGGGATCAATTGCCTCAAGGTTAGGGGCATGAAATTAGGTATAGGCTCCTGGCTCGTGACATTATGCCACACATAACGCAAATGTTTGCTAGGTCGGCTTTAAAAAATAAGATACTGGCTTAGAGATGTTGATAAACAGCATCATACCCAGTAAATTATTAGTAATTCCTGCGAAACCTCTTTCCTAAATCCAGAAGCCTGTGGTATAAGCCGAAGGCGAGGAGAGTGAATTTAATATGGGCAACTCAATGGAGCGCATATCAGCCTCTGTAACCGTGGAAGTTTTTTTAGTTCCTGGGTCACGATGTTGCGGCTAATTTTCAGCACTCGTACCGTATTTCACATACTAACTGCCATTAAATGCTCTGTCAGCAATTTACTGTTTTACTTTTAGTAAATAGCCATACTAAGTGTAGTATCGGGTCAATGTCCAGTAAAAATTCTCAACTTGGTAACAAAGGTAACACGGGTTATTTAAGGTAATTTTACCCCCTTCTTATACGTCTATAATATCATAATTTGAGCAGTGAACTGGCTCAAAAACCATTGCTGTATTTCTGACTCAGCACCTTGCTTTATAACAGCAAAATCCTATAACCAAATCAACAGGTCTGCGGCATTATCCAAAAATAATACCTAATCTGCAAAGAAATTTGGCTCACCTAAGTCTACAAAAACTGACAAACCAATTCCAGAAATGATGCGCTATTATCGACGAACAATTGTAAAAAGCTGCTGTTGAGAGTCTGATTCAAATTCGACTCTAACATGATGAATTGGCGAGGATAAGAAAATGGTTCAAAGTATAGGAGGTATAGCTAATTATACAGCTACCGACCTAAACCGATTTGTAGAAGAACTGAATCGAGATGGGATTTGTGTGATTCGCGGTCTTTTTGATAGAGAACTGATTAGCGAGTGGGCAGAAGCTTTTGAAAAGTTATTCCGAGAGCGCCAAAATCAACCAGGTGGGCTGGCTCCCCGTGAAGTTGCCCGCTACTATCTGACGTTGCCTTGGGTTTCTCCTTTTGCCAATAAAGAGGTTTTCGCTAATCCGGTGATTATGGGTGTTCTTGAGCAAGTATTTTTCCAAGAATACGTGATGGTTCAGTTGGGAGTTGATTTCCCAGTACAGGGTTCGGATTATCAGGAAATCCATCGGGACTATCGCCCTTTATTCTCCGACCAAATAGTAACGCCACTCTACGCCCTAGCAGTCAACTTCCCACTTGTGGAAGTAACGGCAGAAAACGGGCCGTTCCAGATGGCGCGTGGTACGCATATCTTACCGCGTGAAGAGGGACTGAGGAAAATTGCCACTGGTGAAATTCCAATGGAATCTTTTTATATGCAGCCAGGTGATGTGATGATTCGGACGCCTTTGGCACTGCACCGGGGTTCACCGAATCGGACGAACCAGCCTAGACCTATGATAGTTATGGGCTACGCCATGCATTGGTTACACACACCGAAGGTGGATTTGACTCTCCAGCAAGACTATTATGAAAGCTTGCCAGAGAAGTTGAGACAGATGCTTAGGTGTCAGGTGGTGGATAAGTTGCCAAAGGAAAAAGTTGAAACTTACGTGAGTTTCAAGTATTAATATTTATCTTTCGTCATTAATCATTTGTGCGTAATAGAAGGTGTGAGAAGTTGCAAAATATACTTTTTACCTCTCTCCAAACCTCTCTCCGTTTCGGAGAGAGGCTTTGAACTTCCCCCTTCCCGCGTCGGGAAGGGGGTTAGGGGGTTAGGTTTTTAACGGCTTTAAGTTTTTGCGATCGCCTACGGTGGGTGCAAAGCGCCATCGCACTTCCTAAAGAATTGAACCAATACTTGAAGTGATCACCGAGATGTCAACTTATACCAATCCGGTTTACAAAGGCTATTTTGCCGATCCTTTTGTCTGGGAGTACCAGGGCGTATACTATGCGATCGGGACTGGTGCAGCAGAGGCACAAGGAATGGTAGACGAAATAGCTGATACTAACAAGCTGCGTGTCTTTCCTTTGTTACGCTCACTTGACTTTTTAAATTGGGATTTTGTTGGTAACGCACTGCTGCGCCCTGACCCCTCCCTTGGTGATAATTTTTGGGCACCCGAAGTTGCTTACTGCGAAGGCAAGTTCTACCTCTACTATTCTGTGGGGCATGAGGACAAAAATCATCAGTTGCGCGTTGCCACGAGCGATAACCCATTGGGCCCTTACAAGGATGTGGGCGAGCCGCTTTTAGACCCGAAATCCTGTCCCTTCGCCATCGACCCCCACCCATTCCGCGATGACGACGGACAGTGGTATCTATTTTACGCTCGTGATTTTTTAGATACAGAGGATGGCGTGCGTGCTGGTACTGCACTCTTTGTAGATCGACTCCAAGACATGACGAAGCTCTCCGGTGTGGGGAAAGTTGTCTTGCGGGCGCGTTCAGATTGGCAGCGATTTTTAGCCAATCGGTTGATGTATGGTGAAATTTTTGATTGGCATACCTTGGAAGGCCCTTGCGTCCGCAAACATGGAGGTCGATATTACTGCTTTTATAGTGGTGGACGCTGGGAAACCGAAAACTACGGTGTAGATTATGGAATTGCCGATAGTGTGATGGGGCCTTACTCGGATGTGGGGAACGAAACGGGGCCACGGGTACTGCGTTCGCTTCCCGGTTATGTCAAAGGGCCTGGACACAACTCAATCGTTCTCGGCCCAGATGGTCAGACTGAGTACATCGTCTACCATGCTTGGACGATGAACATGGATGCACGACAAATGTGCATAGATAAACTGATTTGGACGCCAGATGGGCCATGTTGCGAAGGCCCCACCTGGACACCGCAAGCGTTCGCCTGCAAATCAATTTGATTCCCAAGGTTTAAAATATTAGACATCTCCGATAATGAATGTAGAGACGCGAAATTTCGCGTCTCTACTATCCTACCTATCGGTTCTTGTAGGTGTGGTATTGTCTTGAGGTCTGCTACTGCCTCCTCCTGTAGGCGAAGTATTGTTTTGAGGTATGCTATCGGCTCCTTCTGTAGGTGTAGTATTGCCTTGAGGGGCTGATACACCAGAATTTCTAGTCAGATTATTATATGTGCGTGCGACCTGACCAAATTGGTAATTTGTTAGGGCACTAGCAGTGCTGAAGTGCCTCCTGATGATGGGTAATCCCCGATTAGCTAACGCCACGAGGTCGGGGTTTTGTCCAAACGCTGCTTCGCGTTGGAAGAGGGCTGCGTTCTCTAAATGAGCATTCACACCTCCCTCGTCCATATATGCTTGCCCAAAGCGATCGCCCTTTAGCTGAGACAGTCGCGCTAGCGCTGCTTGAAATTTTGGTGCAGGAGCCGTAGGAGGTGTAACACCCAATCGTGGCCCAATCCGTGCCAAATCACTTTTCACCTGTGTTTGCTCTTGAATCTCTGCTGTGGCAAATTGTTTAACTTGAGGATTAGTTGAACGCTGCAACGCTAATTCTCCCAGCCTAATATTACCTATACCTGCTTGACCTGCATCTATGATGAACTGGCGATCAATCTCGTTGAGTTGGGTGTTTTGCGTTGGTGTTGTTTGATTTGTTTGAGCGTTCACAAAGTGATTATTTGGAAGTAATGCTGAGTACCCCAATGAAATGAAAAATCCGACTGCAAGGAGGACAATCGTAACTAAGGTTCGTTTAATCATGATACGTTGCTAAGAAACTTTGAATGAACAGCATGTATTTCCATTAGGTCATTTGAGAAAATTTTTTTGGTTATTTTATCAAGCAAATAGCCTAGAATGTCAGGAAAACTATGCTGTTTTCAATAGTGGTATCTTTGCTATAAAGATCCATCTTTCTTGAGGTATGTTTATAACCCTAGATTTCATGGCTCATTAGACTGATCAGCAAAATATTTTAGTTGTGATGTTGACCAAAGGAAAAATCTCATTAAAATCTGGGAAAAACTAGTTTTGGCTCAGAATTATATGTATATATTTTTTGACTATTACCAGATGTTTATGGTGAGTAATTGTAGAGAAGATATAGTTATACAAATTAATGTTTTTGACATATTCAGCCTCAAGACCTATTCCTGGTTTAGAACATGTGGCGTCTTCTTGAGCAATTGGTATAAAAATTTAACTATAGCAATCCTAAATCATTCATAAACAACAATATTCTTAACTTCTTAAAGAAGTTAGGAATTTAAGTCTCTCAATATAATTGCTAAAATATATGTTTTGTATTATACTTAAATAATTAGTTTATAAAGTTAATTTGCATCATGTTTACTTTAAAACTTCATATAAAAGTAAGCCTTTTGGCGTATGTAAGCCAGTGCTAGCAAAATCTAGCAGAGAAATTAACATTAGTTAGCCGAAGCAACAATTAGTACTTAGGAATAGTATAGAAACATGCTATTCCTCTATTTAGATAGATGAATATACTATCAAAATAAGTAAATTAAGTATTAGGTACTAATTAATAGAGTATTTGTGAGTCCAACGTTCTGCAAGTTGAGTTAATTAACTATGTCAAGCAAGAAAGTGCAAGTGGAAAATAATGGCGTCAGTAATATTGTGTCGTCAAAGGTAGGTGAAGCAAAGCTAACACAGTCAACTAAATCCCAATCTCTAAGTACATCCTCGCTGAAATTATCCTCATTTAACAGAAGTTCCCGAACCAGAAAAATATTTACAGATACACCTGATATAGTTTGCTTATCTCATTTGCGTTGGAATTTCGTCTATCAAAGACCACAACATCTTCTCAGCCGCTGTGCTCAAGGAAAGCGGGTATTCTTCATCGAGGAGCCAATCTTTAGCCGCGAACCATTGGGGCGATTGGAAGTTAGTGAAGATAATAGCGGGGTAGTAATTGTTGTTCCACATTTACCAGAAGGTCTGAGTGAAGAAGCAGTAAATGCAGATTTACAAGTCCTAATTGGTGGTTTATTTGCAGAACATAATATCTGCAAATACATTTGTTGGTATTACACCCCAATGGCGATCGCTTGGACACGTAACTTACAACCTGAAGTAGTTATATATGATTGCATGGATGAATTGTCTGCCTTTAACGGAGCGTCACCCACTTTAAAAAATTACGAAGCAGAACTATTCAGTCGTGCAAATATAGTTTTCACAGGTGGACAAAGCCTTTACGAAAGCAAGGTAAACCAGCATCCAAACATTTATGCATTTCCTAGTAGCGTAGACGTAGCCCACTTTGCACAGGGAAGAACTATTAAAGAAGAACCAGCAGACCAAGCAAATATTCCTCATCCCCGCCTTGGCTTTTATGGCGTAATTGATGAGCGGATGGATATTGAACTATTAGCTGGGATTGCTGAGGCTCGTCCTGATTGGCATTTAGTAATAATTGGGCCAGTTGTGAAAATTGACCCAACAATTCTGCCACAGCATGAAAATATTCATTATCTCGGTGGTAAAGATTATAAAGAGTTGCCTACATATCTAGCGGGTTGGGACTTGGCAATGTTGCCTTTTGCGCGGAACGAGTCAACACGCTTTATTAGCCCAACTAAAACTCCAGAGTATCTAGCCGCTGGTAAACCTGTGGTGTCTACCTCGATTCGAGACGTAGTGCGTCCCTACGGAGACTCGAAGCTGGTACGAATTGCAGACACTATTGAAGAGTTCGTCGCCGCCGCCGAACAAGCAATGCAACAAGATAGCCCAGTATCAGGATGGTTGAGTCGGGTAGATGCCTTCTTAGAACAGATTTCTTGGGATCGGACTTGGGCATCGATGATGCAGTTGATAGACTCTGCGTTCGCTACCACACAGGATGCCACAGTTAATGGTACAAATGGTAAATCTCCCATCTCAACACCTATCCCAGAAGCAGCAAGCATTATTACCAGAGAGTTTCTATTTGATTACTTAGTTGTCGGTGCAGGTTTCTCTGGTAGCGTTATCGCTGAACGCTTGGCGAGAGACTCTGGTAAAAAAGTATTAGTTGTAGATAAGCGCAACCATATTGGCGGCAATGCTTACGACCATTACGACGACCACGGTATTCTCGTTCATAAATATGGCCCGCATATATTTCACACAAACTCCCGTGAAGTCTTTGAATACCTCTCACAGTTCACTCCCTGGCGTGCTTACGAGCATCACGTTTTAGCTAGCGTAGATGGACAACTCGTTCCCATCCCCATTAACCTTGACACCATCAACAAACTCTATGGAATGAACCTCAATTCATTCCAGGCGGAAGAGTTTTTTCAATCGGTTGCAGAACCGAGAGAACACATCCGTACTTCTGAAGATGTAGTAATCAGTAAAGTCGGTCAGGTACTTTACGAAAAATTCTTCAAGAACTACACTCGCAAACAATGGGGACTTGATCCTTCAGAACTTGACAAAACAGTAATTGCCCGAATTCCCACCCGTACTAACCGCGACAGCCGATATTTCACAGATAGTTATCAAGCAATGCCGCTGCACGGCTTTACCCGGATGTTTGAGAATATGCTGAATCATCCGAACATTAAGGTAATGCTCAACACGGATTACCGCGAAATCGAGAAGGCCATACCTTGCCGCGAGATGGTTTACACTGGCCCAGTGGATGAGTTTTTTGATTGTCGCTACGGTAAACTACCCTATCGCTCATTAGATTTTAAACACGAGACGCATCACACTTCTGTGTTTCAGTCAGCGCCAGTGATTAATTATCCCAACGAACAGCTATATACCCGTGTCACCGAATTTAAGTACCTGACTGGACAGGAACACTCCAAAACTAGTATTGTTTACGAGTTTCCCAAGGCAGAAGGCGATCCTTATTATCCAGTGCCACGTCCTGAAAATCAGGAAATTTACAAACAATACAAAGCGCTGGCTGAGACAACATCAGGTGTGCATTTTGTAGGACGGCTAGCTACATACAAGTATCTCAACATGGATCATTGTGTGGCGCAGGCTTTGGCAACATACAAAGAAATAGCGGTTAAAGCTTGAGTTTGATGGCGTTGGCATTATGGGCAGTATCTGCCCATCCAACAATTCTTTACTTCAGTAATTTTTATCAAAAGAAGGTAACTAGTAGTCTGTTTGATTAATTTTGATGTGTTCGTAGTAAGCACTTCAGTGCTTGAAAATCCAGGACTAAAGTCCTGACCCTTCCCTCCGGGACGCTGCTTTGTAGCTTGCTTCCAGGGGTACGGGTGATGCCTCCGGCACGCTATGCGAACGTTAGTCGCTCATGGGGGAAACCACGCCAGATGCTCTACTTGGGGAAACCCTTCTGAGCGACTGGCTCCCCTTAATCCCTTCCCCGCAAGCCTACCGTGTACACAGAAGTCGGAAATAGTTGATAAATCCGGGTTTTACCCCACCCTAACCCTCCCCTTGTAAAGGGGAGAGAACTAGATTTTCCGGTTTCCCCCCTTTCCAAGGGGGGATTAAGGGAGGTAATTCGACTTGTGTGTACACTGTAGCCCCGCAAGTGGGGAGGGGAGACAAAGCGTAGCTTTGGCGGGGTGGGGTTCTTAAGGTTTAATAAGTAATTAAGCGAACATGATATAAATCATCTGTAGGGGCGAACGGTCGTTCGCCCGCACGATGCCATATGTCGCATTTTTTTCCGATTTGGTATTATATCTGCGTTATCAAAACGCGGAAATAGAAAGATAATAGAAGCTTTGGTTGTGTAAATTATGACTTTTGTCTTTAACTCAAATAAAGACGCGATGAATAACGTCTTGAGAGAGAATAATTCACAACTCCCCTTGGAAGTGTGGGCTGGTTTGGAGTGTACAGTTAATCGCGTGGGTGAAGAGTATTTTGACCAGTTGGAACGCAACGGTCATGCATTGCGCCTGAATGATTTAGATTTATTTGCGGAACTAGGGATAAAAGCTATCCGTTACCCTGTGCTGTGGGAGAGGATAGCACCTGATGGGTTAGAAAATGCTGATTGGTCTTGGACAGATGAGCGATTGGGGCGCTTGCAGGAACTTGGGATCTGTGCGATCGCCGGATTAGTGCATCATGGTAGTGGCCCACGCCATACCAGCTTGGTAGATCCAGAATTTCCAGAGAAACTAGCTTTGTTCGCCCGTGCTGTTGCAGAACGCTATCCTTGGATCAGCCATTACACACCAGTAAACGAACCACTAACAACAGCGCGATTTAGTGGATTGTACGGACACTGGTATCCTCACGGTCGAGATGATTTGACGTTTGCACGCGCTCTATTGAACGAGTGTCGAGGAGTCGCACTGGCAATGCAGGCTATCCGCTGTGTTAATCCTGATGCTCAATTGGTACAAACAGACGATTTGGGCAAGAGTTTCAGCACACCAACACTGGCGTATCAAGCAGAATTTGAAAACGAGCGCCGTTGGATAACTTTCGATTTGCTTTGCGGTCGAGTAACTCCAAATCATCCGATGTGGGTTTACCTTTGCAAGTGCGGCGTGGACGAGGTTGAACTAGGCTGGTTTCTGGAAAATCCCTGTCCACCAGACATCATTGGGATTAACCATTATCTGACAAGCGATCGCTTTTTGGATGAGCGCAAAGAACTGTATCCAGTTTCTTCACATGGAGGTAATGGGCGACATGAGTATGCAGATGTAGAGGCAGTAAGGGTTTGTGCTGAAGGTGCAGCTGGGCCGCGCATCATCTTAAAGGAAGCATGGGAACGCTACAAACTGCCACTTGCTGTTACAGAAGTTCACCTCAGCTGTACGCGGGAAGAACAACTGCGTTGGTTATATGAAGTCTGGAATGCAGCGCAGGAATTACGAGTTGAGGGTGTAGATGTCCGCGCCATCACTCCTTGGTCTTTGTTGGGCAGCTACGATTGGAATACCTTAGTAACAAAAGCTCACGGTTACTACGAGCCAGGTGTATTTGATTTGCGATCAGGTAGCGTCTCCTCTGGAGAATCGCCACATCCTCGACCAACAGCGATCGCTAAAATGGTGCAGGATCTAGCAACTGGACATCAACCAGATCACCCACTACTTGATACCCCAGGATGGTGGCATCGCCAAGAGCGCCTATTATACCCGGCGGTCAGTTGCATTGGGGAAATAGGGAGAGCAAGGAAAAGTCAAACAACATCCCCATCAGCTCCCCTGGCGATCGTCGGAGCCAGAGGAACCCTCGGAAAAGCTTTTGCTCGGTTGTGCGAAGTGCGGGGAATCTCATATCACCTGTTGACACGCCAAGAGATGGACATTACCAATCCTGGCTCTATAGATGCAATGCTTACCCAGTTAAAGCCATGGGCGGTTGTGAACGCTGCTGGATATGTGCGGGTGGATGATGCCGAACGTGAACCCCATGTTTGCCTGCAAGTGAACGCTGAAGGGCCAGCAATTTTAGCTGCTGCTTGCGTTCAGCATAACGTGGCGCTGCTGACTTTCTCGTCAGATTTGGTATTTGACGGTGCTGTGTCCAATCCTTATGTCGAAAGTGATACCGTTGCCCCCCTCAATGTATATGGGTGCAGCAAAGTTTTGGCAGAAAAGCTGGTATTGCAAACTTATCCGGCATCGCTGGTGATTCGCACCAGTGCATTTTTTAGCCCGTGGGATGATTATAACTTTGTGACAATCGCCCTACGTCAGCTTAGTGCTGGTAATACTTTTATTGCCGCAGAAGATGCAATTGTCTCACCTACTTATGTGCCAGATCTTGTTCATGCCAGTCTCGATTTGTTGATTGACGGTGAAAGTGGTTTGTGGCACTTGGCTAACAAGAGTGCGATCGCTTGGGCTGATTTAGCACGGTTAGCGGCAAAAAAAGCAGGTGTAAGTGTCAGCAGTTTAATTAGTCTTCCTATGCAAGAACTAGGTTTAATGGCTCCTCGCCCAGTTTACAGCGTTCTTGGTAGCGATCGGGGTGAGTTAATGCCGTCCCTTGACGATGCAATTTCCCGCTATTTCAGTGAACTATAGTAATCCGGTTTGATTGCTGAATCACTCGTAAAGGCAGGGAATAGGGAATGGGGAATGGGGAATGGGCAAGAAGTAATAAACGTATACTGAGTTTTTTTAGCACAAGCGCAGGCTACGCCAACACGCAATCAAATATGATTCCTATAGTTTAGAAACTGGAGTTAAGAAAAAGCTAAATTGGCAGAGTAATAATAAACTTCGTTTTTTTACCAAAGGTTGACGAGCAGTTGATTTGTCCATTGTGTTTATCAACAATAATTTGGTGGCTGATAGCTAATCCTAGCCCAGTACCCTTACCTACAGCCTTAGTTGTAAAAGATGGCTCAAAAATTCTAGCTTGCACTTCAGTCGGCATACCAAGAGCATTATCTTCGATGCAAATTGTAACGACTTTTTGCTGACGCTCGACTGATGTAGTGATCATGATCATGTTAGGGATCTCCTGATCTGAGCAGTTTTTATGGAGGTCATCAAATGCATCAATTGCATTAGCAATAATATTCATAAATACCTGATTCAGTTGTCCGGGATAGCAAGTGATTAGAGGTAACTCACCGTATTGTGTAACAACCTCGATTTTAGGACGGTTTCCTTGGTCTTGAAGCCGATGTTTTAACAGCATTAAAGTACTATCGATTCCTTCGTGAATCTGAAACTCCACCTTAGATGAGATATCGGAGCGAGCAAAGGTTCTCAAAGAGAGGCTGATGTCCTTAAGACGACAAATTCCCTGGTGCATTGATAACAAAAGTTTTGGTAAATCCTCCGCCAGATACTCTAAGTCAATTTCTTCAACGAGTTCTTTGATTTCCAGGTCTGGGTATGGTAGCTTTTGCTGTTGTAGATTTATCAAACGCAGGAGATCCTTCACATATTCCTCAATATGAGAGCAATTTCCACTAATAAAACCAATCGGGTTATTAATCTCATGACCTATACCTGCAACAAGTTCTCCAAGGGTAGACATTTTCTCACTCTGAATGAGTTGTAATTGAGTTTGCTGTAACTTTTGTAGAGATTGGGTTAATTCTGCGGTGCGTTCTTGCACTCTTTGTTCTAGAGTATGGGTAAGATGGGAGATTTTCAGGTGTAACTTTAATCGAGCAATGACTTCTTCCTGTTGGAAGGGTTTGGTAATGTAGTCAACTGCACCAATTTCCAGTCCTTTTACCTTGTCTGTGGTATCGGATAAGGCAGTCATAAAAATGACCGGAATATTCTGAGTTATGGAATTGGCTTTCAGCCTGCGGCATGTTTCAAATCCATCAATACCTGGCATCATCACATCTAGGAGAATTAGATCGGGAGCAGCGTATTCTACTTGTTCGATCGCCGATTCTCCATCCGTTGCCATAAAGGCTTTCCAGCCATATCCTTGAATCGTTTCAGATAGTACCTTAAGATTATTTGGATTGTCGTCCACCAAAAGGATACGCATTGGCTTCGAGAAAAAATCGTCCATTATTGGTGCGACTCCATTGTTACAAAGTTTTTGAGAAATTTACGTATTTTTGCTGTTTGAAAAGTTGTTGTGAGTTTCGTCAATTCAGCTGCAAAGGCAGCTTGTTGCGGATTTAACTCAATCAGTTCTTTTAAAATTTCCTCTATTGCCGAGATATCCCCCATCATTGCTAGATGATAGAGTTGTTGCAAAATATTCTGAGAAGGCAAAATCAATTCACTATTACCTACTTGCTCATTTTTGGCAGATGACTGCTGAGGTTGAGATTGGGTATAGATCCAGTCAACTTTTAACACTGATCGCAATACATTGATCAGTTCATCTATCTGGAGGGGTTTGGGCACAAATGCTGTTGCCCCTGCTTGTAAAGTTCGCTGACGATTGTCCTCGAATACGTTAGCACTAGAGACAATAATCGGAATAGAACAGGTTTGTGGATTTTCTTGCAGGTGAACCATGAACTCAAAGCCATCCATATTGGGCATGGCTAAATCGAGGAGAATCACATCCGGGTGATGTTCAGTTACCAGTTTTAACCCATGTTTGCCATCTGCTGCTTCCAGGGTTCGACAACCAATTTCTTGCAACAAACTGGTCAACATGGAACGGTGGTTGTGATCATCATCAACAATCAGAACTTGAGGTACGCTACCCCGAATCCCGATGATTTTTTGGTAGCTTGAAGCCGTTTTGTCTTCACTCCATTCGTGGGCAAGCGGTACTGTCAAATCCAGCCAAAATAAACTCCCTTCACCCAGGTGACTCTGCACCTGAATTTGGCTTCCCATCAATGCCAAAATTCTTTGACTGATGGTTAATCCCAAGCCTGTCCCTTCAGAACGCTGCCCTGCTGAACCCACTTGCTCAAATGGCAAAAAGATTTTTTCCAGTTGGTCTGGTGACATACCAACACCCGTGTCTTCAATTTGGAAGCGAATTGTAGAGGTTGGTAATGAGTCATGGTTCGTTGTCTCGACCTTCTTTATTGGTGATGAGCCATCTTTAACCAGGTCTACTTTGAACGTCACGCTACCACTGTCTGTGAATTTGATCGCATTACCTAACAAGTTAATTAACACTTGCCGTAGTCGCTTTTCATCTACCTGAATGGCAAGTGGTAGGTGATCGCTGATCAAAACATGAAAGCTAATTTCTTTCTGCTCGGCTCGGATACTACAAATCTCAGTTACACCATGCAAAAAACTAGGCAAATGGACGCTACTAGTAACTAATTCCAATTTCCGAGCTTCAATTTTTGAGAGATCGAGAATGTCATTAATTAGCATTAGCAGGTGCGAACCACATTGGTGGATAATTCTCACCCCTTCCCGACTTTTGTCTGTGAGATTTAGCGATCGCTCTAGCACCTGTGCATAACCGAGGATACCATTGAGTGGTGTGCGTAGCTCGTGGCTCATATTTGCGAGAAACTCGCTCTTTGCTTGATTAGCAGCATCAGCAGCAAGCTTGGCAACAAGCAGTTCATGAGTTCGCTTTTCGACTTTTGCCTCTAAGGTTTTGGAATAATCTAAAAGTTGAGCGTTGGCAATTTCTAATTGTTGGTTCGTTTCTTCTAACTTTTGCTGCTTGTAAGCATTTATCGTTGCAATTACACTGCTAATAAACCCTGCTAGAGCAGGCGTGACTGGAATCAGAACACCAGATAAGAATATGTAGTAGCTACCTCCGATCAACACCACACTCAAGCCCACAGTTGCCCAGAGAATTTTACCACCGGGAATCTGCCACTTCCCCTGACCACGCGCACTGGCTAACCACAAACTACCTCCAGAACCAAGGATAGACCACAAAACAATCCAGAGCGACGAAGAGATACCTGAAATTCCGTACACATTGGTTTTCCCTGTTTTTGCCCCTCGTACCAGTTGGAGAGCAATATTGGCATGAATCACTACACCAGGAGTCGGTTTTTGAGCAGATATCAAGGATGAACTGAAAGGTGTACTAAAGAAGTCATTGGTACTAGCAGCAGTTGAACCAACAAACACCATGCGATCGCGCATTAAATCTGCGTCAAGTTTTCCTGCTAAGACGTCACGCATGGTAACTGTGCGAAATGCAGCTTCTGAACCATGCCAATTCAGAAGAATTTGATAACCTCCGACATCGGCATCACTATAACCTGCTTCATGATTTTTGAGTGGCTGGTAAATTGCTTTGCCTAATCGAAACTTCTGCTGTTTTTCGTCAATACTTTCTAAGGTAATCTTTTCAGCTTCTAAGTACTTGAGGGCTACATGAGTTGCTAGTCCTGCTTTAATTTTTCCCTCTGACTTGGCATCTTCGGCTGTAAGTAGAGCACGACGCACATGGCGATCGCCATCTAAAACCAAATCAGCTAATCCCACTTGGTCATTTTTTTGCAATTCCGGTGGGGGATTCACCCGCTCGCCAGTAATTTTTTCAACTCCAATTAAATTGGGAGTAGTACGGAAGACTTGCACAAGTTGCTCGTAACCGTTTCCTTCTGGCAAATCTCGATATAAATCTAAACCAATGGAACGGGGTTGTTGTTCCTTGATTTTTTTTAATAATTTTGCTAATGCCGAGTCAGGAACAGGCCATTTACCCACCGATTGAATATCCTGCTCATCAATGGTGACAATTACAACTTCATCAGCTATTTGTGATTGCGATCGCAGCCGCACCAATTCATCACGGAGTTTCCATTCTGGCAAATTGAAAAGTCCTAACGACTGACCAATCATGATTGTGAGGGCAACGCTAGGAGTAATAATTAAAACGCTGCGAGTGCATTGAATAAAAGCTTGTAATTTGCGCCACATGCCATACAGTTAATTTATTTTGGTTATTGTTGGTGAGGCATTGCCCCACCAATACCTGATTAGTTTGCAGATACCACCGATGGAGCCGCTGCAATCTCTTTCAAATTAACTGAAGTCAGAAGTTCTTCCCATTGCTTAACAATGGTTGCATTGTTGGGTTGTTCTGCGTATAATGCCGCAAGTGTTGCTAGACAGTCATACCAAACTCCCTGTTTACCAAAAGCAGTTGCCCGCTTCAATGCATCTTGCTGTTGCATTGCCTTTGCTAGTTCACTATTGAGTTGAATGCGTTGAATCCAACCATCAACATAGGGTGTACTCGGACTGAGTTGTCCATCGGTTTTCAGCGCCAAGAACCATTGATAGTTTTTGCCAACGGCTAAAGCGGGTGCATCGGCAGGTAATTTAATGGCAATCGCCCCTGTTTTTCCAGCAACTGCAATAGTCATTTGGTGCTGGGTTTTGCCAGTTTCATCCTTAAGGCTGAAAATGGCTTCTTGGGCGTTGGAAGCAGGGATATACACCATCACAGTCGGACGTTCAGACACTGTTGTGCCATAGAAACTCTGAGGTAGGAGTGCAATTAGCGCGGCTGGGCCTGTTGTTGCTACCCCCAAAGGATTCAAGTCGTAAGTGCCAAGGCGAGAAGCCCCTCCACTCGCCTGCTGGGGAGCGCTGTTACCTTTGGCTGGGGTAAACAGATTGCCACGCGAAGCCCCTCCCGTTGCTTGTTGGGGAGCGCCGTTACCTTTGGCTGGGGTAAACAGATTGCCACGCGAAGCCCCTCCACTCGCTTGACTGGGCGCACCATTTCCTTTCTTTGGAGTAAAGAAACTACCACGAGAAGCCCCTCCCGTTGCTTGGCTAGGCGCACCATTTCCTTTCTTTGGAGTAAAGAAACTACCACGCGAGGCCCCTCCCGTTGCTTGACTGGGAGCGCCATTATTAGTCGGCGGAGTAAATGTTACAGCATAAGCACTGCTGCATACACCATTAGCAACTAGAGCGATGACGCTCAATGCACTAATTAAATATCGACGTTTCATGATTCCCCTTTTGTTTTTGTAAATTTTTGATACAAAACATACATCAATCTAAATGCAGTATTCAGTTCGTTTGAGAATCCCTAATCAGGCGGCTGAAAAGGTATACATCTTATTATTTATAGGCGATTTCTATCTTTGTTGCTATAAAAAACAGTAGTATATTTTGCTTTTAACTACGTAATAATACTTACTCAAAGCCAGTTCCCAACCAAAACAAAAGTAGACCAAAAGAACGGGTCACGAAAATCTGTTTGGCGAATCAGGTTTATTTGCGCTTGTCGCAGTGCTTCGGCTTTGGTAATTTTGGGTTGTCGTAGTTCCTCGTAGAAGCGAGTCATCAGTATTTGGGCTGCCTTATCTTTGACAGGCCATAGGGTGGCGATGGTGGAACGCGCACCAGATTTAACCGCTAAACCTGCCAGTCCCAGGACAGCGCGGTCATCCCCTGTCGCAGTATCGCAGGCACTCAGTACTAGCAATTCAATTGCTTTCGATGAATTGCCACCTCGATTTTTCAGCAGTTCAGACAATTCCTTGACATTAACTTGTCCATCCCATGTCAGTAAGAAGGTATCTTCAAGACGGGAACTAAACTGTCCGTGAGTTGCGAGGTGGACGACATCGACACGACTGGATTTTACTCGATCAGCTAGGGCTTGACTGGTAAATTTTTGGTTTAGTAACAGATCAGATGGCACTGTCTGGGAAATTTGTTTTACTTCCGATTCCACCGCAGGCAAGGCAGCAAAGCCAGCATGAGATTGGCTGATACCACCGACGATCGCATTGATTTTGTTTTGTTGAAGCGAATGGGCAGCCATGAGTTGCAATCCTGGCGAGAGGGCAATAGCATATTTCTCAATCAGATATTGCTTACCGTCGTATAAAGCAGACATGGGAATGTTACGTAATTTCCCATCCAAAACAAACACTAATGTTTTAGTATCTTTAAAAAGTTGTTCTTGTTCAGCAGGTCGAATTAACCAATCATAGATTTGTTGGGTAAGTTGCTCTCTTTCTTGGGAATCTGAAACAGGGTTGAGAGCAACTAATAAATTATTCAGAGTTTGCTCAATTTCTGCTTGGGGTTTACGAGTTGCATAATAACGCAGAGGTTCTCCAGTTTTGGAGAGAATCACCGCTAGGCGATCGCTTAAAATAATCGGATAAATAACCGTTGCTGTGGGGTCAACTTTGTCAATCTGCTGTGCTTTATCCAAACAAGCTTCCCGGAAAAAGTTATCAAGTTCGGCGATTTGCAGCGATTCAATTAATTCGCGAGCTTGCATTAGTGCTGCCTGGGTTGGTTGCTCATCCAGAAGTAAACCCACCAGTTCCCGGTAGACAGGCTCCACACTTTCGCGGAAAGAGAACTGCATATCAGGGTTAACCGCAGCTAAATCAGAACGCAGTGCTTTTAAGGACTTAACAGCTTCAGTATAGGCTGAAATCGCTTTTGGGCGATCGCCCTGTTGTTTATACAACTGTCCTACCTGCCATGCCGATTGAGCAATAATATCGTCAGCTTGCAGTTGACGGGCAATATCCAAGGATTTCTGGGCTAATTCCTTTGCTTGTGACCACTGCTGGGTGCGACGGTAGAGTTGTCCCCACTGATACAGCGCATAGGCTTGGGCGATCGCATCCTCAATCTGTTGTGCAGACTTGACTGTAGTTGCCATAAGTTGCGCCAAGTCTTTGATTGGTAGAACTTGGTCTGGCTCTTCCAATCGATTCAAGGTAGCCACAAAATTAATTGCGGCATAAAGGGAAGTATGGCTGGGGGGTAGTTTTTCTAGCTGTTGTTGCAATTGAGGCGCGAGTTCGATTGCATCTGAAAGTTTGTCGTAATCTACCAATAATTTGAAACGAGCTAAACGCGCTTGCAGAGCCTCATTTGGGTTCGTAGCTGCTGTTTGAGCGTCTTCAAAGTAATTTAATGCTGCTTCCGGGTTTTGGGAGTCAGAGGCAACTTTTCCCAAAGTTGAGAGAATAGAACTTAACTGGGTTTTAGCTGCAATTTTATTTGCTGTAGCTAAACTTTGCTCTAAGACTTGCTGGCTTTTGCCATCACCAATCGCGTGCAAAGCTAAACCAAGCGATCGCAACCCACTAACTTTAACTTCCGAATCTGGCATTGCTGCCAATTTTTGTGTTAGTTCTTCTAATTGTTGTCGAGAGCGACGATAAAATCCTAAACTTTGTAATGCTTGTGCCTGATTAATTTGACTGCCCAAGATTCCCACTGTATCCCCAGCCTGCTCGTAATATTTTTGAGCTTGTTGCCAGCTTGCCAAGGCAGTTTCAGCATCACCAGTACGTAGTTTTAAATTTGCTTGTGTATTCAGTATTTGCCCCCAGATAATCGCATCAGCAGAGGGTTTAGTTGTTTGCAAAAGTTTTACACTTTGCTCGATAGATTCTCCAGCTGCTTCCCACTGATTAAGTTCTTGTTGTGCCAATGAGAGGTAACTTAAACTCAGGGCTTCATTCAAGCGATCGCCCTGTTTTTGATATTGCTTTGCTGCCGTTTGCCATGCTGTAATAGCTTCTGCAAACCGTCCAGATTGATGGAGGTTCCGTCCTTGTTCTAACCAGTTAATAGGCTGGGAAGATACGAGAGTAGAGGTTGTTATTATTGGCGGCGTAGACGCGCTAGGCGCGGCTTCTCGAGGAGTTGCTTTTACTGGTGTAATGGTAAACGTGAAACACAAACTTAAAATACTTAGGCTGACATATAGCCAACGACTTTGTTTAATTCGGGAAACCATAAATAATTACCAAGCCTACATACTTTATTTGGTCAAGTTAAGTTTTCGGAACAGCTGCACAGGTTAATGCTTGTTGCATATTCGCGGGAGATTTATCTGCAACTAGCTCAATTTTGCCGTTAGCATTACGATGCCAAGAAGTAGCTTGGACAAGAACCTCTGACGATGTTGGAATTTGTGCGGTGACGGAGCCATTTTTTCGGTATGCAGAGATATCGCGGATATCAGACCAAGTGCGATCGCTCATCACCTGTTGATTGGGATTTTGCGGTATTCCACCCCGTCCCGTTGCCACAAAACTACTGCCTTGATTTGCAGAACAACCTGTAGCTATTTGCTGTGATGAATCGACTAAGTTTACAGGTAATTCGACCAACCCGGAACTGGGGTCAATCCCGATGTTGTTGATTTGAACGATGCCATTGACGCCAAATTCGGAACTGGCTGTGATGTCATTTTCAGGGGTTAAGCGATCGCGGAATTCTAAGCCGAAAATACCTTGGGTGGTAATGTTAATCTTGCCGCCATTCCCTTGGACTGCGTTGGCGATAATGTCGCTGTTTTCCAGTCCAATAATGAAGGGGGCATTAATCGTAATGTTGCCGCCATTACCTTTTCCGCCTGATTCGGCTGATATTTGGCTATCCCGTCGCATCAGCACAGTATCTTGAACTTGCAAGTTGACATTACCACCTTCGCCAGACTTTGCCGAGGCGGTGATCCTGCCACGATTGTTCAGGAAAATAGAGTCAGCGTTGATGCCTAACGCCCCGCCATTCCCGCTTCCCTCATTCTGGACATTGACTAATCCACCATCTGTCACACTTAATTTACCTGTATTAATTGTCAGGCTGCCAGAGTCTCCAGTGGGTGCGGATGGAAGTCCAAATTGTCGGCGTAGTGATTCATCTAGGATACTGCCAGAGGCGCTAATCAGGCTAGGATTGCGGGAACCTGGCACAATACCTTTGACTTCAATAGAGTCAGTAGCATTAATCACTAAATTACCGCCTTTGCCACCTGAAAAGATAGAGGAATCAATTCTGCCCCCATTGCTGACGATGAGTCGCTTGGTATCAATTGTCAGATTACCAGCATTGCCACTAAACAGAGACGGAGAACTGATCGAACTGGGGACAAATGAGCCTGGTATAAATCCACTTAACTCTACCAACTCAGTCGCTTTGATTGTCACATTTCCAGCAGCACCACTACTGAGGGTTGCATCTGAAATTGACCCTCCATTAAGAGCAATTAACTCTCTAGCTGATATATTGATATCACCTGCATTACCAGAACTATAGGTTGTGTTATTAATAGTGCTACTGGAACTACTAATGATTGGTGAGAAGCCCAGCAATTTCAATGAATCAGCGACTTTTAAAGTGATGTTGCCAGATGCTCCAGAACCATACGTTGAGGAACTAATTCTTCCTCCCTCTTGAAGCACCAACTGCCTAGCTGTAACTGTCATATCCCCATTAGCACCAGCAGCCAAGGCTTCATTCCGCAAACCGCTACTTATGAAAGCTCCATTGGGAGTAACTCCAATCAACTCAAACAATTCGGAAGCTCGGACGTTGATGCCTCCAGAGGGTTGCGATCCCAGATTTTGGATGAGAGCATTTGACCCATCGATTAAACTTACACGTGCTCCCTGGATTTGGATTGCTCCCCCACCAAAACCACTCGCATCAGCTAAGGCTTTTTGTGAGAAGCGAATATCCCGAAAACTCTGCACATTCTCATAGCCAAATGTCCAGCCTTGAGTTACCGGGTTCAAGCTGACTATTCCAGAACCAACACCTCCTAACTCAATTCGTCCGCTAATAGCCTGCAAAGTACCTCCTACCAGACTGATATCCCCACCAATCAAGGCCAGGGTCTTTCCTGGTCGTACTCCTAGCTGTAGTCCTGTGAGATGGCTTTGTGGATTAATGGGACTTTGACTCAAAGAATTTATCTTTGTCAGGTTGTGTCCTGTACCCTCAACTTGAATCGGTTTTGGGTTTGTCCCAAACTGCAACCCAATCGGCACACTGAGGGTGAGAAGTGGTGCCTCAGAGGTCGGGAAAATACCAAATTCAGCACCATCAGCAAACTTGATACTGTTGGCTGTGCTGCCAACAAATGAGCCGCCTATATTTAACTTGGCATTGGCTCCAAACAGGATACCAGCTGGATTGAGCAAAAATAAACTTACTGGGTTACTACTATTTGCCGTGCGAATCAAGCCATCAATATTAGAAACATTTCCACCCGTAACCCGACTAAATATAGTTGTAATATTTGGTGTATTAACTAAGTTAAACGTTGCTGCCCCACCTGTTGGCACAGAGAATTCACGGAAGCTGTGAAATAAATTGCTACTTTTTTCAATACCATTAAGAATCGTGAAATTATTACCACTGGGGTTGACAGTGGTGTTAGTTGTACCATCGGATGTCACCTGAGCGTTCGCAGGCAACAGCATTCCTTGAGTTAATAACCCACTTATTAATATAAATAGAAAGGGTACGGCTCTGATCACCAAAAACTTCCTTTACTTGATTTAAAGTTAGAGTTCCCTAAATGGCATTATTTATAACATCATTAACTCTTGGGAACCGCAGCACAAGTTAATGCTTGTTGGATATTCGCGGGAGATTTATCTGCAAGTAACTCGATTTTTCCTTGGGCATTACGTTGCCAAGAAGTAGCTTGAACAAGAACCTCTGGCGATGTTGTCATTTGTGCGGTGACTTCACTATTTTTGCGGTATGCAGAGATGTCGCGGGTGTCAGACCAAGTGCGATCGCTCATCACCTGTTGAAGAGGATTTTGCGGAATACCACCCCGTCCCGTTGCGACAAAACTACTGCTTTGATTTGCAGAACAGCCTGTGGCTATTTGCTGTGATGGATCGCTCACATTTGCTGGCAGTTCCACTAAGCCAGAGTTAGGATCGACACTGATGTTATTAATTTCAACTGTACCGTTAACACCAAATTGGGAACTGGCTGTGATGTCATTCTCAGAAGTCAATTGCGGCCGAAACTTCAGTCCAAACAAACCTTGTGTGGTGATTTGAATATTGCCGCCCTGACCTTGGACTGCATTAGCAGAAATGTCGCTATTTTCTAGTCCTAAGATAATGGGGGACTCAAGCGTAATGTTACCTCCAGTGGCTAAACCCGTTGCATCTGTCGTGATGTTACTACCCTGGCGTAAAACGATGTTGCCAGCATTCAGAATTATGTTGCCTTGAGATCCAGCTTGGCTTTCAGCGCGGAGGCTAGCAGCATTTTTCAAGCGAATTGAATCTGCGGTGACAAGCAGATTTCCAGCATTGCCTGTACCTTGATTGCTAACACTGACGCTTGCACTATCCTGAATTAGCAGTTGTCCCGTCCGAATTCGTAAGTCTCCCCCCGCTCCCGTTGCACCCTCGACTGTATTGCCAAACAATCCACTCGCTGCTCCTGTACTAAAAGCGTCATTGAAACCTGGCAGCTTACTCCGCTCGGAATACATTGGATCGCTACCAGATAAGATAATGCGATCGCTGACATTAAAGGTAAGTGTGCCTGCTTTTCCAGAACCAAAACTCGTGGATAAGATTTGTCCCCCGTTCAAAACTTCCAGTGTATTGGCATTAACGTTAATATCGCCTGCACTTCCAGGATTGACTGTAATCGTGGTTAAGAGCGCACCGTTCGTGACAGAAAGCAAGTTTGCGTTGATGTTGATTGCTCCGCCATTGCCGTCGGCAGTTTCATTCACCGCACTCGATGCAAAAGTTGCAGCGCCCGTTGCGCCGAATCCATCAAAACTGGCAGTATTGGCGTAAATGTTCATCGTGCCACCATTGCCTTTTCCAAGTGTGGCGGTTGAGAGAAAAGCGCCATTAGTAACGGACAGGGATTCAGCATTGATGTTCATCGTGCCGCCATTGCCCTCGGCAGTTTCATTAACTGCACTCGATGCAAAGGTTGCAGCGCCCGTTGCGCCAAATCCATCAAAACTGGCAGTATTGGCGTAAATGTTCATCGTGCCGCCATTGCCTTTTCCAAGTGTGGCGGTTGACAGAAAAGCACCCTTGGCGACAAAAAGCGCATCGGTTCTGATATTCAAGTCACCCGCCGTCCCGATTCCTCCGGTTGCAACAGCACTCGATACAAAACTAGAATAGCCATTGGCATCTTGTCCGCTAAAGGTAGTGGTTTTGGTTTGCAGATTGATGGTTCCTGCGTTTCCTCTAGACTGCGTGCTACTGGCTAAATAAGCGCCATTTGTGACAGACAACGATTCAGCCGTAATATTGATTCCTCCGCCATTCCCGATGGCGCCCGGACTGACACCCGTAAGTATTAAGCTTGGCTCACCAAAGCCATCAACTCCATCAAAAGAAACCGTTTTTGTGGCTTGAATGTTTACATCACCTGCATTGCCCCTACCTCTGGTATTCGTCACTAGGTAGCTGCCGTTGGTCACAAAGAGCGATCCGGTGGCAATGTCAATATTGCCTGCATTTCCCACCGTGGTTGCTGCCACTTGATTGAGAATGCCACTCTCATTGATATTGATCGTGTTGGCAGCATTAATCTCAATGTTGCCCGCTCGTGATTCTGGTGCGCCTACCCCTGAAATTCCTGATCGTAATTGGCTACCTCCGCTCAAGTTCAAATTTTCAGCGTTGACCGTAATTCTGCCTCCAGGTGTTCCACTGACGTTGGCTCGTGCTCCAGCACTCAGCGATACATCGCCTCGCTGCACGTCTTTTGGCATACTCAGGCGGAGATCGTTGCCATTGATTATTAGCCCTAATGTTCCGGCGGCGACGCTTGCCAATTCGATTTGTCCACCTAGCGATCGCAAGCGTCCACCTTCTAAGGCGATCGCTTTGCCTGCCAATACCAAACTTCTTTCAGATGGAACTTGAAGCCCGACTCCATTCACAGTGGAGCGATTGATGATTGTTCCGGGATTTGTGCCAAACTGCAAGCCGATTGGCACACTCATCGTCAGCAACGGTAAACTGGTTGGATTCGCTGCACTAAACTCTGCTTCATCGTTAAACCGAATGCTATTGGCAGTGCTACCGACAAACGAACCGCCAATATTCAACGTAGCATTTTGCCCAAACACAATCCCCGCAGGATTCATTAAAAACAAACTTACAGGATTAGTACTGTTTATCGTCCGAATCAGTCCATCAATATTGGAAACGTTTCCACCCGTAATCCGACTAAATATAATACTGATATTTGGCGTATTAACTAAATCAAAGGTCGCTGACCCACCTGTTGGCACAGAGAATTCACGGAAACTGTGAAATAAATTGCTAATTTTTTCAATACCGTTAAGAATCGTGAAATTATTCCCACTTTGGTTGACAGTGGTGTTGGTAGTACCATCAGATGTGACTTGCGCCATTGCTGGCAACAGCATCCCCGAAGTTAATAGCCCATTTGTTAATATAAATAGAAAAGTATTAAGCTGAATGCTTGTAACTTTGCGAATCGCTTTCATACCAGAAATTCTCCCCCGACGTTCTGCTCTTAGGCTTCCCAAAATTGGGGTCTAGCTAACACCAACTGCCTGAAATCAAAATAATTAGCAGCTATCAGCATATTAATATAGCGGTTCTCAATTGCATGGAATACAGACCTAACTTTTCACGGTATCTGGAAAACCTCTCTCTAAATCTCTCTCCTTTTAGGAGAGAGACTTTGAATTTTCCCCCTTTCCGAAGCGGGCTATCCATTACCCGGATCTTTCTCAACATTTGCCAGAGTATTCACTCACGTTTTTATAACCCTGATTCGTTCGTCGTTAATTCTCAATAAAAACCTAATTTTAGCGACAATCATAAGAGCTAATTTGTCAAGTATGCCTTACACCTCAGTATTTAAGATGCCTACAAAACAAGCGTTTCAAGATTGTAAAGAAAGATGTGACTAATGGATAGCCGAAGCGGGAAGGGGGTTAGGGGGTTAGGTTTGTCTGCATAGGTGTACCTTACCGAATAGAAAATGGCTATATTATGGAGAGTTTCCTGGAGTGTAGATATAAAAAAGCTCTACAAAGCACCATTAAAAATCTGAGCAGCAGTCAGTTTTAAATCTGGAAAAGTAGGGGATATAATAAGTTCCGAATTCCTAAATTGCGCGACTTGATATTCTTCATCAACTAGATAATAAATAGAAATAGTTGGTTGTTTCGGATTACCAATAAATTTTCTGGCTCCCAAAGCTGCATAATCAACAATCCAATATTCGGGAATCTTCATTACTTCATAATTCCCTAATTTAGTGTAATAATCGTCTTCCCAGCTTGTACTCACAACCTCGATAATTAAAGGAATAGATTTGCTTTGAGTCACGGTAGATTCTTTTTCCCACAATTCCTCATTGTGTAAATTAGCATCGTTGATTAAAACCACATCCGGTGAATAACTAGATGATTTTCTCGGTGGTTTTACTAAAACTGTTTTGGGGATAAAATATGGCAATTGCGATCGCTTATATTCAACGGTGATTTCTCCTGCTAAAAATCCCGTAACTTTTTCATGTTTTCCACTCGGCTGAGACATTTCAACAATTATCCCATCGTGTAACTCGTAACGCTTTCCAGCATTTTCTGGCAGCCATTCGATAAATTCTTCAAAAGTAAATAGTTGGGTTAAAGCTTGAGCCATATCAAAACCTCCGCTTTGACTTTACCATTTTCAACATCGGGACTGATTAGTTTGGCATCGCAGCACAGCTTAAAGATGGTTGTACATAGGCTGGTTGAGCTGCAACTAATTCAATTTTGCCTTGGGCATTACGATGCCAGGAAGTAGCTTGAGCTAGAGTTTGTGGCGATATTGGCATTTGTGCCGTGACTTCGCTATTTTTTCGGTATGGGGAGATATCGCGGATATCAGACCAAGTGCGTAGGCGTAGCCCGTCGTAGACATCGCTCATCACCTGTTGAAGCTCATCACCTGTTGAAGAGGATTTTGAGAAACACCACCCCGTCCCGTTGCGACAAAACTACTGCCTTGATTTGCAGAACAGCCTGTGGCTATTTGCCGCGATGGATCGGTAACATTTGCTGGCAGTTCCATTAAGCCAGAGTTAGGATCGACACTGAGCACATCTGGAAGCACTATTACGAATTACGAATTATTTTAAAAGGGCGAATAGTTCACCGAGAAATACAGCCCATTTTCTTGGAGCGATCGCCTTTCTCCGTCCACTGATGTTAGTGGAATACCCCAATCCAGGCGGGCTGAAAAGTTATCGCCTTGTTTCCACAGTAGCCCTAACCCTGTACCCACCAGCATACTTGGTGATGGATTTTTGCCATTGTGATTCCAGCCTTGACCAATATCAATGAAGGGTGTCAGTTGTAGCACGCCGCCGATTTTGGGAACACGGGCAATGGGCAATCGCAATTCCGCCGACAATAACACACCATTGTCTGTGAGTAATACATCCTGACGATAGCCCCGCACAGTTAGTTGTCCACCCAAACCAAATTGCTCCAACGGCACCAAAGAATCGGCTGCTAGTTGTAAATCACCCCTAACCAAAAGCAGAGTATCGGGTTTTAACTGCCGCACCCACTGTGCCTGTCCTCGCCAAGTAAAAAAGCTGCTATCTGGGGCATTATCATTGACATTGGCATCAAACCAATCTACCCCCAAGCTAATTTGCGATCGCGCTGCAAAAACTTGCTGATTGCTGCGTTGGGTATATTCCTGGGTAAAGCGCAAAGCAGAAATTTTGGTTTTTCCGTCTGCATCAGCACCAGGTGATAATGGAAACCCGCCAATATCATCAATACCTAACTTAGTTTGGCTTTCTTGGCGTGAGAAGGATATCCCCACCGCTAATTCCTGAGTTGGCTTTTGCACTAACGGTTGCCGATAACCCACTTCGTAAGATCGGATATTTGACAGAATATCAAGGACGCTAAATGGTTCTTCAATAACGTGGTTCCAACCCTGATTAAAACCAAACGATACAGCGCCATTACGGGCATTAACCGGCAGCGTGTAATTGACATTGATCGTATTACTGCCATCGGTATTGGCGTACCCAACATTGAGCGTATCGCCAAAACCTAATAAATTGCCTTCTTGCAGATTTACTCCCCGGCGAAAACTACCTACACTAGGCGATCGCCCATTATCTAAGGTTGCTGTTAGGTTGAAGGTATCTGCTTCTTCAACCTCGACTCGTAATATATTAGTTCCTGGACGCGTACCCGTTTGCAACTCGGCTGACAGGTTTTGAATGCGCGGATCGAGACGGAGTAGTTGCAGCTTTTCCAGTAAGTGGGGTACATTCAGGGGTTTATCGGCACCAAGTTGGATGCGATCGCGAATATAATTACTTTGCAATCGCCGATTCCCAACGATTTTGATTTCTTGCAAACTGCCCTCAACCACCTGAATTTTGATTACCCCAGCTTCTACTGTCTGCGGTGTAATTAATGCCCCTGTTGTTACATAGCCGTTATCAGTGTAGAGCTTGGCGATCGCATCTTTGACTTGCAACAACTCTGCAAACGATACTTCCCGTCCCACAAAGGGAGCCGTAATAGCGGCAAACTGTTCTGGTTTAAAAACTGTACTGCCAACAACTTCAATGCGATCAACCCGGAATTTGGCATTAGGATCATCCTGTCCCGGAGTTGGTTGTTCTGGTAATTGCGGGGGAGGAAGTAATTGCTCCTGGTTTGGTGGCTGCGGTAGTACATCCGACGGTAGCGGACGGACAGGTAAGCGACCAGGCGGTAATGTTTGAGGATTAGTAGTTTGGGCAATCGTCTGATGATAGTTGCACAATACTGCTGCTACAACAAAGCCGAATGTTAAAAGTTTCAGTGTTGCTATGCGAGGTTTACAAATTAGTTGCTGTCCTTGCGTATGGTTAATTATCGATTCTTTCTTCACATTTAAGTACCTACGCATAAATATTTAGGCATTTTTCAACACGATTGAAATCGCTGTATTCCGTTACTGTTAAGAGTTCCCTTGCCTAACTAGATAATTTATTTTGCACGACTAGTTATCTAGTTAAGCCCGATACTTTGATGTAACGGATGATATATCATTTTGTATGAATTTTCGCTGTATTTTTTACAATTGGCTTCAGAATAAATACTGATATCTCGGAAGTAGTAACCCAAGTTGCAGGTTATCAAATACAAACATACTAAGAGTATTGCAAAAAACAAATGATCCAAAAAGCTGGAATGCTGGAATACTAAACAAACAATCAGGGTGCAGTCTGTTCCATGTTTCCAGAATCTCTAACTCCAGTTAGAAATGCTCCTGTCGGTATAAAAATCCTTGGCTGGGTTTGTTCAGGAAAAACTGTATACTGCTCATAAAATGAGTGCAACGATGATTGGGACAACATCGGACAACGCCAAACTGATAGCGGTAGTATTACTTTTGACAATGTTTTAGTCTATCCTGATGAGATTCTTGGTAGTCGAGACAAACCTAGCTCAATCTTCGGTACAATTCGCGCCTGTTTGACTCAATTGAATCTTGCCAATATCTATCTGGGAATTGCTCAAGGTGCGTTTGAGGCTGCGAAGAAATATACCAGTACCACTACAAAACCCTGGTTGACATCGGGCGTGGAAAGTGCAACGCAAGACCCGTATATCCTCCAGCACTACGGTAATATGTGGGTAGACCTCCAAGCAGCAACTGCTCTAACTAACCAGGCGGGGGAATTACTCCAAGCGACTTGGGAGCAAGAATGGGATTTGGCAGCAGAACAAAGGGGAGAATGTGCAGTAGCGATCGCTACTGCCAAAGTCGCCGCTACTAGAGTCGGCTTAGACATCACAAACCGCATATTTGAAGTCATGGGCGCACGCGCCACCAGCGCTAAGTATGGTTTTGACCGCTACTGGCGCAATCTCCGCACTTTCACCCTCCACGATCCAGTAGATTACAAAGTGCGGGATATCGGTAACTGGGCACTAAATGATGAGTTACCAAAGCCAAACTTTTATTCCTAGTTTCAAATTCAGTAGTGGCGTGGCAAGGCTAAAGTGATGCAAAAAAAATTGTAGGTTGGGTTGAGCAACGCTCAACCCAACCTACTAGTAGAGACGCGAAATTTCGCGTCTCTACAGGGTTTTTGGTATGCAACTAACCGTTAAAATTTAATTGACAGACTACTACACCTACGATAAGTGAACAAAACCTCCTGCCTCCTGCCTTCTTCAATGGAAGTCCCTAAAGAGAGGGTAGCTTAATTTTTGCAGGTCGATGCAATTGAGTTGCAAGCCGATGCAATTCTTTAAACTAAAGCTACAAATCATCCCCTCCGCTCCCCTGCTCCCCTTGTAGTGACATTAAAGCAAAACAGTATAAATTAAAGATGTACTGACGGGATAAGACGTGAAGCAGATTATTTTTTGCGATTTTGACGGCACTATTACGGTTGAAGAAACCTTTGTTGCGGTTATGAAAAAGTTTGCACCAGAACTTTCCGCAAAATTGCTTCCGGAAATGTATGCACAACGGGTGACACTGCGAGAGGGAGTCCGGCAAATCTTGGAATCAATCCCATCTTCACGCTATGCCGAAATTTTGGAATTTACTCGACCCCAGCCAATGCGCTCAGGATTTGTAGAACTGCTAGATTTCCTGGAGTTTCAGAAAGTGCCCTTGGTAGTGGTTTCTGGGGGATTGCGGGGGATGGTGGAAATTGTCTTGGGTACGCTAGCGCAGCGGGTTCAGGCTATCCACGCCGTTGATGTGGATACCAGTGGTACTCACTTAAAATTGCTCTCTGATTACGAGGGAGGAACAGAACTGGTGGCGAAGGTGCAGGTGATGGCAGAGTATCCGGCTGATAAGAAGATTGCAATCGGCGACTCGATCACAGACCTGAATATGGGGCTTCAGGCTTCTATTGTATTCGCACGCGATCGCCTAGCCAAACATTTGGATGAACAGCAAAAACCCTATATTCCCTGGAACGATTTCTGGGAAGTGCGCGACTATCTAGCAAATTCATGGAAATCACCAGCCAAACCTTAGCTGACCCCCGTCAAGAACTAATCACTACCGCCCGTATGATGGGTCTTTGAGGAGATGGGGAGGCAGGGGGAGCAGCACTTCTCTACGAGACGCTGCGCGAACGGCTCCGCTCAAGGCAAGCCGCTCAGTGACCGGAGGGCATAGGAGCATAGGGGCAGAGAAGCAGAAGGAGAGAATTAATTAATGACTCTTGACCCTTGTACAGACGCGATTAATCGCGTCTCTACCCTTGACAAATATTAGAATATCAAACTCGCTAAATCGTAAGATTGAAGCGATCGCACCAGAATTGTTGAGCCATTCTGAAGTATCTTGATCCTCAGGCATTAATCGAAATTGAGAGTTGCAACATCCATGTGCCAATTACTCGGAATGAACTGCAATGTTCCAACGGATATTTGCTTTTCTTTTGAAGGGTTCTCTGCACGGGGAGGAAAAACGGATGATCATAGCGATGGTTGGGGCATTGCTTTCTTTGAAGGAAAGGGATGTCGAATGTTTTTAGATGCCCAACCTTCTGTTGCTTCTCCAGTAGCAGAGTTGGTGCGAAGCTATCCCATCCACTCAACCCATGTAATCGCCCATATCCGCAAAGCCACCCAAGGTGAAATTGCCCTACACAACTGTCATCCTTTCCGCAGGGAATTGTGGGGAAAGTATTGGGTGTTTGCCCACAATGGAAATTTACCAAGTTTTCACCCAGAAAACATGGGCTTTTATCAAGCTGTGGGTAACACCGATAGTGAAAAAGCATTCTGCTTGATGCTAGAAACATTGCGACAAAGCTTTCCTGAGGGTAAGCCTAACATCAAGGATCTGTACTTGGTGCTACGGAAAATCACGGAATCAATTGCTTCAGAAGGCGTCTTTAACTACCTATTATCAGATGGAGAACATTTTTTTGCCTACTGTTCAACCAAACTCAGCTACATTGTGCGTCAAGCACCTTTTGCAGCTGCTCACTTGATTGACCAAGACATGACCGTAGATTTTCGGGAGTTGACTACTGAGCGCGATCGCGTCGCCGTTATCGCCACTATCCCCCTCACCGACAATGAAGTTTGGACGCCAATTCCACTAGGAGAACTGCTAGTATTTCAGGACGGTTTACCCCTGAAATTTGCATAAAATTAAGATCCAGAAAACAGAATGAAGAATGACGCCGCCTGTTGTGCCATTCTTCACAAAACCTACGTAAGTATTTATGAGATCGCCTCTACAAATGGCTAAAAAGTGTCTTGTTTCGGCAGTTGCAAACTGGCTACCACCACTCTTTTCTGGACAAATAGAACTTTGAGCTACCAGGATAGGGCGAGTACTTGATACATTAAGCGATGTAGTCTGAGTATCAGACTTAATACTGTTTGGGGTAATTTGTGTAGCTTTCACTGAGGAATTTAATAAGAAAAACGTCCCGATTGCTACGAGGGAAAGTTTCAATAAATCTTTGCTATTGAGTTTATTCACAAATGTCATAATTATGCCTTTTTTGTCAGAAAAAACAATTGTGTTTAACTTTGATAGCACCAGCTTTAGCAGTTCTAAATGAGTTATGTGTTTTTCGTTGAGACAGCTATAAGATATTAATTTGCAATCACCAATAACTAATTATTGATAGCTTGATAAAATTCATCTAACGTGTCTGAAAACTCAAGTAGTCTTGCTATGTTTGATTGCTCAATAATTTATGCTTCAAATTGAGAAAAGGCTTTTTCGGAAAAAAGCCAGATAGATTTTGAGCAAAGCCGCAGACGCTCCGCCTCCAGAGAAGTCAGAGCGGAGGCTTGTTACCATCAGAACTTCCGTGATTTTGAGTTAACGTGAGTTCGACAAACCTCTCCCTGCCTTGAACTAAAGTTCAAGTCTGTCCCTCTCCGAATCGGAGAGGGACAGGTTTTGCGTAGTAAAACCTCTTAGAGGTGTTTTCATTAGGCTAATTCGGGGACAGCATATAACCCGTCGTTCTCACGTTGAGTTAAGAAATATTTCGGTGCCTCAGCGCTTGGGCTTCACTCCCACTTGTCTCGGTGACTCGCTCAATTGTGATGAGAATTTGATAGTCGAAACCTACAGCAGTTTTAATTGCTCATCAAACTGGTACAATCACCATATTCTCTATCGAGAATGCGCTGTTATTCTTTTGCGTTTGTGACTGGATACCTGCAATCATCTATTACCATAAACAGTATATAACTGTATTCCCATCGACTAACTGTTGTTTTAAAGGAGGATATGAGATGACTTTATGGCAGCGCCCACTGAAAAGATTACAAGCGATGTCTTACGACAAGCTGCTAGCCTACGGCAACGCCAAAGGCGAACGCATCTACGCTGAACAAAGAACACGGTTCAGACTGAATTCGCTCAAAGGCTTTGTATCGCTCTTTTTAATAGGAGCCGTTTTGAGTGTGGCACTTGCCGCCTGCTCTGGTGGAAATGTTAGCAATTCGACCGCTGAAACCCCTGCTGCTAGTCCTGCTGTTGCTGCTAACAAAGATGTTGAACTAACCCTAGTTTCCTTTGCAGTTACCAAAGCAGCTCACGAAGCCATTATCCCCAAGTTTGTAGAACAGTGGAAGAAAGACCATAACCAAAATGTTACCTTCAAGCAAAGCTATGGTGGGTCTGGTTCTCAAACTCGTGCTGTTATCGATGGTTTAGAAGCAGATGTTGTCCACTTGGCACTAGCTGGAGATACCCAAAAGATTGAGAAGGCTGGATTGATTCAGTCAGGATGGGAGAAGGAAGTTCCCAATAATGGCATTGTCTCCAAATCTGTGGCGGCGCTAATAACTCGCCCAGGTAACCCTAAAGGCATCAAAACCTGGGGAGATTTGGCGAAAGGTGATGTAAAACTGATTACCGCTGACCCCAAAACGTCAGGCATTGCTAAATGGAATTTTCTAGCATTGTGGAATTCTGCGATTAAAACTGGTGGAGATGAGGCTAAAGCTACTGAATTTGTAACTCAAGTTTACAATAATGTGCCAATTCTGACCAAGGATGCGCGGGAAGCCACTGACACATTTGCCAAGCAAGGTCAAGGAGATGCTTTAATCAATTACGAAAACGAAGTTATCTTGGCACAACAAAAGGGCGAGAAGGTTGAGTATGTCGTTCCGGAAGTGAACATATCTATCGACAATCCCATCGCCGTGGTAGACAAGAACGTTGATAAGCACGGTAGCCGCGAAGTTGCTGAAGGTTTTGTCAAATTCCTCTATACCCCAGAAGCACAGCAAGAGTTTGTCAAGTTGGGATTCCGATCTGTGGATGAGAAACTCAGCCAAACGAAGGAAGTTACAGACAAATTCCCCAAGGTTAAGACTTTGGGTACAGTTCAAGACTTCGGCGGTTGGGTTGAAATTGATCAGAAGTTCTTTGCAGATGGGGGTGTGTTTGATAAGATTCAAGCCCAAAGGAAACGGTAATTAGTCAATAGTCAGTGGTGAGCCAGTGCAGTACTTTCCCAACTCACTGGCTCCTCCTAACTAATAACAAAAAACTTTTTTTGAATTTTAAATTTTGAATTATTGGCTATGACTCTATCTCCTCCCGTAGAAATTGACCGTAGAACTCCGGTTTGGAAGTCGTTTCTAAGTCAGTTGTCGCGCCTTCCCTGGACTTGGCGAATTACCTTGGGATATCTGACAGTGATGTTGTTTATCCCCATAGCTGCGATGTTTCTAAAAGCGAGTACGGAACCTCCGGCTAGATTTTGGGCGATCGCAACCAGTGATATCGCATTAGCTACCTACAACGTTACTTTTGTTACAGCAATATTTGCTGCTTTACTTAATGGCATTTTTGGTACTCTGATTGCTTGGGTTTTGGTTCGCTACGACTTTCCGTTAAAACGGGTGATTGATGCCACAGTGGATTTACCCTTTGCATTGCCAACTTCGGTAGCAGGGCTAACACTGGCAACAGTTTACAGCAATAACGGCTGGATAGGTTCGCTACTAGCACCACTGGGAATTAAGGTGGCTTTTACGCGCACGGGAGTAGCGGTGGCAATGATATTTATTTCACTGCCTTTTATTGTGAGAACTGTGCAACCCGTGCTTCAGGAAATGGAACATGAAATTGAAGAAGCCGCTTGGTGTCTGGGTGCTTCTCAATGGCAAACTTTCTGGAAAGTGATTTTGCCGCCATTATTTCCCACGATTTTGACTGGTGTTGCCTTGGGCTTCTCTCGTGCAGTTGGGGAATATGGGTCAACGGTGATTATCTCTTCCAATACGCCCTTCCAAGATTTGATCGCACCTGTGCTGATTTTCCAACGCTTAGAACAGTATGATTATTCCGGTGCAACTGTAATTGGTGTGGTTCTACTGGCAATTTCGTTGGTGCTGTTACTGGCAATTAATTTCTTACAAGCATGGGCAAGGCGATATGACAGTAGATAAGCCAAATTTTCATTCATCTGGGTCTGATAGAGGTATAGCAAAGCCAAAACAGCAGAACAGTTGGATACCAACAGTTTTGATTGGTATAGCAGTTGCTTATTTAGCCCTAGTTCAATACATCCCTGCAATCAACGTTTTTGTTCAAGCTTTCAGCAAAGGCATTGATCCATTTTTATCGAACTTAACCCGGCCTGCCTTTCTCCATGCATCTGGGCTGACGCTGTTACTGGCTTTAATTGCTTTACCTGTGAATACAGTATTTGGACTGTGTGCAGCTTGGGCGATCGCTCGTCATAAGTTTCCTGGTCGCGCTGTCATTCTGAGCATTATTGACCTGCCTTTTTCGATATCGCCCGTGGTTGCAGGATTAATGATTGTACTGCTCTATGGACGAAATGGATGGTTTGGCCCTTGGCTCCAGGCACATGATATCAAAATTATCTTTGCCTTTCCAGGTATGGTGCTGGCTACGGCGTTCGTTAGTATGCCCTTTGTCGCCAGGGAAGTTATTCCTGTTTTGGAGGAGTTCGGTAAGGAGCAAGAAGAAGCTGCTAAAACTCTGGGCGCAAAAGATTGGCAAATATTTTGGCGCGTCACCTTACCCAGTATCCGCTGGGGCTTACTCTACGGTTTAATTTTGACCAATGCCAGAGCAATGGGTGAATTCGGGGCAGTTTCAGTAGTATCTGGCAACATTGCTAATACAACCCAGAGCCTACCATTGTATGTAGAAGACGCTTATAAACAGTATGAAACTGAAGCTGCTTTCTCTGCGGCTGTACTTTTGGCACTATTAGCAGTAGTGACTTTAGTGCTCAAGGAGATTCTAGAACGGAAAACCCGCATTAAAGATGTTGAATAGGACAATCAAGCGGTTATATGGCTAGTGAAAATACACTTACCAATAAAAGGATTCGAGTCAGGATTCCTAAGGACTATCATCAGGAACCTGTCATTTCTCGCCTAGTCTCTGACTACGGCCTGACTGTGAACATCACTGCGGCAATTTTGGGAGCCAATGCTGTTGGGGATGGTTGGTTTGACCTAGAGCTACAAGGAACAGATGCACAAATTCAGAATGGATTGACATATCTCCATGACTTAGAACTGGAAGTCTGGGATGATACCAAAACAGGTGATTGGTAAGCCAGTTTAATTACTATTGCTTATTTTCTCAGTTAGAAAAATGGCAACAGATGTCATATAAGTTTTCTGCCAGTTTTACGTCTATAAAATCCTCCTCTGTCATCGGGAGGATTTTTTGTGTTTTTAGGTTTAATTGATACCAATCCATAAAATACATTAAATCGCTAGAATTACCGTAGTATACTAAAAGCCTAGAAGAGGAGAATCTCTATGAAACTGAAATTTAATCGGGCGCTATTGAGGAAACTCAAGTTTCTTGTGTTCATAGCAGTATTCCTTGCACGCCCGATCGCTATTAGGATTTAATCTTATGTCTGCCACCAAATCTGAACAATCCGCGCCAGTCCACAGCCGAATTCTCGTGCCTCAGCGGTATCACAGCCAACCTGTAATTTCTCGATTGGTGTCTCGCTATGGTTTAACCGTCAATATCAAAGCTGCATGTCTAGCATCGGACAGTGATGGCGACGGCTGGTTTGACCTGGAGTTGTCAGGAAAACCTCAACAAGTGACAAATAGTTTGTCCTATTTGCAAGGATTGGGAGTGAATTTGATGCAAGTGGCGATCGCCAACCACATTCAACCTCAGCAAAACTCCCAGCCTTTCCCAAATCCAGCTAGCACACTGAGTTCCAGAGAATCTGGATGGCTCACAGATCAATGGCAAGAACAATTACAGCAGTGGATTTCTACAGGTCAGACTAATCGACTGCGCTTGCAAGTGTGCGTTTTGAAAACCTATTACGAGAAACCTGTGATTTCCGGGTTAGTTTCTCATTATGGACTAACAGTCAATATTACCAGTGCGCTGTTGCCTAATTTGCCAGATGATGGCTGGTTTAACTTAGATCTGTGGGGAAGAACAAAGCAACTTTACTCCAGCCTAAATTATTTAGAAAGATTGGGGTTACCGATTTGGCTAGATTTGTCCAGCGTCTATGGCGATCGCTAGTTGATAAAATAATTACTATAGCGATGTGGCTTACTTGCGAGGACAGGGCAAAGGACTAGCGAGAGTTGCAATTAACCCAATTCCCAAAAATATTTCCCACAGCAACCTGTTAATTTTCAAAATTTTAGTCAGCTTCAGGTTTTCCCTGTCTGAGCACAGGATTAAAAAGTTGAGTGTGCAGATAAGGCTAATGGCGAATACTTTTGGTTGAGTCCAGATTTCCCCGCGCATTGCACCGATTAGTTGATGAGAATTATGCTGAGGCAAAATAGCAGGTGTAGAGGTAGTTCACAGTTATTTGTCAAAACGGATTTTGAGCGCTTTCACTATACCCCATACGCTGAAGGGAGGACACACCTTGTACTGATCTATCAGAAAATCACCATATACAGGAGTACCATTGCTGCGGAAATCCCACCCACTAGAAAAGGATGATGTCAAAACTCGCCAGAATTCAGATTCAGTGTTTGGGGGTGCAAGTTTTACAAGGTTATCTCTTGTCAGTATTCCTTCATTACCTACATTCGTTTTGTAATAAGCTAGATTTGAGTATGAAAGACCTGTAGAAGGCTGTGTATAAATTATGTTAAACCCATATACAGGACGTAATGTCAATAATGATGAGCATGGCGCTACTATGATAAATGCTATTAATTGTTTAATTTTCATCTTTTACTGCTTCCTTAAAAACACTTTTACAAAATGACTATTCTAATTAATTAAATCAGAATAAATTACCTTAAATTAGAGACATAATATTGCTTTTTAGAATTATCTCAGGCGGAAATTGACAAAATTGGTGGCAATTTGACCAGTCCAAAAGTCGCCGTATTCTGTGGAGCCTCTAGAGAAAGGAAGTTTTAGCGTGGGTGAATCTTTGACATATTTCATCCGAATCTGATATTTAGTTGGCTTAAAGTTGTAAAAACTCAAAATTCCTCCGTACAATGCAGAACCTGTAAGCTGAATACAATTTTTGCTATACCACTTGAATTTTGCATCCATCCAATACTCCAAACTTTCCACGGACATAATTAAAGGAATATCTGACTCTTCTACAAATCTGGTTGCATTTCTACCAAAACTTCGTTCCATAGGCTTTCCATGTGGATTTAATATTTCTGGTACAAAACGAGGTAGTTCAAATCGATAAGGAGTTGATGAGTTATTAGTAATTCTTGCTCCAAATTTAATCGGTGTTTCTTCCCCAAATATTGGAAGATTATACTTCCGCTCTGACACTAAGGTTTCAAAGTAAATTCCATCGACTTCAATTCCACTACTGTTGTTTGATTTATCAGGCGTCATACTAGCTACCCTCTCAAAAATTACATCTTTATCCGCCGCTAATCCTTGATTAAGATGGCTTAGTGCCATTATGCCAGAAAAGCTGAAAACCAGAGCTAAACAAAGCGTAAAAAATTTACGCATGGAATATGTCCTTAATTGTTAGAGTAGGAGAAAGGCTTTCTTGTAAAAATTTTTGAGAGGGTTGTAACTTGTTGATTCGAGGATACTTCAAAACCAAGAATTTAACGGGATTTAGCTACCCAGGTATCAATAGCTCCAGCATTACTTCCTGTCAAATGTAGTTGTTAGTTAAAGTGCTAATACTGAATGCTTGCGCTAGTGTGTCATTACCAAGTTTACTTGTGGTAATTGGATTAGCTGAGAGACTGAGGTTGTAATCAGTGCTAGCACGACTCACAGATCCAACACGAACGTAGTAGATACCTGGATTGAAGCTACGAGTGAGTAATTTTAGTGTTGTACCACTAGCATTTGCAGTTTAAAGAGTAGATGCATAAATTAAATTTTTCAATGAAGTAAAACTATTCAATGCTGTACTTCGCCGCTACAGCTAATCAGAAAGCATTAAGATAAATGTATGATCATTTTGAGGATGTGACAACTTAATATTTACTGAACTATTAAAATAGCATCTACTGAATTATAAGATGAAACTTTATGAAGTTGATCTGAGGTAAATGGTAATGAAAGAGTTTAAATAAAAAAATAAACATAAAGCCAAGCATTAAGGATATATTTAGTTTGTTGGTCTTGTTGGTCTTGGTGAAATGTATAAGGTTGTCTGGTTATCTTGGAGAGTCTTCATAAAGATAGCCGAGAGCGCGTAAGAAAGCTATATAGCCTTGGCAACTACAAATGCTTGCCATCAACTGTACTTCAGCTAACAAGCATATTGTGGGTATCTCGGCGGACACCCAAATGCTAACGGTTATGGCTGACATTGTTGAAGTAGTTTAAATCTCATAGTACCAAATGTCTTCTTCTCGCAACACAATTCGATGCAAGGAGAGACGAGCAATCAAGCCTTCCTGCTCAAACTGCCCAAGAATACGAGTAATTGTCACGCGAGTTGACCCAAGCATCTCCGCAAGGTCTTCATGAGTCAGACGCATATCTATTAAACGTCCCTTCTCGACTTCCGAACCAAACTTTTTAGATAACCATGCCAACAGCTTGATGAGCATAGTATCCACTTTTTTATAACTACGAATAACCATCAATTCTTCAGCCTGCTGGATGTGAGCAAGTAGAGTTTCTGTGAGTTGTGGCCATTCTTCTAAAGGTAAGATTACCGCCTCCACTTTAGTCAGACATTCCATCTGATGGGGTTCCAATTTTGATAAAGCTTTACCGACAATATCTCCAGGCCCCCACAATCCCAGCGCAACCGTCGTACCGTCTTCTAAATAGGTAAAAGTCCGAACAAAACCCGCTTCAATCTTCCAAAGATTGTTTTCATGTTCTGGTAAGAACGACCGACGTGTAAAAAGCTGTTGAGGATTTTTACTAACCGGGTTAGCAAAGCTTGAGTATAAAGACACCATAGAATATAGCACCATTTATCGATAAACTAACCGTAGTATATATATATCAGGTTATGAGAACCTATGAGTATTACAATCGAGAGGGCATGATATTTAGACTTTGCTTACTAACAAGAGTAGCGTAGCCCGTCGTAGACATCGCAGCCACCAACTAATCAGATTCGATGCAATAACGAAAGTCCTCTGAAGAAGACTTTCGTTGCTCTGGAATCAGACCATCTGATTTCTCGTGCTTCGCCTAAGGTACTTGAAACCTTAATTAATTACGAATTACGAATTACGAATTACGAATTATCTAAATTCCCGCACCATCTAGAAAATCTTCAATCATCCCATCAGAATTATTGCTCTTACAGTTGTCGGTTTGTTCGTCATCAACCTCGGTTAGGGACAAACTTGGAGATTCAAACTGCTCGAACTGTTTCTCTAGGGCTTTGACTCGTTCAAATAAAGCTCGAATCACTTCAGCTTCCACGTCCCGGACTTTATCATGATCCAGAACATTGCTACTCAAATTGTTCTGACGAGTCACACGCCCTGGAATCCCGACTACAGTTGTGTCACTAGGCACATTTCGTAGCACTACCGAACCTGCTCCGATGCGAACGCGATCGCCAATTTCAATATTGCCCAATACTTTTGCACCCGCTCCTACAACTACATGAGAGCCTAAAGTTGGATGGCGCTTGCCGCTTTCTTTACCAGTACCGCCGAGGGTGACACATTGATAAATCAGGGCATAATCACCCACAATTGCTGTCTCACCAATCACTACTCCCATACCGTGATCAATAAACACTCCCTGGCCAATTAATGCCCCAGGATGGATTTCAATCCCAGTCAAAAACCGACTGATATGAGAAATAAATCGAGGTATAAAGGGGACTCCTATTTTATACAACCAATGTGCGATTCGATGGCACACTAAGGCTTGGAGTCCAGGATAGCAAAACAATACCTCCAGCCAGTTACGGGCTGCGGGGTCACGCTCAAAAATGGTTCGCAAATCAGTTAGTAGCATACTCAGTTGAGATCATCGTTGGTAGGTGAAGCTCTGAAAATAAACTCAGATAATTCCCACAAGATCAGGCCATTAATGGGAATTTTATAAGATAATCTACGGTAAGTCGATAGATTTGCAGATTTTTTGTAAGTAATAACTGGGATGTGATCACATCCAACACTTTGAGAAAAATTAATTTCGCCCAAAATGCGATAAATCCATTGATTCACCGTAGTAGTATATTGAGTACAGATTTGAATAGCCAAAACTACGCTCTCCTGGATCTGTCTTCCAAAGTTGAATACGCGCTACTGGCACTTTTAGAACTGGCAAGCCATCACGGCAAAAAAGTTCCTCTGACCATGAGCGAGATTACTGCCAAGCAACCCATACCAGAACGCTATTTGGAGCAAATTTTGACCAACCTCCGGCGTGCTGGTGTGGTGCAGAGTCAACGCGGCTCTAAAGGAGGTTTTCTTTTAGTTCGTGAACCTTGGCAAATTACCTTACTAGAGATTGTCACTTTGGTTGAAGGTGAGCGAAAAGAGAAAGAAAGCTCTGATCCTCCCACTCTCGAAAGACGTCTGGTTCATGAAATCTGGGAGCAAGCCAACGCTGCTTCAATTGAAGTTTTGAGACGTTATACACTCCAAAACTTGTGCCAGGAAAGAGAGGCTCGCGCCCAGGAGGGTCCCATGTATTACATTTAGTCAACAAGGAGTACCGAATATGGGGATAGCAAAAGATATTACAGAGTTGGTCGGACGGACTCCTTTAGTTCAATTAAACAAGATTCCCCAAGCGTCGGGAGCGGTAGCTCAGATAGTTGTGAAGCTAGAAGGCATGAACCCAGCGGCTTCTGTCAAAGACCGAATTGGTGTGAGCATGGTGGAAACAGCAGAGTCAGCAGGCTTAATTCATCCTGGAAAAACCACTTTAGTGGAGCCGACTTCTGGTAATACGGGAATTGCGCTGGCAATGGTGGCAGCCGCGAAGGGTTACCATCTTATTCTAACGATGCCTGACACGATGAGCCAGGAACGACGAGCCATGCTCAAAGCTTATGGTGCTCAACTAGAGTTAACGCCAGGGGTAGAAGGGATGAAAGGAGCGATCGCTCGTGCGGAGCAAATTTTAGCTCAAACGCCCAATGCCTATATGTTACAGCAGTTCCGCAATCCAGCTAACCCAAAAGTTCATGCCGAAACCACGGCAGAAGAAATCTGGAAAGACACCGAGGGAAAGGTGGATATCCTCGTGGCGGGAGTTGGTACTGGTGGAACTGTTACGGGAGTTGCAGAAGTTATCAAACAGCGTAAGCCGAGTTTTCAAGCGATCGCAGTTGAGCCAAACAGCAGTCCGGTATTAATTGGTGGTAAATCGGGGCCTCACAAAATTCAAGGTATCGGCGCGGGGTTTATTCCAGCAATTTACCGTCCAGAGTTGATAGATGAGGTAATTCAGGTGACGGATGAACAGGCGATCGCCTACAGCCGCCGTTTAGCAAAAGAAGAAGGATTACTATCGGGTATTTCTACTGGAGCTGCTTTATATGCTGCTATTCAAGTGGCACAGCGGCCAGAAAATGCAGGCCGCCTGATTGTGATGATACAGCCTAGCTTTGGCGAACGTTACCTCAGTACTTCACTGTTCAAAGACCCAGAAGAAAATGAGTGGTTGAATAAAGTTTGATACTTAATTTACAAGTAGGTGTGTTAGGCGCTATTGAATATGTCGCTTAGTTTAAATATATAAAGTATGCACCTGAACACACCACATCTATTGTGTATGTATTTATTTCAAGAGCTATTAATCTTGGTCTTTTGATATATGTATGTAATCTGTCACATGATAGGTTAGTAAGTTTTTAACAAGTCATATGATATAGTAATCTGATTTGATTGCTGAATCAGTTGTAGAGACAGGGAATAGGGAATGGGGAATAGGGAATAGGGAACTTGTACTGAGCGAAGTCGAAGTATGGGGAAGAAGGAATAAAGATGTAGTGAGTTTTGCAAGCGCAGGCTACGCCAACAAAAATCAAATAGGAATTCTATATTTTAATGACTAAATACTTTGTTATGCGATCGCTTCTTAATAGAGATTAGTAAATAATATAACTTCGTGTTGAAATTCTTTCAATTAGATTGCAATACCAGGCATTCATATTATGCATAAAATTTCCCAGGATAATATACAAAATGCACAAAAACATGCTAAAGAATTACTTGAGCAAGGCAAAGCGGTAGAAGAGGTTGGTGAGAGTTTACAAACTGATGACCAAACTAATCAGGAACAAGGTAGACGCATCAAAGATTGTGGAGAAACTATGCAGAAGCACGCCAACAAAGCTATAGATTTAACGAATAGATTAGCGGAAGATGGCTCCACAGAAGTTTTTATAGAGTCAGTGCAAGAGCATGTAGACATAACTCAGACTCATATTGAGGCAATTAAGGAATTTCAAAAGACATTGCCGCCTCTTCCTGATAAAAATCGTTCGTCTGATAGAGGTTAATGAAGGCGAGGTATACGACAGGCTTTACCAATGCCTACGCTTTTGTATAGGTATTCTTTTTAGTTCTGTTAAGAGTTGTTTGGCGAATTATGCTCATGTTGTTGTACCTTACAAAGGGCTGATGATTGCTATAATCTCTTCTAACTTCCTTAATGGCTAGCAACATCATCTTTCACTAAAATTTTTAAACAGTAACAACTAGCAGCTAACTTTATTAGGCTTAAACCTTTACTTTTTAAGACAAAGAAAGCACCTAATCCTATCATCAAAAAAGGTACAAGGTTATTACCGAAACGATTTCTAACATGAGCGATCGCTATATTATGCGTTAACTTATATGTTGTGTAGCGCTAAACTCCTATCAATATAAAACAATAAGTTTATAATTACCAAAAAACTGCCTAAATTACTGCTAGCAAATAATGGTAAATGGACGCTAATATTATCACTACCATTAGCAACAATGACAGTTGCTACATTGTAAGTTTGGGGAGAAATAAAACTCGCGATCGCTGATGCTTTTTGTAATAATTTTCATGAATAGTTGTAATTTTACGAATCCTTACTTTGCTTATTTTAAAGCTTAAATGAACTAGAAGGTTAATTTGTTATTGTGGTAGGTCATATGTTCTAACTATCCAGCATGAGTCAGCTAAGTACAGCTTTTACAGAAGGGATAATTGCCTTCACAGCAACTAATATCGATGACATCGTTATCCTACTACTTTTTTTCTCACAAGTAGATGTTAATTTTCGGCGGCGGCATATCTTACTTGGTCAGTACCTGGGTTTTGCAGTCATAATCATCGCTAGCTTACCAGGTTTTTTTGGTGGCTTGGTCGTGCGGCGAGAATTAATAGGATTACTGGGGCTACTACCAATAACAATTGGTCTGAAGCAATTACTATATAAAGAACAAGAAACTTCAATAGTTCAAACAGTAAATAGTGATTTTAGACAGTCTTCTCCAACTAACCCCATATTGGCTTTTATTTTGGGTGTCCTGCATCCCCAAACCTATAAAGTGGCAGCAATAACCGTTGCTAATGGTGGTGACAATATTAGTATATATATCCCTTTATTTGCTGGTCATGACCTTGCCAGCTTGGGAGTAATTTTGAGTGTATTTTTTTTTATGGTAGGGGTTTGGTGTGCTGTAGCTTATCTGTTAAGTCGTCAAGCTAGCATTGCTTATGTTTTAAGTCGCTATGGTAAAGCTTTTGTCCCTTTCGTTCTGATTGGATTGGGTTTATTCATTATGTATGAAAGAAATACATTCAGCCTACTACAGTTAAACAAATAAAAGATTTACTGAATTGTATTAACGACAGGTTTTCAGCTATTTACAACTAAAAAGCGCCCCCATTTCTGGAGGGCGCTTTTGATTTAGCTAAACTTTAGTATTAACCGTTGATAGCAGGAGCGCTAATAGCAACAGGAGCAGAATCAAGAGCAGCCAAATCCAGAGGGAAGTTGTGAGCATTGCGCTCGTGCATCACTTCCATACCCAGGTTAGCGCGGTTGAT